>Ga0105107_10001655_pt1 | contig 14511 bp, 8 predicted proteins | sample PPLLaktember2015_6_FD_79335 | JGI IMG/M metagenome (GOLD analysis project Ga0105107, IMG submission 79335) | Freshwater sediment microbial communities from Prairie Pothole Lake near Jamestown, North Dakota, USA - PPLs Lake P8 Core (1) Depth... | ecosystem: Environmental > Aquatic > Freshwater >...
GATGCTCCGCATCGAACGGGACAACCGCGGCGTCGCGACGCTGACGCTCGACCGCGAGGAGGCGCGAAACGCGCTCTCCGCGGAGCTGGTCCTGCGCCTCACCGAGGCACTCGCCGCGCTCGCCGGCGATAAAACCGTCCGGATCGTGAAGCTGACCGGCGCCGGAAAAGTATTCTGCGCCGGCGCCGACATCGGCGAGATGCGCGCGGCAGGCGCCGCGCCGATCGAACAGAACGAGGCCGATTCCCGCCGATTCGCACTGATGCTCGAAAGCCTGGAGAAACTGCCGCAACCGACCGTCGCCGTCGTCAACGGCGCGGCCTATGGCGGCGCCGTCGGCCTCATCGCCGCATGCGATATCGCGATCGCGGGCGCGAGCGCGCGATTCGCGCTCTCCGAGGTCCGTCTCGGGCTGGTCCCGGCGATGATTTCACCGTACGTGATTCGCGCGATCGGGTCGCGTCAGTCGCATCGCTGGTTCCTGACCGGCGAGGCGATGGACGCGGCGACGGCGCTGCGGATCGGTCTCGTGCATGAGGCCGTGGACGATTCGTCGCTTGGCGATGCGACGCATTCGATCGTGAAGGCCCTGCTCGCTGGCGGCCCGCAAGCGCAGGCCGAGATCAAACTGCTGCTGCAGCGCGTGACGGGCCGCAAGTCCGCCGTCGACGAATCCATGATGATCGACACCACGCGCTGGATCGCGCGGGTCCGTGCGGGCGAAGAAGCACGCGAGGGCCTGACGGCATTCCTCGAGCGGCGCAAGCCCGGCTGGATTCGCGACGAATGAAGATCAGGCGGCTCTTGATCGCAAACCGCGGCGAGATCGCCTGCCGCGTGATCCGGACCTGCCGGCGACTCGGCGTCCATGCGATCGCCGTTTATTCGGATGCGGATCGCGGCGCGCTTCACGTGCGACTTGCGGATGAGGCGCATCGCATCGGTCCCGCTCCCGCGCGCGATTCGTACCTGAATGTTCCGGCGGTCCTGGAAGCCGCCCGTCAATCACGCGCGGACGCGATCCACCCAGGCTACGGGTTCCTGTCAGAGAACGCGTCCTTCGCCGAGGCCTGTGACAAGGCGGGCTTCACCTTCGTCGGGCCGCCTGCCGCGGCGATCCGCGCGATGGGACTCAAACACGAGGCGAAGGCAATTGTGTCGGCGGCGGGGGTGCCGATCGTGCCGGGCTACATGGGCGAGGACCAGAGCGCGGCGCGGCTCGCAAAAGAGGCGGCCCGGATCGGCTTTCCCCTGCTCGTCAAGGCAGTCGCGGGCGGCGGCGGCAAGGGCATGCGAGTCGTGCCGGACGCGGCGGCCCTCGAGGAGGCGATCCGCGGCGCGCGCGGCGAGGCGGAAAACGCCTTCGGCGACGGCCGCCTGATGCTCGAGCGTTTTCTCCAGCGGCCGCGGCATGTCGAAGTGCAGGTCTTCGGCGACGCCCACGGCGACTGTCTGCATCTCTTCGAGCGCGAATGCTCGGTGCAGCGCCGCTACCAGAAGATCATCGAGGAATCGCCTTCGCCCTTCATCGATGAGAAAACGCGCGAAGCGATGTCGGCCTCGGCGGTGCGAGCCGCAAAGGCTGTCGGCTACGTCAACGCGGGCACGGTCGAGTTCATCGTCGACGCCGACAGCAGCTATTACTTCATGGAGATGAATACACGGCTCCAGGTGGAGCACCCCGTCACCGAGTCCGTGACGGGCCTCGACCTCGTCGAATGGCAACTGCGCGTTGCGTCCGGCGAGCGCCTGCCGCTTTCTCAATCTGCGATCTCGCGGCACGGCCACGCGATCGAGGCACGGCTTTACAGCGAGGATCCGCGGCGCGGATTCCTGCCTTCGATCGGGCGCATTGAACGCTTCGTGCATCCGGCCGAGAACCGCGAATGGCGCGTGGACAGCGGCATCGCGGATGGGGATTCGATCACCGTCCATTACGACCCGATGATCGCGAAAGTCATCGCGAGCGGCCGCGACCGCGCGCACGCCCTCGCAAACCTAAGGCACGGGCTCGATCGCACCGCGGTCTTCGGCGTCGCAAACAACCTGCCGCTTCTTCGCACGATTGCCGCGCATCCCGACTTTGCGGCAGGCAGCGTGGACACGGGCTTTGTCGATCGCGAGCATGCGGCATTGACCGAGGTGCCGCCACCGTCGCGGGAGGCGCTCGTCCTCGCCGCCGCCCTCGTGCTCGGTGAGCGTGCCGAGGCCGGCGGACACGGCGGATCGCCGTGGGCGCAAGGCGATGGCTGGCGCGCGGGTGGCCTGCCCACCCAGACTCTCGGCCTGCGAACACCCGGCTTCCTGCGCCTTCGCGCGCGCCGGCAGGAATCGAGCATTGAGCTCGACGACGGCAAGTCGAAGTTCCAGGGGACCGTGACGGCTCTCGCAGCGGATCGATTTTCCGTTGACGCGGGCGATGGATCGCGCGAACTCACATTGATCCGTGAGGGCGAGCGCCTGCAGGTCATCGGCGATCGCGCGATCGAGCTCGCAATCTCCCCCGCCTGGCCGTATGAACGTACCGTCGAAGATGCGGACGCACATCCCGCGTCGCCGCTGCCCGGTCGCGTCGTGGAATTGCGCGTCAAGAGCGGCGATTCGGTCGCCCGCGGCGATGTGCTCGCGGTCGTCGAAGGCATGAAGATGCAGCATGCAATTCGCGCCGGGCGCGCGGGCCGCGTGATCGAGGTGCTTGCGCGCGCAGGCGAATTGGTGGACGCCGAGGCCGTCCTGTTTGACATAGCGCCTGCCTGACGGTTGTGTTGCGTCGCAATAATCGCTAAGGTCCTGACCCAATGAAGTTTTCTGCACTTATAATCGCAGTGCAGTAAAGGGACCGATGCAGCTGTCAAAGAAGGTCGTGGCCATTACCGGCGCGGGCCGGGGTATCGGGCGTGCCATCGCCCTCGCCTTCGCCGAACGCGGCACGGATGTCGCGGCGCTCGATCTCGACTCCGCGGCAACCGACGAAACCTGCGCCTTGTGCGAGGCGAAGGGCGTGCGCGCCCGGGCTTACGTGACCGATGTGGTGGATGAAGACAAGGTCGCGCGGAGTCTCGATGCGGTCGTGGCGGACCTGGGCCGTCTGGACGTTCTGGTCAACAACGCTGGCATCACGCGGGATGCTCTGCTCGTCAAGGCGCAGGATGGGGCGATCCTATCCAAGATGTCGCTGGCCCAGTGGAAGTCGGTCCTCGACGTCAACCTGACGGGCGTGTTCCTTTGCGGGCGCGAAGGCGCGGAACGGATGATCCGGCTCGGCAACGGCGGCGTGATCATCAACATCTCGTCGATCTCGCGCGAGGGCAATCCCGGGCAGACCAACTATTCGGCCGCAAAGGCGGGCGTCGCCGCGATGACTGTCGTGTGGGCCAAGGAACTCGCGCGTTATGGGATTCGCAGCGCCGCGATCGCGCCAGGATTTTGCGCGACCGAGATACTGGCTGCGATGAAGCCGGAGATACTGGCGCGGGTCAAGGCGGCAGTTCCGCTCCACCGGCTGGGCGAACCGTCTGAAATTGCCGCAACGGCGGTGTTCATTGCCGAGAACGACTTTGTCACCGGACGGGTGATCGAGGTGGATGGGGGCCTGAGGCTGTAGACTGACGCCCGGAGGAACCCATGAATCTCGATCGGGTGCGGGCGGTCATCAGCGGCGGCGCATCGGGGCTCGGCCATGCGACGGCAGCGCGTCTCGTCGCGGGCGGCGGCCAGGTCGCACTGCTCGACGTACAGGATGAGGCGGGCCGCAAGGCGGCGGCTGCCCTCGGCGCCGCAGCGAGCTTCCACCGCTGCGACGTCACCAGCGAAGCCGACGTCGACGCGGCAGTCCAGGCGGCCGCTGCCCGGATGGGCGGCCTCAATGTCGCGGTTTCCTGCGCCGGCGTCGCGACGCCGGGCAAGCTGCTCGGCCGCGATGGCCCGCTGCCGGTAGCGGCATTCCAGCGCGTACTGAACATCAACCTGCTCGGGACTTTCCTGCTGGATCGCGCGGCCGCGGCGATCATGCAGAACAACACGCCCGATTCCGACGGCGAGCGTGGGCTGCTCGTGCACACCGCATCGGTCGCTGCATTCGAAGGACAGATCGGCCAGGTCGCCTACGCCACGTCGAAAGCGGCGGTCGCCGGCATGGTCCTTCCGCTCGCGCGCGAACTCGCGCGCTTCGGCATTCGCGTCATGGGCATCGCGCCGGGAATATTCGGCACGCCGATGATGGCGGGCCTTCCCCAGGAGGCGCAGGACTCGCTCGGCAAGCAGGTTCCCTTCCCGCCGCGGCTCGGCCGGCCGGAGGAGTATGCGGAACTCGTCGCCGCGATCTGCATCAACCACATGCTCAACGGCGAAACAATACGGCTGGATGGCGCTATCAGAATGGCGCCGCGATGAGAGACAACGTGGCGCACCGTTGGAGCGGGCTGATATTGGTCGTGGCGATTGCCGGTTGCGCCGCGCAGCCACCCAACGGCGCGCGGGACCTACACGTGGCCGCTCCAGGCGGGATTAATATCCCGATTGAGTATTACAAGCTGGAAAATGGATTGAAAGTCGTGCTCTCGAGCGACACGACGGCGCCGACGGTGACGATCGGCGTCTACTACCACATCGGCTTCCGCATCGAGCCGCGCGGGCGCACGGGATTCGCGCACCTGTTCGAGCACCTGATGTTCCAGGGCTCCGGAAACCTCGGGAAGATGGAGTTCATCCGGCTCATCGAGGGCAATGGCGGCGTCGTGAACGGCTCGACCCGCTTCGACTACACGAACTACTACCAGATCGTGCCGGCACACACGCTCGAGTCCGTGCTGTGGGCCGAAGCGGATCGCATGAAGGCACTCGCGATCACCCAGGCGAACCTCGAGAACCAGCAGGGCGTCGTGAAGAACGAGGTGCGTGACAACGTGATCAACCAGCCCTACGGCGGATTCCCGTGGTTGTCGATGCCGCAGGTGGCGAACGAGAATTGGTACAACGCGCACAACTTCTATGGCGACCTGGCGGATCTCGACGCTGCGACGCTCGAGGACGCGCGGGCGTTCTTCGACACGTACTACGCGCCGAACAATGCCGTACTCGTCGTCGCCGGTGATTTCGATCCGGCGACCGCGCGCGCCTGGGTCGACAAGTACTTCGCGGCGATCCCTGCTCGGGCGCATCCGGCGCGGCCGGACCTTACGGAACCCGAGCAAGGGGAGGAAAAGCGGGATTCCTACACGGACCGCCTCGCGCCCCGGCCGGCGCTTGCGCTCGCCTGGCAGGTACCCGCGCGCGGTACGCCGGAACATGCTGCCTTCGGCCTCCTCGACCAGATCCTGCTGCAGGGCGAGGACAGCGTCCTGTGGCAGCGACTGGTGCAACAGCGCGGCTATTCGAGCGGCGTTGGGGGTGGAATCAACCTGCTCGGCAACCAGTTCACCTACGACGGTCCGATGCTCTGGATGCTCTACCTCATTCACGATCCCGGCGTGACGCCCGATACGATCGTGGCGGACATCGACGCGGAGATCGCCCGGATCCAGAATGCGCCGCCGACGGCTGATGAACTCGAGCGTGCCCTGACGAAGATCCGCGCCGCGCTGTACGACCTTGCGGGTTCGAGTACGCGATTCGGGCTGCTCGACCTGCTCGCGTCCTTCGCCCTGTTCGACGACGACCCGGCCCGCATCAACCGCATCGAATCCGAGTTCCGCGCCGTGGATCGCGCGCTGATCAGCGAAGTCGCGCGCAAGTACCTGACGCCAGTCCGCCGAACGATACAGGTCGTCGTGCCCGGCCGGCCCGCGATGGGCGCCACGCCATGAAGCGGGCTACCGTCCTGCTCGCCTGCCTGGCCGCAGCAACGGCGGTCGCCGCGACGCGCGAATCGCCGCCGCCGGCCGGCACGCCGCATGAATTCCGATTGCCCGCGAAGGAGACGCTCCGTCTCGACAACGGGCTTGCCATCACCTTCATCGATTACGGCAGCGTGCCGAAGGTGACGGTGCTCGCCGTCATCCGCACGGGCAACATCGACGAGGGGGAAGACACCTGGCTCCCGGACGTCGCGGTCGAGATGCTGAAGGAAGGCACGACGACGCGCACGGCAGCCGACATCGCGAGAGCCGCGGCCGAGATGGGCGGTGAACTGGGCATCGGCGTTGGAGCGGAACAGACGACGGCCGGCATCTCAGTGCTTTCGGACCATGCGGTCGCAGCGGTCGAACTCGTCGCCGATGTGCTGCGTAACCCGCGATTCCCGGAATCCGAACTGCCGCGCGTGCTCGCGAACTTCGAGCGGAACCTCGCAGTCGCCCGCTCCGATCCGCAATCGCTCGCCGACGAGGCGCTCGCCAGGCTCGTCTACGGGGATCATCCCTTCGGTCGCGTGCTGCCGCGCGAAGGGCAGCTCGCGGGCTATGGAATCGACGACCTGCGCGTATTTTACGAGCGCAATTTCGGCGCGCGGCGCACGCACGTCTATGTCGCCGGACGATACGATCGCGCCGGGCTCGAGGTGGCGCTGCGCAAGGCCTTCGGGGACTGGTCCCCGGGCCCGCCGCCGAGCGAACTGCCGGCCCGCGTCGCCGAGACGCTGCAGCTTGCGCTGGTCGACAGCCCGGGCGCCCCGCAGTCATCGGTGCGCATCGCCGTGCCCGTCCCCGATCCGTCGCATGCCCTCTACTTCCCGACAACCCTGATGAACAGTCTGCTCGGCGGGACGTTCGGCTCGCGTATCACGACGAACATCCGCGAGGACAAGGGCTACAGTTATTCGCCGGGCTCCTCGATCAGCGCACGGCGTGGCGGTGCCCTCTGGATCCTGAGCGCCGAGGTGACTTCCGAACACACGGCCGCGGCAATCAATGAGGTCTTCCGCGAGATCGACCGCCTGCAGCGTGAAGAACCGACGACCGCCGAACTCGATCCGGTCAAGAACTATCGATCAGGGCTTTTCGTGATCACGAATTCATCGCCGAACGGCGTGCTCAGCCAGCTCGCATTCATGAACCTGCACGGCCTGCCCGAGGACTTCCTGACGCACTGGGTCGCGAATATCCACGCGGTGACGCCTCCGCAGGTCAGCGAGATGGCGCGGCAGTTCATCCGGCCGGAGCGCATGACGGTGGTGGTTGCCGGCGATCTTGCGACGATCGGCGACAGCGTGCGGAAGCTTCCGCAGCTCGAAAGGGCTGCAATGCCGTGACGGATCGTGACGTCATGGAATACGACGTCGCCATCGTCGGCGGCGGACCCGCCGGCCTTGCCTGCGCCATCCGCCTGAAACAGCTCGAGCCGGGCCGCAGTGTCTGCGTGCTGGAGAAAGCCTCGACCATCGGCGCGCACATGCTTTCCGGCTGCGCACTGGAACCGGAAGCGCTCGATGCCCTGCTGCCAGGCTGGCGCGACTCGCCGCCCGAGATTTTCGTTCCTGCAACGCGCGATGAATTCCGGTACTTCACGAAAACCGGCGCCGTACGCCTGCCCAATCCGCCGCAGATGCACAATCGCGGCAATTTCATCGTCTCGCTCGGACAACTCGTACCGCTCATAGCCGCGCGCGCCGAGGCACTCGGCGTCGACGTCTTTCCGGGCTTTGCCGCGTCCGAGGCCTTGCTGGATGGCGATGGCCGGGTCGTCGGCGTCCGCATCGGCGACATGGGCCTCGACCGGCAACGCAAGCCGGGACCTAACTACGCACCGGGCGCCGATATCCGGGCCGGCACGACGATTCTCGCCGAGGGCTGCCGCGGCAGCGTGACGAAGCAACTCATCGCAAAGCTCGGCCTCGCCGACGGCCGCGGTCCCCAGACCTACGGACTCGGCATCAAGGAACTGTGGCAGCTTCCGCCGGGGCGCGTCGAACCGGGACTGATCCAGCATTCCGTCGGCTGGCCCGTGGACTCAAGGACCTATGGCGGAAGCTTTCTCTATCATCTCGATCGCGACCGCCTGTACGTCGGCTACGTCATCGGGCTCGACTACGCGGATCCGCGCTTCAAGCCGTTCGAGGCGTTCCAGCAATTCAAGCATCATCCGCGGATTCATGCGCTGCTCGAGGGCGGCGAGCTCCTTTCCTATGGCGCGCGCACCATCGCCGCCGGCGGCTGGCAGGGCCTGCCGCGCATGGAGGCGCCGGGCCTCATGCTGATCGGCGATGCGGCGGGCACGCTGAACGTCCCGAAAATCAAGGGCGTGCACCAGGCGATCCGCTGCGGTGCGCTCGCCGCGGAACACCTGACGGAACGCGGCGGCACGGATGGATTCGAAGCGCGCTGGCGGAAGTCGCCGGGAGGGCGCGAACTGAAGCGCGTTCGCAACATCAAGCCCGGGTTCCACCGCGGCCTGTGGTGGGGTCTCGCCAATGCCGCATTCGAAACCGCGACCGCCGGCTTGAGTCCGTGGACGCTTTCCCACCACGAGAACCACCTCGCCCTGCACCGGCTGGAAACCGCGCCTGTCGTTGACCGGGACTGGGTCGAGCGCGAGCTTGCCCCGCGCGACCGCCTCGCGGCCGTGTTCCACGCCGGCAACGTCCATGACGAGGACCAGCCCGTGCACCTCGTCGTCGCCGATACGACGATCTGTGCCACGCGCTGCATCGAGGAATTCGGCAATCCCTGCGAGAATTTCTGCCCTGCAAACGTCTATGAAATGGTGGACGACGGCTCGGGCGGCAAACGGTTGCAGATCAACGCCGCAAACTGCGTGCATTGCAAAGCCTGCGACATCAAGGATCCCTACGGCATCATCACCTGGACGACACCTGAGGGCGGCTCGGGACCAAATTACCAGAGCCTCTAGATGAGCGCCGAGCAGCCGATCTGGACGCCTTCGCTGTTTCGTATCGCCGATGCGAATCTCTCGCGGTTCATGACATTCGCAGGCGCCCGTGGGGCGCCGACGTCGGATTACCACGCGTTCTACGGCTGGTCGGTCGCAGAACCCGGCGCGTTCTGGGACGCGCTCTGGGAGTTTTCCGGCGTCATCGGCGAGCGCGGCGACGGGCCTTCGCTCGAAGACGGCGATCGCATGCCCGGCGCGCGCTGGTTTCCTCGCGCGAGACTGAACTTTGCGGAGAATCTCCTGCGCGGCCCGCACGCAGAACCGGCGGTCATTTTCCGGAACGAGCGCGGCGAGCGCCGCGAAATCGACTGGAAGTCACTGCGCGGCGAGGTTGCACGCGTGGCCGCCGGGCTGCGCGCCGACGGCGTCGGCCCTGGCGCCGTCGTCGCGGGCTTCCTGCCAAACCTGCCGGAAGCCGTGATCGCGATGCTCGCCACCGCGAGCATCGGCGCCACCTGGACGTCCTGTTCGCCGGACTTCGGAATCCAGGGCGTACTCGACCGCTTCGGGCAGGTGAAACCGAAGGTCCTGTTCACCGCGGATGGCTATTTCTACGCGGGCAAGACCATCGACTCTACGAGCGCGATTGCCGGCGTCCTGAAGGCACTACCCTCTGTCAGGAAGGTCGTGGTCGTGCCGTATTTGGCGTCGACGACGGCCGGCCTGCCGTTGTCAGTCACCTTCGGCGAGTATGGCGACCGGGCCGCACCGCTGCGCTTCGAATGGCTGCCATTCGACCACCCGTTGTATGTGCTCTACTCGAGCGGCACGACGGGCGTGCCGAAGTGCATCGTTCACGGCGCCGGCGGCACGCTGCTGCAGCACCAGAAGGAACACCGGCTCCACACGGACTTGAAGCCCGGAGACCGGCTTTTCTACTTCACGACCTGCGGCTGGATGATGTGGAACTGGCTCGCGAGCGCGCTCGCCGCCGAGGCGACGATCGTGCTGTACGACGGCTCGCCGCTGCACCCGGGCCCGGAGATCCTCTGGGACATGGCGGCGGATGAAGGCGTCACTGTTTTCGGGACGAGCCCGAAGTATCTTGCGGCGATCGAAAAGGCGGGATACCGGCCGCGCGAGCGCCACGGCCTCGCCGTGTTGCGGACCATCCTCTCCACCGGCTCGCCGCTCGCGCCCGAGCAGTTCGACTTCGTCGCGGGCGCAATCGGGCCGGACGTCCAGCTCGCTTCGATCTCCGGCGGCACCGACATCGTCTCCTGCTTTGCACTCGGCAACCCGCTGCTGCCGGTCTACCGCGGCGAATTGCAATGCCGTGGCCTCGGCATGAGGGTCGAAGTCTGGGACGACGGGGGCCGGCCGGTGACGTCCGAAAAAGGCGAGCTCGTCTGCACGGCGCCGTTTCCGTCGATGCCGATTGGTTTCTGGAACGATGCCGACGGCAGCCGCTATCACGCGGCCTACTTCGAGCGCTTCCCGGGAGTCTGGCACCACGGCGACTATGCGCTCCTGACGCCGCGCGGCGGGATCGTGATCCTCGGTCGCTCCGATGCGGTCCTGAACCCGGGTGGCGTACGCATCGGCACGGCGGAAATCTACCGGCAGGTCGAGCAGCTCGACGAAGTGCTCGAAAGCGTGGTCGTCGGGCAGGACGTCGGAGGCGACGTGCGTGTCGTGCTCTTCGTGCGCCTGCGCGAGGGCGTTGCGCTCGACGAGGCGCTATGCGAACGCATCCGCCGGCAGATCCGTTCCAATACGACGCCGAGGCACGTGCCGGCAAAGATCCTGCAGGTGCCGGAGATCCCGCGGACCATCAGCGGCAAGATCGTCGAGCTCGCCGTGCGCGAGACGATCCACGGGCGGCCTGTGAGAAACACGGACGCACTCGCGAATCCGGCGTCGCTAGAGCATTTCCGCGACCGGCCGGAGCTGCACTGAGCCGCACCGCGGAAAGATCGCCGGTCATGGCGCGGGCGGAAGCCGCCCTCGCTGCCCACGGCCACGTCCTCGACGAGCCCCAGCGGGCCATCCTCGGGCGGCTCGAAGACCTGAGGCGACGCGTGCTCGCGCGGAATTCCGTGCTCGGACGCGGACTCAGCCTCCTCCCGCGCGCGCGGGCGCCGCTGCGTGGACTGTACCTGTGGGGTGGCGTCGGCCGCGGGAAGACATTCCTCGTGGATGAGTTCTTCGCGGAACTCCCGGTGCGCGAAAAGCGCCGCGAGCACTTCCACCGATTCATGCAGGACGTGCATGCCCGCTTGCGGCGCCATCGCAATCTCCCCAATCCGCTTGCGCAGGTCGCCGCTGACATCGCAGCCAAGGCCCGTATCCTCTGCATCGACGAGTTCGTGGTCGGCGACGTCGCCGATGCGATGATCCTCGGCACACTGCTCGCGGAGGTCTTCCGGCGGGGCGTCACGCTCGTCTCGACGTCGAATCTCCCGCCTTCCGAGCTCTACCGTGGCGGTCTGCAACGGTCGCGTTTCCTGCCGGCGATCGCGTTGATCGAAAGGCATTGCCGCACGATGGTGCTCGACGCCGGCGTCGACTACCGGCTGCGTCAGCTCGAGCGCGCAAGGCTCTACCTGGGGCCGGCCGTTGCAGATGCGGAAACGCTGATGGCGTCTGAGTTCGGGCGGCTCGCCGACGGACGCGGCGACAAGGACGTGCGCGTCCAGGTCGAGGGCCGCGCGGTGCGCGCGCGGCGCGAGGCGGAAGACGTCGTCTGGTTCGATTTCCACGAGCTCTGCGAAGGACCACGCTCGGCCGCCGATTACATCGAGATCGCGCGCTGCTACCAGACGGTCTTCCTGAGCGGGGTTCCCCTGATGGACGGCGCTGCCGACGACGCCGCGCGGCGCTTCATCACGCTGGTGGATGAGTTCTACGACCGCGCCGTAAAGCTCGTCCTGTCTGCCGCCGCGGACGCGCCCGAAGCGCTCTACGGCGGCGAGCGGCTTGCGTTCGAGTTTCGCCGGACGGCGAGCCGGCTGCATGAGATGCAGGGACGAAAATACCTCGCACGGCCGCACCGCTCCTGAAGGCGGCGCCTTGTGCGTGCGCTTCTAGGCCACTTCGCGCGGCTTGACCAGGTCGGCGATCTGGTAGCGCCCGGTTGCGGTGAGGGTGTCGTAGCCAGCATGGGCACGGCGGAGCTCGTCGCGGCGCAGCGCAAACGGCGAGCAGGCGACCGCCTCGAGCGATGTCGCATGGGAGAACAGGAATCCCTGGGCGGCGACACAGCCGAGCTGGAGTAGCTGCGAAACCTGCTCTTCCATCTCGACGCCTTCCGCGACGGTTTCAAGGCCGAGCGTCTCGCCGAGCATGACGACCGCGCGCGCGAGCTTGGGGCCCTCGCTCGACTCAGTCAGGCGGCTGACGAAAGAACGGTCGATCTTGAGGATGTCGATCGGGAACCGGTGCAGATAGGAGAGTGACGAATACCCGGTTCCGAAGTCGTCGATCGCGAGCCGGACACCCAGCGCCTTCAGCTCCCTGAGGCGCACGAGATTGCTTTCCGAATTGTGCATCATCGTGCTCTCGGTCAGCTCGATCAGCAGGCTCTCCGGCTCGAGGCCCGAGACCTCGAGTGCATGCCGGACGTCGGCGACCAGATCGCCCTGTTGCAGGTGACGGCCGGAGATATTGACGGCGACCCGCAACCCGCTGCCCGCGGCGATCGTCTCGCGCCATTGACGGACACTGCAGCAGGCATCGAGCAGCACCCAGCGGCCGAGCGCCACGATCTGGCCGGTCTCCTCCGCCCGCGGGATGAACTGACCGGGCAGGAGGCGTCCCTGCTCGGGATGCTGCCACCGGACGAGGGCCTCGACGCCAAGCAGCTCGGTCGTCTTCAGGTCCACGATCGGCTGGAACTCGAGGAAGAACTCCTTTCTTGCGAATGCCTGGTTCAGGTCGTCCTCCAGGCGCAGCCGCTCGTGCAGCTGCTCCTGCATTCGCGAATGGAACACGACGTGGCGGCCCTTGCCGGCGGACTTGGCGTGGTACATCGCGATGTCGGCGTTTCGCATCACGTGCTCGGTCTCGTGGCCCGGCTCCGACAACGCGACCCCGATGCTCGTCGTGACGAGCAGGTCACCGCCGTCGATCTGCAAGGGCGCCTGGAATGCATCCGTTATGGCGGCGGCGACTCGTTCCGCCTGCTCGGCCGTCGCGATTCCCTCCAGCAGGACGGCGAATTCGTCGCCCCCAAGGCGCGCGACCGTGTCGGCCGCGCGGGTGCATTTCACGAGCCGCTGCGCCGCCGTCTGCAGCAACCGGTCTCCGATGTCGTGGCCGAGCGAGTCGTTCACGTTCTTGAAGTTGTCGAGGTCGATCATCAGGACGGCGACCCGGTCGTTCGAACGGCGTGCGAGCGCGATCGCGTGCTCGACCCTGTTCCGGAAGAGGCTGCGGTTGGCGAGCAGCGTCAATGGATCGTGAAACGCGAGCTGGCGGAGCTGATCCTCGAGGGATTTGCGTTCGGTGACGTCGCGCAGGTTGAGGGCGAGGCCCTGGACCGCCGGGTCATCCAGCAGGTTGCTGCCGACGCACTCGAGAATGAATCGCCTCGACGCGGTGCCGACCGAAAGCTCGACCGGCCCGACGGCCGCGCCCCGGATTGCGGTGACTTCCGCGAGAAATGCAGCCAGGCGCTCGCGATCGGCCTCGCGCCAGATTTCCGACAGCTTTCGCCCGACCAGGTCGTCCTGTCGCAGCGAAAACGTCTTCTGGACGGCCGGCGACGCATATTCGATCCTCCCGTCGCCATTCACGATCATGATCACGTCGGAAGCGTTCCGGATCAGAGAGGCAAATCGCGCTTCAACGAGGTCGACGGCCCGCCGCTGACGCGCCTGGGCGTCGTCCTTGACGATCACGCTCTGGCGCGCCATCACGAGGATTGCCAGCACGAAGATCGCGATCGTCATGACGGTCGCAGGGTTGCTGCCGCTGCCCGCAGAGAAATACACGAGGACGAAAAAGGAAAGCGCGAGGCCCACGTAGGGCACCGCCTGTGTGAGGGCCATGCCACGGCTGGCCGAACCGCGTTCAGGCCGGGACCGGTCGCGGATCTGGACCTGGGCCGCGCCCGCCAGCCCGATGTAACAGGCGAGGTAAAGGACGTCGGAAAAATTACCCGGCAGGTAATTGCCCATCACAACCGAAGTAGCCCAGACGATGTCCGCGAGGAACATCATCCCGAAGCCAGCCGTGAGCATCACGAGCGTGGTCCTGCGCAGCGGACAGCTCGTGCTGTTCATGAGCAGGACGCCGATCGTCATCAGCATCAGGCAGTCGAGCGCGATGTAAACCTGTGTCAGTACGAATTGGGCAAGTTGCTCCGTGCTCGCGGCGGCCGCCGGGCTGATGACGAAGAACCAGAAGAATGTCCCGAATCCGAGGACCAGGATCATGGAATCGAGCAGGAGCCGGCCCCAGGACACGCGCAGCGAACTCGCGCGCACCGCGACGATGAAGCCCGCCAAGAGGACCGGGAAAAATGCCAGGTAGAAGGCGTCTCCGACCGACGGGAATGGATCGAGGCCCGCAATGCGGAATCCCGCATCGACCAGGTTGCCCAGGTTGTAGATGACGAGCGCCGCTGCCAGGAACTTCCAGGCGCGACGGGCAACAGGCTGGGCGGCCGTTCTTGCGGCGACGATCGCGAGCAAGGCCGTCGCGAGGCTCGCCGGCAGATCGGAAACTTCCAGATAGAAGTCC
>Ga0105107_10001656_pt1 | contig 14511 bp, 15 predicted proteins | sample PPLLaktember2015_6_FD_79335 | JGI IMG/M metagenome (GOLD analysis project Ga0105107, IMG submission 79335) | Freshwater sediment microbial communities from Prairie Pothole Lake near Jamestown, North Dakota, USA - PPLs Lake P8 Core (1) Depth... | ecosystem: Environmental > Aquatic > Freshwater >...
ATCATAATCATCAAAACCATGACGGGAACCAAACATACAACAGCCAGATCTGCCGTGACCAAATTTTCCTTCTTTAAATTTCATTTTCATATGATCTCTGAATGGTTCATGTTCAAGCCAGATCTTTTTCTGTTCAGCATTTAATATTTCAAGGACATCCATTTTATGATTTGCCTGTGCAATAGCCAACTTATTCTTTATTGCGCTGACGCCTTCAACTGCTGAAATTAATTCTGCTCTTTTCAGGTCAGTGTTTTCCTTAAGTTCCCTCATGTCAATCATTTTCTTTTTAAGCTCTGCTTTAAGATCAATCATTTCTTTCTGGTGTTTTGATCTCAGGGTAGAAATTTTATCCTGCTGTTCTTTGGTTAACTTAAGTTTTTCAATTATGTTTTCTTTGAATTGCCCTTTCTTAAATTTTTCCCTTTGCTGCGCATATCCGTCGCTAATATTAGCAAAAGAAAAAAGAATCAGGGCACTTAAAACAATAACTAGATTTTTCATTTTATCTCCTTAATTTTATTTTGAGTTTTGAAACTTTGACAGGAATGAAATAAGTTTGGTTTAACAAGTTTTGGAAAATGTTTTTACCTGTGTTAAACTTAATCGCTATGTTTGATGTCGAATATTCAGGATAATCTGCCGATATATGACGGAACAAAATAATGATTATAATCTTATAGAAAGATTCAACAGTGGAGATGAAACGGCTTTCAATGAGATTGTAAGAAAATATCAGCAGAGGATTTACTGGCATGCTAGGCGAATGACAGGTAATCACCTTGATGCTGATGAAATAGTCCAGGAAGTTCTTTTGGTAATGTACAAAAAGTTAAAAGATTTCAGGTTTAAATCTTCTTTATATACATGGATTTACACAATAACTTCGACACGAAGTATAAATCTATTAAGAAGAAGATCTGTAAGAGAAATTTTTTCCTTCCAGGATAATGAATTTGATAAAGCTTCTGATTCAGATATACTGACAGAACTTGAAAATAAAGAAGAGGTAATCAGAATGTTAAAACATTTACAGAAAATTCCGGTAAAACAACGAGAGGTATTTATGCTGAGAGCTATTGATGGATTATCTTATGATGAAATATCCGAGTTAACCGGTAAAAGTGTCGGAGGTTTGAAATCAAATTATTTTCATGCATTAAAGAAAATAACCGGGTTGATGCAAAATGAAGAATGAAGAAAAAATAAGAAAATATCTTGACGGTGAATTAACCGGTGAAGAATTACTAAAGTTTGAAGAAGAAATTAATAATTCTTCAGAACTCAAGAGAACGATTGATTCTTATAAAAACACCCTGAATCAATATAGAAGATTTAGCAATCCGGATATTCAAAATTCCTACTTCGTTAATATTATTCCCGAGTTCAGGGAAAGAATTAAAAAGAAAAAAGAATCAAAATTAAAACCTGTTTTTGTTTTAGGCAGCGTTAGCCTTGTTATAATTTCCTTGTTAGTAATTTTTATTTTCAATAAAGACAGGGAAATAATGTACAATGATAATATTGTTTTGCAGGATATAGAAAGTGAAGAATTAAATTCATATGTAAATAATTATTCCCGCGATTTTAATTCGATACAACTAACTGAGGTGGTTGAATATGATTCACTTTTTAATTCAATGATTCTGAATGAATTAAATATTAATGGTAATTCTAGGAATTACTTTGCAGATGTAACAGGCAATGAATTTTATACAATACTCGATGAACTTTCCGAAGAAGAAATTGACGGCATATACAATACACTAATTTCCCAAAAGATTTATTAATTGAGGTTAAAAATGAAAACTACTTTTAAATCTTTTTTATTTATTTTGGTTTTATCAATCGCAGTCTACTCTCAGGGTGATAAAAGAGGTGATCCGAAAGAAAAGATCGAAGCATTAGAAAAAATTAAATTGCTGGAAACGCTTGATTTGGATGAAGAAACAGCATTAAAATTTTTTGCTCGCCGTAATGAGCATATGAGTAATATGAAAAAGTTGTTTGATGAGAATGATTTACAGTTTGGTAAGATTGAGAATAAACTTTCTTCAATTAAAGATGAGAATGATCCGGAATTAAAAAAGTTAGTTGATAACTACCTTGCAGCACATCTAAGAATTGAAGAAGAGAAGAAAAGATTTTTTAATTCATTATCAGATATACTATCAAACAAACAACTCGCACAACTTGCAATATTTGAAAGACGTTTTAAGGAAGAGATAAGGGATGTACTTTTTCGCCACAAAAAAAGAAAATGGGATTAATAAGAAAAATATTACTTAATAATGAATAAGAAGTTTTAATTTAGGGTTGATTTTCAGAAGAAGCGGATATATTTTTATCTGAGAATTTTGCGGAAGTGGTGAAATTGGTATACACGCTACTTTGAGGGGGTAGTGCCTTAATTGGCGTACGGGTTCAAGTCCCGTCTTCCGCACAAAGAACTAATCATCCACCAAAAAACAAAGGAAGAGTAATGATAAAAAGAAAAAATGCATTGAAGTATATTTTCCTATTTTTATTTAGCACTTCCGGATTTTTATTTTCACAGGATATGAATCCCGGAGCAGGAAAACTATATAATGACGGAAATAAATTGTTAAAGGAGGGCAATTATGATTCTGCTATTGAGCACTATAACCAGGCACTTAATATTGAAAAGGATTACAGGATATATTATCAGAAAGGCATCGCATTGAAAAATCTTGGGAATCTTGAACAGGCAGAGAATTCTTTCCTGGAATGCCTTAAAATTAAATCCGATTTTGAAGCCGGCTATAATGCAATTGGTGGTGTATATTTTTCTATAGGCAATTACCAGAAAGCAATAACTAATTTTGAAAAAGTTCTTGAGATCTCAAAAAACAACCAGGTAAAAACTAAAGTTAAAAAGAATCTTTCTCTTGCTTATACAAAATTAGGGAATGAAGCTGCAGGTGAAGGCAACAGTACGAAAGCCATAGAATATCTCACAAAAGGTGCTGAGCATAGTAATTATGATGCAGCTTACCTTTCACTTGCGAAACTATATACTGACATAGGCGAATGGGATAAAGCGATAACAGCTTCGGATAACGCACTTAAATACAGATCAAGCGTAGGAAAAGGCGGACCATATTATTATATGGGAATAGCTTATAAAGGTAAAGGCGATCTAACAAAAGCTAAAGAAATGTTCAGCCAGGCTAAATCTGATGCAACCTATAAAAAAACTGCTGAGTATGAACTTACCTTACTGAAATAAAATTTGCCTTCTTAATTAACCCTCGCTATTGTGAGGGTTTTTTGTTTTTATTGATGATAAGAAAAGAAAAAATTTCTACAAACTTTGTACTTCCTTTAATTGCTGCGGCTTCAGTCTTAAGAAAAGATAAATTACTAAAATTACTTTTGCTGTTAGCAAACGAAAAAAAAATTTCTTGGAATAAAATCTATGAAACTTTGTTACAGAGTTATTTATTTGCCGGTTTTCCTTCCGCATTAATCTCATTAAAAATTTTTAATGATTTATTCCCTGGAAAGAAAAAAGTCAATAATGATTTATCAATTAAAACTCTTAAAATAAGAGGAGAAAAAACCTGTAAAAAAATTTATGAAGATAAGTATGATAAACTTATCAACAATGTAAAAACATTTTCACCGGAACTTGCTGATTGGCTGCTAATTGAAGGCTATGGAAAAGTTCTTAGCAGAAAACAATTGAGCTTGAAAGATAGAGAGTTGTCTATAATCTCCATGTTAACTGTTCTTAAGTTTGAAGATCAGCTTCATTCTCATATAAGTGGTGCTTTGAGATTGGGAGTGAAGGCTGAATATATAAAAAGTCTAATCAACTCATTTAAAATTTTTGGTAGTATTTCATATACAGAATTTGGAACAAAAGTTCTTCAAAAAATTATAGCCTAAAAAGATATTCAGGATAAGTAGCCGATAAGGATTATCACCCCATCTAACATTGTTCTTTAAGTGAATCCCCATATTTTCATAAATACCTTGACTTAGGGAAAGCTTAAGTCTATATTTGCGACGAAAAAACTATGCTTAAACCAAAAGAGACAGGATTTATTTGAATATTCTTACTCAATCTGAGAATTTATTGATTGATTTTGTATTAGGAATAACACTCTCTTTAATTATCGCTTATCTTTCATATCGTTTCAGACTTTTAAGTTTTTCAGGAAGCATTACTACTTTTTTTCTTGCCATAATAATTTTTGGCTTTGGTACATGGAAATGGACTATTCCGATTGTAACATTTTTTCTTTTATCAAGTCTTCTTTCAATATACAGAAAAAGAAAAAATGAATCTGTTGAAACATATTTTGAAAAATCCGGTGAAAGAGATCACTTCCAGGTTTTAGCAAACGGTGGTTTAGGTTGCGTGCTTGTTGTAATAAATTATTTTTATCCGGAGGAATTATTTTATATTGTTTATGTTTCCAGCATTGCATCAATGTGTGCTGATACTTGGGCAACAGAAATTGGAACATTAATTAAAACCAAAACGGTGGATATAATTTCATTTAAGAAAGTTGAGCAAGGTGTTTCAGGAGGAATTTCTTTAGTAGGTACATTAGGTTCAATTGCAGGTGCCTTGGTAATTGCCGCAACTTCTTTACTTTGGATGGAGTCTAATTATTTATTGAATATGATTATTATTGTAGTATGTGGTTTTTGGGGAAGTGTCTCTGACAGTATCTTAGGAAGTAAAATTCAGGCTCATTATAAATGTATTGTATGTAATAGTATAACTGAAAGAAGATCTCATTGCAATAATGAAACGGTCTTGTTTAAAGGTATACGTTGGATGAATAATGATGCGATAAATTTTAGCGCAAGTCTTTCAGGAGGTATTTTTTCCGTAATTCTTTATGATGTTGTAAAAGCTTAAAATGAAAAAAAATATTTTTTGTCTAATTATATTTTTATTGCAGGTTAATCTTTTCTCGCAGGAATCAACCGAAAAATTCTATCTTGCGATGGACGCTTATAACTCCTCCTTATACTCTGAGGCAGTAAGGATTTTTGATGAGTTCTTTTCTGAGTATGAAATAAAAGATGAATTATATGCTTCAGCAAAATATTACTCAGCCGATGCACTTTTAAATTTGGGCGATCAGGATGGAGCTTCAGCAGGATTTGAATATCTAGTAAATAATTTTCACACTTCAAACTATAGAGATAAAACTCTTTACAAGCTTGGTGTATTATATTTTGATTCAAAAGAATTTTCCAGAGCAAGAGCAAGATTGGAAAAACTTCTTTATGAATATCCAAACAGCGAGCACACAGGGACAACATTATACTGGATTGGCGAATCTTATGCTGCAGAAAACAGGCCCAGGGATGCAATTGATTATCTTGAAGAAGCTGTTACAAATAGAAAGAATAACAAGTATGAAGATTATTCAATTTATACTCTTGCTTCTGTATATGAAAAAACAGGCGACTATGAGAATGCAGTAAAATATTATGATCAGCTTCTTTCATTTCATAAAGATAGCCCTCTTGCTCTTTCTGCCCAGATAAGAATTGGAGTATGTTATTTCAAACTTAAAGACTACCAGTCTTCCATTCTTGAATTAAACAGCCCTTTGCTTAATGATCTGCCTGAAGATTTATACTCGGAGAGTCTTTATATTCTTGCTAATTCTTATTACAGGGTGCGGGAATACAATGATGCTGAAAAAATTTATCTTGAAATTTTGGAAACATTCCCTCTATCGGAATATAAAAGAGATGCTGAGTACGGGCTTGCCTGGGCATATTTCCAGCAAGAGAAATATACAGATGCTTTCCAGGTTTTCCATTCTCTTTCTGATGGAGATGACAGCATAGCAGTAAAATCTTTTTACTGGAAAGCGGAATCAAAAAGATATGCAGGACAGGAAGAAGAAGCTTTCAGATTATATGGAGAATTTGTTGAGAAATTTCCGAACAGTGAACTTATCAAAGGTGTTCAATACCAGATGGGGGTTGTTTATTTCAATAATAATCAGCTTAACCAGGCAGAAAGATTTATCAAGGATGCGATCAAGTCTTCAGATGAAAGTTTACAGGTAAGAGCATATACACTTCTTGGGGAAATTGAATTGGATAGAAAGCAATATGCATCTGCAAAAAATAGTTTTGAAGCCGCACTTGATTATAAATTAATCTCGCCTGATTTGAGTAACAGGTCTTTACTTGGGCTTGGAGCTTCATTCTATTATCTTGGGAATTACAATGAGGCAATTGAAACTTTCAGGAAAATAGAAGATGAAAATTCCGGATTCGAACCAGGAAAAGTAAATTTTTATCTTGCGGAAAGTTATTACTCAATAGGAAAATATTCTGATGCAATAATCTATTATAATAAAATTGATCCCGTTCAAACCGGGATTGGCGTCCAGGCTGTTTATGGCAAAGCTTATAGTTATTTCAGCGTAAAAGACTATGATAATGCGGCTTACACATTCAACGATTTTATCAGAAGATTTCCTAAGGATAAAAGAATAATTGATGCCCGATTAAGGCTTGCAGATAGTTATTATGGAAGCAAGGACTTCGCTGCAGCTAGCAAAGTTTATATGGATCTTTTTAATGCAGGCAGCGATGAAATTGAAAATCCTTATGCTTATTATCAATATGCACAAGCGTTGTACAAAGCAGGAAATATTCCGGGTGCTTTAACTGAATTCAGGAATCTGCAGCAGAAATTTCCTGATTCTGATTATGCTGATGAATCCCTTTTTATATCTGCATGGATTTATTTCCAGCAGGGAGAATTCAAAACTGCAATTTCTTCTTTCAAAAATGTTATAAAAGTTTATCCTCAAACTCCACTTGCGCCAATGGTTTATTATTCAATTGGAGATTCATATTTTAATTCAGGTAATTATGATTCTGCGATTGTCTGTTATCAGTTTGTTATGGCAGAATACCCAACTTCAAATTATGTTTTTGATGCAGTGAATGGAATCCAGTATAGTTATGCTGCGAAGGGAGATTATGTAAAAGCAATTTCATTTATTGATCAGTTTGTTAGCAGGAATCCCGGTTTAAGTTTTTCCGATCAGATACTTTTTAAGAAAGGAGAAATATTTTACAGTTCACGTGATTATGATGCTGCAAAAGTAAGTTATCAGGAGTTCATCGCAAATTATCCTAAAAGCAAATTAATTCCTGACGCTTACTACTGGATTGGCAAATGTGCTCAGAACTTGGATCAGAAGGAAGAAGCTTTGTATAATTTTAACAGAGTTTTCGAATCTTATCCGGCTTATGAGGTTGCAGCCACAGCAGTAATTGAAATGGGGAATATTTATAATTCAATGCAGGATTATAATGCTGCAATTGAAATTTATGATAAAGCATTAAACAGACTTGAGCAAACTCCAAGGATTGCAGAAATTTTATTTATGAAAGGAACTACTCTTATTAATAAACAGGATTATGATGCCGCTTATGAAGTTTTTGATGAAGTGATTCAATATTACAATAAAACAATTTTTGCAGACAAATCGAAGTTTGAACTTGGTTTGCTTAATCTGGCAACTGAAAATTATACAAATGCTGATATTTATTTTAAAAGTCTTGCTGAAACAAGAGGCGATGATCTTGGTGCTAAAGCTCAATATCATTTGGGCCTTTCTCTTTTTGAGCAGGAAAAATTTGAAGAAGCAATAGCTGAATTGGAGAGAGTAAGATTAGTATTCTCTGGCTATGATGAATGGCTGACAAAATCTTATTTAAAATTAGGGGAATGCTACACAAAGCTGGAACAGTTTAATAAAGCAAAAGAAATGTATCGTGCCGTAATTTCAAAACACCGGGGAAATGCTTTTGGACAGGAAGCACAAAATAAATTGAGAGAACTGCAATGATTAAGAAATTATCATTTTTACTTTTAAGTTTTTATGCTTTCATTTTTGCACAGCAAAACCCGAGTGTCGAACTGCCGGATTTTATAATTACCGGGACTGATATTGTATCCATAAAAAGTTCTCAGAAAATTTCTCCTGAATTTGTTTCAACAATTTCTGACCAGTTCTTCAAACCGGTTTACTCCCCGGAAGAACTATTAGTAAGAGATATTTCATCTCCTTTAAAAAATGATTTGAGCGGGCTTGATTCACTTAATTTCCAAAGAGGTAAGCTGGATTTTGGTGCCGGAATTTATTCTTTACCAACTGCAAGTTTAGTTTATCTGTTTCCTATTAATAATGTTTTAGCTGAAGCAATATTTACAGGTGAAAATCACAGGCCGCACATTGGGAATACAGCAAGATATTTAATAAACGGTGGATTAAATCTTTTATATACAACAAACAACAGCAGTGAGGTTCTTCCCGGGACTCAATTTAAATTTAATGGTGAATTTGGTTCTTCATCTTATAAATTTTATTCTATAAGCAACCCGCCGAAAAGAACATTAAACCAGGGAAACTTTACTTTCGGAATTTCGAATCAGTTAAGCAGGCAGTTTAATTTTGATTTAAGAGTAATTGATGAGCTTTCATCAATAAGTGAAGAGAATTATTCTGAAAATATTTTTGGTCTCAATTTGTTTTCAAGAGTAATTTTTTCTTCATTCAACATTGCTGTATCAGCAGAGTATAAAAATCAATCTTTAACAATTAATGATACTCCGGCAAATATTCCTAACTCAGATGTTAATGATTTCTTCACTGTTAAACCTTCTGCAGGATTAAATATTTCAGATGCATTTAAAGTTTCAGGAGGAATTAGTTATTCCAAATCTGGTGAAAGAAGCTTCACTGCTCCGTTTGCCGCTTTATCATTTAAGATAAATAATTCCTTTTCATTATTCGGAGAATACTCACCTCATGCTGAATTCCTCTCGAGCAATGATTTTTTGAAAATCAACAGGTACTATGAGACTCAAAACTTTTATAACCATTTCTACAGGAAAAGAAATTTTATTACTGCGGTTGTAAAGTATGAGTACGATAAATACTACCAGGTTAATGCCGGAATAAAATATTTTTCATCACCTGCGTATCCATATTTTGTTGATTCAATTTCAACAGGGAGATTTAGCTTTGCTTCTGCTGATGCAAACAGCATAACATTTTTTGCCGATTTATTTTTTCATCTGGGCCCGTATGGAATTATGTATGGAAATATTGAATTTAATGATACAAAAGATAATAGTGATAGAATTATTCCTTATCATCCACAGATTAGAGCATCAGCTTTGTATGGATACGAATTCGATTTTGGGTTAAGATCGGAAATAAAGTTAAGTTACTTTTCAAAAGCTTATACAGATATTGTAAACATTGAAAGCGAAAACACTCCTTCACATTTTGATCTTGGTTTAAAAATATTATATAAGGTTGTAGATAATTTTTACATTACAGGTGAACTGAACAATATTTTCAATAATGATATTTATTTCTGGAAAGGTTATAAAGAAACCCCGCTTGATTTAATGGGCGGTTTTAGATTATTGTGGTGAAAGTTTGATGATTGATTTCATATTTTCTCTCGCTTTATAAAGGAGAGGGTTACTGTGAGGAATAAACAAGGAAATCTGAATTAAAGTTATATAAATGAATAAACCTGAATTAATAGAAATTATAACTTCAAAGCTTGGCATTCCGGATGCCGAACATAAACATTTTTTTGAAATGCTCTTGAAAAGATGCTCTGAGGTTCTTGAAGCGAATCAATCCATAGTTACAAGCTATGGCAGATTTGAAATTCATAAAGCAATTAAAGCGACTGAAGCCGATCAGATTGTATTCACCACAAATGAAAATGAAAAATTACTATTTGATATCCCGGATAAAGAGGAAGAAAATTTTTCTATTGATTCATATTTCAGTTTAAGTCTTGGCAAACCTGTAATCCCTCGTCCGGGTTCGGGTGAAAATGAATTTTTCATTCCTCATTCTAATAGTGAAATGAAAAGACTGATGGAATTAAAGGTAGACAGGTTTATTGAGGAACATACAGGGAAAGAACAAGACTTTTCCGAACCTGAACATGAAGAAGATATTTCCGGGGTGCAGTTTTCTTTTCTTAACTGGAAAAAAGCTTCTACGCTTAATAAGAATATTGAAGAAAATATAAAAAACCTGGAAGAAGAATTAGCTTCTGATTTTATTGAAGCTGAAGATGAAACAAATCTTCCTGAAATAAAAGAAGAGACTGAACCAGAAATGGAAAATATTGTAGATGAGGCAGATGAAATACATGAAGAAGATTTCTCTCAACAAATTGAATCTGAAGAAATTAACGAAGAAACAGCAGAAAAATTTTATAGCCTGGAAGAAATTGAAAGCTTAAATGATGAATTCTCATCTGATTCTGAAAAACCTGAAGAAATCAAAATAGATTCATTTGAAGAAAAAATAATAAATGAAGAAGTAGATCAATCTGAGTTTGAAAATTCAATAAATTCTATTCCTGCAATTAATGAAACAGAAATCTCTCAAATTTCCATTGAGGAAAAAGCGATAGTTGAAAATGATTTAGCAAGAATTAGTGAAGCCTTTAAATTTGCGGAGGAAAAGAAAACCAGGCTTGATGGTTACAAAAAAAGATCATACGGGGGTTTTATTTTTGCGTCTATATTAATTGCAATCGTTGCAGCAGTGATTTACTTTTCATATTATTTTTCCGGAACTGAAAATTCAGGCACAACTGAAAAGCAAATTATTCCAAAGGAATTCATTATTGTTGTTGAAAGAGCTTATGATATCCCGGTGACATATCCTAATGATTCAGTAACATCCACGGTTTATGATGCAATAAATGACCAGACAATTTTTCAAAAACCAGACGTGCTGCTTACACAACAGAAAAACATTGGGGATTCTAACTATAGAAATAATTTAGGAGAAGTGGAAATAAAAAATCCTTTACCTGCAAAAAAAATTAAAGGATATATATACCAGTACGATGATGGAATGATAGCAGTACAAGTTTCTTCCTGGAAAGCTAAATCAATTGCAATATCTGAAACTCAAAAGTATCGTAATGCCGGTTACAATGCTTTTGCCGAACAAACCGAAGTATCCGGCGAGATTTATTACAGGGTAAGAGTAGGCGGTTTTAAATCTGTTTCTGAAGCTGAAGAATTTTTAAATAAGTGAAATAATTATTTAACTATAAAAAGGAAATTTGATATGAACTTGTTCTCAATATTTCTTAAAGGCGGTTTTCTAATGTGGCCTATATTGTTATGTTCAATAATCGGGCTGACAGTTATAATTGACCGTTATATAGTTCTTCGAAAAACTAAAATTAATATTCCTGCTTTTATGGTCAGGATAAGAGGACTTATAAAGAAGAAAGATATTTCCGGTGCAATAAGCCATTGTATGGAAGAAAAATCTCCTGTGGCGAATATTGTAAGGAAGGGTTTAAAAAAATATAAGCTTGGTCATGAAAGAGTGAAAGAGGCAATTGAAAATGCAGGTTCACAGGAAATAAGCAAGCTTGAAAAAGGTTTACCGATTCTTGCAACAGTTGCAGGTATTGCACCTCTTCTTGGTTTTCTAGGAACAGTTACAGGAATGATACAGGCGTTTATGACAATTGAAGATCTTGCCGGTGCGGCAAACCCAAGTGATCTTGCCGGGGGAATCTGGGAAGCTTTGGTGACAACAGCCTTTGGATTAATGGTTGGTATTCCTGCACTCGCGTTTTATAATTATTTCCTTTCAGCAGTTAAGAAAACTGTTGGTGAAATGGAAACAGTTGCAAACGATGTTATAGATGTAATTCAGGATACTTCTCACACATCGGATGTTGAAGAAGAAATTGAAATAGATATTTAAGTTGAAGTTTGAGTTCAAGTGCAAGTTCAAGAGAAGGATGATTTTAATTTATAATTTTATTTTAGGTTAAGTAATATGAAATTTAAAATGTCAAATGAACCGTTGAGTATATTTCAGTACTCTTCACTTACTGATATAGTATTTCTTTTGCTGATATTTTTTCTCCTCACTTCACAGTTCGTAATTCAAACGGGAGTTAAAGTAAAGCTGCCTGGTTCTAAAACAAATGAACCATCCGCACCTTCAAAATTAATTGTTACTTTAACGGCAGCAGGAGAGGTATTCGCTGGAGAAGAAAAAATGAGTATTGATCAACTGCCAACTGCATTAAATATTATGAAAGGAACAAGCATGGAAGATAATCTTATCATCCGTGCTGATAAAACCATTGCGATTGATCTTGTTATAAAAGTAATTGATGCGGCACGTACATCAGGGATAGATAAATTTACAATTGAAACCGAAAAAGAAAGATTGTAAAGTGGATACTGTTCAGGTAAAAAGATCAATGAATTATAGTTCGATAAAGAACCTTTCTTTTTCGATATCATTATTGTTGCACCTGCTTCTTTTACTTCTCTTTCTTATAATCAATTTTACAATTGATTATCCTATAAAGGAATATGTTGAGCTATCATTCGGCATTTCAGGTGAACCCGGTTCTTCGGGAAATATCGGCTCACAGTTAACCGATGTTGAAGAGCTTTCCAAACCTGAAGAGAAAAGTGAAACCGTTGAGAAAAATAAAGAAGTAAAAGAAGTTGAACTGCCGAAAGCAAAAAATACCTCCGAAGAAAATATTATAAAACCTGCTGATAAGGAAAAGGAAAAATCTACAGCTGCAAAAACAGAAACAAAGGAAGATACCAAATCTGATGTTACTGCTGAAGGACAGGGAAATATATCAAAAGGTGAAGGAAGTTTTGGTTTTGATATTGAATGGGGCGGCCAGGGAACAAGAAGAATTTATAGCTGGGATAAACCGCTATATCCTGAGGGAGTTCAGAAAGAAATAAATATCAGGCTAAAATTTTCTATTCTTCCTGATGGAACTGTGGGATCAATAATTCCTATAACCAAAGCTGATGCACGACTGGAAAATGCTGCAATTAATACATTAAGACAATGGAGATTTGAACCTTTATCACCAAATCAAAAACAGGTTGAACAATCTGCAGTCATTGTTTTTCCGTACAGGTTGCAATAGTTCTTTTACTTGCACTCTGCTTCCTATTTCTCATCACTCATCATCTCATTATTCCTTTCAGAAGCTTAATCTTTATAGTAAATCCGATAGAAAAAATATTCTGCTATAGAAAGAATTGTTAAAGCAAAAGTATCTCTGTCATATTGAATTCCTAATCCTTCCGGTTCCATAAAAATTTTTGCAATCATTGTAGCAATAGTCCAACCCACAGTAAATAAAATCATAATCAGAATAACATTAAGAAAAGCACCTTTAAGATTTTCATCCTGCCATTTTTTTGTAAAGATGTAGAGTGCAAAAATAAGATGTGCTGCAAAGATAAAAGCCGTAATCATAGTATTTAATTCTGATTTATTTTGCGTTTGTTCAAATAGTTCATCCCAATCAAACCGCCAATAAGCCCAAACAGAGTATTAATAACTAAATTGCTGAACAGCATTGCAAAAGCATAAAGGCCTGAGAAGCCATTATTTTTAATGTCGCTTACCATTTCCTTAAGCAATTTTATTGTGTCATCAACAATTGGTCCCAGGTTATATTCTCTTATCAAAGATTCTGTTTGCGGAAGTGTTTGAACAAAATCATTGGTACGGATTATCATAGTTAACAATATATCAAATGAAGTTGCGAACAAAGCAGCAAACAATCCTGTAAGCAAACCAAATGTGATAGCTTTCCTCGAATCTATTTTTTCATTTAGCCTGTTGATCTTTTGATCAAGGAAAAGAGATAATAAAGCAGCTGCAGGAATAACTAAACAGCAGGCGAGCATTTTGAGTTCGGGAATTATTGATAATACCGAGGCACCAAATCCGCAAACCAAAGGGGAAGCATACTTTTTCAGAAACATCAATTTTTTCCTGCTTTAATAAAAAAATTTTCTTCAATTGTATTTATAACGATCAGGAAACAAGCTGAACCAAAGAGTAAACCCGTTATAAAAGCTGAAGCTCTATTATATTTGTCAAGAATAAAATTGTTAAGGACCACATCAGTTAAAAGGATTAAAGAAGTTACTGATAAAATTTTAAGTGAGAAACTGTTTTTCCTAAATAGCAGCACCATAAACATAGATGACAATAATGCGCCGATATAAATTCCGCTGCATCTTGCACAGATAAGAAAATTAATGCCGCTGATTGAAATTAATTTGCTTTCATCCTGATGACACATATTATGATAAAAGAGATTTAAAACAGGAGTTGAAGCGATTGAAAATCCTGAATTACTGGTTAGGACTTTTAAAGAGAAACCAACGCACCAGGTTAACACTATAAAGAAAACTAAAAGCCGGAAATATATTTTTGGATTATTCATTAATTAACAGAAGTAAAAACAAGCACTTCCTTTTCTGTAAGGATGTAGAGCTTGCTCTTTCCCATAATTGATTTTACAAATTCAGGTTTATAATCTAACCCGATTAGAGTAATCTTTACGAGTTCAAAATCTGTTTTGCTTAAATCGGCAAAATAAATTTCATCTTTTGTGTTGATAGAAAGAAGGTTA
>Ga0105107_10001659_pt1 | contig 14504 bp, 13 predicted proteins | sample PPLLaktember2015_6_FD_79335 | JGI IMG/M metagenome (GOLD analysis project Ga0105107, IMG submission 79335) | Freshwater sediment microbial communities from Prairie Pothole Lake near Jamestown, North Dakota, USA - PPLs Lake P8 Core (1) Depth... | ecosystem: Environmental > Aquatic > Freshwater >...
AATGCCAGTACGGTCCTGGTCCCCAGTACTCCGAACCGTGAACATTTGAGAAGCCAAAGAGCTTGGGCGTCAGCAACGTCAGCAATTGAGACCAGCCGAGACTTCCCTCCGTTGCCTTGGCAAACGTGATCTGGGCCCGGGCTGACATGGCCGACAATTCCTGGGTGGGAAGGAACTGGACCATTGCGAAGCCGATGGAGATAGCCACGATGGCCGCGGATTTTGCTGCTATCATCAGGGCAGGTTTTTGCAGCATTCCGCGCAGACCATGATTGGCGAGAATTTCAAAGACCGCGAAGCAGAGAAGGAAGAAATACAAAAAGAGCGACATCTGGGGAGAGCCGCCGAAAAAGCTGTGCCCCAGGACAAGACCCGTTCCGAACACCCACGACCAGGAGCGCGAGGCAAAGGCCTTGCGGAACATCCAGAGTATGCACGGAAACCATGCGACGACCACAAGAATCACCTGATGAATCGCATGCAGCACAAGGAATCCGGAAAACGCGTAGGCAATACCCGAGAAGAGGGAGGGCCAGCGGCGCAGTCCGTAGGATCGCGACAGCAGGTACATCCCGGCGCCGGCAAGCCAGTAGTGCAGGATGTTCATCAGCTGCAGCCAGAATACATCGAGCTGACCGCCGCGCAGGAAGAGCGTCAGCACCGTCATAGGGAGGTAGAAAACTTCGGTCTGGATCTCGGCGAGGAATGGCATGCCGTTAACGGTGTAGGGGTTCCAGAGCGGAATTTCGCCCCCGGCCAGGCTTACCGCGGCAAACTGCCGGAACGGATACCACTGGTAGACAAAATCCTCCCATAGGAACGCTCTTCCCAGGAGAAAGGGGGCGAAGAAAATCCCCACAAGGACACCGAGCAGACCGATGGATTGCCAGTCCGTCGGCTCCCATATCCGTTGGGTTGCCTGCCGCGGTTTGGTCGCTGAGCGTGCCATAGCATTTCGGGTGGTTACGTTGGCAGGAGTTCGCGGATCCGGTCGAAGACCGTGTCTACCCGCAGGTACTGCATACAATCGTTCGGACAGACGGGCGAGTAGTAGCAGGGGCAATCATAGTCGGGTTCGAGAATTGCGCCCCGGCCATAGAGTTCGAACTCGTGCTTGTTGAAGGTGTTGTTAAACAGGATCAGCTTCTTCCGGAGTCCTATGGCGATGTGCATGGCCATGGTGACTGCGGTGACCACAAGATCGCACTGGTCGACCAGGTTGATGAACTGCCGCAGAGGGAAATAGCCGGGATACCGTGCACCGCTGCGCTTGGCGATCCGGGTATTTTTCTCATGTTCCTGTTCGCCGCCCAGGAGCAACGGAATATAACCTGCACGTTTCAGTCGCCTTGCCAGCGTTATCCAGTATTGCTCCGGCCAGAGCCTGGATACCCACCGGCCCCCGCACCCGGTATTCAGGCCGATGATGGGTTTCTTCGATGGGAGCTTCCATGTGTACCCGTCCCGGGCGAAATTGTCGAGGATGTATTCTTCGCCGGAAAACGTGAACCCCGCAATGTCAAAGATCTCTTCAACGTAACTTCTCGTGTTCTCCCGGCTCAGGTCATCGAATACGCCCGTGAGGTACTTTGGCATTGCCTGGGCGTTGACGGGGGCGGGCTTGCCGTTGACCAGGATGAACCCCTGCTTCTGGTCAGCGTGCAAGATGCTCGTCAACGCGCATGCCTCCCGGTCCTTGTCCAGATTGATCACCAGATCGAAATGAACCGCCTGCAGGCTGACGACACTCTGCGGCGTGAAAGGGAGGGCCACGTCGACAACATCCGGGACGACTTCCGGACTGAGGGTGAGCCACCAGACACGGCGCTGAGGTGTTACTTCCTGAAGCTTGCGCAGGAGCGGGGTGGTGCGGATGACATCACCGAGTGCGCCGAGCTTGATGATGAGCGTGTTGCCCGATTGTGGCAGATAGTGTGCACACACGCTGCCATCCGTCTCGGTGCAATGGCAACCTTTCTGCTTGTGCGGCCGGCAGGGGACATCTCCGCGGAACCAGCGGCAATCCGTTTTGAGGGCATCGGGAGAAGACCACGGCTTGATCATCGGTGTCCGGTCTTATTTGATATAGTCCCGGATTGCATATTCCTCGGTCGTTGCCCGGGTCTTGCTGATCATCTCGCCCAGCAGGCCGATGGAAACGAACTGGATACCAATGATAATGAGCATGGATCCTGCAATGAAGAGGGGCCGGTTGCCGAGCGATGTCAATTGCATAAACCATTGGATCACGAGCACCACATCAATAACGACACCTGCAAGCGCCGCGAACATACCCAGTACGCCGAACAGATGCAGCGGGCGGCGCAGGTATCGCGTGGTAAACAACGCGGTGAGGAGATCCAGGAAGCCTTTCCAGAAACGGCCGAAGCCGAACTTGGTTTTGCCGAAACGGCGGGGGTGGTGCTGCACGGGGAGTTCGCCGATGCGGAAGCCTTCCCAGTGTGCGAGCACAGGAATGTAGCGGTGCAGTTCGCCGTACACCTTGACTGTCTTCACCACATCGCGGCGATAGGCCTTCAAGCCGCAATTGAAATCATGAATCTTTATGCCCGTCAGCAGTCGGGTCACGAAGTTGAAAAACCGTGAAGGGATGGTCTTGGCGATCGGATCGTGGCGAACTTTCTTCCACCCTGAGATAAGATCGTAGCCCTCATCGAGCTTGCGTTTGAGAGCAGGAATTTCTACAGGGTCGTCCTGGAGGTCAGCATCCATGGTGATCACAACATTCCCCTGCGATTTGTCAAAACCGACGGCGAGGGCGGCGGACTTCCCATAGTTCCTGCGAAACCGGATGATTTTCACATGCTTGTCCATCCGTTTGAGATCGCGCAGCACTTGAAACGAGCGGTCCGTACTGCCATCATCGACAAACAGGAGTTCATAGCGGAGATTCATCCGCCCGAGAACTGACCTGAGCTGATGGTGGAGTTCCTTGAGTGAATCCTCCTCATTATAGAGGGGGATAAGCACCGTCAGATCGTTCCATTGCTGCTGTGGAGCACGCGGAGGAGCGTTCTGACGCTGTCGCTGTTGCGGGACGTTTCGCGGTGGTTGCTGCTGGGCGGGGAGAGCCGGACCAGGAGCTGTCTGTTGTGCAGGTGTGTCAATCATGGGGCTCGATCTGCGAGGTTCGAACTTGTGAGATTATCAATGTATACTAACCAATTCCCCCTTGAAAATCAACGAATTACGGGGGTTTGATTTGAATTTCGCGCGAATTCTCCCTATATTTGCACATTCGATTTCCATTCAGGTACCGTGGCCGGCTTACCTTCCTTTCGTCCTCGAAAAGCCCTGGGTCAGAACTTTTTGCGGGATGTGAACATTGCCCGCAAGATTGTCGGGGCAATTGACCCCGCGCCGAACCAGACTGTGCTCGAAATCGGACCGGGTGAGGGCGCGCTCACGCCCCTTCTGGCTCGACGCGTGAAGCACTTGATTGCGGTGGAACTGGACGAAAGGGTTCTCTTCCAGCTCCGCGCGCTGATTAACGGTACTCCCGCGGAGGTGATCATAGGGGACTTCCTGACGCTGGACCTCGCAGCAATCGCGCATGCGCACGGCCCGTTGCGTATTGTCGGAAATATCCCGTACAACATCACCAGCCAGATTGTGATCCGGATCCTGGAGCAAAAGCAGTACGTGCTGGATGCGACGCTGCTCATGCAGCGTGAAGTGGCGCGTCGCCTGGCGGCTCCCCACGGCAATAAGGAATACGGCATTCTTTCGGTGTTCTGTCAACTATATGCGGACGTGACCTTGCTCTTCGACGTTTCTCCAAACGTGTTCTATCCGCGTCCCGAGGTGACATCCTCGCTCGTGCGTCTGCGAATGCTCCCTCAGCCGCGCCATGCCGTAGATGACGAAGATTTCTTTCGTTCGATGGTCCGCGCCGTGTTTGGTAAACGCCGCAAAACCCTTCGCGCATCTCTCAGATATTTTCTTCCGGAACTCCCCGCTGTGTCCCTGCCCGTGGACCTGCAACGACGCCCGGAAGACCTCTCAATCCGGGAACTCGTGCTCCTGGCGAATGCGCTCTCTGCTGCATCATCCCGAGGAACACCTACAGCATGAATCTGCGCACACTCTTCCGAGCTCTCCACTCGGCGGACCTGCTGATCATCGCCTACGGCATTCTCCTGAGCATCCTGAACATACTCTTCTTCTCCCGTATTCCGAACTGGTGGGTCCTGGTGCTGATCAATGTCACGGTGAGTGTCGCAATTTGTCTCCTTGCCATTGCCCGGTCGCGGCACGACCTCAAACTCCTGGAGTATGTTCATGACTGGTATGCCGCCCCGCTGGTGTTCCTGACATACAAGGAGCTCTACTTCATCATTTCGCCTCTGTACGCGGGGAACAACTACGATGACGTCCTCATTGCGGCTGACCGGTGGTTGTTCGGTGTGGACCCGACGCGCTGGCTCATGCAGTTTACGCATCCGGTGCTCACCGAGGTTCTGCAATTCGCCTACACGATTTTCTATCTGCTTTTCCTTGTGGCAGGTTACGAGCTCTACCGCCGCAAGAACCGCGCGGTATTTCACTTCTACATGTTCACCTGCATCTACGGATTTTACCTGTCGTATCTGGGGTACTTTACCCTCCCTGCCGTCGGGCCCCGGTTCACGCTGCATGATTTCGGCATGACTGACCTGGATCTCCCGGGGCTCTGGTTGACCCCTCACCTCCGCTGGTTCGTCAACTATGGTGAGTCGGTGCCCATGGGAGTGTCGAACGCGATTGCGCAGGCGGCGGCCCAGCGTGATGTCTTCCCCAGCGGCCACACCATGATGATGCTGGTGCTGATGACGCTCAGTGTGCGGTACCGCCTTCGCAGCAGATATTTCATGATCATCAACGGCTCCCTGCTCATCATCGCCACTGTATACCAGCGTTACCACTATGTGGTGGATCTCTTCGGCGGCGTGATCTTCTTCCTTGTCTGCATGTACACCGCTCCTCACCTCTATCGCTTTACACTTCATTGGTTTAAGACCATCGACAGCCGCTACGAAGGCATCGAGTCCATTACTTGATTTTCACTCCCCAATGACGTACTTCATGAATGCAAGGAGATGCATTCATGTCTGTCCGCACGACTCACAAGGCGTATGTCGTCGCAGGCGTCTGTTGTGCGACGGAAGAGGGAGTACTCCGTAAGAGTCTGGATACTTCGCTCGGGAAAGGCCGTTACACATTCAGCCTGATCAGTGCAGAACTCCGGGTGGACGCCGCCGTGCCGGAAGGAGACGTCCTTCATGGGATTCGGCATGCGGGGTTCCAGGGCCGGGCAAAGACCGCCGTTATTCCCGACGAACCCTTCCTGCAGCGGCATGGCCATGCACTGCGCACGCTCGCGGGGGCGGTCCTGACCGTTGCCGGCATACTCGCCGAACAGTATGCGCCGTCGGATCCCTGGGCTCACATCCTCCTGCTTTCTGCGATTGTCGTGGGCGGATGGGGAGTGCTTCCAAAGGCGTTCAGCGCCTTGCGGAACCGCACACTGGACATGAATGTCCTGATGTCGCTGGCCGTCATCGGAGCGGTGGCGATCGGCCGCTGGAGCGAAGGCGCTGCTGTGATCGTGCTCTTCTCCGTTGCGCTGATGCTCGAAACGTACAGTGCCTCGCGCGCCCGGCGGGCCGTGCAGTCGCTGATGGCCCTCTCTCCGGCACAGGCGTGCGTGGTGCGTGACGGCGGTGAGGTGACTGTCGCTGCATCCACGGTAACACCGGATGACATCGTCATTGTCCGTCCGGGTGAACGGATACCCGTGGACGGGAACGTGATCGATGGGATTTCGTCCGTTGATCAGAGTATGATCACCGGCGAATCTGTCCCCGTCGAGCGGTCCGCAGGAGAGACGGTGTACGCGGGTTCGCTCAACGGACGGGGCGCCTTGCGCGTGCGGGCCACACGCCGGTATGAAGAGACCACACTTGCGCACATTGTCCGGCTGATAGGCGAAGCGGAACAACAGCGGGCGCCGATTCAGACTTTCATTGACCGTTTTGCGGCTGTCTATACACCGGCCGTCCTCGGCATGGCTCTTCTCGTCGCAGTGATTCCTCCGCTTGTGGCCGGTGCCCCGTTTATCGATTGGCTCTACCGTGCCCTCGTCATGCTGGTGATTGCCTGTCCCTGCGCACTTGTGATTTCGACACCCATGACGCTGGTAAGTGCGCTGGCCAACGGCGCTCGTAACGGGGTGCTGATAAAGGGAGGGAGACACCTTGAAACCCTGGCAACTATCAGTGCAATGGCATTCGACAAGACAGGAACATTGACGGATGGCCGGCTTAAGGTGACAGATGTGGTGAGCCTGGATTCACTGCCGGCTTCGGAAATCCTCCAGATTGCTGCCGCAATGGAACATCGGTCGGAGCACCATCTTGCTGCGTCGCTGCTGCATGAGATGCACCACCGCGGGCTTTCGTACGAACACTTCCGGGTGGATGCATTCGATACCGTTCCCGGTCGGGGAATTGCGGCAACCGTGAACGGGACCCGCTACTACCTGGGGAACCGGGATTTCGGCCTGGAACAGAATTTCTGGTCTCCGGCCGTCGCGGATGCGGCTGCGGCGTTTTTGCGCGAAGGAAAGACCGCGATGATCCTGGGTGTGGAAGGGAGAGCGCTCGGCATTGTGGCGCTGCGCGATTCGCTCCGGGCGGAGTGCCGCGCGACCCTGGCAGATCTCAGCAGTCATGGAATCAAACATCTGGTCATGTTATCCGGTGATCACGAGGACGCGGCTGCGAGGGTCGCCAGGGAAGCGGGAGTTCGGGAATGGTCGGCCCACCTGCTGCCGCAGGAAAAGGTTGAGGCGATCCGCCGGCTGGGAGAAACCTACGGTGGTGTGGCGATGGTGGGGGATGGGATCAACGACGCTCCGGCGCTGGCTGCGGCTTCAGTTGGCATAGCGATGGGGGCAGCAGGAAGCGACACCGCGCTGGAAACTGCAGACGTCGTGCTAATGGGCGATAACCTCGAAAAACTGCCGTATTTGGTGGGTCTGGGAAGGTACGCGATGCGGATCGTCCGCCAGAACATTGCCCTCGCCCTCGTGCTCAAGGCGGTGTTTCTCGTTCTCAGCATTGCCGGGGTTTCGACCCTCTGGATGGCCATACTGGCTGATGACGGTGCGGCATTGGTGGTTATCCTCAACAGCCTCCGCGTGCTTGGGTTCGCAGGTTCTTCTAATTGACTTTCTGACACGGATTTAGTACCTTTTTAGTCCTATTCATTTCGAGGAACCCACTGATGTTCGCCGTAGTAGAAGTTGCCGGGAAGCAATTCAAGGTCACGCCGAAAGACCATGTGGAAGTGCCGAGCCTTCAGGAGAAACCGGGGACGAAGATCCGTCTGGACCGCGTACTCCTCCTTGGCGACGACAAGAAGGTAGTTGTCGGCCATCCCCTGGTTGCCGGCGCGAGCGTGGAAGCCACGGTCATCGACCACGGCAAGAGCCCCAAGGTCATTGTCTTCAAGAAGAAGCGCCGGAAAGGGTACCGCGTGAAGCGCGGACACCGGCAGGGGTATACGCAAATAGAAATCAACAGCATTGCACAGTAGGGGTGCGTTATGGCACACAAAAAAGGTGTTGGCAGTTCGCGTAATGGTCGGGACAGCAATGCGCAGCGATTGGGCGTGAAGCGGTTCGGCGGCGAGGTCGTGCCGGCGGGTTGCATCATCGTCCGTCAGCGCGGTTCGAAGTTCCAGCCCGGCGTCAACGTCCGTATCGGCAGCGATGATACGCTGTTTGCAACGGTCGGCGGTGCTGTCAACTTCAAGAAAGTAAGAAAATCCCGGCATATCGTCAGCATCGTTCCACAGGCGTGATTCGTCCCACCTCTAGCAGGGAGAACGTCACATGAAGATCACCGTCATTGGTGCTGGTAATGTTGGTGCTACCACCGCGCAACGTCTGGTCGACAAGCAGCTGGCCAACGAACTGGTGCTGGTCGACATTCTGGAAGGGATCCCCCAGGGCAAAGCGCTGGACATGTACGAAGCGTCGCCGCTGGAAAAGGTGGATGTGCACGTAACCGGCACTAACACCTATGAAGCCACAGCGAATTCTGACATCGTGGTGATTACCGCCGGGATCGCACGGAAACCGGGTATGAGCCGTGACGATCTGATGAACACGAACAGCGCAATCGTCAAGGCGTGTGCCGCGTCGGCGGTTGCTGTGTCACCCAACGCGATCTTCATTGTCGTGTCCAATCCGCTCGACGTGATGGCCTATGTGACCATGAAGACGACAAAACTTCCGCGCGAACGCGTGATCGGCATGGCCGGCATGCTGGATGCAGCGCGGGCCCGTTCGTTCATTGCCCTTGAGCTGAACGTTTCTGTGGAAGATGTATTTGCACCAGTGCTCGGCGGCCACGGCGATTCCATGGTTCCGCTTCCGCGCTACTCCTCGGTCGCGGGCATTCCTCTCACCGACCTTTTGGACCAGGCTGCCATTGACCGGGTGATGAAGCGTACGCGTGAAGGCGGTATTGAGATTGTCAATTATCTCAAAACCGGCAGTGCCTACTATGCTCCGTCATCTGCCACGGTCACGATGGTGGAATCCATTGTGAAAGACAAGAAACGCATCCTGCCGTGTTCAGTCTACCTGCAGGGGGAATACGGGCTCACGAATACGTTCGTGGGCGTGCCCGTCAAACTGGGCAGAAAAGGTGTCGAACAAATTATTCAGTTCAAGCTGAATGCCGACGAACAGGCGGCGTTGGCGAAGTCAGCCGCCGATGTGTCGGCATCGATCGGCAAACTTACCCTGTGAGTTGATGGATGAAACTGTGCAGAAGGGCAACCCGGTGGGTTGCCCTTTTCTGTCTCTGCGTTTCCCCGCTTGCGTGCCGTGACGGCAGCAATACGCCGTTGACGCCCCAGGCGATTGCCTTCCATCCTGCATTCTCTCCGGGGGATGTATACGAATACGACGCACTGCTGATCTCCGAATTCGGGTATTATCTCCCGTCGACGCGGGGTCGTGCGAAGCAACGTGTCCTGAGCACGGGGGGAACGTTTGCCGGGTTTAGCGGGGTCACCACGGTGCTTGACAGCACCGTGCTTTTGCGCGACACGACCGCGACAGTACAACAGTTCTTGCTCGCACAATCCGCAGACGGCGATCTCTACCGGTTTGGATTGCTTGCGGAAATTGCACGCACCACCGGCTTGCCGGTTCCGCCCAAGCGCTGGGACCGGATTGCGGCATTCTCGCAGGGGATCGGCGGATCGTGGGTGGTGGGGTCTCTCGATTCCGCAGGGCAGGAGAGGGTGTATGGAAGCTTCGCCGGAGGAGAGGAAATGGTCTCGGCGAACATCAACGGCGTTCAGACCCTGTTTTCCTGCTATCAGGTGAGTGTGTATATCGCGGGTGGGACGGACTATATCTTCCTGGTCTCCGATTCCCCGCCCGCTTTTCCCCGGTACATCCTCGAACCAGGTGACAACACCAAGGGTGCGGATTTCACGTTGACCGATGCGCGTGTGAGCGCGCCGTAGAAGCCATCCGGCTACTTGTTGGTGTTGAGCCAGAGGCGAACCTGGGTTCCTTTCTGCGTCAGCTGGAACTCCACTTTGTCCATCAGTGTCCTCATCAGAAAAATCCCCCGCCCGCTCTCCTTCATAATATTCTCTTCCTTGAGGGGATTCCTCACATGATCCACGCGGAAGCCCCGGCCCTGGTCTTCAACCGTAAAGAGCAACCATCCGGGGAGGACTTCGCACCGTACCGTTACCTTCTTCTCCGGGTCGGCTTTGTTCCCGTGCATGATGGCATTGTTGACTGCTTCCGTGAGAGATACCATCACCTTGTGCATCTGGATTTCACCGAGGCGGAGAGTGGCGTTCATCCGGGTGAGATAGCTTTCCACACGCCGGATGCTGCGCGGGACACTCCGGAGGGTCAAGCGAAAAACGGTCTGGGTAGATTTCACGCGGTGCCCGTCTAGAGATGGAATGAGAGGTGCATGGTCATGCTCGCCAGCGACCGGTATGTGCCATCGGGCAGCCTCCGGCGTTCGTACCAGCCGTTGAACTGCAGCCGGCTGTGTGGACCGATAATCCATCTGATCAGACAGGTCGGTCCTACGCTGCTCGTAAATGAGTCGGGCTGCTTCACGGCTTCCTTGAACAGATAGCGGGACTGGCTGAAATAGCGCAGACCTACGGCGAAGACACTGGTCCTGTCCGGCGAGAAACGCAGTTGTACGGCCAGTGTCCGGTCGACAAAGGAGTTTTCGGTCCGCTCCCTGAACTCATCCCACTTCAGTAACCCGCGTTCATACAACTTTAAATACGTGAAAAAGTCAAGTCCCACCTTCGGCGTGAACTCCATCCGTGTGGAATCAATCCACGAAAATTGCCTGTAGGAGAAACTGCGTACGAGTGCGACCTGGCGTTCGAAGTCGTACACTGTATAATTTGCCAGCACTTCAAAGGCATTGGTGGTGGAAAACCAGGAAGCCGGACGCCAGGTGGTACGGGGTGCCAGGCGCAAAACACGGTTGTAATTGTTGTTGGCGCTTCTCTCTTTGAGCAGGTACACCAGATGACTTATGGTTCCGTCAAGTGTCAGCAGGGCTTCGAGTGACCTGCTGAAGGTGTGATGGAGTCCGAGCGTTGCGGAAACAAGAAGTTCGTCGCGGTCTTCAAAATTCAGCTCGCTAGGCGTATCGTAGCGAAGGATGCCTGCGGAGCCTGCGAGGAAGAAACGGGAAGAAGCGGAAAAAGGAATTGCCAGGGCGGCCGTGAGCGCGGCACGCTGGGCAAGATTGTCCTTGGTCTGTTCCTGTTTGTTCCGTTCGCCGAAGAGCACGGCGATGTTGGGAGCCATCTGTTCCGGGGCCTTTGCGCGATGCGATTCGCTCCGCTCGGAAAAGCCGAGGCGCACCACCGCCGAGGGAGCATCCTCCGAGCCCTGAAACGCGGCCTGAATATATGTATCGAGTCGGAATTCTTCGATCCGGGTACTGAAAGTTGTGGGGGAATACGCCGCATCGAACAGCGTACGTTCATCTTTGTCGAGCGCACGGCTGCCGATGTTCACAAAGATGCTGGCGACGATATCGCGCGCGACCTCGTACGCCAGAAGATTTGCGAGCGAGAACGAGCGGTCCGTGCGGCTCTCGATTGCACTGTCGCCCCGTGAGTAGAACTCACGCCGTGTCTGGAGAAAGCCGAGATCCAGACTGTCGCGGGAAAATGCACCGAAAGGTTTGTAAACACCGAGCCGAGCGCTGTGATTCTCAAGAACGCGCGGGTCCACCATATCGCGCCGCAACCTGCCCGTCCCTGCAAAACGGTATCCATCGATTTCAATCGGGAGAAGTTCTGTCTCGAATGCGAGTGCGGGACCGCGGTCGTGGAGTCCCCCCTGAGTATCCCAGCGGTACCCGCCCAGGGGAGTGAGACTCAGCACGTCGGTGGGAAAGAATGCTACTCCCGCGAGCAGTGTGTGGCTCGCGGCATTGCTCAAACCGATACCCCGGTTGTCGGCGAACACCAGGGATGACCAACGGGCATCGAGCTCCGTAAGGTCGCTGAAGGGGTGGCGCACACCAAGGGTCATGTTCTTCTGCGTGCTCTCCGAAGAGCGGGCACCTATGCCGGATCCCTCTTCCGGCTGGACGGTGTTGGCGAAGAGCTGTGCGCTCCCGGTGAAACGTGTCCGTGCAAATACAGTGTCCAGAACCAGGCGGCCGATCCAGTTGAATGTGTTGAGATTGCGGTCGAACAGGATGCTGGCGGAATTGGCCCTGCGGAGGGAATCCGGTGTCGCTGCAGACGGCTCGGGCTCGCGCTGGGATTCCTGCCCCGGGGCGAGAAGCACCGCGGAGGGAACAAGCAAAGCGAGGGCCAGGAACCGGACGGACACGCTCATTGCCGGTCCGCTTACGTCAGGACTACCCGGTTACCACGGGAAGGAATGACCACCGGGCCGAACCGTTCCTCCTCCAGGGCTCCCCGGAACTTGTCACACTGGTCCGGATCCCCATGGACAACAAATGTCTTCTTGAGCGGCTTGCGGGGAAAACGGCGCAGGTACGAGAGAAGCTCATTCCGATCGGCGTGGGCACTGAAGGAGTTCAAGACAACAACCTCAGCGCGGAGCGCATGCGGCTCGCCGAAGATATTGACGACGGGCTCTTTCATCACGATCCGCTTGCCCAGAGTGTTCTCCGCCTGGTAGCCCACGATCAGGACCATGTTGCGCGGGTCGCCGATGGAATTGGCGAGATGGTGCACGACACGGCCGGCCTCGCACATCCCCGACGCGGAAATCACGATGAAGGGTCCCGGCCTGCCGTTGAGCGCTTTGGATTCCTCGACTGTTTTCACATACGTCAGGCTATCAAACCCGAACGGGTCATTGTCATCGGGGGAATTGAGGATCGCCAGTGTTTCTTCGTCAAAGCACTCCTTGTGCTTGCGGAATACGCTGGTGACATTGACGGAAAGGGGGCTGTCGACAAACACGGGAATGGAAGGAATCCTGCCGGCCACGCTGAGCTTGTGCAGCATGTAAACAATTTCCTGAGTTCGTCCGACGCTGAACGCCGGAATGACCACGCGGGCTTTCCGTTCATAAGCTCGCAGGAGCGGCTGGAGGATCTGCTCTTCCATCTCCGTCACCGGGGCGTGGAAGCGTCCGCCGTAGGTGCTTTCCGTGATCAGGTACTCGGTCTTTTCGTCGGCAACAAGCACAGGATCGCGGAGGATAGGGAGATCCGGGCGGCCCAGATCCGCGGTGAAGACCAACCCCGTTGATGTGCCGTTATCGCGCAGGTGCAGCGAAAGAGACGCAGCACCCAGGATGTGGCCCGCATCTTCGAATCTGCACTGTACGCCGTCAACGACTTCAAAAGTGCGTCCATAGTCGATTCCCTGCATCAAGGGAATCGTGTCGTCAACGTCGTCTACCGTATAGAGCGGCTGAACAGCCGGCAGCTGTTTCTTCGCATGCCGTTTGTTGATGAACTCCACATCGCGCGTTTGGATGTAGGCGCTGTCGCGCAACATCACGTCGCAGAGACTCTTCGTTGCGCCCGTACAGTAAATTGGCCCGTCAAACCCCTGCCGGACAAGGCCGGGGAGGTTGCCACTGTGGTCAATGTGAGCGTGAGAGAGGATGACGGCGTCGATTGCCGCCGGGTCGAAAGGGAATACGCTGTTGCGTTCGAAGGCTTCATTGCGCCGGCCCTGGTACATGCCGCAATCCAGCAGAACACTGCGGCCTCCAACCCGCAGAAGGTGCATGGTCCCTGTGACTGTTTGCGCGGCTCCCCAGAATTCAAGCGAGATACTCATGTGTGCGATTCCCCTTCGATCGTTGATTCATAGACAAAGCAGCCGGCTCTGCTCGGGTGATCCTGGACGAGAAGGTGCGAAGGGACTCCGCGGAGGGTCCAGAGAATGAGAAAATCACCCGCGGCGGCTATGGTGAGCAGGAGTCCGGACAGGAACAACCAGGATGGCCCTATCCATGTGGCGATTGCCACCGGAATGATGCCCAGAAGAATACCGGGCGCCGCGGCTCCCAGCCGGTAGGCGCCTGCAGTCAGTGGCTCCGGACAGTGCGCATACGGCGCGAGTGCTGACCAGCTGATACCAAAACGGATCGTCTTCAGTGTCTTCTCGCCGTAGAACGCCCAGGCTGCGCCATGGATGAGCTCATGCAGCACTATGCCGGCCAGAAGAACTGGAATGGCAACCCACGGCCTCAGGAATGCGTGCGCACTTTGCGCGACCGCATTCCACCCGTGAATGAGAACAAAGGGTGTTCCTGCGATAAACAGTGTCAGGAGGGCGACCGGGACTGCCAGCAGGTTGATGCGCATCATGGAGATGCTGACGTCGCGTGTGGGCCCGGTGTTATTCATCTTCCCTGAATTGGGTGAGCAATATCTCTTCCAACGAGCGCTTGGGTACATGGTGCACACCAGCACCATCTCTCCAGTAGCGGATGTCACCTGCCGGTCCGAGGGGTTCGACGACGACAGTCTCCGCCGGGACACCAAGCGCAATTACCCATATGGGGTCGAGAGCCTCGTGGATTTGCATGACTTTCCGGATCTCGTCGCGGACGAACGATGCAATGACACAGGACCCCAGGCCGTGTTCCGTAGCGCCCAGCACGATGTTCTGCACCGAAAAGCCCTGATCACTGTTGAGTGCGTTGCTGATGGTAATGTCACGGCAGATGACAATATAGGCCGCCGGACGTTCTCCCTCGGCGGGACCGTTCCAATCCTGAAGGTATGCCGCCCACCGGAGGTGGGGGAAAATGAGCGCGTTGACCCGCCGGGAGACCGAAAGGGAGTACTTGAACGGTTGCTTGTTCCCGGCACTGGGCGCCAGCCGCGCAAGATCAACCAATGCATGGAGAGTCTCGAGGGAGACCCGCTCGTTTTCCCGAAAACGGCGGACTGAACGTGTGCGCAGGACGAGATCGCGTA
>Ga0105107_10001660_pt1 | contig 14497 bp, 16 predicted proteins | sample PPLLaktember2015_6_FD_79335 | JGI IMG/M metagenome (GOLD analysis project Ga0105107, IMG submission 79335) | Freshwater sediment microbial communities from Prairie Pothole Lake near Jamestown, North Dakota, USA - PPLs Lake P8 Core (1) Depth... | ecosystem: Environmental > Aquatic > Freshwater >...
CGGCCTCGGCCTCGCGGTCCACCTGGCTGACGAAATCGTTGCGTCCCTTGTTTTCGACGGTCAGCCGGTCGAGCTGGCTGGCGTAGCGCATGATCACCTTGCCGGCACGGCGCGCGGCCTTGACGGCCGTGTTCAGCATCGGATGCATGGAATTCCCCGGATTGTAAATTAATATGGCTATTTTGTGCAGGCTTGCCTTCACAAAATGCGATAACGGCGCGCATTGTAACCGCCGCCAACCCGTTTGGAAAATCAACGCGAGCCATATCATTCATCATGCCCCTGAACCGCATCCGCATCGTCCTGGTACAGCCGTCCCATAGCGGCAACATCGGCGGCTGCGCGCGCGCCATGAAAAACATGGGCCTGACACGCCTGGTGCTGGTGGCGCCGGAGGAGTTTCCCGGCGAGGAGGCGAGTGCGCGCGCCGCCGGCGCAGACGACGTGCTGGCGCAGGCGCAGGTGTGCGCCACGCTCGATGAGGCGATTGCCGACTGTCATCTGGTGATTGGCGCCAGTGCGCGCGAGCGGCGCATCGCCTGGCCCACGCTTGCCCCGGATGAGGCGGCACGCAAGGTTGTGGCCGCGGCTGGACAGGAGGTTGCGGTACTGTTTGGACGGGAACGTACCGGATTAACCAACGACGAACTCGATCGTTGCCAGATACTGGTCAACATTCCGGCCAATCCTGAATTTTCCTCCCTGAACCTGGCCTGCGCTGTGCAACTGATCGCCTATGAAATCCGCTGCGCAGCTGTTACGGGTGCTGCCGCAACGCCCACTAATGCCGAGATGCTGGGCGAACCGCTTGCGACCAGTGCCGAGATACAACGTTTCTACCAGCATCTCGACCAGGTGATGGTGGCGAGCGGGTTTCTCGATCCGAAAAACCCGCGCCTGCTGACACGCCGGGTCATGCGTCTGTTCAATCGCGTGGAAATGACGAGTAACGAGGTGAACATCCTGCGTGGCATACTGTCGGCTGTCACTCAATCAGATACCAAGACCAAATCTTGATTGGTATACTCGGGAATGGTCTAATCCGGCAGTAGAGGCCACTCATGTTTCAGCGCATCCGCGATGACATTCGCATTGTCTTTGAGCGTGACCCGGCAGCACGCTCGACACTTGAAGTTCTGCTTACGTATCCAGGACTGCACGCCGTGTGGGTTCATCGGGTGTCGCACGTTCTGTGGCGCTGGCGCCTGAAATTGATCGCGCGCATGCTGTCCCAGCTGACACGCTGGTTCACCGGCATCGAGATTCATCCAGGCGCGTCCATTGGCAACCGATTTTTCATTGACCACGGCATGGGCGTGGTGATTGGCGAAACCGCCGAGATCGGCGATGACTGCACGCTGTATCATGGCGTGACACTGGGCGGAACCAGCTGGGAAAGGGCCAAGCGCCATCCGACACTTGGCAGGAATGTTGTGGTGGGTGCGGGTGCCAAGATCCTTGGTCCAATCACCATCGGTGAGAATGCGCGTGTTGGCTCAAACTCGGTGGTGGTCAAGGATGTGCCGGCGAACGCCACGGTTGTGGGTATTCCGGGACGTATTGTGATCGCGAAGGATGACGCCAACTCCGCGAAGCGCCGTGCCATGGCTGAGAAAATCGGTTTCGATGCCTACGGTCAACATCATGGCCAGCTGCCCGATCCGGTTACCCAGGCACTTGACCGTATCCTCGATCACTTACATGTTGTCGATGAACGGCTGGCATTGCAGGATCGCTTGCTGCACAAAGACGCCAACATGTCGGAGGCTGCGGGTAAAGACAAGAAGACTGCAACGAGCCCGGATGCCAATAAGGACCGGGGGAAGCAGGGCGGTACGACCTCAACTTAATCGAAGCGTTGTGACAAAGCCCGAGTGGGGCGCTCCTAAGGGGGTGTGCAATACTTGACTGTTTATGTCGGATATGTCAGAGTGGCGCTTGGTAAATTGAATTTAACTCTCGGGCCTGCGCCATGAAACTGACGACTAAAGGACGTTATGCGGTAACCGCCATGCTGGATCTGGCACTTCATTACCAGCAAGGCGCCGTAACCCTTTCTGAAATTGCCAAACGTCAGGGCATCTCCCTGTCGTATCTTGAGCAACTCTTTGCGCGCTTGCGCCGCAACGGCCTGGTGGACAGCGTGCGCGGCCCGGGCGGCGGCTACACACTCGCCATGGCACCCGACAAGATCACCGTGGCGCAGATTGTGATCACGATCAACGAGAATATAGATGCCACACGTTGCGGAGGCGACAAGAACTGCCAGGGTGACGAGCGTTGCCTGACGCACGATCTCTGGCACTCATTGAGCGAGCGTATCCACGATTTCCTCAATGGCATCACGCTGGGCGACCTCGTGGCCGAGCCGAATGTGCGCGAGGTGGCCGAGCGTCAACGCAATCGCGATCGCGAAAAGCGCGTGTCGGTCGTTGCGTCACGCTGACGGCGCACGGAATAAACGCGTTACATGCGGCCAAGTTGGGCCATACAGACGCCTGAGCTATAATTGTAACCAATGCCATGAGAAAACCGATTTATCTTGATTATTCGGCGACCACACCGGTCGATCCGCGCGTCGCCGAAAAGCTGTGCAGCTACCTGACGCAGGACGGTGAGTTCGGCAATCCGGCATCGCGCTCTCATGTGTTCGGTTGGCATGCCGACGAGGCTGTAGAGGAGGCGCGTGCACAGGTCGCCGCACTGCTCGGTGCCGATTCCAAGGAGATCGTCTGGACGTCCGGTGCAACAGAATCCAATAATCTTGCCATCAAGGGTGCGGCACAGTTCTACAAGGGCAAAGGCAAGCACATCGTTACCTGCAAGACCGAACACAAGGCCGTGCTCGATACCTGCCGCCATCTGGAGCGCGAAGGTTTTGAGGTCACGTATCTCGATCCCGAACAGAATGGTCTTGTCGATCTTGAAAAGCTGGCAGCGGCGCTGCGCCCGGACACGGTGCTTGTGTCCCTGATGCACGTCAACAACGAGATCGGCGTTATTCAGGATTTGGCGGCGATCGGAAAGCTGACTCGCAGCAGGGGCATTCTGTTTCATACCGATGCCGCGCAGAGTGCCGGCAAAGTGCCGATCGACGTGAACACCATGAATATCGACCTGCTGTCACTCTCGGCACACAAGGTCTATGGCCCGAAGGGAATTGGCGCGTTGTATGTGCGCCGCAAGCCGCGCGTACGCCTTGAGGCGCAGATGCACGGCGGCGGGCACGAGCGCGGTATGCGTTCCGGCACGCTGCCTGTCCACCAGTGTGTTGGCATGGGCGAGGCCTTCCGCATTGCCAAGGCCGAGATGGCACACGAGAGCGAGCACATCCGCAACCTGCGCGACCGTCTCTATAATGGTCTCAAGGACATTGAAGAAGTTTATGTGAATGGCGACATGGGGCAACGCATCGCCGGAAACCTCAACATCAGCTTCAACCTGGTCGAAGGTGAGTCGCTGATCATGGCGTTAAAGGACATTGCCGTGTCCTCGGGCTCGGCATGCACCTCGGCGAGCCTCGAGCCGTCCTATGTGCTGCGCGCGCTCGGTCGCAACGACGAGTTGGCGCACAGCTCGATTCGTTTTACGCTCGGTCGTTTCACGACCGAAGAAGACGTGGACTACACCATCAAACTGGTGAAGGAAAAGGTTGGCAAGCTGCGCGATCTTTCGCCGCTCTGGGACATGCACAAGGAAGGTATTGATCTCAGTACGGTGCAATGGGCGGCGCACTGATAAAGGCAGTGATCAGTTCTGAGTTTTTAGTGATGGGTTGTCGATACTGGTCGATAATTGTCAAAACTCAGAACTCAGCACTTTGAACTTAAAATACTGAGGTTTTGAAATGGCATACAGCGACAAAGTATTGGACCACTACGAGAACCCGCGCAATGTCGGGGCCTTCGACAAGAACGACCAATCGGTCGGCACCGGCATGGTCGGTGCACCGGCCTGCGGCGACGTGATGAAACTGCAGATTCGCGTGAACGAACAGGGCATCATCGAGGACGCCAAGTTCAAAACCTACGGCTGCGGCTCGGCCATCGCGTCGAGCTCGTTGCTCACCGAGTGGGTAAAGGGCAAGACCCTGGAGCAGGCCGGCCAGATCAAGAACACCCAGATTGCCGAAGAGCTGGCCTTGCCGCCGGTCAAGATTCATTGCTCGGTGCTGGCCGAGGACGCGATCAAGGCCGCGATCCACGACTACCAGGAAAAACATACCAAGGGCGGCAAGGCAGATGCCGCCTGAGGTTGCCCGCGAACAAACATCCAAGACAGAAGCCAAGCCCATGGGAATCAGCCTCACTGAAAACGCCGCCGCACATGTGCGCAAGTCGCTCGAAAAGCGCGGCAAGGGCGAAGGCCTGCGTCTCGGCGTGCGGACATCCGGCTGCTCGGGCAAGGCGTACGTGCTTGAGTTCGTGGACACCATTCAGCCGGACGAGGTCGTATTCGAAAGTCACGGTGTCAAGGTGATCGTGGATCCGAAGAGCCTGCTGTTCCTGGACGGCATGGTTCTGGACTACACGCGTGAAGGCCTCAATGAAGGTTTCAAATTCGACAACCCGAACGTCAAGGGTGAGTGCGGTTGCGGCGAAAGCTTTACCGTCTGACGCCTGGTGGTTGCCGGCATGCAGGCCGATTTGGGTAAGAATTATTTCGAACTGTTCAATTTACCCGTCTCATTCGATGTTGATCCCGTCGAACTCGCCACCCGCTATCGTGAACTGCAACGGCGGATTCACCCGGACCGCTATGCTTCTGCCTCCGAGCCGGAGCGGCGCCTCTCGCTGCAGCTGACGGCACAAGTCAACGCCGCCCTACAGACCCTCAAAGACCCCGTCGCGCGCGCGCGTTACCTGCTCGGTTTGCAGGGAGTCGATACCGGCGAAGACACGGATACGGCCATGGATAAGGCTTTTCTCATGGAGCAGATGGAGTTGCGCGAAGGCCTGACCAAGGCACGGCAGGAGACGGATCGGCAGCCGCACCTCGCAGACTTGCGCCAGCAGGTGGATGAACAGTTCGAGTCGAGGTCCGCTTTGCTGCGCACGTGCTTCTCGACGCACTCGGAGTCTGCGCTCCGGCAGGCACGCAATCTGGTGCGCGAGATGCAGTTTCTCCAGAAACTCGCGCACGAGGTCGAAGAACTGGAGTAGAGTCGCACCGCAGACATTCCACCAATCCTGAAATCACCCATGGCACTGTTGCAGATCAGCGAACCCGGTCAGTCCACTGCACCGCATGAGCGCCGGCTCGCGGTCGGTATCGACCTCGGCACGACCAACTCGCTCGTGGCCACGGTGCGCAGTGGCATTGCCGACACCTTGCCGGACAAGCAGGGCCGGCATTTGTTGCCGTCGGTTGTACACTATCGGCAGGACGCCGAGCCTGAGGTGGGCGACGCGGCGCTCGAGGCGGCAGCGGACGATCCGCTGAATACCATCGCCTCGGTGAAGCGCCTCATGGGCCGCGGCGTCGAGGACATAAAGCGCCTCGGCAACCTGTTGCCGTATGAATTCAGTCCGGGCGCGTCCGCCATGCCGCGCATTAATACAGCAGCGGGCGAGCGCAGTCCGGTCGAGGTCTCGGCCGAGATTCTCAAGTCACTCAAGCACCGGGCCGAGGCGACACTCGGTGACATGCTGACTGGTGCAGTCATCACCGTCCCGGCCTACTTCGACGATGCCCAACGACAGGCCACCAAGGACGCTGCGCGTCTCGCTGGCATGAATGTGTTGCGTCTTTTGAATGAACCGACCGCTGCCGCCGTGGCCTACGGCCTTGACCGGGCCGCGGAGGGTGTGTTTGCGATCTACGACCTGGGCGGTGGCACATTCGATATCTCGATTCTGCGTCTGAATCGCGGCGTGTTCGAGGTGCTGGCCACGGCTGGCGATTCGGCGCTGGGTGGTGACGACATGGATCACGCCATCGCCGACTGGATGTGGCGGGCAGCGGGGATGAACGAGCATGCCGACCACAAATTGCAGCGCCGCCTGTTGCGCGATGCCCGTGCCGCCAAGCAGGCATTGACGGATGCGCAGAGTGTCCCGGTACAGGTCTTGCGTCCGGATGGATCGTTCTGGCATGGCACGCTGGCACGCACTACGCTTGAACAGCTGGTCGATCCATTGATCGATCGAACGATCGCCCCTACGCGCCGCGCGCTTAAAGATGCCGGCCTCAAGGCGCATGATATCCAAGAAGTCGTGATGGTCGGCGGCGCAACGCGCATGCCGCGCGTGCGTGAAAAGGTTGAGACATTCTTCGCACGCACGCCGCTCACCTCCATCGACCCGGACAAGGTGGTGGCGATCGGCGCTGCTATTCAGGCCGATATCCTCGCTGGCAACAAGCCGGACAACGAGATGCTGTTGCTCGATGTCACGCCGCTGTCGCTGGGGCTGGAAATCATGGGCGGCATGGTGGAGAAGATCATCCCGCGCAACTCGACGATACCGACGGTGCGCGCCCAGGAGTTCACCACCTACAAGGATGGACAGACGGCGCTGCTGATTCACGTGCTGCAGGGCGAACGAGAACTGGTCAGCGATTGCCGGTCGCTGGCGCGCTTCGAGCTGCGCGGGTTTCCGCCAATGGTGGCGGGCGCGGCGCGCATCCGCGTCACCTTTCAGGTGGATGCCGACGGGTTGCTGAGCGTGGCGGCACGCGAACAGGGAACCGGGGTCGAGGCGACCATCGTGGTGAAACCGTCCTATGGCCTTACCGACAGCGAAATCGAACAGATGCTGCGCGATTCGATCACACATGCTGGCGAAGACAACGAGGCGCGCAACCTGCGCGAGCAACAGGTTGATGCCGACCGTATCCTGGAGGCAGTCCGAACGGCGCTGAACGCGGACGGCGACAAGTACCTGGACCGTGACGAACACGCCGCCATTGATACCGCGCTGGCGGCGTTACACTCTGCCCGCGCCGGAACAGATGTGGCGGCCATCAAGCAGGCTGCCGCCGTGGTGGACCAGGTCACACAGGCGTTCGCCACGCGTCGCATGGACGCCAGTGTGCGTACGGCGCTCGCCGGCCACCGGCTGGAAGAATTCAAGGGCTGAGAGAACATGACATTGTTGCGCGTGCTGCCACACAAGGATCTCTGCCCGCAGGGCACGACTATCGAGGCCGAGCCAGGCAAAAGTATCTGCGATGTGCTGCTCGATTCCGGTATCAACATAGAGCACGCCTGTGAGAAGGCCTGTGCCTGCACCACTTGCCATGTGATCGTCCGCGAAGGCTTCGAGACCCTGGCATCGGCCGAGGACAAAGAAGAAGATCTTCTGGACAAGGCATGGGGGCTTGAACCGACGTCGCGGCTGAGTTGCCAGGCGCGCGTCGGACAGCAGGAACTGGTAATCGAGATTCCCAAATACACCATCAATATGGTGTCCGAACACCACTAATGAAGCCCTATGTTACACACGGGGGCGCACAATGCCGCGAACGCCGGAGCGGCCCTCGATCGTCCGTTGATACACTGAAGGAGGCGCCATGGGCCTGAAATGGACCGAAAGTCTTGAAATTGCCATTGCGCTGCATGATGCGCATCCGGATGTCGACCCGAAAACCATCCGTTTTACCGATCTGCACCAGTGGGTTCAACAGCTCGATGAATTCGATGACGATCCGGCGCATAGCGGCGAAAAGATACTGGAGGCCATCCAGATGGCATGGATCGACGAGGCCGGCGGCTGATCCAGGACTGGCCGGCGAGTGGCCGGTGTTTGTTTCCCCGCGGTCGAGCCGCTAAACTATCCCCTTGTTTCAAAAGGCCGGAACCCGCATCCCGATCCCGGGTGCTGGCAGACAAGTTCGCGTAACCGCTATCGTCAAATTCATGCAAACCAGCGCCGTCAAAATCAACCTTCTGGGCCTCGATCTTGCGGCTCTGCAGGCGTTTTTTGCGCAGCTGGGCGAGAAGCCGTTCCGTGCCGGTCAGGTGATGCAATGGATCCACCACTACGGCGTTACCGATTTCGACGCCATGACCAATCTCAGCAAGCCGCTGCGCACACGTCTCCAGGAAAGCGCCGAAATCCGTCCTCCGCAGGTCGCCCTCGACCAGCAGGCCGCGGACGGTACACGCAAGTGGTTGTTGCGACTGGCCGACGGCAACTGCATCGAAACCGTCTTTATTCCCGAGGCCGAACGCGGCACGCTGTGCGTGTCGTCACAGGTCGGCTGTACGCTCAACTGCGCGTTCTGTGCCACCGGCCACCAGGGCTTCAATCGCAATCTCGATGCGCACGAGATCATCGGCCAGGTGTGGGCCGCCAACCGCGCACTCGGACGTGACCCGAAGGGCGATCGTATTATTACCAATGTGGTGATGATGGGTATGGGCGAACCACTGCTCAATTTCGACAACGTGGTCATGGCCATGAAAATCATGCTCGATGACATGGCCTATGGTCTGTCCCGGCGGCGCGTGACCCTCAGCACCGCCGGCATGGTGCCGATGCTCGATCGCCTGCGCGAGGAATGCCCGGTGAGCCTGGCGGTATCGCTGCATGCTCCGAACGATACGCTGCGCGACGAACTCGTGCCGCTGAATCGGAAATATCCGATCGCCGAATTGCTCGCGGCCTGCAAGCGCTATGTCGCGGGGGATGCGCGCCGGCGCGTGACCATCGAATACATCATGCTCGCCGGAGTAAACGACAGCGTGGCCCATGCACAGGAGTTGATAAAAATTCTGGACGGGGTGCCGGCCAAGGTGAACCTGATCCCGTATAACCCGTTCCCGCAGGGACGCTTCGAGCGTTCCAATTCAGCCACGATCAACCGCTTCCGTGACTTATTGATGGAAGCCAATCTCACCACAGTCACGCGCAAGACCCGCGGTGACGACATCGATGCAGCCTGCGGCCAGCTCGCCGGCCGCATTCAGGATCTCACGCCGCGTTCGCTGCGGTTAAGCCGGAGAGCCCCGCCGGTATGATGCGATACGTGGTATTGCCGGTTCTTGCCAGTCTGTTGATTGGTGGCTGCGCCACCCAGACTGAACGCGAGGAGAAGGCCGCAAAGCTCAGCAAGCGTGTCGAGATACATACCCAGCTCGGCGCGAGCTACCTCTCCCGCAATCAGCTGGACATCGCGCAGCAGGAACTGGAGCGCGCGCTGGAGATCAATTCGGATGATTCGCAGGCGAATCACATCATGGGCCTGTTGCAGATCCGTTTGAAGCAGGACGATAAGGCCGAAGACTATTTCAGGCGCGCCGTCGGCGAGCAGCCGGAGAATCCGGACGCGCGTAACAGTTATGGCGTATTCCTGTGTGAGCACGGGCGGCTGGAAGAGGCCGACAAACAGTTCCGTGCCGCTATCAAAAACCCGCTTTATAAAACGCCAGAACAGGCCAGCCTCAATGCCGGGCTTTGTCAGCTCAAGAAGCCCGACCAGCATGCCGCCGCCGCCTATTTCCGCACGGCGTTGGGTTACAACCCGCGTCAGCCGCAGGCACTGTTGCACATGGCGCGCTACAGCTTCGAGACCGGCCAAGCGCTTTCAGCGCGCGGGTTCATGCAACGCTATTTCGAAGTCGCCACGGACACACCCGAGGTGCTGCTGCTTGCCTTTCGCATCGAGCGCGCCTTGGGCGACAAGAACGCGCAGGCTACGTACGCACTGCGGTTACGCGGAAAATTCCCGCAGTCGGCGGAAGCCAGGCAATTGCGTACCCTGACAGGAAGGTAAAGGAATGAAGACCGGTATCCATCCCGAAACCGCCGTGCGCGCCTCCGCCCATGGCCCCGGGGCACAGCTTGCCCAGGCACGCGCTGATTTGCATCTCACGCATGAAGATGTAGCAGCCAGGCTGCATCTTGCATCGCGCCAGATTCAGGCGCTCGAGCAGGATGATTACACCAGCCTCCCGGGCGCCACCTACGTGCGCGGGTATCTGAAAAGTTATGCCTTGCTGCTGGGTCTTTCGCCAGAGCCGATTCTGGAGGCGCACGCACGTCTGGCTGCCGCAACCGTCGCGGTTGATTACAGTGTGATCGCCCCGCAAAGGGAAATTACCAGCCGTCATCATCAGGTACGTTTCGTTACCTATTTCATGATCGCCATCGTGATCGGTCTGGCGATTGCCTGGTGGCAGGGACGTGATACCCGTCCACCCAATCCCCTGCTCACCGCAGGCGACAGCGCGCCCGCAGCGCCGGCTGCGGATGCCGGTACGACCGCCGATTCCGGGAATCCACCTGTTGAGACGCCGGCAGCAGCAGCGCCGGGAAGTAACACGGATACCGGCAGCCAGGCCACGGCGACACAAGCGCCATCAATACCAGCAGTGGCAGCCAGTATTCCGGCGTTGACGCCGCCACCCATGGCAGTGCCTGCGCCTGCCGTATTGCCAACCGGCCCGCGCATGAAACTTGTGCTGACCACCGATCAGGATTCGTGGGCGGATATCCGTGATGCGCGCCAGGTCAAACTTCTTTATGAGACGGTGCCGGCCGGGCGCACGCTGACGCTGGAAGGCGTAGCGCCGGTGAGCGTTTTTCTCGGCAATGCCGCGGGTGTGCGTCTGGACTACAACGGGCAACCCGTGGACATCAGTCCGCACAAGCGTGGCATGATCGCGCGTTTTACGCTCGGCGACGAGCCCATGGACGGGCGAGGTAGAACGCGTCGGGAACAGGCGGTCGAAAGTGACGCCGCGCCGGCGCCAGCGCGCTGAACGTGTCGACCCCGGCGCACCGCCGCGCATCTGGCCCGAATCCGGCGACGAGGCATTTTCCGTGAGCAAGGCCATCCAGGCCATCCGTGGCATGAACGACCTGCTGCCGGAGGCGCTGTCGCTCTGGCAGCGTATCGAACAGACGGCCGAGACGGTGCTCAGCGCCTATGGCTATCGCGAGATCCGCTTTCCGATCCTGGAGAAAACCGAGCTCTATAAACGCTCGATCGGTGAGGTGACGGACATTGTCGAGAAGGAGATGTATACCTTCGAGGACCGCAACGGCGACAGCCTGACCTTGCGCCCCGAGGGCACCGCCGGTTGTGTACGTGCCGGCGTCGAGAACGGTCTATTGCACAACCAGGTGCAGCGTCTGTGGTACGCCGGACCGATGTTCCGCCACGAGCGCCCGCAGAAGGGTCGCTATCGCCAGTTCCACCAGATCGGTGTTGAAGTGTTTGGCATCGGTACACCGGACATCGATGCCGAGCTTATCCTTGTGACGGCGCGTCTGTGGCGCCTGCTTGGAATTCACGGCCTTGAGTTGCAGGTCAATTCTCTCGGCACGCCGGCGGCACGTGCCCGTTACCGGCAGGTGCTGGTCGAGTACTTACGCGGCCATCTCGAGACCCTGGACGATGACAGCCGTCGACGCCTCGATAGCAATCCACTGCGGGTGCTGGATAGCAAGAATCCGGCCATGCAGGCGTTGATCGCCGCGGCGCCGAGTCTGCACGACCATCTGGACGAGGAGTCGCGCCGGCATTTTGAGCAGCTTTGCAGCACGCTTCAGGCCGCGAACATTGCATTCCGCATGAACCCGCGTCTGGTGCGTGGCCTCGATTACTACACGCGCACGGTGTTCGAATGGGTCACGACCGATCTCGGCGCGCAAGGCACGGTGTGTGCCGGCGGCCGCTACGACGGTCTGGTCGAGATCCTCGGCGGCCAGTCGACACCGGCAGCCGGTTTTGCGATCGGACTTGAGCGCCTGGCGGAGCTGGCGGCGTTGCAAAAGGTAGCGGGTGCGGACCGGCCGCCGCAGGTGTATGTTGCGCCGCTGGGCGAGGGCAAGGTCGCGCAGCAGGGTCTGTTTCTGGCCGAGCAGCTGCGCAATGCCGGCCTGCGTGTCGAGTTGCATTGCGGCGGCGGTTCACTCAAGTCGCAACTCAAGCGTGCCGACCGCAGCGGCGCACGCTATGCATTGCTGCTCGGTGAGAGCGAACTGGCGGCCGCGCAGGTGAGTGTGAAGAACTTGCGCGCCGACGAACCCCAGCAGCAGGTTGGGCTTGCCGAGGCTGCCGCCTTGCTGTGTGCGCAATTGGCCAACGCTGCGGAGCAATAAATATTCAGAACCAAATACAGGAAAGCACCCCTGCACAAAGGGAGCTATTTGTGGAAGGCATGCCTGCACACAATAAATAACCATCTTACTTACGGAGAACGACCTTGGAAGATTTCAACCCGGATGACCAGCTCGCGAACCTCAAGGCCTGGTGGAAACAATACGGCAATGCGTTGATCGTCGGCATCCTCATCGGCCTGCTGCTGCTGGTCGGCGGCAATTACTGGAAGCAGTACAAGATCAGTCGCGCCGAGGCCGCTTCGCAGCTTTATGAAAACCTGCTCACCGACTGGCAGCAGGGCAAGTCCGACGCGGTGAGTACGGCGGCCACGAAGCTCATGCAGGACTATGCTGCGACACCCTATGCCGGGAAATCGGCGTTACTCATGGCACGCCAGCGTTACGATGCCAAGGATATTTCCGGCACGCGCACGCATCTCGAGTGGGCAATGCAGAATGCCAGTGAAACGCAGGTGCAGCACAGCGCGCGTTTGCGGCTGGCGCACCTGATTCTCGACGAGGGCGATACCGCTGCCGCCTTGGCGTTGGCAAACATCCAGGACACGGACGGGTTTGTTTCCGAATACGCAGAGCTCCGCGGCGATGTGTTGCTTGCCCAGGGTGATCGTGACGGCGCACGTCGTGCCTATCAGACCGCCATCGAAAAAATGACGCCTTCTTCATCATACCTGCAAGTGCTGACCATGAAGCGCGACAACCTCGGTCCGGAGAAGGCGCAATGAACTGCAAAGCAGGATCGATCGCCCTGGTCCTGGCGCTTGGTGGCTGCAGCTGGTTTGGTGGTCCGGATATCGAACCGCCCGCCGAGTTGGTCGAGTTCGATCCGGCGGCTGCGGTAACAGAAGTCTGGTCAGTGGATATCGGCAAAGGGCCCGACCGCCGGTTTCTGCGGCTGGCCCCCGTACAGCATGGCGATACGCTCTACGTCGTGGATATCAAGGGCAGTGTGCGCGCGCTCGCACAGGAGAACGGCAAGGAACGCTGGCGCACGGATCTTGGCCTGGAAATTACAGGCGGGGTCGGATTCGGTGACGGCCTCGTGCTGGTCGCCTCGCGCAAGGGGGCCGTCGTGGCGCTCGACGGCAGCAAGGGCCGGGAGCTCTGGCGCGCCCAGGTGGCGAGCGAAGTGCTGGCGCCTCCCGCAGCCGGGACCGGCGTGGTGGTGGTGCAATCGGTCGATGGCAAGCTCACCGGTCTGGAAAGCGGAACTGGCAAACGGCTCTGGACCCTGGATCGCAGTGAACCGGCGCTGAGCCTGCGCGGCACCGCGGCACCGGTGATCCTGTCCGATGTCGTACTGAGCGGGTTTGCGAATGGCAAGATCGTAGCCGCCAATATCCAGACTGGGCAGCTACTGTGGGAAATCCCGGTTGCCCAGCCACAGGGACGCAGCGAGATCGAACGTCTTATCGACGTGGACGTCCCGGTACTGATCTCCGGTCGTATCCTTCTGGCCGCTGCGTATCAAGGTAAAATTGTGGCGGTGAATCTCGAGAGCGGCCGCCTGCTCTGGTCGCGTGATCTATCGACCTATTCCGCACTGGCGGCGGATGACGACAATGTTTATTTGAGCGATGCGCGCGGTAATGTGGTTGCGCTCGATTTGCGCAGCGGTTCCACGGTCTGGAAACAGGAGAAGCTGGTGCTGCGCCGCTTGAGCGCGCCAGCAGTCACCGGAAACGCCGTGGCGGTTGCCGATTTCGAAGGCTATGTGCATTGGCTGGCGCGCGAAGACGGCCGGTTTGTGGCGCGCACGCGCGTGGCGAACGCGGCCGTGCTGGCGGCGCCAATCGCAGATGGCGCCACGCTCTATGTGAGCACGCAGAACGGTTACCTGGCTGCTTTGCGCCTCGGCCCACGCAGGCCCTGAGATTAAGGCTATTTTTGTGGCGGAAAAACTACTCCTGCTTTTGTCCAGTGAATGAGGCTTCATTCACTGACGGCTTCGCGCTTCGCACTTCCGCCATTCATGGCGGTCGCAAGTGTGCCTTCCATAAACGGGAAGCGCCGGACGTTTCCCCCATGCGTATCCGCCACGACCACTTCCTCCTATGAAACCTGTCGTTGTCCTGGTCGGCCGCCCGAACGTCGGTAAATCCACATTGTTCAATGCGCTCACGCGCCGGCGTGATGCCATCGTTGCCGATCAGCCCGGTGTCACGCGTGACCGGCAGTATGGCGAGGGCAGGGTCGGCGACCGTCCTTATCTTGTCGTCGATACCGGTGGACTGGCCACGCAGGCGCAGGGCATCGCGGCCCTGATGACCGCACAGTCCCGCCAGGCGATGGAAGAGGCCGATGCCATCGTGTTCGTGGTGGACGGGCGCACCGGCCCGAGTGCCGATGACCGTGAGATCGCGCAGCTCCTGCGACGCCTGGGCAAACCGGTGACGCTGGCGGTCAACAAGACCGAAGGCCAGGAGCCG
>Ga0105107_10001661_pt1 | contig 14490 bp, 12 predicted proteins | sample PPLLaktember2015_6_FD_79335 | JGI IMG/M metagenome (GOLD analysis project Ga0105107, IMG submission 79335) | Freshwater sediment microbial communities from Prairie Pothole Lake near Jamestown, North Dakota, USA - PPLs Lake P8 Core (1) Depth... | ecosystem: Environmental > Aquatic > Freshwater >...
ATGGGCGGTGGCGGCATGGGCGGCATGGGCGGCATGGACATGTAAGGCCGCAAGGCGTTACGTTCGAAAGCCAAGGGCCCGGGAGGCGACTCCCGGGCCTTTCTTTTTCTACGGTCCCGGGTTCTCGTCCGGCAGGAACAGCGACGGGTCCACCATCGCCCGGTTCAGCGTCACGCCGAAGTGCAGGTGCGGGCCGGTGACGCGACCTGTCGCGCCGACATCGCCGATCCGCTCGCCTGCAGCCACGCTTTGACCCTGCTCGACATGGACGCCGCTCAAGTGGCAATACATCGTGACGAGCCCCGAACCGTGATCGACGATGACCGTGTTGCCATTGAAGAAATAGTCACCGACGTCGGCGACGATTCCCGCGGCCGCGACCTGCACCGGCGTACCGACCGCGGCCGCGATGTCCATGCCGGTATGCGGACTGCGCGGTTTGCCATTGAAAAAACGGCGCAGGCCATAAGAGCTCGAGCGCGGGCCCGGCGCAGGCGGCAACAGCTTCAACGTGCCGGGCGGGCGGTCCGAGAACCCGTCGAGCGCCTTGCGGATCCGCTGCTTTTCGCCCTCGGCGCGCTCGAGGTCGCGCTTGGACAGGTCCACCTGGCCCGGCGGCACATTCAGCTTCTGGACCGCGTATTCCTTGGCGGCGACGTCAAATGACATACGTGCGGTCTTGCTGCCGTCGTGCACGACCAGCTGATGGCGCCCGGGCGGCGTGCCGAGCGGAATGCCGACGACAGCCAGCCAGCGACTTTCGTCGCGCAGGACCATGGCCCGGGCGCCGTCGAGCGTGGCGACCGGCCGGGCATCTGCCGGCGCGTTGATCGACAGCGTCACGATGCCGCCCTGCACGGCCGAGGTGCGCGGGAGGACGTCGGCCAGTCCGCTGTCGACGGCTTCCCCTGCCTGTGCCGGGGCAAAGGACGCCAGGCCGGCGAACACCGCTGCCCATGCAAGAGCCTGCGCGGTAATCCCGATCCTCAGGACGGAACGCTCCGCTTCTTGAGCCAGCGCCCGCGCACCTCGATTGCATACTGGATGGCCTCGCGCTCCTCGCGGCTGAGATCCGGGTGGTGCGCCTCGAAGATCAGCACCACGCGGTCGGCGGGCGAACGATTCCAGGCCTCGTGTTCGAAGCTGTCGTCAAAGGCGACGATCTCGCCTTCGCGCCAGTGGTGCATGGCGTTGCCGACGCGGATCGAGCAGTCCCCGGGCACGATCAGCGGCAGGTGGACCGTGATGCGGTTGTTGGCGATCCCGTGGTGCGGCGGGATATGCGTGCCTGGCTTCAGGCGGGAAAAGAAAAGCTCCATCGGCCGCCCCTCGATGCGGACGATGTCCGCCGCCTTGACCGCCGCCAGCGTCTTCGGGAACAGCTTCGCAAGAGGTGTTTCCTCGGCCATCCTGTAGAGATGCAGCGAGGACCAGTCAAGCTTGCCACGCAACTCCCGCCAGACAGGGGAGCGCGTCTCGGCGGCAACATAGGGCGAGAGCTGGGTGCCGGCCCCGACGGCAGCAAAGTACTCGTCGCGGATTGCGACTGTGTGCGATTCGATCTCGGCGGCCCAGCGTAGCCCCTCGCGCGGCGTGAATTCGCGGGCCGGGAGGTCCGGCATATAGAAGAGGCTCGGTTGCTGACCCGGAGTCCGGAACTGCACGGGCCCGTCGTGCGTCTGCGTCCAGATTGCTCCGGCGACTCGGGACAGGTTCGCGGACCCGCGCCGCCCGAATTCGGCGACGGCATCGGTATGCAGCTGCGTGAAGTGCTCCCGCATGACCCGGTCTGCAATCGCCGAGCGGCGACGGACCTCAGGATCGAAGTCAGGGCGGTCTTTTGCGCGTCGCACCGCGGGGTCGATGTCATCCCCCAGCGAAAAAAGCGTCGCTGCGTCGACCCGGCGTCCTGCAGCCTCGAGCGTCGCACCCGCGAACAGCGCGAGCCTCGCATCCTTCGGGTTCAGTCGATAGGCGGTGAGATATGCGTCGATCGCGCCTGACAGTTCGCCAAGCTTCTCCCGTGCGGTTCCCAGATTGAAATGGAATACGGGAGACTCCGGGGAAAGAGCAGCGCATTGCTCGTATCCGGACGCCGCATCCCGATAGCGCTGCTCACGGAATGCGCGTGTCGCGAGGGACGCGATTGCCTCAATCGAATCCTTGTCGCTCACCGCATCTCGGTTTCGACAATGACGCCCGCATTCGCGAGGCGCCCGAGGTCGGCGGCGAGCGCCGCGCGATCGACACCGGGCTGGCGCGCGAGCGCGTCGTCCATCGAAAACATGCGCTGCTTGAGGATCCACTCGATCGTCGGGTACGTCGCGCCCACGGGAATTTCGCCGCCCTCGAAGACGACCGCGAAACCCGGGTCGCGGCGGACGACCTGTGCGCGGCGTGCAACCGAATACCAGGCCGGTGGCCGCTGCGACGGCAGCTCGTAGTCCGCCGCCGGCCTCGAAAGGTCCCGCTGATGGTTCAGCACGTCAATTGCGAATGCCGGGGAGTTCATCACGGCACGCACGCGCTCAGCGAGCTTTGCGATTCGCGCGGATAACTCCGCCGTCAAACGCGCATCCGGCAGGTAGGCGCGGAACTCGCTCTCTTTCGTCAGCGCGGATTCCAGCAGCTTGAATACAGAGAGGCCGGTTGCCGGCGCCACGCCGAAAGTCACGTGCAAGGAGGCCTGGGCACCCGTTAGGGCGTCGTGGTACTGGCCGCGCGGCAGGTAGAGGATGTCACCGGGCTTCATTACCGCCTCGAACAGGAGCTTCCCGCGCGATTCGGTCAGCCACTTCTCGATCTCGTCACCGGGAGGCAGGGGAGTCACAGGCGTGTCCGCCCTCGACTCGTAGATCCGCCAGGTCTTCTCGCCCTCGGCCTGGACGGCGAATACGTCGTGCAGGTCGTAGTGTGTCTGGAAGGCCTGCACGCCCTTGAAGGAACAGTAGACGTTCGCAAACGAGCGTGCGGCGAATTCGTGCTCGAGCATGGAAGCGACCTGGGCGACTTCGGGACAGACGCGGTGCAGATGGTTCGCGATCAGGCTTGCGCCGAGGCCCAGCAGCGCCTTTACCTTGGCGGGATTCGCCGGTGCACTCGTCCCGGCGCGCAGGTCCGCCGTGTCGCAGTAGTTCTCGCGCAGCGCCGCACGGCTCTTGAAGTAAACCTTCAGCGAGTCTTCGTTCCAGTAGGGCGTGATCGCGAGCACTTCGTTGAAGCGCGCCCAGGGCAGGAGACTCCGGCGACTGCCGCCCTTCGCCTGGATGTGCAGTGGGCGCTGGCCGAAGTACTGCGAGCGGAACGTGCCTGCATCGAAGGGCGCGATGAAATCGGCGAATTGCATGGCGCGGGGACGTTAGCATTGACAATCCGTTCCTGTCGAGGAACGCTGCCGGGATGCATGAGACTCAAGGGGACTGGCTGCCTGCGCGCGCAGCCCTTCACCCGACCGGCCTGTATCTCTCGCTGCGCGAGATCGAACCGGCGGCACTCCAGGATGCCTTCATGCAGGAGACGATCGCGCGGGTCGGCGGTCGCGAGGCGGTCGTGCAGGTCGCGCGCGAGGACGTCGGCAAGGGCGCCGAGGGTTGCGAGCCGGCCGGGATCATCTTTCACGTCGCCCGGTCGGGTTCGACCTTGATCTCGCAATTGTTGAAACAGCACGGCGGGCTCGTCGTCTACTCGGAACCGCTGCCCGTCAACGAAATCCTCCTGCCTCCGCACAAGTGGACGCGCAGCGAGCTGGTTGCGGCACTCCGATCGCTCAGCACCGCGTTCGCCCGGCACGCGGGAAAGCCCTATGTGCTGAAACTGACGAGCTGGACCACGCTGTTCTGCGATATCGTCGCTGATGCGTTTCCGGATGCGCCATGGGTCCTGAATGTCCGCGATCCGGTTGAGGTCGGTGTCTCGCTCCTGAAGCAGCCGCCCGGCTGGCTGAATGAGTTTTCGCGGTTCGTGGACCCAGAGGGCGCGTCGAATTCGCGCGAGGAGTACGTCGCGCGCCTGTTTGCCGCGCTCGGCGATGCTGCGACCCGGCTCAATCCGCGACGCGGCCGCCTCGTGCCGTATGAGTCCCTGCCCTCGGCAGTCTGGGAGATCATTGCGCCGCATTTCTCCATTGCGATCGACGGCGGGACGCGGAAGCGGATGTCCGATGCGGCCGGCAGGAATTCGAAGGCGCCGCTTGGCAGGGATGCGAAGTTCGACGGCGACAGCGCCTCCAAGCGGGCGGCCGCATCGAGCGCGCTCTTGCAGGCCGTCGAAGAGTTCGCCAGGCCGCGCCTCAGGGAACTCGAGAGGCTTTACTCGACATGAATCCGCGGGTGTTCGTGCTTGCGGCAATTCTTCTGGCCACGGCTTGCAATCCCTTCGACGAGCGCCAGGTGCCGGACATCTCGGTCGGCAAGGGGCTGCAGCCGGTGATCAGCTGGACGCCGGCGACCGCATACGAACTTAGGGTCTATGCAGGCGACAAGGACGGCGACCGGTCCGACGTCATCCAGCAACAGGGCTTCGTGGCCCCGGTCTGGTACGCGAAGGGACCGGGCGGCTACGAGAATTCCCTGCACTCGCCAGTGACCTACGGCGTGCCGCCACCGGGATCCGAAGTCGCCCCCGCGCCGCCGCTCGCGGCGGGCGTCACTTACACCGTGACGGTGTACCGGAAAGACGAGCGGGGCAACGGCGAGGGCTTTACGAATACGCGCCACCGCTATGACGGGACGCTGACATTTGTGGCACGCGAGTGATGCACTCGCCGCAATGACTGCGCTTCAGCAACGCGCAGGCGAATTGCTGGCTCGCTGGCACGAGGCCGGCGGCGATGGCTCCAGGCTTCCGCCCGCGATCACCGCTCGGGCCGAACGCGTCTTCGGTGCGAGCGAATTCGTCGCCGAGGCTGCCATCCGCGAGCCGGCGCTCGTCGAATCGCTGGCCATTGCCGGCGATCTGGATCGGCCACGCGTACCCGGGGAGATCGCGGGCCTCGCAAACGCACTGCTGGTCGACGGGGGCGATGAGGCCGTGTTCATGGACACGCTGCGGCGCCTGCGCCGCCGCGAACTGGTGCGCATTGCCTGGCGCGACCTCGTGGGCGCCGCGCCACTCGCGGAAGTTTTGGGCGAGCTTTCTGCGCTCGCCGACGCTTCAATCGTCTCGGCGCTCGCATTCGCATCGCGTGCGCTCGAGGCGCGCCATGGAACGCCGCGCTCACCCCGGGGCGACGCACAGGAGCTCGTTGTCGTTGGAATGGGCAAGCTCGGCGGCGGAGAACTCAATTTTTCTTCCGACATCGATCTCGTTTTCCTGTTTCCAGACGGCGGCGAAACCGATGGGCCGCGTCCGGTTTCGAATGAGGAGTACTTCACGCGGCTGGGGCAGGCGCTGATCCGCCTGCTGGACCAGCGGACGGCTGAGGGATTCGTGTTCCGCGTGGACATGCGCTTGAGGCCGCTCGGCGAGCCTGGGCCGCTCGTCATGAACTTCGCTGCGTTCGAGGCTTACCTCCAGCAGCACGGGCGCGACTGGGAGCGATACGCCTGGGTCAAGGCGCGCGCCGTCACGGGCGCGGCGAAGTATCGCGGGCTCTACGACGAAGTCGTGCGGCCCTTCGTGTATCGCCGCTACCTCGACTTCGGCGTCTACGAAAGCCTGAGGGAGATGAAAGCGATGATCGCGCGCGAGGTCGCGCGGCGTGAGCTTCAGGACAACGTCAAGCTGGGGCCGGGCGGCATCCGCGAGATCGAGTTCATCGTGCAGGCGCAGCAGTTGATCCGTGGCGGCGCGGAGCCCGGCCTGCAGACGGCAGCGCTCCAGGCGGCCCTGCCGCGGCTCGCCGGCGCGAAGCTGCTGCCGGCGGCGACCGTCGCCGAATTGCGCGCGGCCTATGAATTCCTGCGCCGCGTCGAGAACCGGCTCCAGATGGTCCAGGATGCGCAGACGCATGCGTTGCCCACCGACGCGCTCGGGCGCGAACGGTTGGCGAAAGCGATGGGCTTTCCGGAATGGAAGGAGTTCAGCGGCGAGCTCGAAACGCAGCGCACCGCCGTCAGCGCGCATTTCGCGAATGTCGTCCTTGGCCGCGGGGGTGCAGGCGATCCGCCGGCGTCCGCGCTTCTCGAGTCGCTGTGGGCCGCCGAGCCCGCGCTCGATCGGATTGCCGGCGACATCGCGCAGTTCAGATTTGCGGACGCCGTAGCCGCCGCCCGGGTGCTGCTCGAGTTGCGCCAGTCTGCGTATTTCAGGCGTCTAGACGAACACGGGAAAAGGCGACTCGCGACGCTGCTGCCGCGAATCCTCCATCAAACCGATCGCCAGGAGGTACTGTCGCGTCTACTCAGCATCATCGAGGCGATCGGCGGGCGCACCGCGTATCTCGCGCTACTCAACGAGAATTCGCAGGCGCTCGGGCGGCTGGTGCAGATCTGCGGGCTCGGCGACTTTCTCGCGCGGCAGGTAGCCGCCCATCCGCTCCTGCTCGATGAGCTGCTCGATTCGCGCGTGTTCGAAACGCTTCCGGATCGCGCGCAATTCGAACAGGAACTCGACGCGCGGCTCGAGCATGCGGGCTCCGACGACGAGCAGCGCGTGGACGCGCTTCGGCATTTCCGCCGTGCCGCGACGTTTCGCGTCGCGATGCTGGACCTGACCGGCCGGCTCCCCTTGATGCAGGTCAGCGACCGGCTCACGGACGTTGCCGAATTGATCCTTGAGAAGGCACTTGCGCTCGCCTGGCAGCACACGGTCGCACGCTATGGCGAACCTCAGGCCCGGATCGCGATCGCAGGCTACGGGAAGCTCGGCGGCATGGAACTCGGCTATGGCTCGGATCTCGATCTCGTGTTTCTTTACGACTCGATGGGGGAGCGGCAATCCACGGCCGGGCCGAAGGTCGTCGAGAACGAGGTCTTTTTCCTGCGGCTTGCGCAGCGACTCGTTCACTTGCTGACTGTCCACACACCCGCCGGGCGTCTCTACGAGGTGGACGTGCGCCTGCGGCCTTCCGGCAAGGGCGGGCTCGCCTTTACCCAAATCGGGGCGTTCGAGGAGTACCAGCGCCGTGAAGCCTGGACCTGGGAGCACCAGGCACTGCTGCATTCGCGCTGGGTCGCGGGCGATCCGAGGCTCGGTGCCGAATTCACACGCATCCGGCGCGCAGTGCTGATGGAAGCCGTCAAGCGGGAGACGCTTCGCGACGACATCGTCGCGATGAGGGAGCGAATGCGCGCCGGCCACGCCGCGACGCGCGAGGGCTTCTTCGATCTCAAGCAGGATCGCGGCGGCATCGCGGATATCGAGTTCCTTGCCCAGTACTGGGTGCTACGCGACGTGCACCGGTACCCGCCGCTCGCCGAGTTCGCGGACACGATCCGGCACCTCGAATCGGTCGGTTCAGCGGCACTCGTCGATCACCGCGTGATCGACCGGCTGGTCGACGCCTACCGGACCTATCGGCAGGCTGCACATCACCTGTCGCTGGAACAGCGACCGGCGGTCGTCGAGGCCCCGGCGTATGCGGCAATGCGGGAGCAGGTTTCGGCGATCTGGGAGCAGGTGATGGTCGCAGGCACGCACCCGGCGCCGCTATAATCGCGGCGTGTCCCTGTCCAGCCGGCTACAACCGCCGAACGCCCGCGACCGCTATGAAGTGACGGCGGCCGACCTCCCGCTTTCCTGCCCGATGCCCGCGATGTCGCTCTGGAACAGCCATCCGCGGGTCTACCTGCCGATTGAGGCGACGGGCTTCGCGAAATGCCCGTATTGCAGCGCCGAGTTCGTTCTCAGGAACTGACACTACGCGGATTGACCGGGATCAGGGTGGCGGGACGGCGTTTGCCGCAGCATTGCTGCACGAGAGTCCGTGAAATGCGACGCCGATCCTGGGCCGAACCGTACAAGATCAAGGTGGTCGAGCACCTGCGCATGACGACGCGCGCGGAGCGCGAGCGTGCCATCGCCGAGGCCGGCTACAACACGTTCCTGCTCAAGAGCGAAGACGTCTACATCGACCTGCTGACCGACTCTGGCACCTCGGCGATGAGCGACCGGCAGTGGGCGGGAATGATGATGGGTGACGAAGCCTACGCCGGCTCGGCGAACTTCTATCACCTCGAAAGCGCCGTGCGCGAGTTCTATGGCTACAAGCACCTCATTCCCACGCACCAGGGACGCGGCGCCGAGCACATCCTCAGCAAGTCCTGCATCAAACCGGGCGACTACGTGCCGGGAAACATGTACTTCACTACCACGCGGGTGCACCAGGAACTCGCGGGTGGGCAGTTCGTCGACGTGATCATCGACGAGGCGCACGACCCCGCGTCCGAACACCCGTTCAAGGGTAACGTGGACCTTGAAAAGCTGTCGGCGCTGATCGAACGCGTCGGGTCCTCCCGCATCCCCTATCTCGCATTGCATGCGACGGTGAACATGGCCGGCGGCCAGCCGATCAGCATGGACAACGCGCGCGAGGTCGCGGTCCTCTGCCGCAAGCACGGCATCCGGATCTTCATGGACGCGACGCGGGCGGTGGAGAACTGCTACTTCATCAGGGAGCGCGAGCCGGGGTATGCGGGCAGAGCGCTCGCGGAGATCCTCCGTGAACTGTGTTCGTACACCGACGGCTGCACGATGTCGGGCAAGAAGGATTGTCTGGTCAACATCGGAGGATTCCTCGCCGTCAACGACGACGAGCTCGCCGAGGCGGCCCGCAACATGGTCGTCATCTACGAAGGCCTGCATACCTACGGCGGCCTGGCGGGGCGCGACATGGAGGCGATGGCGATCGGCATCCGAGAGTCTGTCAGTTACGATCACATGCACGCGCGAATCGGCCAGGTGCAGTACCTCGGCGACCAGATCGCTCACGAGGGCGTGCCGATCGTGCGCCCGATCGGCGGCCACGGCATCTTCCTCGATGCGCTCGAATTCCTGCCGCACCTGCCGCGCGAGCAGTTCCCGGCCCAGGCGCTGGCCGCGGCCCTGTACGTCGATTCAGGTGTGAGGGCGATGGAGCGCGGGGCCGTCTCGGCCGGACGGGATCCACTGACCGGAGACAACCGCTATCCGCGGCTGGAACTGGTGCGCCTCACGATTCCGCGCCGCGTCTACACTCAGGCGCACATGGACGTCACGGCCGAGTCGGTGATCGACCTGCATCGGCAGCGCGACAGCATCGTCGGAATGAAATTTACGCATGAGCCGAAGAGCCTGCGGTTCTTCCAGGCGCGCTTCGCGCCGATTGAGGGCGACGCCGTCATGCGTCATTGAGGCCGGCCGTGAAGACGATCATCGAGCCGTTCCGGATCAAGTCGGTCGAGCCGATCCGGATGACCACGCGGGAACGGCGCGAGGCGGTGCTCCGCGAGGCGGGCTTCAACCTGTTCCTGATCCGCGCCGACGACGTCATCATCGACCTGCTGACCGACAGCGGCACCGGTGCGATGTCATCCGAACAGTGGGCCGGGATCTTGCGCGGAGACGAATCCTATGCCGGGGCGTCCAGCTTCTACCGGTTCCAGGAGCGCCTGCAGGAAGTGACCGGATTCGAGCACATCCTGCCGACGCACCAAGGCAGGGCGAGCGAGCGCATCCTGTTCGAGCTGGTCGGGGGAGCCGGCAAGGTCATCCCGAACAACGCCCACTTCGACACGACGCGCGCCAACATCGAGCACTCGGGCGCGGTCGCCGTGGACCTGCCGATCGCCGAGGCGGCCGATCCGGCCTTCCTGCATCCGTTCAAGGGAAATCTCGACGTTGCGGCGCTCGAGCGCCTGATCGCGGAGGTCGGGCGCGACCGCATCCCGCTGGTCATGGTGACCGTGACCAACAACAGCGGTGGCGGGCAACCGGTCAGCCTCGGAAACCTGCGCGCGGTGCGCGCGATCTGCGACCGGCATCGGCTGCCGCTCTTTCTCGACGCCTGCCGGTTCGCGGAGAATGCCTACTTCATCAAGCTTCGTGAACCCGGCCAGTCCGGGCGTTCGGTGCGGGAAATCGTCCGCGAGATGTTCGGCCTGGCGGACGGCGCCACGATCAGCGCCAAGAAGGACGGCCTGGTCAACATCGGCGGGCTGCTGCTGCTGCGCGACATGCAGCTCCTGTACCGAGCGAGCAACCTGCTGATCCTGACCGAGGGCTTCATCACGTACGGCGGCTTGGCCGGCCGCGATCTCGAGGCGATGGCCCAGGGCTTCGAGGAAGTGCTGCACGAGGATTACCTCGCCTATCGGTTGCGCAGCGTCGAGTACGTGGGCGAGGGGCTCATGAAGGCCGGAATCCCGATCGTCCAGCCGCCCGGCGGCCACGCCATCTACATCGACGCCGCCGCGCTGTGCCCGCACATCCCGCGCGAGCGGTTCCCGGGGCAGGCGGTCGTCTGCGGGCTGTACCGGATCGGCGGCGTCCGCGCCGTTGAGATCGGTTCGGCGATGTTCGGCAACCGGTCGCCCCCGGGGTTGGAGCTGGTCCGACTGGCGATGCCCCGGCGCGTCTATACCCAGAGCCACATGGATTACGTCGTCGAAGTCTGCGCGGCTCTGGCCGCCAAGCGCGCCGAGCTGCGCGGCCTGCGCATGGTGCAGGAACCGCCGGTGCTCCGGCTTTTCACCGCTCGCTTCGAGGAACTGTAGACTGACGCTCGATGTTCGAGCGACTTGCATTCGATCGCGGTGCGATCCTGTTTGATCCCGAACGTGTGAGCGACCCCGGTCCGCGGTTGTTCGACCGCGCGCATTGGCGTGCGCAGGGCGCCCTGACCGAGCAATCCGGCGGGCGCGGTTCCATCCACTTCGTCGAGGACCGGGGCCGGCATTGGGCGTTGCGCCGCTACCTGCGCGGCGGCATCGCGGCGCAAGTCGCGCGCGATCGCTATTTCTACCTGGGCGAGGAGCGGACGCGCTCGTTCCGCGAGTTGCGCCTGCTGGCCGAGTTGCAGCAGCGCGGCCTGCCGGCGCCGGCACCGGTGGCTGCGTGCTATGAGCGCGCCTTGTTCACCTACGCGGCGGAGCTGATCACCGAACGGCTCATCGGCGCCCGTTCACTGACCGAGATGCTTGCAGCTGGCGAGATGGACGATGCCCGCTGGGCGGCGATCGGCCGTTGCCTTCGGCGCTTTCACGACGCGGGGGTGCAGCACGCCGACCTCAACGCGCACAACATCATGCTCGGCATGAACGGCAAGATCTGGCTGCTCGATTTCGATCGCGGCCGCCTGCGTACGCCTGGTACCTGGCGCGAGCGCGTGCTCGACCGGCTGGCGCGCAGCCTCGCCAAGATCAGCAACGACTCGGGCGAATGGAATAGCGGCTTTGCGCTACTTCGCCTCGCCCACGATGCCTGATCAACGATGAACTTCGTCTACAACGTGCTGCTCTACCTCGCGGCGCCGTTCGCGATCCTGGTCCAGCTCTGGCGCAGCCTGCGGGATCCGAGCTATCGCGATCGGATCGGCGAACGCCTCGGTTTCGGGGCAGCGGTTGCGGGTCCGACGATCTGGATTCACGCGGTATCGGTCGGCGAGGTGCAGGCGGCGCAGCCGCTCGTCGCGCAGTTTCGCAAGAGACACCCGCGTTACAAGGTGCTGCTGACGACGGTCACGCCGACGGGCGCCGCGCGCGCCCGGCTTCTGTTCGGCGATGACGTCGAGCTCCGGTATGTGCCGCTCGACCTGCCCGGCGCGGTCAAGCGCTTCTTCGACCGCGTGCAGCCGCGGCTTGCGATGATCCTCGAGACCGAGCTGTGGCCGAACCTCTATGCCGAGTGCGGGCGTCGCGGCATTCCGCTCGTGCTCGCGAGCGCGCGGGTCTCGCCGCGCTCCGTCGGCAAGTATCGCCGCCTCGTGTCGCTCTTTCGGAAGACGCTGTCCCACGGCATCGTCATCGCGGCGCAGAGCGAAACCGACGCGGAGCGATTCAAGTCGATCGGAGCGACGCCCGAGCGCACCCACGTCACGGGAAACATCAAGTTCGACTTCCAGCCGCCGCCCGGCATCGAGGCGCAGGGCCTGCGCTGGCGCGAGCAGAACGCGCCCGGACGGCCGATCTGGGTGGCGGGCAGCACGCATGAGGGGGAGGAGGCGATCGTCCTCGATGCGCATCGCATCGTACTTCGGCGGTTTCCCGATGCGCTCCTCGTGCTCGTGCCGCGCCACCCGCAACGATTCGATTCCGTGCGGGACCTGCTCGCGAAGCGCAACGGCAGTTCGGCCAACCGCTCTTCACGCAAGGCGATTTCGCCCGGGACGAGCGTGCTGCTCGGCGACACGATGGGCGAGCTCATGATGTTCTATGCGGCTTCCGACGTTTCTTTCGTGGCGGGCAGCCTCGTTCCGATCGGCGGGCATAACCTGCTCGAGCCTGCTTCCGTCGGTCGGCCAGTGCTGACGGGACCGCACAACTTCAACAGCGAAGAGATCGCCCAGCTGCTGACAGACGCGGGTGCCGCAATCATCGTGTCGGATACGGAGCAGCTTGCGCGCGCGATTTCCGAACTGCTCGACTCCGCGGAGCGCCGCACCGTGATGGGTGCAGCCGGCAAGGCCGTGCTCGATGCAAACCGCGGCGCGCTCGACCGCCTGCTCACGCTCGTTGATCCCCTGCTCGAATGATGGAGAAGCGGATTGAATACTGACCTGCGGCTTCAAGCGCCTTACACGGCGGAATCGCTCGAGGCGCTCGTCGCGCGCTTCGGATCACCGCTGTTCGTGATCGACTGCGACTTGCTCCGCCGGCAATACCGCGCGCTCGCGGCCGCCTTGCCGGGCGTGAGCCTGCACTACGCGCTGAAGCCCTTGCCGGACACCACCGTGGTCCAGGTTCTCGCGCGCGAGGGCTCGTGGTTCGACCTCGCGACCAACGGCGAAGTCGATCTCGTGCGCAACGCCGGAATCCCGGCGGATCGCTGCGTCCACACGCATCCGATCAAGCGCGATCCGGACATACGCCATGCACTCGACTACGGCGTCACGACCTTCGTCTTCGACAATCCGGACGAGCTTGCGAAGTTCGCGCCCTATCGCGATCGCGTGCGGCTCCTGCTGCGGGTCTCGTTCCGCAACCCGCAGGCGATCATCGACCTCTCACGCAAGTTCGGCTGCGATGCCGACGCCGCGATTGGCCTGATCGAGCAAGCGGGCAGGAGCGGGCTTCGCGTTACGGGGCTCTCCTTCCATGTCGGCTCGCAGGTCGGCAAGCCTGACAAGTACGTGGAGGCGATCGACACCTGCACGGGCATCATCGCGGACGTGCAGCAACGCGGCCTGCCCCCGCTCGAGGAACTCGACATCGGCGGCGGATTCGCGATCGACTACCTCGAGCCGGCTCCGGCGATCGACAGTTTCTGCGCGCCGATTCGATCGGCGCTTCGCCGTCTTCCGAAGGGTGTCCGCGTCTTCGCGGAACCTGGACGGTTCATCTGCGGCCCGGCGGGCATCAGCCTTTCGACGGTGATGGGGCGCGCCCGTCGCGAAGGCCGCTGGTGGTATTACCAGGACGACGGCATCTACGGCACGTTCAGCGGGCAGCAATACGACAAGATGCGCTTTCCGGTGGAACCCGTCCGCGGCCACGACCGGCCGCGTTACCCGTGCGTGATCTCGGGTCCGACCTGCGATAGCCTCGATGTCATCGCCGAGGACATACCCATGCCCGAGCTCGAGATCGGCGAGTTGCTCATTGCGCGGCAGATCGGCGCGTATACGGTAGCCTGCGCAACCGATTTCAATTTCTTCCCACGGGCCAAGGTCATCGCAGTCAATGTCGAGCCTTAAGTCGCGGCGGATCTTCCTGCAGGAGTTCCTGACCGGCTGTTGCGCCTCAGCCGTTGCGTTCCCCGCGTCGTCGGAGGACACCGAAGTCCGCCGGCTCCTGCTGCAGAACACGCACACGGGCGACGTGCTCGACACGACCTACTGGGCGAATGGGGAGCCGCAGCCCCGCGAGCTCGGCCGCCTCGACTGGGTCTTCCGCGACCATCGAGCAGGGAGCGTGCTGCCGATCGATGCGCGGCTCTTCGACCTCTTGCACGAGCTTGCCGCTGCGGCCGGGCTCGAGCCGCACTACCAGATCATCTCCGGCTATCGCACGCCGGAGACGAATTCGATGCTCGTGACGACTAGCGACGGTGTTTCTTCTCGTAGCCTGCACATGGAAGGCAAGGCCATCGACATACGGCTCGTCGGTTATCCGCTCGCATCGCTTCGCGATCTCGCGCTTGCGAGGGGAGTGGGCGGCGTGGGCTATTATCCGGGCCCGGATTTCGTGCACCTGGACGTCGGGCGCGTGCGAAGCTGGTAGTGAGCACATCCATCCATCGCCGGGTCGATGCGCTGCGGGCGGGAAACGACCCGACATTCGTCGCCCGACTCCGTTCGGGCTGGGCGGTGCTTGGCGAGAAGCAGGTGCTGCCGGGCTACTGCCTGTTGCTGCCGGATCCCGTCGTGCCAACGCTCAATTCCCTGACCGGTGCCGATCGCGCCGCATTCCTTGCAGA
>Ga0105107_10001662_pt1 | contig 14489 bp, 12 predicted proteins | sample PPLLaktember2015_6_FD_79335 | JGI IMG/M metagenome (GOLD analysis project Ga0105107, IMG submission 79335) | Freshwater sediment microbial communities from Prairie Pothole Lake near Jamestown, North Dakota, USA - PPLs Lake P8 Core (1) Depth... | ecosystem: Environmental > Aquatic > Freshwater >...
CTCTGTATAGCTTTGGGTGATACGCACAACAGCTGCGCTAGCTGGGTTTGTGTCCTGCCCAGGAAATGGCGTGCCTCGGTAAATTCGGTCTTTTCCATCTAGTTATAAAGTCCTTGGCCGATTATACCACAACGTGGTTGAAAATAATAGTTGCATTGACTGCCACAATGTGGTATGGTAGGAATGAATCCAGAGGAGAGATTCAAAATAACGTTAAAAGGAGGACAAATGAAAAGTATATTGAAGAAACCCATGTTCCTGGCAATCATGGCATTTGTCTTAGTCTCGCTCCTCACCGGCAGTATCGCCTTCGGGGCCGTGGTCATCACCAGGTCAATGGACGCCACGGTCAATATCGTGGAGGATGAAGACGACTTCGAGTTCTACCGCGATGCCGCCGCCACTCAGGTCTTGTCGGCTATCGAGCTGCCGGATGTGGCCCCCGGCGAGGTCTCGGACTTTACGCTTTACGTGAAGAACATCGGCTCGAGCGACCTCCTTGTTTCCCAGGGCGCCAGCACCATGCAGGCCTCCCGCGGCTCGCTGAGACTGACCTTTGACGGCCTGGCGCAGAAAACGCTCGCGCCGGACCAGGTCGCCAGGGTCGACGTTGTCCTGTCCGTCCCGGAAAACGCCCCTGAAGGACAGGTTTACTTCACCTTCTCGGTCAACGGTGCGGCTTCCGGTGGGTCCAGCCCCAACACCACTCCTACGGCTAACCCCACATCGACTCCCACCGCGACCGCGTTGAACGGGCAGCAGATCTTCAATAGCTACTGTATTAGCTGCCATGGCAGCGTGCCGGGCACTTCCCGCACGCAGTCTCAGCTGGTCAGCTTCATCTCCGGCCATCAGACAGGCGCCAGCCTCAGTTCCGCGCAGGTGACCGCTCTCGCCACCTTTATCAGGCCGTAATCCGGCCGGGGAAGGGCTGGGACGCTTTAACGCCCCACCCCTCCCCGCCAAATCTTCAAATTCGCTCTTCCGGAGTAGATTATTATGATAAAAAAGATATTATTCACGGTAACCCTGGCCGGCGTGCTGGCGGCGAGCATTTATGCCCTTGGCGGTCTTGATATCGTCCTCTTTCAAAAAGCCGCCTGGACCTTGTTCGCACCGATCATTGCGGGCATTTTCCTGGGTATCCGTGCCGGACGTAAATCCCCCGGCGACGATGGTTCTTCAGGCGATGAAGCGCGTCACGGTATCGATTCTTTCCTGGAGCACTGGGGGACGGCTGCCGGTATCCTGGTGCTGGTCGTTTCCGGTTTTCAGATCCGTTTGAACCTGAGCGTTTTCGCGCTGAACCTGCATTTCTTGGGGCTCTTTTACACCCTGCTGTTCGGCAGCTACTTTGCAGCGGACTTCTTTGCGTCCCGTAAATACCACCGGATGTTGCCGGTCATGTCGGATATCGTCGACGGCACGCTGAAGAAATACCTCCTGAGATCCAGGATTGAAGAGACCGGCAAGTACCTGGGCTCTCAAAAAGTCGCCTTCTTGGTCTTTGCCCTCGTCGGTGCGGAGATCGTTATCACCGGCGGCATCAAGATGGCCGCCCATTTCTGGCTCATCCCGTACCAGGCGATGCAGGCTATCACGGCGATACACGATGTCTTCGGTATCTTCTTGGTGCTCCTGTTCCTGGTCCACATTGCAATGGTGATTTCTGTCCGCTCCCACCGCCGGCTCCTCCGCTCCTGGTTCACCGGGAAGGCTGGCGAATCTCTGGAGTGACGCCCGGCTTTTTACGGTTTGTTTCTTGGTTAATTGAATTAGGGGTGAGTTCTTTAGGTTGGGGGAGCTTGGTGGAGATAGGGGTACAATAGGCAGAACTTTCTCAATCTCCTTCGCGTTGGACATTTAGATAGTAAGGAGATTCGGTGTACAATACAAGCGAATGTCGTCCAACAATCTACTACTTTGTTAATCGGCCACACTAAGCTCCCTCTAAATCCTTTGTTCCAGTTGGAGAATAATTTTCTCAACCTGCCCTATCATAGAGGCATACTGTGGCGGAGCTAGTCGTACAAATGTCTTATAGCATTCTAATGCTTCCTTGAGTTTTCCCTGAGTTTGGTAGATACCAGCCAGGTTATAATAAACCGGCGACCGCTTTAACTACTCCATTCTCCGTCTTGAATTGCGTTATCAGGTTGTTGACTCTTAATAATTCGGCCACATCAACATCTTCCATTATATGATGCCTCTTAATTGGGGGTCTAAAGCGTCTCTTAGCCCATCTCCCACCATATTAAAGGCATATACTACCAGCATGATGGCCAGGCCCGGGGCAAAGGAAAGAATCGGGTTTGTCAGTAAATACGTCCGCCCGTCATTGACCATATTGCCCCAGGTAGCTACAGGCGGTTGTACACCGATCCCAAGAAAGCTGAGACCGGCCTCAGCCAGTATGGTCGTTCCCAGCATCATCGTCATCATGACTATCAGTGGCGGGAAACAATTGGGCAACAGATGGCGTAACATGATGCGAAAATGGCTGGCTCCCATCGAATGCGCCGCAAGAATATAATCGTTTTCTCTGACGGATATCACCTGACCACACATCAACCTGGCATATGCAGGTATCATCGTAAAAGAGAGTGCCATGATGATATTGTTGATTCCTCCCCCGAGTAGCGATGCGATAAGCAAAGCTAATATTAACATTGGGAAGGCCATCATCGTATCTATGAACCTCATCACGACGGCTTGTATCCAACCGCTAAAATAACCGGCAATTAATCCCAACGCCATTCCGGCGGCAGATCCGAGGATGACCACGACAAAGCCAATTTCTAGTGAAATCCTGGTTCCGTAAATAGTCCGACTTAAGGTGTCTCTCCCCAGAGAATCAGTACCCAGTAAGTGAGCTTTACTTGGTTGGAGCAATGCATTGTTCAAGTCAATTTTGTCCGGGTCATATGGCGCCACCCACGGGGCGAAAATCGCGGCGATCATAAACAAGAGGATGATGAACATCCCCAACACCACCACCCACCGATTAAAAAATACCTTGAAGAAGCGCCGTAATTCACTAACGCGGTGAGTTTGTTCAGTTGCGGCCGGCTTTAGAATTACCTCTTGGGACATATGCTACTCCTTGCTAATCATAGTGTACCCTAGGATCGAGCCAGCCATAAGAGATATCTACGAGGAGGTTGGAAAACACAATACTCGCCGCCATAATTAAAGCAATCGCCTGCACATACGGATAGTCTTGATTCATGACTGATGTCACTGCTAGTCTTCCCATCCCAGGGATATTGAACACCTGCTCAATTAACACCGCCCCACCTAAAATACCCCCAACACCCATGCCTGAAAGAGTCACCACCGGCAATATTCCATTTTTCAGGACGTGTTTTATTATTATTGTCCTCTCGTTCAAACCCTTGGACCATGCAGTGCGAATATAATCTTTACCGATAACCTCAAGCATGCTGGAACGAGCCTGGCGGGCGTTTCCAGCGAGCGGTCCAACAGCCAGACAAAAAACCGGCATGATAAGCTGCTTGGTACTCATCCAGAAATCTTTAAAAGGTGAGGTATATCCCATTACCGGAAGCCAATTAAGATGAAGAGCAAAGGCGTATATTAACAATATCCCAAGCCAAAAAACAGGGATAGTTATGCCAATATTGGATAAAGTGGTTACGAGGTTGTCCAACCAGGAGCCACGCCTGATAGCGCACAACACTCCGGCAGGGATACCCACAACGGTAGCGACAATAAATGCCAATATACCAATATGCAGAGTAATCGGCAAACGCCGGAGTATTTCATCGACTACTGGAGACTTATTAAGTATTGATATTCCCAAGTCACCTCGGAAAATACCGCCAAGCCACTCGATATATTGCTGTGGTATTGATTTATCCAATCCAAACTGATGCCTAATCAATTCAAGCTGTTCTTCGGTTACTTCTTGTACGGATTGGGAAGACATATACATCAGCACCGGGTCACCCGGCAGAAGGCGCATTGCCAGAAAGACGAACATCGAGACCAGCAACAACACAATTATAGCTAGTATTAACCTACGTAAAATATAAGCAGTCATACTAACCTCGGCAGTTTCGAGAGTATATTGTGGACCGGTGCTTAGTCTCTCTTAATCGCCAATTCTTTTAGCTTGGCCGTTGTTGGATTTCCGTTTTTGTCCCAGCCTCTTTCCGCATAGTACTCGTCAAGCATCGTATCGAGATCAGCCCGGCTGATCAGCTGGCCTTTGGAGGCACCTTGTTTGATAGGCTCGGTCAGGATGCGCTTCGGGAAAGAGTCATCTTTACGGGTAAAGCCCTCGCGGATATTAAACAGGCGGGCGACGTTGTTTAGCCTCTCCCCGATTTTCTCTATCTCCCCGGAGGTAAATTCGGTTCCAGCCACAGCGTTAACCAGGTCGGCGGTGTTCTGGCAGGCAACCGCCGGCACAGCCATATCGAGAAGAAAGGCGCACATCGGGGCGCAATCGCAGGTGACAGCGCGGATGTCCTGGTTCCACTTGGTCAGCTTACCCTTTCCCTTGATAGCATTCCTGTCCACTTTTTCCGGGATGGGGATATCGAAGATCTCCTGGAAGGCATAGCCCCGGTTGTGGTCAGCGCCGGTATAAGAAGTAGCGTAATTCAGGCCATGGGCCTTGGCGCCGCGGATATCATAAGCGGGCATTTCCAGCCCCTTAACCTGCATAGCGAAGGCATCGGATCCCTTGCCGATTTTTGCAGCGGCTTTTTTCGTGCCCTGCCCCAGTAGCGCTCCCAATCCTTCCTGGTAAGCGATTTTCCGCAGCATTTCGATCATGGCAGCGTGATTGCCAAATTTCAAATCTATTCCATCCGTATCCTTTTTTGTGAGGATTCCTTTTTCGTAAAGTTCCATCGCCCAGGCGATGGACACACCCGCCGATATGGTATCAATGCCATATTCGTCGCAGAGGCGGTCGCCGGCGATAACCGCCGGAAGATAGTCCACGCCGACAGCGCTGCCCAGAGAGTAGGTCGTTTCGAATTCAGGCCCTTCCGAAAGGTAGCCGGCATAAGGGCCGGATGTCACCAGCTTGACCTGGCTGCATCCGACCGGGCAATCGTAACAGGGATTACGGGTGATGATCATCGTGTCCTGGGCGGCCTTGCCCAATCCCGGCACCATGTTTATTTCGCCGGTCGCCGACCAGTTCTTGATGGAGTAAATGCCCATCTCGGTCATGGCGTCAACAACCATTGGCGTGCCCGTCTTGGAAAACTGAGAATAAAGCACCGGGCTCTCTTTCATGTTCTTGAGCATAGCCGCCCGGGCTTTCTTAAAAGCTTCGGCATCGGCAACGGCCGGTTTTCGCGTACCCCTCACGGCGATAGCTTTAAGGTTCTTCGAGCCCATGACCGCTCCCAATCCCTTCCGACCCGCTGCCCGGCGTTCGTTCACAATACAGGCCATGGGTACTTGCTTTTCTCCCGCGGGACCAACACAAGCGATACGATAATTCCAATCGCCCAGCTCTTCCTTGATGAACAATTGTGTGTCGGTGGTCATCATGCCCATCAGTTTTACAGCGCTGTGGAAACTTACTTCACCATCTATAATCGAGACGTAAATCGGTTTTTCGGCTTTCCCTTCGATGATAATCATGTCATAACCGGTCATCTTCATTTCCGCAGGGAATTGTCCACCCGCAAGGGCCATGCCCATCGCCCCCGTGAGTGGCGACTTGGCGGCTACGGCCATGCGGCTGGCACAAGAAGCACCCGTAGCCGTAAGAGGCCCCACGGCAAAGATGAGTTTGTTCTCCCGGCTGAGGGCAGGGACCCGCGGCTTGAGTTCGTCATACAGGTATTTGATGGCGAAACCGGCACCACCTAAATAGTTTTTAACTAAAGCCTCCGGGACGGGTTCCTCCTTGGTAGTTAGATTGGATAAATTGATACGTAGGATTTTCCCTGTGTATCCGCCTTTGATCATAAAGCGACCTCCTTTATAGCCTTTCTAGCCTTTGATCGATTAATAAACCTCTTCTCATTGGCTACTAATCGTACAAAGAGCTTTAAGGAATGCATACTTCTCGTCCACAATTTGTTGCATTCTATGTAAATCAGCCTCTTTTAAATGGGCGAATTTACGTACCAATCTGGTCAACTCCTGAACAGGCCTAGGGTTAGCCACCTCATGAGTAAGGCGGAATTTTCCCCCTTCGGCTTCCCACAACGGAAAGTAATTGGTTCTTACGGCCGTCCGGCATACTTCAATTGATAAAGAGCTATCAAAGCGCCAGCCCATGACACACGGGGCAAAAACATGAATGTAGGCAAACCCTTCACTTATCTTTTTTTTAGCTTTTAACAATTTCTTGGCAAAGTCCTCCAGATTACTCAGGGTAGCAGTAGCTACGTAAGGAATTCCGTGTAAAGCCATAAGCAATGGTACGTTCTTGGCCGGTGTCAGCTTGCCTTTCCCGGCTGTACCGACAGGGGTTGTGCTGGTAGAAGCAAACAGGGGAGTTGTGCTGCTTCTCTGGTAACCAGTATTCATATACCCTTCGTTGTCATAACAAATATAAATTAAGTGCTCATTTCTTTCTGCAGCGCCGCTTAGTGGCTGAAAACCCACATCGGCAGCACAGCCATCGCCGGTGAAGCAGACTACAGTAGCGTCTTTACCTACCCGACGTAAATACCGGGAAATACCGGTGGCGCTGGAAGCTACACCGGTCATCAAACAACTATAATAAGCTAATCGGTGCCATGCTCCGGTGTTCTGCCCGTATAAAACCACTGCGGAACAACTGGGACAACCAACCAGCACGATATCCCTGCCCAGCACTTTAGGTATAAACCTGGCTGTGAGTTCAAGGGTACAACCGGCACACCAGGAAAGCCCCCCTGAAAATTGGTCGTCTTTTTCGGTGAAATAGTTGAAAATCTTTGGCTTTTGCTTATTTTCTGGCGTCATTTAGTCACTCCCATTCCAGAGGAATCCAAGTAACTTCCTGATAAGGTTTCCCCCGGGCAGCGTTAAAAGTTTCATCGACGATACGCTCGATATGGGGCGAAATGATGTCCAGGTTAGCCAGCCCGTCAATATAGCTAAGCATCGGGATCACGCCGGTTTCCGGGCATAACGCTCTTATTTCCGTGTATACCGGCCCGCAATTCCACCCGAAATTGACACTCCGGTCGATGACGGCGATGGCTTTCTTTCCCCGTAAGACTTCAACGATTCGCTTGCGGGGAAAGGGGCGGAACAACCGCAGTTTCACTAAGCCAACTTTCATGCCTTTTTCTCTTTTAGCGTCAACAACAGTGCGCGTTGTTCCGGCCGCTCCGCCTGATGCCACTATTATAATCTCGGCATCATCAGTGCGGTATTCTTCTATCTGGCCACCATAGCTTCTCCCAAAAAGGTTACAGAACTCCTTGTCTATCTCGTCCAGCTTGGTGGTTGCTCGTTCCAGAGCTGCACAATGCTTATAACGTAATTCAACAAACCCGAGTTCGATTCCATGAGTACCCGCTCCTAGAGGCTGCCCAGGGACTAGTCTAGGACGCTGCGGCTGCTGCTTTAAAGGATCCAGGAATCTGTCAACGTCTTCTATGGTGGCGATATCCACCGCCTGTGCTAGATAGGAAATATAAAACCCATCGTAGTTCACCATTACAGGGAGCTGGATATCATAGTCCTCTGCTAACCGGAAGGCCATAATTATTGTATCAAATATCTCCTGACAATCCTCAACGATTATCTGAATCCACCCGGTATCCCGCATGCTGATAATATCCTGTTGGCCGCCTGAGACAGCTAAAATGCCGGGTGTTTCGCGGTTGGCTATAGCCATCACCACAGGAGCTCTAAACCCGGCAGCCTGCTGCACGGCATCATACATAAAGGACAGCCCCCACGAAGAAGTAGCGGTGAAAACCCGGCCTCCCGTAATACTGGCAGCGGCGACTACGTTCATCGCAGAGTTTTCTCCCTCGACTTCTACCATCTCGGCATCCATCATGCCATCGGCATGGAAGGCCGAAAGTTGCTCAGCTACCTCGCTCATCGGGGTGATAGGATACGAAGTGACCACGTCGGGCCGGCAGAGCATGGCGGCGTAGGCAGCGGCGGCATTGCCGGTGATTACCTTGACCTGCCCTTTTTTGGACTTCATCAGGTTGGATCTCCTCTTCAATACAAATTAGTCGCGTTTAACATATTTTACTTAGCTTATAGATCAATCTCCAGCCAGTCCTATTCAAAGACCCTTTCAACAAGATGTTTATCGTACTCTTCTTGGGATATACCGAGCAGTTCTCGACAGACGTATTCCGTGTGCTCCCCAAGACATGGGGCAGCGCGGTAGAACTCCGCCGGAGTTTTGGATAAACGTGACGGTTGCCCCAGATGTGAAAACCTACCCAGTTCTTTATGGTCGGCAACCCAGAAACATTCTCTTTCTTTAAGCTGGATATCATTGTATAAGTCCTTTGCATTCTGAACGACACCTGCTCCCACGCCTGCCCCTTGGAGCAATTTCACGACTTCTTCAGCCTCGTGTTGTATCGTCCACTGCCCTATCAGACTATTTAGCCGTGCCTCGTTTTGTTTCCTGTTTTTCAAATTAGAAAAACTAGTGTCCTCTAGCCAACCCGGTTTACCAATGGCATGGCAAAATGCTTGCCATTCAAAATCGTCAATCACACTAATAGTGCACCAGCGGTCATCTCCTCTACATTGAAAAACGCCGTGTGGTGCGGCGTAATCACAGGAGTTCCCTTTTCGTTTTTCTTCAAGTCCATTGACAGAGCAGTTAATCAGTGCGGGTGCCAATAATTGAAGACCGACCTCAAACTGCGATATATCGATCAATTGCCCTTTGCCCGTCTTCCGGCGATAGTCTAACGCACCTATCAGGGCAGCAGCCGCGAAATGGGGAACTAAATAATCGGTATAGGCAACCATCAGGGATATCGGTTCTTGCTCCGGCCAGCCGACGAAGTTAACTATCCCGGTTAATCCGTTAGTGTGGTTACCCAATCCCGGATGAGTGGCTGCCGCTCCGGTTAGACCCTGGTTCGAGTTGCGGATCATTACAATATCCGGGTTAATTTTTGCCACGTCATGATAGCCCAATTTCCAACGTTCCAACACTCCCGGTCGGTGACTATCAGCGATAACATCTGCCCAGGTTACTAATTTTTTGGCGATGTCCAGACCAAGACGTTTATTCAGGTTAAGACTTATGCTATATTTATTCGCAGCAAAATACGCGAAATAACCAGCACGGTCGACCCCGGGAATTTCCCCCTTATAAGGAGTAGCCGTGCGTAAAAGATCAGGCCGCTGGGAAGATTCGACACAGATCACGGTGGCGCCATAGTCGGCAAAATATTTTAGCGTCAGAGGGCCGGCAATCGCCCAGCCGAAATCAACTATTTTTATTCCTTCAAAAACTTTTTTAGGCAACTCTTGTTTCTATCCTCTCTCTACATTAATCGAAGTAAATACGCTACTAGATCACGCCGGTTTTTAACAAGGCACTCAATTCGGAATTGGAAAGTCCCAATTCACCCTGATATACCTCCTGGTTATGCTCGCCTATTAAAGGCGCACGGTGACTGATGTGTATGGGTGTTTCAGATAACTTGGCGAAAGCACCCGGGTACTTAATATAAGTAGACAGTTCGGGGTGGTAAATGTTGACCCAATAATTCCTCTCTTTTAATTGGGTATTTTCAATAATATCGTTGCTGTTGTTTACAGGGCACAACATGATTCCCCTTTTCAGTGCCTCTTCATAAAGCTTTTCCTTGGTAAACATGGAAAATAACCGGCTGATGTGTATTTCTATCTGGTCTTGCATTTCCTGTGTCTGCGTGGCCATATCAAAGGCATCCCAATTGAAATTTTTCATATGATCCGGAGCTATTTTTTCTTCCTCCATCCACTTCACGATAGCCCGATTAGTTTTCACCCCGAACGCGCCGCCTAAAATATAAAACAACACGTACCCATTTTTACATTTCCATAACAGACGTTGCTTGGTACCTGTCCAGCGTCCGGCTATATACGAACCGGCACGCTTTAGTATATTGTGGTTAAGCTCCCACAAAGGTATCGCATTGGCTATCTCCCATAACACACACTCTTGAGCTGATACATCAACGTACTGTCCTTCGCCAGAAGTTTCTCGATAGAAATGGGCTATCATTGAAGCTGCCGCGCCGTGGGCTGACGCCAACAAAAAGGCTTGTGGGGTACTTATCCTCAAAGGTGGTTGGTCTGGATTACCTGTGATATACATCAACCCGCCCATTGCCATGACCTCGATATCGGACGCTTTATAGTTTCTGTAATGTCCGGTCTGACCATAGGGTGAAATTGATGTGACAATAATCCGAGGATTAATTTCGTTGAGTTTAGAATAACTCAAGCCCAGGCTATCAAGATAGCCGGGGGCGAAGGATTCAATAACGAAATCGGCGGTTTGTATCAGCCTTGTGAAAAGCCGCCGCCCTTCGTCGGTCTCAATATTTAAAGTAATACCTCTCTTGTTGAGATTATAGGCAAACCAGTACAGACTTTTTTGTGGGTCGGAGGTGTCATGATAAAACGGACCTGTATTACGGGCTTTATCCCCGCCAGGCTTTTCGATTTTTATTACATCAGCGCCAAGGTCAGCAAGTATTTTACCGCAAAGAAAGCCTTTCTCATCAGTCAAATCAAGCACGCGGCGGGAATTAAGCAGGGCTTTGCCCGTTTCCATATTTTAATATCTCTTTCCCATTACATACTGATCGCTCGGGTAACCATCTTAAAGGAGAATAAAACTAACGTTGTTAAGAGTTGTTTATTTTTTCGCCAGGCGTTTAGTGTTTTTTCTTAAACGTTTATTGAGGGGAGATATTTTACTGTTTTTTGACGGCAAGGCGATGATAGCATAGCCGGGCATTACATCTTCTCCTCTCTGGTTGACCGCGTGACGTTCAATCTCAATACAATAATCCCCTTCGCCATCAATATATTTTTTCGTCACTTTGCCCTTAATCCAGACTACGTCCGATAGAAATACGAATTGTCTGTATTCGGTATAGCTTCTTTTCAGCCAGGCGTTATCTCCCATCCAGCTAGTAATTAAGTGAATTCCCCAGCAATGCCTTTGCAGACCGACGTCATATGCCTGGGGTAATCCCATAGCGTTAGCCGCCTGCTTATTGTAATGGACGGCGTATATCGGTTCTAGAGCGTTCGTATTCGGGTCTCTGAACGCCCAGGCAGGATGTTTCCGATAGGCAGCCAGCGCAACACCATTGGCGGCCATCCTGGGTATGGGTACCCCCCCACCAATAATATAAGCGACTTCGTCAGTGGTTCCCAACGGCCCTTTAACCACCGGCTTTAGCTCTTCGCCAATATTAACGTCTTCCCAATATCGTGTAATATTACCCCTTATTTCCTCCGAGAGCACCTCGTTTTCAATCCCGGTTAATTGTTCATCTGTCCAAGGATGGGGTATTTTTATTTGGATTCTGCTGGCTTTCTGCTGGGCTTTAGCCCTAGCGAAGTGTATCACCCACCAATGATATCGGGCGATTAATTCTCTTTTTTGATTCCAGTATCGATTATGGAAATGATCAATTATTGTCTCTTCGGCAAAACGGCTTTTTTTAGGTCCTTCAAAACTTGTGAAGACACAATCTGCTTTTATCTTGTCACCAAGATAGACCGGTTTGAGAAATTCAACATCACAACCAGCGTGAAATCCTCCTAAACCACGCCAGCCGAACTGTACCTGCGCAAAGCATGCCCAGATAAAGGATGGAGGAGCTATAATGCCACCATAGGGGGATTTCCCTGCGTAAGCCTCATCGGACCAGAGAGGATTAGCATCACCGATACCGTGAGCGAACTTTAATATCGCCATTCTAGTAGCGAATTCATTATGAGTAGAATCATCGATACGGAGGTTTATTCCCAATTTTGCCCGCATTCCATCAATCATTTCTTGAGTGATATGGGCTTCAGGCATTTTGACTTTTTGGACTGACATGGAACATTTCTTATATGTCATTAATATTCAAACAGTGAATCAACGTTATTGCTCTTGATGAAAAACTCAAGTAATAACAAAGTAGATGACTTTGAAGAGAATGTCAACAAGTTTGTTATTACCCGGCTCCCTAAAATAATACGTATACGTACATTATTTTGGATATAATATATCTTATCTCTTAGTAAATGTCAATTACTCAATAGGATGTTAGTATTACCCTTGATTTTGTTGCTGATTTATCCTAAATTATATGCGACAGATGGTTAAAAAATGAATCGATGATGATTTGAGGAAGGATTGAACATTATGAGGAAAATCGAAGATAAAGAATATGACATCTGGATACTGTTAAGTCGAGTGTACCACCTTATAGCCATGTTAAGAAAACTGGAGCTCTCAAAATACAATATTTTACCGGTACAGTCTTATATTTTATTCATCATCAAAGCTCTTGGAAATGAAACTACTCCCTCGAAAATATCCGAATACGTTTATCAACAGAGGAGTTCAATCTCAGACATACTTAATCGGATGGTAAAGCAGGGACTGATAAGAAAAACAAATAAGTCAGGCGGAAATAAACGCGTTATTGTTACCTTGACAGCCAAGGGAGAAAAGGCACTAGCCCTGTCAAAAAAGAGAGAATATCTTCGTAAGGTGATGACTTCGTTGACCGATGAGAAAAAACGGCAACTTGAATCAGCAATGGAAATATTACGCGATAACGCCATCAATGAGCTCTCTATTACCCAAAAGACCATCATGCGGCCGTCTCAGATATCTAAATATTATCGACAGAAAAACCTGTCGTAATTATTTGTTCCTTTGTCAAGATCATTTTCTGGAGAACATGGCGGAAAAAACGAAAAGACCGTCGTAAAATTATAGTTGGTAGTTAACTAAGAATCCTGCTGAAGTAAATATTACTTCGAAATAACCGCACTCGTCCCTTCGGCTACTCCTATTACAACCTGGCCGGGGAACCGCTTCTGACGTTTTCAGGGCTTAAGTATAAAGAACACCAGTTTCCATATTTTTGTTGGCCAGTACATGCCACTAAAGTCCAATATTTTGCCCTCGTCAAGTAGAGACCTGATGAAGGGCCACCGACTACAATCACGCCGTCAAAATCTGGTATCTTCAGCCCTTTCGGAATAACGAAGAATGGTGAAAAAAAGAGGTCATTAATTTAGTGACCTTTGTCTTACTAGCGATTATTGGATATATCCTAAACAAAATACGTGTACGTACTATTTGACAGAATATATTTGAATATTCTTTTGGTGTCAAACCAAGTCCTCACCGCCTCCTTTGCACTTGACATCAAGGCAAAAATGATATAAAGTATAGCTAAATTAATGTACGTGTACGTATAACAAATAAATGATAGTACTTTAAGTTGTTTGTTCAAGATTTGCAAAGTCGTATAAATAAAAAATTTAAAAATATTAAGAATCTCCTCCTCTTAATAGGGTTAAGCGAGAGAGAAACAAGGTGATTGTGGTTTGTGTCGGTGAACTGCTTTCGCCTTGTATCTCTCTTGCGCTCTTTTGTATATTCATCAAAACCTGCCATCGCCGGCGTAAAGAATACAACGGGATGAAAGTAGGCTAGGAGGCTCTCGGTCTCCAAAGAGTTCGAACAGGCAGATTCCCATTTAGTGAAACTGGTCTTATATGAAGCTAAAACCCGAGAATAAAAGCCATGTCTGGAGTTAGGATTTTATGATAGACCGGACGGCTGATGTAGGCCTTTAAAATACTGAACATCATTGATGGGAGTGGTTAGTGATACCAATAGCGTACTTAATCTGTTTAGCCGACAATACTACAATTCAACTGGTAAGATTCTACAAGTCTTTTTATGTTATGCAAGACACTATCTGGAATAAGAGGTATACCAGCTGTTGGGTAGACAAGGTTCAGGCTATCATACCTCGCCTTCCCTAGATGGTGCAATGGTAAAAGGTCAATATTTACCAGTGAAGTTAATTCACGGGCAAACTCACAAGTAGCTCTGATATTCTCTTCTGAATCATTATAACCCGGGATTAAGGGAATCCTGATATAGAGAGGAATATTTCTCTCGGAAATAGAACGAGCATTACTTAGAATAAGCTTGTTAGAGACACCGGTGAATTTCCTGTGTTTTTCGTCATCCATATGCTTAATATCCCAGAGAAAAAAATCAATGTAGGGTAATACTTTATCAATGTTCGTCCAAGGCACATGACCGCAGGTATCAACCCCAACATTGATGTTCTCTTTTTTCAGTGCCCGAAGTAATCCCTGAGTGAATACAGGATTCAAGAGGGGTTCTCCTCCCGAGATAGTGACTCCGCCACGGGAGTGTCTGTAGACGATAACGTCCTTTTTCGCCTCCGTAAGGAGTTCTTCAATCGTCATTTCCCGTCCTAGCAGTTTTATGGCTTCTGTGTAGCAAACCTGAGCACATTTGC
>Ga0105107_10001663_pt1 | contig 14487 bp, 14 predicted proteins | sample PPLLaktember2015_6_FD_79335 | JGI IMG/M metagenome (GOLD analysis project Ga0105107, IMG submission 79335) | Freshwater sediment microbial communities from Prairie Pothole Lake near Jamestown, North Dakota, USA - PPLs Lake P8 Core (1) Depth... | ecosystem: Environmental > Aquatic > Freshwater >...
AAAAATAATTTTATACGCCCTGTTTTTTAGTGTTACTATATTTGCTCAGGATGATTTTACTGAAGGAGATTCAATTGAAGTTTATATAATTGATTCTTTCATTCCGCCTGATAACCCGGATGTTTTTAATTTATCATTCTTCACAAGCAAACCTGCAAAATCTAAACTCATTCTTGATGAGGAATATAAATTTTCGGTTTCAGATACTTTAGCTGAGGAACATAAAATTCAGATTGATCTTAAAAAAACTAATTTTAAATCTAAAATTGTTACTTATATAATTTTTGTGGAAGACTCAGCAGGCAAAATTAATCAAAGTGATAAATCTGAGTTCGAATTGCAGGAAGAAATCAAACTGGAAGAAGAATCCAATTTTGTTTTACTATGCTTGTTTGGAGGAACTGTTTTTCTGATTCCAAATCCGGTAATGGTTATAACTGAAGATGAAAATTATTTCAGTCTGACTAAAGAAATAGCATTGGTTACTTTTCGCGGAAGTTTCAGGTATCCGGCAGGTTATGTGGCAGCAGAGTATTCGCATATCTTTAAAGCTCCGCAGAAAAATTTTTTAAGACTTGGTTATAAGCATTTCATTGAAGTGCCAGGAATACATTATATTTTACCCGGCATAAATGGGTTTACTAACTTTAATGGCTTTAATGGAATCAGTACTGAACTTTCAATAGGCTGGTTTAAGATTTTTAATACTTTCACAGTTTATACCCGTTACAGGTTTAACTTTAAACCTGGTGAGACGGAAAGCAATTTCCAAGAAATATCTTTAGGACTTTATTCAAGCTTCTTTTCACTTTACTTTTGATGTTCCTCACCTTATCAAAACCGTTAAAACGGTTATAAAATTTATATTCTTTATTAACCTACGGCTAAGTCGTGGGCTGCCAAGAATAAGAAAGTATGAAACCGTTTTAACGGTTAACAACTATAAAACACTAACGTTACCCAATATTTTTACAGAAAATTAAAATGATTTTAATCCTATATTTGATTAATTCGATATGAAAAATTATAACCGTATAATCAAAAAATTAATTTTCCTTTTGTTCACCGTTTCACCTGTTTTATTTGCACAGGAGGGAAATCTAAAAGGCAAAGTAACTGATGGAAATAATCCCATTCCTTTCGTTAATATTATTTTACTTAATACAATTTATGGTACAAGCAGTGAGAATGATGGTTCATTCGAATTAGAAAATATTCCTTCTGAATTATATGAAGTCAAATTCAGCGCTGTTGGTTATGAGACAAAGACTATAGATGTTAATATTGAATCAAACAAAACAACAGAACTAATTGTTGAGTTAAAGCAGCAGGTTATTGAAGTTGGAACAGTTGAGATTTTTGGTTCACAGTTCCAAGACCAGAATGACACAAGAACAAGTGTTCTTGATCTTAATCCACGAGATGCAAAAATAATTCCCGGCGCTACAGAAGATGTATTCAGAACTTTGCAATCTCTTCCGGGAGTTCTTGCCCCGAACGACTTTTCATCCCAACTCATTGTTCGTGGCAGTGGTCCCGATCAGAATCTTATAATTATGGATGATATTGAAGTATTCAATCCATACCGTCTTTATGGTGTCATAAGCATGTTCAATCCTGATGCTGTTTCGGATATTAATCTAATAACCGGAGGTTTCCCTGCAAAATATGGCGACAGGCTCTCGGCAGTTCTTGATGTAACAAACAAAGAAGGAACTACAAAAAATTATTTCTCCGGAAGTGTTAATGCATCAATTGTTGATGCAAACATTGTTCTCGAAGGAAAAAATCCTTTCAATCTTAAAGGAAGCTGGCTGCTTAATACCAGACGGACTTATTATGATCTTATAATAGAACCTTTTGTAAAGAATGCCGGACTCGTTGATGAGAATACATCTTTTCCTAATTTTTATGATGTACAAACAAAGATAGCAATTGGCCCATACTCCGGCCATAAGTTTTTGCTGAATGGAATTTATTCCCGTGACGGAGTTGATATTGTGAGCGGCGAAAAAAGAAAAACACCTGATAGTGTTGGTGTTTATAATATTACAAAGAACGATATTTTAGGTTTTGCATGGCATTATGCACCAAACCAAAAACTTTTTAATAAAGTAATTGTTTCATGGTATAATACCAGCGGAACAACTAATTTTAATTCTGAAATATTGGATCCCTCTCTTGAGAGAGATGCTTTTAAAGATGCTCTGCCTGATACTCTTTCTTCTTATCTGCTGGGATTTGAGTTTGATGCTGTATTTGGTTTTAAAAAATATTCCATTGATGATAAGTTTAATTACTTATGGGGAAAAAATTTATTTGAAGCCGGTGCCGGTGTAGATTTCATGGAAACAGAAATTAATTTTAATTTTAATCTTGACCCTGAACTTGAAGCGATATTTAATGCACAACCACAATTCAGAGCTGCTATTGATGATATAAAAGATTTAAAATATTTTAATCGTTACAGGTCTTATATACAAAACAGATTTACTTTAACAGAACGACTTTTCTTTCAGCCAAGCTTAAGATTTGACTATTATGATCTTCTGAATAAAGCATACTTTGCACCAAGAGTTTCATTATCGTATGCACTTAATGAACTCACAACACTCAGGGCAGTTTGGGGGATTTATTATCAGTCTCCGGGATATGAAAAACAGAGAGACCAGAATCTTTTACTGGATCTTGATGAAAGATATACAAATGATCTTCAGGCTGAAAAGTCAATGCATTATGTTTTTGGAATTGAACGCTGGTTAACAAGTGAATGGAGGATTAGAGCAGAAGTTTACTACAAGGATTTTACAGATTTAATTGTACCTCAGGAAGTCACAGGATCAACTTATATAACTGAAACTATTCCGGGTAGAGATGCGCGATATAGATCAGGTTGGACAAACCCGGTTAGAATTTCGGGAGATTCTTTAACTCAAATCCCCGTAAATAATTCTGTTGGAGAAGCTTACGGTCTCGAATTATTTTTAGAGAAAAAAAATATTTCAGGTAACAATCGGTTTTCAGGTTGGGTTTCTTATTCTTTAGCTTTTACAGACAGAATTGAAAATAATCGTGCAATCCCTTTTAATTTTGATCAGAGACATACTGTTAACTTTGTTTTTAATTATAAAGTTAACTCCTGGCTTGATGCCGGTTTAAGATGGCAGTATGGTTCAGGATTTCCTCTAACGGAACCTGTTGGAATTAAACCAAGAATCATTCTTGCAGATTATGATTTTGATGGTAAACCAGAAACACCTGTAATTGCTACAAGAAAAAGTTCCAGTCTTCCTGAAGATCAGCAGGAAGTAATTTATGATATTGATTTTGGAAACAACAGGCTTAACGGACGTAAGCCGGAATATCATCGTCTTGATATCCGTTTAACTGCTTATGCTGATTATTGGGATCTTGATTGGGCTTTTTATCTTGATGTTATTAATGTTTACAACAGATCTAATATTATAGGATATGATAGTTACGTTAAAGAAGATTTAACGCTTGGCAGAGAAGCGACTACGATGTTTCCGATTATCCCGACACTTGGATTTAGTGTAAAATTTTGAGTTTTAATAATGCATTCATACAAAAATTCATTCACTGTTAAAAAATTAAAATATTGATAATTCCATTTTCCATTTACCTATTTCTATAAAACATGTTTACTTCTGAAATCTTAACAGTATCTGAATTAACTAATCAAATTAAAATTACTTTAGAAGAAAGTTATTCCCAGGTTTCTGTAATAGGGGAGATTTCAAATTTCAAAGCGCACATTTCCGGTCACTGGTATTTCAGCATTAAAGATTCTAATGCTGTTATTTCATGCACAATGTGGAAGGGATTTAACAACTATGTTTTTTTCACTCCACAAGACGGAATGAAAGTAATTATTAATGGAAAGGTAACTGTTTATCCGCCAAGAGGAAATTATCAGCTCGATGTCCGTTCAATGAAACCTGCCGGTGAAGGAGAACTACAGGCTGCATTTGAATTTCTCAAACAGAAACTTGTGTCAGAAGGTTTGTTTAATGAAGAATATAAAAAACCAATTCCACAATTCCCTGATAAGATTGGAATAATTACAGCAATAGATAGTGCTGCATTAAAAGATATGATAAGTGTTGCACAAAGAAGATATCCTTTAGTTGAATTATTAATTGTTCCTGCAAGAGTGCAGGGTAACGGTGCAGCAGAAAGTATCGTTCAATCATTAAGACTTCTGAATAAAAGAGATGATATTGATGTTATAATTTTAGCACGTGGAGGCGGTTCGATTGAAGACTTATGGGCGTTTAATGAAGAAAAAGTTGCAAGAGAAATTTTCGAATCTAAAATTCCTGTTATTTCAGGAATCGGGCACGAAATAGATTTTACGATTGCCGATTTTGTTGCTGATCTTCGTGCACCAACTCCATCTGCTGCAATGGAAATTGCTACTCCCAAAATGGGAAATATAATTTCATTCATAAATAAATTTTCAAACTCATCTTATCAATCTTTATTGGAAAAATGTGCTGATTTGAAAAGCAATGTATCGGGTATTCTAAATTCTTATGCTTTCAGATTTCCTCTGAATATGGTAAGAAACAAATCACAAAGACTGGATAATAATATTTATAAAATGATTAGAGGATTTGATAATTATATCAAAATAAAACAGGGCAAAGTCAATTTACTTGCGAAAACAATAGAAACACACAATATCCAAAAAACCCTTAAGAAAGGTTTTGTACTGGTCAGACAGGATTCTAAATTTGTAACACGTTCATCCGGTTTTAACATGGATAAACCTGCAATCTTAAAATTCTACGATAATGAATTAACAGTCTTAAAGAAAAAATAGTTATCTTATTATAGTTAATTAACCCGTTTTTAATGAGTAAGAAGAATATTTCTTTTGAACAATCTCTTTCACGGCTTGAGGAAATTTCAAGTCTTCTTGAAAGTGATGAAATTGGATTAGAAGCAGCACTAAAATTGTATGAGGAAGGAATTAATCTTTCACGTGAATGCCTTACTTCATTAAAGAATGCTGAATTGAAAATTACTGAACTTAAAAAGAAAGTTGAAGATATATCAATTAAGGAAGGGGAATTATTTGATGAACAATAACCCGGAGTTATTTAATGATCGATCCTGTTAAATACGAGGTATTGTCGAAAGTAAATTATCCGGCAGACCTGAGAAAATTAGAGTTAGTTGAGTTGAAGAAGTTGTGTTCCGATTTACGAGAATATATGATAGATGTTGTATCTGAGATTGGCGGACATTTTGGTGGCGGACTCGGAACGATTGAACTTACGGTTGCACTTCATAAAGTTTTTAATACACCCGATGATCTTCTTGTTTGGGATACAGGGCACCAGGCATATCCTCATAAAATTCTGACCGGCAGAAAAGAAGAACTAAAAACAATACGGCAGTTAAATGGAATAAGCGGTTTCCTTAAAAGAACTGAAAGTGAATATGATACTTTTGGTGCCGGGCACGCTTCAACTTCATTATCCGCGGCTCTTGGAATGGCTGTAGCAAGAGATATTAATAAGAAGAATCAGAAAGTAGTTGCTGTAATCGGTGATGGTGCAATGACTGGTGGAATGGCTTATGAAGCAATGAATAATTCCGGTTTAATTAAGACTGATCTTATAATTGTTCTGAACGATAACAGGATGTCAATCGCTCCCAATGTTTGGCAGCTGTCAAATTATTTTACGGAAATGATAGCTCATCCTGATTACAATAAATTTAAAGGACAAATCTGGGAGCTCACCGGTAAGCTCGATCAGTTTGGCGACAGGTTGAGAAAAATTGCCGCAAGACTTGAAGGCGGTATCAAAGCGGTTATAACTCCCGGAATGCTTTTCGAAGCTCTGGGATTCCGGTATTTTGGTCCTGTTAATGGTCATAATGTTCATCAGCTTATAAAAATATTTGAGCAGGTTAAAGATTTCAAAGGGCCAATTCTTGTTCATACCATCTCGCAAAAAGGAAAAGGTTACAAACCTGCTGAATCTCATATCCAGAGATTGCATGCCTCTACTCCATTCGATAAACTTACTGGTAAAGCACATAAATCAAAAAGCTCGGCTCCATCTTATACAAGGATTTTTGGTGAAGCCCTTGTTGAAATTGTAAAAGAGAATCCGAATGTAGTTGGAATAACCGGTGCAATGCCCGATGGTACAGGACTCGATATTCTTAAAGAACATTGCCCCAAAAATTATTTTGATGTTGGGATTGCCGAAGAGCATGCTGTTACATTTGCGGCAGGGCTTGCAACGCAAGGAATAACACCTGTTGTAGCAATTTATTCAACATTTTTACAGAGAGCCTTTGACCAGATAATTCATGATGTAAGCCTTCAGCATCTTCACGTTGTATTTGTTCTGGATCGTGCAGGTTTAGTTGGAGCTGATGGACCAACACATCATGGTTCTTTTGATCTTACTTACCTAAGGCTTATTCCGGGTATGGTACTTATGGCTCCTAAAGATGAATCTGAATTAAGAGATATGTTGTATACTGCAATACAGTATAAAAAAGGTCCCATAACATTAAGATACCCGCGTGGCTCTGCACTTGGTGTTCCTTTAAAACATGGATTTGAATCTATTGAAATAGGAAAAAGTGAAAGATTAAAAAAAGGTGATGATGTTGTATTACTTGCAGTTGGGTCGATGGTGGAGTATGCTTTAATTGCTGCTGAAAAACTTGAAACTGAAGGAATACATAGTGAAATAATAAACATGAGATTCATTAAACCTCTTGATTATGAAATGCTTGATGATGTTGCCGGAAGGCACAAAAAAATTATTACTCTTGAAGAAAGCACTTTAGTGGGAGGTTTTGGAAGCGGAGTGCTCGAATATTTCTCCGGGGAAAATTATAAAAATGATATTTTAAGAATTGGTTTACCCGATAATTTTATTGATCACGGAACCCAAAAAGAACTTCATCATCTTCTTGAAATTGATCCTGAAGGTATTGTAAAAAAAATCAAAATATTCAGCGGTAAAAAAATCATTAACCACGAAATAGCAGTTTAGCTCAAGTTAAAATGGAAAAAACAAAAGTTGGTATTATCGGGCTTGGAGGTATTGCCCAGCTTGTGCATTTACCTAATCTTACCAAGATGAATAACGTAATTGTAACTTCCGTTGCCGAAATAAATAAAAATCGGTTAAACACTATTGCAGATAAATTTGGTATAGTAGAGCGCTATACAGACTATGAGGAACTGCTTGAAAAAAGTGATGTTCAGGCAATAGTCATTGCTACACCTACAAGCACCCATAAAGAAGTATCGATCGCATGCCTTAAAGCAAAGAAAGATATTCTTGTTGAAAAACCTCTCGCACGAACTTTTGGGGAAGCAAAACCGATTGTTGATGCAGCTAAAAAAAATAAAAAGAAAATTATGGTAGGCATGAATCTGCGTTTCAGACCTGATGCTATGCTGCTTAGAAGTATCCTGGCCTCCGGAGAAATCGGAGAACCCTTTTATATAAAATGCAGCTGGATAAGGAGACAAAGCAGCACTCAGAAATGGTTTACAAAAAAAGAAGAATCGGGTGGCGGAGTTATTATTGATCTTGGAATTTCTTTGCTCGATCTTTCGCTTTGGATTATGAATTATCCACCTGTTCATTCTGTCACAACACAATGCTTTTATCAGAATACTAAAAACGTGGAAGATACATCTTTAAGCTTTTTAAGATGCAAAAATTCGTCGGTAATTAATATTGAAACAAGCTGGTCTATGCCGGTAGAAAAAGATATTTTCAGCCTTACTGTATTCGGAACAAAAGGCACGGCATCAGTAAATCCTTTCAGTATTTACAAAAAGATTAATGAACAGTTTATTGACCTAACACCTTCACAAACCGAGAATGCTTTAACTGCCTTTAAAAAATCTTACCAGAACGAACTTAAGAGTTTTGTTGGAGCCGTAAGAGGATTAAATCCTGTTTTTGCTTCCGGCGATGAAGCATTGTCGAGAATGAAAGTAGTTGATGCAATGTATCAATCTGCAAAACAAAAATCAGAAATTAAAATTTAATCTTTTATGAAAAGAATATTACTTGTTGATGATGAAAAAGATATTGTTGAATTCCTTCAATATAATCTTAAGCAGGAAGGATTTGATGTTATAACTGCTTATGATGGAATTGAAACTCTAACTAAGGTAAAAGAAAATCCCGATCTTATAATACTTGATATAATGATGCCGAAGATGGATGGTTTTGAAGTTTGCAGAAGGATTAGAAATATGAACGGCTTTGAAAGGATTCCGATAATTTTTCTTACTGCAAAATCAGGTGAGGTGGATGAAATAAAAGGGCTTGAACTCGGTGCAAGCGATTATATTCAAAAACCCATATCGCCAAGAAAGCTTATTGCAAGAGTAAAAGCAAACCTGAGAAGTGCTGAAAAAATTTCAGGGATAAAATCAGTTCCACCAAAAATTAAAATAGGGCCTTTACAGATTGACAAAGATAAATATGAAATTACGGTTGATGGCAAGTTAAAAGTTTTCCCTCGTAAAGAGTTTGAAGTTTTGCATTACCTTGCAAACAACCCGGGCAGAGTTTTCAGCAGGGAAATTTTGCTGAAAGATGTTTGGGGACCCGATGTTTACGTTGTTGACCGCACCGTTGATGTTCATATCAGGAAGATTAGAGAAAAGCTCGATATATATTCAGATATGATAGAAACAGTTAAAGGGGTTGGTTATCGCTTCAAGAGTATGGAATGAAATAAAAGCAAATCTTTCTTCTGCTAAAGTTTATCTTAAAGAATTTTTATTCTTTAACACAATTCTTATTTTCATTCTTTTCTTTCTGATTGAGACTAAAATAATCCTCTCTACACTTATCTTCTTGATTTTATTTTTTAACCTTGTATTCCTTAATGCAGTAGGTTACAAACGCAATAAAGAATTGAATGCAATAAAATCTGTTATTTCAGGAATACGCAGAAATATTTTTAACCTTCCTGAAGACATTAAGCTAAGTTATAATCTTCATTCTTTGCAGGAAGAAATTCAGCAAATGTTTGAAAAGGAAAGAAGTGATATTGAATACCTGAAAAAGCTTGAAAGAATCAGAACAGAATTTCTGGCAAATGTATCTCACGAATTAAGAACACCAATTTTTGCTATTCAGGGTTACATTGAAACGCTTCTCGACGGTGCTATAAATGATGACAGAGTAAATAAAAATTTTCTTGATAAAGCAAACCAGCATACAATTAATCTCAGCAATCTTCTTAATGATCTGATTGATATCTCGATGATCGAATCCGGTGAGATGAGAATGAGCTACAGATACTTTAATATTAATGATTACATAAACCAGATTATCCAGGAAATGATGCCGTTAGCAAAGGAGAAGAAGATAGAATTAATTTACCATCCTGCAGGAGAAGGGCTGCAATTATTTGGAGATAAAGCAAGACTTAAGCAAGCATTTGTTAACCTGATTACAAATGCCATAAAATATACAGAGCAGGGAAAAGTTGAAGTCCTAATTGAAGAAGAACAGAAACATGGAAAAATAATTATAAGAGATACCGGGATTGGAATCCCACCGGAAGATATTAACAGGATCTTTGAGAGATTTTACAGAGTTGATAAGGCTCGCTCACGCGATATTGGCGGTACAGGTTTAGGACTCGCAATTGTAAAACACATTATAGAAGCTCACAACTCCAAAATAGAAGTTAAAAGCGAATTGGGAGTTGGGAGTGAGTTTTCATTTAGGTTAAAGAAGTAGAAAAGAATGAATAGAAAATATCAAATTAAAAATGAAGAATGAAAATTTTGATTTTGTAATCGAAGAAGATTTAGAAGGAGTAGGATTCTATCTATATGTTTATAAAAATGGAAAATGTATTTTATGATTATCTCCAATATTCTTTAGAAATTACAAAAAATTTTGCTTCTGAAAAATTTGGAATTCTTTCAGATGATTGGGAAGAATATTATTAGTTTATCTCGGCAACTTCCTAACTACACCATTAATCCATTTATGCGCTCTGTGAAAAAAAGCTGCCGGTTCTGCAAACATTAAAACACATTCATTATGTATAACATCAATGCCAACCTCTTTGCAATAACTTATAGCTTCTTCAGATTCAGAGCCAAGCTGCATCCATATCTTTTTAATTCCTGCGGTGTAAGCATCCTTTACAGCTTCTCTTGCTGCTAGAGGAGGAATAACCAGAATTGCTGCTTTAACTTTTCCCTGCAATGCTAAAAGGCTTGGGTAACATTTATCGCTGTCAATATAATCAGCATTTGGATTAACAGGATAAACATTGTATCCTTTAAGTTTCAGATCTTTATAAACGGTAAAACCAAATTTTTTGTTATTTCGGGAGACACCGACAACAGCAATATTCTTCTCGGATAAGAATTCTTCAACAAGCTTTTTTGAGGTCATTTCTTCCTCCCCTTATAAAAATGATAAAATTAATCTATGGCAAATTTAATTATTTCCTTTGAAAAATATGCTATACTATTTTGAGTTGCGCGCCAAATTTTGATATTTGTAAACCGTTGAAACGGTTAGTTGCTAAGGTTTTTAAGTAGCTCACGACTTAAGTCGCGGGTTAACTGTAAAGAAGTAAGATTATTAACCATTTCAATGGTTTCCATAAGACACTATGGAAAATTTATAGTATCTTTTATTGCTTTGAATCCCCCATTTTTATAACTTTACAACCTGATTTTTAAGAAAAGAGGATATAAAAATGGTCGCAGTTGTTGAAATTGCAGGTCAGCAGTTTAAAGTGTCTGAAAAAGGGAAATACTATGTTCCGAGACTAAAGGATGAGCTGGAATCAAATGTAACGTTTGATACAGTTTTATTATTAGCCGATGATAAAGGAACGAAAATCGGTAACCCATCAATCAGTGGTGCAAAGGTTACTGCAAAAGTTCTTGAACATCTGAAAGATGATAAAGTGATTGTATTTAAAAAGAAGAGAAGAACTGGATATCAGAAAAGTAATGGCCATCGCCAGATGCTGACTAAGATTGAAGTGACGAAAATTTCCAAGGGAAAAGAATCAAAAGAGAAGGAGACTGAATAATGGCACATAAAAAAGGTCAGGGTTCAACAAGAAATGGAAGAGATAGTAATGCGCAGCGTCTTGGTGTTAAGAGATTTGGTGGTGAAAATGTTATTGCCGGAAATATTCTTGTAAGGCAAAGAGGAACAAAATTTCATCCCGGTCAGAATGTAAGCATTGGCGGAGATGATACTCTTTTTTCTCTTGTTGATGGTGTTGTAAAGTTTGAAACAAAAAGAGGAAACAGGCAATACGTAAGCGTGTATCCACAATCTTAAGTTCAAGTGTAAGTTCAAGTTCAAGAAGAATAAAAATACTTTCATGAACTTACACCTGAACTTGAATTTTTCAGAATCCCAGCCTCTCCATATCAGTAACTAAACTTTTAACAGCATTCACTGAATTATCAAGTAAAGCTCTTTCTTCAGCGTCAAGATCAAACTCAATTACTTTTTCAACTCCGTTCGAACCAAGTACTGCCGGAACACCAACATAAAATCCGCTTATTCCAAACTCACCATTAAGATATGCACAAACCGGAAGGACTCTTTTTTCATCATATATAATTGATTCAGCCATAGCAATTGCCGATGAAGCAGGAGAGTAAAAAGCTGACCCGGTTTTAAGAAGTTTTACAACTTCGCCGCCTGCCATCTTGGTTCTCTCAACTAAATTTTTCATTACTTCTTTTGCTTTGGCTTTATCTCCGTATTTCTTTTCAAGAAGTTCCATTGCTGGGATTCCGTTCACATTTGCATATCGAACGATTGGGACCATCGTGTCACCATGTCCTCCAAGAACCATAGCATTTACATCTTTAACGGAAACTCCAAGTTCCCAGGCAATAAAAGTTGAGAAACGGGACGAATCAAGTACTCCTGCCTGGCCGATGACTTTATTTGCAGAAAATCCAGTTATCTTTTTAAATAAAGTAACCATTGCATCAAGTGGGTTTGAAATGATAATTACAATAGAATTCGGTGCATACTGCTTAACATTTTCAGCAACTGATTTCATAATCTTTGCATTTGTAACCAGTAAATCATCTCTGCTCATTCCGGGTTTCCTTGGCAATCCGGCTGTTATAATTACCAGATCAGCCCCTTCTATATCTTTATAGTTATTTGATCCTGTAACTTTAACATCAAAGCCATCTACTCTTGCAGCTTCAGCTATATCTAATGTTTTACCCTGTGGCAAATCTTCAACAATATCGAACAATATAACATCACCGAGTTGTCTTAATGCAGTAAGTTGAGCAAGAACTCCACCAATCTGGCCCCCGCCGATTAAAGCAATTTTTTTTCTGGGCATTTTATTTCTCCCTGAAATTTTTGAGTTAAATATCAAAACTAAAATATAAATGTATTGTGCGAGAAGCAACGCGAAATTGTAAGTTCTCCTTACCTTTGGACAAATTCAAGTGATGAATGAAGTTAAAAAACTTTAAACTTCTTGAACTTAAACTTGAACTTGAACTTCGGGTTGGGCTATCTTTAGGTATGAAAAAAATTACTGTAATTGGCGCAGGTAATGTTGGAGCAACAACTGCACAAAAACTTGTTGAAAAAGAACTTGCAGAAGAGATAATCCTTCTTGATGTCCTGGAAGGAATTCCGCAGGGGAAAGCTCTCGATATTCTTCAAAGCAGTCCTGTTGAGTCTTTTAATTCAAAAATCCGGGGAACTAATAATTATATTGATACAAAAAATTCCGATTTAATTGTTATTACTGCAGGACTTGCACGTAAGCCCGGAATGAGCAGGGATGATCTTCTTTTTGCTAATGCTGATATTGTAAAATCAGTTACTGAAAAATCTGTTGAACAATCTCCGCAGGCAATAATTATCGTTGTCTCAAATCCTCTTGATGTTATGGCTTATGTTACATTTAAAGTGAGCGGTTTTGAAAGACACCGTGTAATTGGAATGGCAGGTATTCTTGATACTTCACGTTTCAGAACTTTCGTTGCTGCAGAACTGGATATTTCTGTTAATGATATTGATGCTATGGTTCTTGGAGGACATGGAGATTCAATGGTTCCTTTAGTAAGATATACAACTGTAAGCGGCATTCCTCTAACTGAGTTTCTTTCTAAGGAAAAAATTGAAAAGCTTGTTGACAGAACCAGAAAGGGAGGAATTGAGATAGTTAATTATCTTAAAACAGGAAGTGCCTATTACGCACCTTCTTCTGCTTCTGTAGAAATGGTTGAAGCTATTGTGAAAAATAAAAAACGGATTCTGCCATGTTCAATTTTTCTTAAAGGTGAATATGGTTTGGAAAATGTTTTCTGCGGTGTCCCAATTAGATTAGGTGGTGGGGGAGTATTAAATGTTATAGAGCTTAAACTATTACCTGAAGAACTAAGTGCGTTAAGGAAATCTGCAGAAGATGTTAAAGCAAATATTAAGAAGCTTAAGATTTGAAATTGATTAATGAATAATTTTAGACAAAGGCTCATCTGCCTTCGGTTGAGAATAACTGAATGAATACTAGTTCATTTTCATGATGAGAATTGTTTCTGTACCGGTTGGGGTTAGGTTGAATTTCAATTCATCCATATAAATTTTCATTAAATACAAACCTCTGCCGGAATCTTTAAGCAGATTTTCAGGATCTGTTGGATCGGGAACTTTGGAGGGATCAAAGCCGGTACCTTCATCTTTAATCTTTATGGTTACATATCCATCCTTTACAAAAACATCTATGTTAACTTTCTTCGAAGGATCACATTTGTTAGCATGGACAATTGCATTTGTTGTTGCTTCAGTAACAGAAAGCATCAACCCGCTCATTTTATCCTCATCAATACCTAAATCTTTAGCAAAATAGTTTACAAACTCCTCTGCAGTTATCAGATTATTCGGGTCGCTTTCTAATTCAAGCTGATAATGATCCAGTGCCAAGATTTACCTGAAAAATTTTTTGCTTTAAGATAAGAAAAAATATTTGCATTTCAATTTAAAAACTCCAGTTCATTTGCATTGTTAGATTGGTTTGTTCCTGATTAATCAGTTTATTTATTGTTATAAATTCATACCAGCCATAAATTCTCAAATAGAGAACATCTTTTATTAAAAGAAAGATTTCCATAAGTGGTCCGCGGCTTAGATAATCGGAATCAAGAATTTTTTCTTTTTTGCGGTAGTTAAATGTTTTTAATGAAAAATATCTCAGCCCTAAAGAGAATAAAATACCTCTGATATTCACAGTTAATTTTGGTTCACCATAAATTTCTTCAAGAAATCTTGTTGGTCTTTCAGAAAATGAATTCCATTTAAAATCTCCCTGCTCGGAAAATTTGAGATATCCATAAGCATTAAAGTAGAAATTTTTAAAGATGGTAATATTCGATGAATCAATTGCTGTGAATTGCCTGAATGAAAAACTTTTATAGTTTGGATTAAG
>Ga0105107_10001666_pt1 | contig 14470 bp, 12 predicted proteins | sample PPLLaktember2015_6_FD_79335 | JGI IMG/M metagenome (GOLD analysis project Ga0105107, IMG submission 79335) | Freshwater sediment microbial communities from Prairie Pothole Lake near Jamestown, North Dakota, USA - PPLs Lake P8 Core (1) Depth... | ecosystem: Environmental > Aquatic > Freshwater >...
AGCAAGCTCCATCTCTTTCTCAAATTCATCTTCATCAAATACAAAAGTATCTATGAATAAAGTATCTGGAGTAAAGAAGATATACTCATTATCTTTATTCGATTTTACTTTATGAACAACTTTTTCTACCATAGGTGATTCGACTTTAAATAAAACCGGCATAGCATCGGCTATACCCTTACCGCTTGCTTTAGCAAATGAAAGGATATCTGCTACAATTGCTTTCTGATAGTTCCACAGGTTAGGACTGATTGCAACAGTGTTTTTATCATTTACCAGGATCTGCGATTGGAGAGAATGCGCATACGAACTCATCATTGAATCAAATTGATGTTTTCGTTCAGAATTCAGACTAAGAGTTTCGATGAACTTTTTAAAGTTATCTTCTTTTGAAGAAAATCCTGCAGTATTTATTTCAAAATATTCATCACCTGATTGATCAGAACCAAGCTGTATAAATTGTGTCCTGGTATTATCCAGTGGCAGCTGGTTATAAAAGGCAAAGTTGAAAATATCTTCGTTTGAAAGATCTGATGCAAATAACAGAGGTTTTAAATTTTCTTTATAAAAACCTGCGAGACTTAATTTCTGCTCCTCAAATATATTTTTTATAAGGTCAGGGTTGAACTTCAAAACCAGCATTACAATTAATGTTAATGCCGTAAAACCAATTACAGGTGACCATTTTTTTAATATGTTCCTGTATGGTTTACTTTCAAGAGATGTGAAAAGCCTTGTTTCAAAATACGGTGCTTCGTTAATTTTTTTTATTGATACTCTTGTTAAATCTTTTATTCTTTTAAGTTCTGCAAGTTTTTCTCTAAGCCCAGGAGTAAGACTTAATTTCTCTTCCAGTTTTTTTATCTCTTCGTTAGAGAGTTCTCCATCAAGGTATGCAGATAATAATTCTATATCTTTTTCTTTATTCATGATCATTCAATTTTTTAATTCTGCCTCATAAGGCTTTAACAAATTTCTCAATGCCTCTCTTGCCCTGAATATTCTCGATTTTACAGTACCAATTTCGCATTGAACTGTATCAGCAATCTCCTGGTAACTGAAACCTTCAATATCCTTTAAAAGGAGCGGAGTTCTTAATTTTTCAGGAAGCTTATAAATTGATTCCCTTACAATTTCAGCTACATCTGAATTATCAGGTATATGATTGTAGCCCGGTTCCTCATTTTCTTTTACAGGTATAAAAATACTTCTAATCTTCATTTTCCTCAGATGATCTTTACATTTATTAACGGTAATTCTGTAAAGCCATGTTGTAAACTGGGACTCAAACCTGAAATTTTTAAGATTCCTGTATACGGTAATAAATACTTCCTGGGTTATATCATCTACTGCTTCTGTACGGTTAATTGTTAAATAAACAATATTACGGACTTTTTCTTTATGACGGTGAACCAATGTTTTAAAAGTCGATTCATCACCTTCAATAAATTTTTTTATCAAGGAGAAATCATCATTTATTTGAATAATTACAGGCTGCGGATGCACTTCTTCTTTATTTTTTAATTTCATTTTTTAGACGTACTTTTATTTCTATAGTTCCGTTTAAAGTTAATATATCGAACAATCAATAACATAACTTGCTTTAATTTAGGTATCTAACTAAATTTAACTGCAAATTTCAAGGAGATAACATGAAAATTAAATCAACAGAAAAATACGGTGCTGTAGTTATCGAATTAAAGGGAAATGTGATGGGTGGCGATGATACAAAAGAATTTAATGAATTTCTGCACAAACTTTTGGATGAAGGCAAAACTAATGTTGTTGTTGATTTGGGTGAGGTGAAGTTTATGAACAGTTCCGGTTTGGGTATGCTTATCGGTGGATTAACAACAATAAAAAAAGCCAATGGGCAATTAAAGCTTGCAAGAGTAACGGAAAAAATCGAGAGCCTTCTTATTATTACTAAACTCGTTACTATTTTCGAATTTTATGATACTGTTGAAGAAGCTATAAAAAGTTTTTCAAAATAAATTTGATTGTTCTGTTTACTGTATATGATTTTTAACTCCGGGTTTTTAATCCGGAGTTTTTTATTTGCCGGGTTTAATAAATAGTATTTGTTTTTCTGAAGTTTAACATGAATAAACAGGATTGAAAAAGGAATTCTAATGAGTGTAACTGTTTTAGTTGGAAGTCAATGGGGTGATGAAGGTAAAGGTAAAATCGTAGACCTCCTTAGTGACAAGTATGATATTGTAACAAGATACCAGGGAGGAGCCAATGCTGGTCATACAGTTGTTATTGGAGACAAGCAGTACATACTTCATCTTATACCATCGGGTATTTTAAGAGAAAATGTAATTTGTGTCATCGGCAATGGTGTTGTTATTGACCCGGCAGCTCTTCTTGAAGAAATAGAGTTTCTTAAGAAACACAATATTGAAGTTGCAGGTAGACTTTTCATCAGCCAGAATGCACATCTCATTATGCCTTACCATAAACTTCTTGATTCGATAAATGAAAAAGGCGGAAACAAAATAGGGACAACAGGGAGAGGTATAGGACCTTGTTATATAGATAAATATGCAAGAAAAGGAATTAAAATTGTTGACCTGCTTAACAGGAAATCACTTGAAGAGAAAATAAGGCGTAACCTTGAAGAGAAAAATAATCTCCTGAAAAAAGTTTATGATCACGCTGAGCTTGATGTTGAAGAAATTATAAAACAGTATGTAGAATTTGATACAATAATTGATAAATATATTAAAGATGTCCCATCGTTTCTTAATCATTCAATTGATGAAGGAAAATCAATTCTTCTGGAAGGAGCACAAGGCGCCCTGCTTGATGTGGACTTCGGTACTTACCCGTTTGTTACTTCTTCAAATCCTGTTTCGGGCGGTGCATGTACTGGAAGCGGTATTCCTCCTAACAGAATTACAGATGTAATAGGAATTGTTAAGGCTTATACTACAAGAGTTGGTCATGGTCCATTTCCTACTGAACTGACAGATAACACAGGTGAGGAACTGAGAAAAACAGGTGCTGAATTTGGAGCTACAACAGGAAGACCAAGGAGATGCGGCTGGTTCGATGCTTTTCTTGTTAAATATTCTGTAATGATAAACGGTATTAATTCTGTAGCTATTACTAAACTGGATGTGTTAAGTAATCTTGACGAGATAAAGGTATGTGTTGGTTATTCTTTAAATGGCAAAACTATTAAAACTTTTCCAACCGATAGTGACAGATTATCTGTCATCAAACCAATATATGAAACATTGCCGGGTTGGAAAACAGATATTTCAAACTGTAAAAGCTATAATGAACTTCCGCCGCAAACAAAGGATTATCTTGATTTTATTTCAAAGAATTCCGGGTTCAAAATAAATATAATCTCTGTGGGTCCTAAACGAAGCCAGACATTCTTTGTAGAATAATTTTTCTATCCGCCTGTATTGACTGGATTTTCACACCATAAAAAGGAAATTTTAGTAGTGTAAAAAAATATTTTTCTCTTTTTAACAGGTGATTCAATCAAAATGAAAATGTCCGGAGGACCTGCTTCCCTCAATATAAAAATAATGCTTCTTCTAATTGCTATTTTAATAGCAATAGCAACTCTTTATTACACACAAAACCTTGTAAAGAAACTTCAGGAAAAAGAGAGGCAAATAGTTGAGCTTTATGCAGATGGAATAGAGTATGTTGCCAATACCTCTTCACCCGATGTGGATATTACATTTCTTTTTGATAATATCATAAAGCCTATTGATTTTCCTCTGATACTCACCGGACCCGCTAATGAATTTAATCTTGAAGACCTGAGTACGGTAAGAAATATTCAATATGATACTACTTTAACTCTCGAAAAGCTGGAAGAGTTTTTTTCTGAAAAAATTTCATCGATGGATTCTGAGCATCAGCCAATATCCGTAATGTATGAAGGTAATGTTATTCAGAAAATACATTATGGTGATTCGGATTTAATAAAACAGCTGAAATTCTATCCATACATGCAAATAATTATTGCTGCACTTTTTATTATTCTAGGATATATAGGATTCAGTAATATTAAGAAAAGCGAACAGAGCAATATATGGGTTGGCATGGCAAAGGAAACAGCTCACCAGTTTGGAACTCCAATCTCCAGTTTAATGGGCTGGCTTGAAATGCTGAAGATGCATTACAATAATCCGGATAAAGTCCTTGATATTACAGAAGAAATTAATAATGATGTTGAAAAGCTAAACAGGATTACTTACAGGTTTTCTAAAATTGGTTCTAAACCGGAAATAAAAAGTAAAGTGGTTTATGAAGAGATCAAAAAAGTAACAGAATATTTTGAAAGACGTTTACCTCAGTCAGGAAAAAGTGTACAGCTTTCTATCAGCGGAAATGATAAGGTTTGTGCTGAATTGAATTCCGAACTTTTTGGCTGGGTTGTAGAAAACCTGGTAAAAAATGCTCTTGATGCCATTGATCATAAAGAAGGAGTAATAAATATTAATATTAAAGAAGGAAGAAGAACTGTTGATATTGAAGTTACGGATAATGGTAAAGGGATAGAAATAAAAAGAAGAAAGGATGTATTCAGACCAGGTTATAGTACAAAAAGAAGAGGTTGGGGGCTTGGATTAAGTTTGTCGAAAAGGATTATAGAAGGATACCATAATGGGAAAATTTACGTTAAAAATTCAGCGCCCGGACAAGGAACTACTTTCAAAATAACACTTCAGAAATGTTAATAACTTCCTGCACGATAAAATTACTTCAATCAAATTACCTTTTGTAAATAGTGCCGGTAAATAAGTAAATCATTTTAACTTATTTACCGATGCTACAAATTATTCTAATCAAATAAATTAAATCATTATTAAAATTCTGGCACTTAAGTTGGCTTATAATAACCGGATGGAATTTAAGCATAGCACCCCTCCAAAATGACACACAAACTGTCGGATCTTCGCCCTCAAGATTCGACAGTTTTCCTTTTAAACCGATTATAAAAGAATAAAAAAATCTTTACCAGTTTTTCTATGACAACAGAAATTATCCTATAAGAATTTCTTTGGTTATAAATTTTTTATTGGCACCGTAATTGAAACTTTATTTTCAGAAATAGTTTTAAGCATAGCACCCTCCATAAATGACACACAAAACTGTCGGCTTTATTGCCCTCTAAAACCGACAGTTTTTCCTTTTTTAAACCGGATATTAAATTTATTTTTGCACAATTTCTTTTGTCTTTTCAATAGAATAAAGAATGTCCCGTTCATTAACTGTTACGTCAGTAATTACTTTTCCGATATCATTTAACAAAATAAAGTTTATCTCCCCCTTTTTATTTTTCTTATCGCCGTACATAAACCTTAAAACAGAACTATAGTCTTCCATATTTAAAGATGACAACTTCATCTTCAAAGGCAACCCAAGGAAGTGAGTTAACTTTTTTTCTGAAAGGATACCGGCTTTTGCAGATAAAAATAAAGCGGAAATAATTCCAAGAGTTACAGCTTCCCCATGCTTCAACTGATAATTTGAAAGACTTTCATAAGCATGTGCAAAGGTATGTCCGAAGTTTAATATTTTTCTCAATCCTCCTTCAAATTCATCTTTAGATATTACAGAACCTTTAAAGAGAACTGACTCATATATAATTTTGTCAATAAACTTTTTATCCAGAGAAAAAATCTTTTCAAAATTATTATTTACATTATTAAAAAAATCTTTGTTAGTAATGAACGCATATTTAATTAATTCACCTGTACCTGAATTTAGTTCCGCTTCAGGCAGTGTTGAAAGAAATTTTGTATCAATCAGAACAAAATCGGGTTGGAAAAAAGTTCCTGCAATATTCTTATAATTATTAAAATTTACTCCGGTTTTGCCTCCTACAGCACTATCTGCTGCTGCTAATAAAGTTGTAGGTATATGGACCAATTGAATTCCCCTCATATAAACAGAAGCAGCAAAGCCTGCTAGATCACCTGTAACTCCTCCTCCAATGGATAGAAGTATAGTATCTCTGCCAAAATTATTCGAAAGAAGTGCTGAGATAATCTCACTCAGCCCCTCAAAAGATTTTGAATTCTCGTTACTCCTTAATAAGTAAAAATGAATTTTACTTTTATGGTTAACTAAAGAATTTGTAATATATTCTTTATGCAGGTTCATTACATTTTCATCTATAACGGCAAAAATATTTTTATGCAAATTGAGTTTATTAATCCATTTAATAACTGAGGGAAGAATTGAATTACCGATAAATACGTTATAAGATTTAGTTTTGGTTTTTATTTTTATTTTGTTCAAGGTTTTGATCCAATCCTGATTTTGAAATTAATTGCACAATTTTATCTACAGTTTTTCCAACAGTTGATTTATCGGTGTCTATAGAGAAATCAGCCTGTTCATAATATTCTGCCCTGGCTTCCATTAATCCCGAAATAGTATTTATCAGATCCTCTTCAGAAAAATCTTCTGCATCATTTTTTAGTGCGGGTCTGTCTCTTTTATGTTTTAATCTTCCAAGTGCGGCTTCCATAGACATTTTTAAATAAATTAATTTACCTGTGTCTTTAAGGATTTTAATATTCTCCCTGTTTACAATTGTACCTCCGCCAAGAGAAATAATAACTTTATCTTTAAAAGATAAATCCCACAATGTTTCTGTTTCAATACGGCGAAAAAATGGTTCACCATCTTCATTAAAAATTTCTTTGATTTTTTTTCCGGTTTTTTCTTCTATAACCCGGTCTAGGTCATAAAAATCCCAGCCGAGAGTATTGGCAAGGATAGGTCCAATAGTACTTTTACCTGAACCCATAAATCCTGTAAGATATATAATTTGTTTCATATGCTTTAGGAAGATAAAAAGATTGGCTTTAAAAAATAAGAGATCGAAATTCTTAAAAATTAAATACAGCTCCCAAAATAAAAGTTACGCCATCAACATTAATTTTAGAACTGAAATTATTCTGCGTAAGATTAATCCTTGCACCATTTATAATAACTTCATCTTTTGTATATCTGTTTGTCAGGTTAAACTGTGGATCTCTGAATTTCATTTCTGTTCTTAAACCGATGTTATCTCTAATAAAATATTCCATAGTTATAGATACCTGTATTCCAAAAGCAGCTTCTCTATCTACACTTTCAACCTCGGCATCACCAAATTTTCTGATATGTTCACCATAATAGTATCCGCCCCCGCCACCCATTAAAAATTTAAAACTTTCGGTAGAAAAAGGAAGAATGTAATACAGAGAAAGTTCAATTGGTATGAGCATAAAACCTTCTTCTACATCAATCGTGGATACAGTATTATTTATAAAAACTCTTAAAGGTGATCCAAAGTCAGACTTATTCATATATTCAACATTTAATCCAATTATAAGAGGTTCTGAAAGCCTGTACCTGAAATCTACTGCAGGATTAAAAATATCTTCAAGAATAAAATACTGGTTTCTTAAAATCAGATCTGAAGAGTTAGGATTAAGATAAACCTTTGCTGTAGTTGTGTAAACTGCATTTAAACCAATACTAAAATTATTTCCATTAAATTGAGAATAAGAAAGTCTGCTGCAAAGGATAAGTATCGAAATGGTTAATATTTTTTTCATAGGATTTATTTTTCAATTCGGACTATAAATTGAAAAAAATATTTTAAAAAAGAAAACCCCAAAAATCACCTGAGATTTTGGGGTTCAATCTGCTAAAATTATTTATTCAAAGAAAAGATGACGGTTATCTACAACTTCGGCTTCCTGTTTAGCTTCGGCGAGCCATAAGTTAAAATAGGAACTCTTCTTTTCATTTAACAGCTGATCTCTTAGATTTGTCCTTTGTACTGAAAAAGCGGTAGAATCAAATGGCGATCTTTCCAGTACTTTAATAAGATAGTAGCCTCTCATTCCTCTAACAGGATCAGATATTTTATTTAATTCAATATCCTGAGCCTTCTCTACATATGCAAATTCTCTGCCCAGAGCGGGTACTGAACCGGTAGAGCCTGTAAATGTACCTGTAGTTCCGGTTTTTACTTTATCATTTAGATTGCCTGCGCTTATAAGATCATTATTAACTTTCTGCTTAATATCTTCAGCTATACTTTTTGCTTTTTCAAATTTCTTTTCTCTTACCACCTGAGTTTTTATCATATCTTTAACTTCATCAAACGGTTTAACTCCTGCTTCAATAACTTCTGAAACTATGCAAACAGCATATCCATTCTGCACTTTAAAAACTTCACTTACGGTTCCTGCATCACTATTGAAGGCAAATTCAATTATCCGTTTGTTTGCACCGAGTCCCGGGACAGAGTAGGCTTTTTCAACAAATGGCTGAGTTTCAAGGATATTATAGCTCACCAGCTTCGCTTCATTTTCGAATCCATTTTTTTCAGCAATATATGCAAAGTCATTAGCTTTTGAATAAATAGCTTCTTTAGTAGACGCAGAAACAGAAACCGGATTAACAATCTTCTCAACTACAAATTTTTTATCAGTTTTACCTGTAACTTTTATTATATGATAACCGAAAGATGTTTTAATAGGTTTTTGAATTTCACCAGGTTTACCTTCAAAAACGGCTTTTTCAAATTCAGGAACCATCATTCCTTTACCAAACCATCCAAGTTCACCACCTTTTGCAGCACTACCCGGATCTTTCGAAAATTCTTTTGCCAGTTCATTAAAACCTGCCCCTTTCTGAAGTTCATTATAAATCCTCATTGCCTCTCTGTAATTGGCACTATCACTTTCAAAACCGCTAATAAGGATATGGGATGCGTGTGCATACATTTCATTTGATGAAATGGAATTGATATAGTTATATAAAACATAACCTTCAGGAGCGGGAACAGGTCCAATAACAGTACCGGGCGAAGAATTTAACATTTGGTTAACTGCTTCCGCAGATAGAGAAGATACCAGCAGTGTATCCATTGAATATGGCTGTGTAGAATAAATTTCCACGAAATATTTAAAACTTGCAGTATCCTCTTTGAAATTAGTAGCAATATTTTCCAGAATTTTTTTTGAGCCGGCTGAATCAGCATCTGATGGGCTGTCCGAAAAAAGAACGTATTTTAATTTTCTTTGTGGAATAATTTCATATTGATCAAGGTTCTTATCATAATATTCTTTAAGGTCTTCATCTGTAACATTAATTGTTGAATCGGGGAACAGGTTTATATCAACAAGTGCATATTGAGTATTCATATTAATATTCTGGTCAATATATTTTCTTTTAATTTCGGCATCGCTAACAGTTATTGAAGCAAACAATAAGCTTTGCAGCTTTTCATTTAATCTTTGTTGTCTTACGAGTTCTTCAGCCTGAACCAGAACTTCTTTATTCTGAGGATTAAATATAGCTGATTCGTAAAGCTGGCGGTTAAAGTTTCCCAAGGAATCTATAAAATTCTGTTTTAAAAATTCAGGTGGATTATCCCCAAGAATAATATCCCTTATTTCATCTTCGGATACTGAAATCCCGAAGTTTTCAATCTCATCAGCTACAAGCCTCTGGCTTACTAGTGCATCCCAAACCTGGTCCCTGATTTGAGGCATCTGGTTTTCATCAATATCATTACCTGATTGCATTTTCATATTCTGCATCTGCTGATCGACAGCATTAACAAATTCCTGGTAAGTAATATCAACACCATTAACAGAACCGACATTATTAGTTCTGCCTCCAATTGCTTCAAGTACATTGGAATCAGAAATAACCATAAAGAGTACAAAAAGAACACCTACAGATAGGATAAATGCCGGAGCAAGACTCCTCATCTTTGCCATCATGCCCATAATCTGAAATCTCCGTTTTAAGTTTTAATATGACCGGTAAAAATAGAGACATACACCTCAAAAAGCAATGTAAATTGAAAGTAAGAGTAAATGAGCCACATCATATTAAACTATTAAATGTTTAATAATCTATTATTTTTGTTTGACTTTGCTCAAACTCAAAATTATATTGCTCTGCACCTTAAAACTAAAGAAGGGTTATAATCATGCAAGAAAAAAATGATTTTTTAAGATATGTTCCAATATTTTCTGAATTGGGAGATGAGACACTTGAGCAAATTTCAAAATTAGGCTCAAAAAAGAATTTTACGAAGGATTCAGTAATCCTTTTTGAACACGAGACAGGATCTGCTCTATTCATTATTGTTAAAGGCAAAGTTAAAATTTCCCGTGTAAGTGATGACGGAAAAGAAGTAATTTTATCAATTCTCAATGAATCAGATTTTTTCGGGGAAATGTCTATACTTGACGGTTCTACAAGATCGGCAAATGTAACAGCAATGGAAGATTCTGAAATTTTCATTATTCAGAGAAATGAATTTATCGGTCTCCTTGAATCTCATTCTGAAATATCTATTGCTCTGTTAATGGAGCTTACAAAAAGACTCAGGGATGCAGATATGAAAATCAAATCTCTCTCTCTTAAGGATGCTGAAGGAAAAGTTGCTACGGTCATCCTTCAATTGGCAGATGATATTGGTAAAATTAAACAGGGCACGGTTGAAATAGAGAGACTTCCCTATCAGCATGATTTAGCTAATATGGCAGGAACATCAAGAGAAACAATTTCCAGAACCCTTCATACCTTTGCAAAGAAAGGTCTTGTTGAACTGGACGGTTCAAAATTAAGAATCCTTAATTATGAAAAATTTAAAGAATTATTCAGTTAATAGTTATTATCGGTTAATAAGTTCATAATGATCGGGAAAGCTGACTTACATACCCACACTACATATTCGGATGGAGCTTGTTCACCGGAGGAGCTTATTAATAAGGCTGTCCGCGCCGGAATAGAAATAATAAGTATAACTGATCATGATAATACTAAAGGCTTCAAAGAAGCTTATGAGGCGGGGAAGAAACTCGGTGTTGAAGTAATTCCGGGAGTTGAGATAAGCTCTGAAATCAGTAATAGAGAAATTCATATTCTTGGATACCTGTTTGACCCAGATAACATTGAACTTGAGCATTATCTCAACTTCTTCAGAGCAGAAAGAATAAAACGCGCCAGCCGGATTGTAGATAAATTAAGAAATCTTGGATTTAATATTCATTTAGATGATGTTCTTGAAAAAGCAAAAAACTCTTCAGTCGGTCGCCCACATATAGCCCAGGTTATGCTTGAAAAAAGAATAGTTTCTTCTTACTATGAAGCTTTTAATAAATATATAGGAAACGGTTTACCTGCTTTTGAAAAAAAAGTTCACGTTTCTCCTGAAAGTGCTTTTAAAATAATCAACGATGCAGGGGGTTTATCTTTTATTGCACACCCCGGGAATATTCCGGAAAATCTTCTTAAAGAACTTATTGAATCAGGAATGGATGGGATTGAAGTTATTCATCCATCGCATTCAAGACTACAGCAGAAATTTTACAGGGGTATTGTTAATTCGTACTTCTTGCTTGAATCCGGAGGTTCGGATTATCATGGTGGTAAAAGGGAAGATGATAACAATTTCGGGCAGCATTGTACAGGCACCTCTTCTGTTGAAGCTATGAGAAAAAGATTAATGAAAAATTCTGCATAGCACTTACCATATGTACAATAAATGAAAACATTTGAAGGTAATAAAGATACTAAGAAACTTAATCTTGCAATTATTCAAAGTAAGTTTAATAAGAATATCTGCGAAAGATTACTTGCCGGTGCTTTAAGCTGTTTAAGAGAAAATAGTGTTGATGAAGAGCTTATCGATATTGTTAAAGTACCTGGAGCTTTTGAAATTCCTCTTGCTGCAGATAAGCTTGCCGCACAAAAAAAATATGATGCAATAATTTGTCTTGGTGCAGTAATAAAAGGGGAAACTGCTCACTTTGAATATGTATCAAAAGCAGTAACAGATGGACTATTAAAAGTAAACTTAAAATACGGCGTACCGGTGATTTTTGGAGTGTTAACAACCTATACCGAAGAACAGGCTGAAGAGAGAGCCGGTGAGAATGAAAACAATAAAGGATGGGAATCTGCTGAAGCGGCTCTCGAAATGGCTAACCTGGTAAGAAAGCTAAATAATCATTAGCAAGAATTTTACACTTTTCTAAATTAAAAATTATTGTAAATTTTCGGGTGAATTTATTAATTATCTCAGGGTTTGAATAAGATAATTTATACTGCCAAAACTTATGAGGAACTTAAAATGTACTTTTTAATTATCTTATTCCTTACAATATCTTCTTCCCTATTATTTTCACAGCAGATCTCCGGATGGCGCAACTACACCGATATGAAAAATGTCAGAGCAATAGATTTAAATGGTAATACTATCTGGGCTGCAACATCCGGCGGTGTTTTTTCATATGATGGGAGTATTAATTCTTACAAAAAACTAAGTAAAGTTGATGGACTGAATGGAGTCTCAATTACTGCTGCTGCAATTGATAAGTATGGTAAAATATGGTTCGGAAGCAGTGATGGTATTATTGATGTTTATGATCCGCAAACAAATAGTTTTCATACTGTTTTGGATATCTTTAATAATACAGAAAAAATCTCTAAGGTAATAAATGAATTAAGGTCTGTTGGAGATACAATATTTGTCGCTTCGGATTTTGGGATCTCCCTGGTTAATGCATCAAATTATCTTTTCTTCGATACTTTTTCCAAATTTGGTGTTTTGCCGTCAAACACGAGTGTTAACAACATCTTTAATTCTGATTTAATTTATGCGGGTACAGATGCCGGTGCAGCGATTCAGAAAGCGGGAGCTACAAATTTATCAGCCCCGGAATCCTGGAACGTTTATACTACAGTTAATGGTCTTCCCTCAGATAGTATAACAAAAATAGTCTCTTATAATAATTTGTTAGTTGCCGGAACTTCAAAAGGATTAGCTTCATTTAATGGAACTTCCTGGGAAGTTTATTTACCGCAATTTCAGAATATACGTATTAATGATATGATAGTTGCCGGAGATTCTCTTTTTATTATTTCTGATGCGCAAAATTTGTTCAGGTATTTTAATGGTGAATTAGTCCAGGTATATTCTGTACCGGGACAGGTATTATTTAAATTAGCTTTCTCTTTGTCAACCGGACTTCTTGCAGCAACGTCTTCAGGAATTATGAAGTTAAATGATGAAACTTTCTTATTTCCCGATGGTCCCTCTGCAAATAAATTCCCGGATCTGTCTGTTGATGCAGATGGAATTTTATGGTCTGCGAGCGGGTCAGACCGAACTGCAGTTGGCTTTTACAGTTATGATGGGAATGATTGGACAAGCTATAATGCATCCACCACGCCGGGTTTAACATCAAATGCTTATTTTAGAGTTTTCACCGATTCAGATAATAAAAAAATATTCGGCAACTGGGGTCAGGGTATTGCTGTATTTGATAACGGGAATATTGCAACACATAAAGATAATCTTGATATGCTTGGAATTTTAAGTGACCCCAATTATATCGTAATTACAGATATAGCCGAGGATTCTAAAAGGAATATCTGGATTTTAAATTATGGTGCTGCAGACAGAAAAATACTCAGCACTTCAGCGGATATGGAAAACTGGAGATCATATTCAATTCCCTCAATCGGGAATAACTATGTAGATGAATCATTTAATCTTGCAATTGACCAATATGATACTAAATGGTTTGCAGTTCAAAGACACAGGCAGGGGCTTTTTTATTTTAATGAAGGTGATAACCCTGACCCATCTGCTGTATCCGATGATGTTTCGGGATATATAAATATTTCTTCAGGTTTAAATCATGATTTTGTTACAAGTATTGCAGTTGACAGGCGGGGAGATGTCTGGGTAGGAACCAGTCTTGGTGTTAATATTCTCAGCAATGTTAATTCTGTACTCTCCGGAAATCCTCAGTTAAGAATTACTTCGGTTTTTTCATTAAGACAACAAACAATTACAGCAATTCTTGTTGATCCTTTAAACCAGAAATGGATCGGGACTAACCTCGGTTTATTCTTAGTTAATTCTGATGGCACAAGTTTACTTGCATCCATTAATACCAGGAACAGCGGTTTACTATCAGATCAGATACGAAGTTTAACAATTGATGAGAATACAGGAACTATCTTTGTAGGTACAGATAACGGGCTAACTTCTTTTAAAACCACTTCTGTAAAACCTAACGAGTCCTTTGATGAACTATTTGTCTATCCCAATCCCTACATTATAAATAAGCAGAATAATTCAATTACCATTGATGGTTTAATCCGGGATACTGATATAAAAATATTAACTATAAATGGTAAGCTTGTCAGAGAATTTACAACACCGGGTGGTCGTGTTGCTTTATGGGATGGGAAAGATGATTTCGGAGAATTAGTTCCCAGCGGGATCTATTTCATCGTTGCTTTTGACCAGGAAGGAAACGATGTTGCCAAAACTAAAATTGCTGTTTTAAGAGAAGAATAAATTTCCCTCTTATGATTGACCTTTCAAATATTTCACTACAGTTTAGCGGTAAGTATTTATATAAAGATATAAACTACAGGATAAATGCAGGCG
>Ga0105107_10001667_pt1 | contig 14467 bp, 6 predicted proteins | sample PPLLaktember2015_6_FD_79335 | JGI IMG/M metagenome (GOLD analysis project Ga0105107, IMG submission 79335) | Freshwater sediment microbial communities from Prairie Pothole Lake near Jamestown, North Dakota, USA - PPLs Lake P8 Core (1) Depth... | ecosystem: Environmental > Aquatic > Freshwater >...
CTCGAGCGGCGCGAAATCCACCGAGGCGCCCGGACAAGCCGCGAGGCAGAGGCCGCATGATGTGCAGCTGTCGTCCGCTTCGGGAAGACACCCGCCGATCGGATCGGCGATGCGCAGCGTCCCCGCGGGGCAGGCGCCAACGCACGTTCCGCATCTCGTGCAGAGCCCTTTCGATATTACCGTATCAATGAGCGTCTCAACGGGAAGCCGTGCAGACATAGAATTGCCTCAATCCGAACCGGGCCAGAGGACCGCCGCCCAGAAGACCGCTCAGCCTCGCATCGGCCTTTTCGAAAAACGCGCTCTTGAGCGGGAGAAAAAGCGTCCCCCGATGCTCCGCGAGCTCGAATCCCGACTCGGCGAGCATCGTCTTGACCACTCCGGGGGCGATGAAGCGATGCGGCCCCTCCCCATGATGAAATCCGAAGAGCCGATTGAGCATGCCCGTCCACTCGGCCGTATCCGGGGGAAGACTCATCACGAGGAGCCCTCCACTCACGATCACCCGGCGCACCTCCCGGAGAAACAGCATCGGATCGGGAACATGCTCGAGCGTTTCGAGCGAGACAGCCGCGTCGAAGGAAGCCGGCGCGAAGGGCAGCGCATCTAGCGACGTTTGCACAAACGCCTCAGCGGGATACCGGCGCCTCGCGGTCGCGAGCATGGCGAGAGAAAGCTCGGCATTCACGAGACGCGCATCGGCGCAGGAAGCACGAAGGTACGGAATCGCGCCCCCCGTCCGGGACCAGATATTGAGAACCCGCATGCCGGGACGGCATGCGAACCGCTTCATCGCTTCGCGAAAGCGCTGCGCGTGGACCCATCCGACGAGCTCGTTCTCGCGCTCGTACCCGGCGGCGACGCCGTCCCAGAACGCCCGCACCTCATCCATCGTGAAACGGTTCGCTCGGCGGCTCATGCCGAGGCGCCCCCTTTGTCGATCGTTCGAATCACCCGAGCAGGATTCCCCACGGCGACGGAGAGCGGCGGCACATCCTTCGTCACAACCGCGCCGGCGCCCACGATTGCGCCTTCGCCGATCGTCACTCCGGGAAGAATGATCGCGTTGACCCCGACGTAGGCGCCCCGCCTGATGCGGACTGCTCCGAAGCGCACGTCGGGAATGTACCGCCGCTGGTACGGGGTCGGCGTCGTGTGCGCCACGATCGTTGCCCCCCGCGTGATGAACACATCGTCTTCGATCTCGACGAGCTCAGGATAGAGCGAGTCGATGAGCACATTGCCGGCGATGCGCACGCGGTACACGTGTTCGATCTTGACGCCCCGCAGCTTATGGAGCATCGCCGCCAGCGTGTGCGGCCAGTTGACGTAATAGGCCCAGTGCCCGAGGAAACCTTTCCAGAAGCCGGTGAATGAATTATGGCTCCGCTCGCGAATCATGTTCATCCTTCCCCCCGTTGCGCCGCGCGTCCCGGCGTCTTCGCCGCATGAAACGGCGATGTGAACCAGCAAACGAGCCCCGTGAGGCCCTGGATGACATACACGAGAATAAAGCTGAAGGAGAACGTGACCGCTTCTTCCCGCGAGAGCCCCACCCTGCTGAAGATGAGAATGAGCGCGAGATCCCTCGTCCCGAGCCCCGAGATCGAGACGGGAAGGAGCGACATAAACACCGCCGCCGAGACCGCGACGATGAGCACGGGGATCGTCGCGTGAATCCCGAGCGCCCCCGCGAAGATGATGAAGAAGAGATAATGAACGATCCACGCGGCGCCGGTGAGTATGCCGACAATCCACGCCCCGCGGGCGCGCATCGTCGCAAATTCTTCCAGACCGTCGGTGATGAAAGAGTCGAGATTCGATCGCAAACCTTCGCCCGGCATGCCCGCTATGAACCGCCTCATGAATCTCCGGAGAAGATCTCTCCGCCAGAAGAGCGCCGCCGCCGCGAGAGCGACGATCCCGACGAGAAGCGAGCTCAAGAGGAGCTGATTCTCGAAAATGCCGGGGAAAAAGAGGAGACTCACGTACCCGACCGCCACGAACAGCATGATGTCGAAGAGCCGGTCGACGAGCGAGCTGAAGAGCGCCTTGCCCGCGGGAAACCCCTCATTCATGAGATAGAGGCTCTTCGCGAAATCGCCGAGATGCCCCGGCGTCACGACGCCAAGATAGAGGGAGGCGGCATAGACGCGGAAGGCCCGGCCCCCGCCGATTTGAAATCCCTGCGCATCCACGATCGTCTTCCAGCGGCGGCTCTTGATGAGCGTGAGGATAAAGAGGAGCGCGACGCCGATTGCGGCGGGCACAAGGCTCATACGCCGGTAGGAACGGAGAATCTCCCGCAGATCGACGCGCGCGAGGATGACAATGAACAGCGCTATGCCGACCGCCTGGAAGAGCAGTTTCACCCATCTATTGGCCCGGAGTTTCATGCGCTTTCTGTATGCTCAATCCAGGCGCCTCTCCCGCCGGATGGCGGAGATTTGATCGGCCAGGATTCCCATGAAGAAGAGAATTATGCTGGAGAGAATCGTGAGGACCCCCGTATTCGGCGCCCGTCGGAAGACAACGATGCCGTATACGGTGAAGGCCGATCCGAATATGAAGAGCGCGATGGATGGAGGAATAAACACCTTGAGTGGATTGAAGAGAACGATAACCCGGATAATGAGGAGAAATGTCTTGTACCCATCCCGGAAAAATCGCACGGTGCTCGCTCTCCCCACCCTCCGCTCGATATCGATCGGCAGGTACTTGATGCTGTACCCCTCGCGCAGATAGGCGAGCGTAATCGTCGTCGTGAAGGAAAAGGTGTTCGGGCAGAAATGGAGGAAGCTCTTCATGACGCTCGCGCGGAAGGCGCGGAAACCCGAATTGAGGTCGGGTATCTTCACGCTGGCCAGGTAATTGGCGACCATCGAAAGCAGCTTCTTGCCGGGAGCGCGCATCCCCCCTGATTTCTTCCGCGCCCCGACGACCATATCGTAGCGGTCCATGTTGGATATGAGCTGCTCGATGAGGGCCGGGTCGTGCTGCCCGTCCGCATCCATCATTATGACGATGTCGTGCGAGGCATTCCTGATGCCCGATTTGAGCGCGGCGCCGTACCCCCTGTTCTCGGGATGCGAAATGAGCCGCGCCCCGCGAGCCCGCGCGACATCCGCCGTGCCGTCCGTCGAACCGTCATCGACGACGATCACTTCCCACCCCTTCCGGGAGGCAATCGCCATGAGGGTTTCGAGAGCGCCGCCGAGACCCTGTTCTTCGTTGTAGGCGGGGATGATTATCGAAATGCCATTTTCGCCCACGTGAATGCCTCTCATCCTCGGTATGCGGAATTGAAATGCCGGGGACCGGAATCGAACCGGTATGGAGCTTGAATCTCCAGCGGATTTTAAGTCCGCTGCGTCTACCAGTTCCGCCACCCCGGCATCGAAAGGAGGATTTTAGAAGGGATGCGCCGATCCGGCAAGGGAAAAAACGGACTCTGCGGCGCCCCGGAGCCCTCCCGCGCAATAGAATGGCCCCGGGAGGAGTCGTCTGCTCCTCCCAGGGCCGCCGGCCTCACGCCGGCTTCGTCTCTCCCGACGCAGGATCAGGCTCCCGTCGTTCAGTCCTTGCTCCCGAGCGCCTCGGCGACGAAGCGTTCGAGAGGCACCTTCTCGACGGCGGCGCCGGGGGCGGCCGAAGACGGTGCGCCGCCGATCTTAACGCCGGAGAGTGCCGGACGGCTGATCATCGCCGCGCCGGAGACGGGATCACGCTCGATACGGTACTTCCCCTGCGAGAGACCCGTCACCTGATAGACACCCTGCGTGTAGGGCTCGAGAAACAGGAGCACCTCTTCCCCCGTGCGCCAGCGAATCGCCCCGGATACAGTCGTTCGGATGCCATTCACGGTCCCCCCGAGCTGAAGGAGAGAGACGGTCGGAACGGCCGCCCCCTTGTAGGAGGCGTCGATCGCCACTTCGATCCGCGTGAATATCTTCGTTCGCTTTTCGTTCCAGAACGACTCCGTCGCGGTCACCGTTCCCGCGACGACGAGCTCGGCCCGCTCCCCCATCTGCCGGGGGGTCATGTAGACGAGCTGCGTCGCGAGCGCGAACTGAGCGCCGGCCATGATGACAACAGACAGTCCGAGTATCCGGATAATGCGCTTCATTCCGTCCACCTGCCTTACCGTTGAATGATTCGCTTCGATTCTCATGTCCCGCCTCCCGCCTATCGCAGCAACACCATCTTGCGCGTCGCCGCGTACCTTCCCGCCTCGAGCCGGTAGAAGTATATCCCGCTCGCAACCCGCGCGCCGCGGTTATTCGTTCCGTCCCAGACCACTTGGTAGTGATCCGCCCGAAGAAGCCGATTGACGAGCGCCTTGACCTCGCGCCCCGAGACGTCATAGATGGCGAGCCGCGCGTGACAGGCCTCGGGAATGGTGAAGGAGATACGGGTCGCCGGATTGAACGGATTCGGCACGTTCTGCCGCAGCGCGAAGGCGGCGATATAGGTAAACTCGACGGGACCGAATTCTTCCCGCGCTTCCCGCCCGAGCATGACCTCGAGCTTGTAGAAATAGGTGCTCGACGGACGAACCGAATCGTCCACGAAGGAATACCGCGCGCCGACACCCCGCGCGGCGACGGGAGCATCCGTGATGCGCAGGTACTCGCCCTCGGGATTCTCCGCCCGCATCACGTGGTATCCAATGACGCCGGGTTCAACGGCCGTCGTCCACGATATGAGCGCTCCCCGATCAACCTGGCGCGCCTCAAAGAGGCTCAGCATCACGGCGATGGGAACGTATTCGGGATCGAAGATCGAGACGGAGAGATCCCCCGCGTTCGTCACGGCGGCGATGCCAGAGCCGTTCGGCCCGAACACCATCTCGCAGGGATCCTCCCCCGCATAAAGTGTGTCCACGATCGTCGCGTGTACGCGGGTCTGCGCCTCGTCGGGGGCGCCCCCGCGGACGCCCGCGGAGGTATCCACACTCAACCGGTACACCTCGATGGCGTCGAACAGCTCCATGATGAAGTAGAGCATTCCGCCGTCAGGCGTCACCGCGATGCTCTTGACGCTCGTGCCGGTGCCCACCTGGCCGACCACCTGATTCTCCGTCGGGCTCCCGGCCCCTATGTCGAAGAAGAGCACCGCCCCCTCCGTCGTCAGCAGCAGGAGCAGCGCCCCGTCCGGCGTCACGGCGATCGACTTCGTCGTCGAGCCGGTCCCTACCGTTGCGACGACCGCGAAGTTCACGACGTCTACGACGAGGTAGCCGTCGTTCGTCCCCACGTAGAGCCGTCCGCCGTCGGGCGTCACCGCGACGCTGCGAACGGACGATCCCGTGGATAGGGTCGCCAGCACGCTGTTGAAGGTCATACTCTGATCGTCAGCGTCCACGATCGTGAGGTCGGCGGAGCCGACGTTCGACACGATGAGCCGATCGCCGTCAGGTGTCACGAGCGCATCGAGCGGATTCTGGCCGACAGGAATCGTCTCGATGACCTGATCGAAGGTTTCGGACGTACGGTCGATATCGATGACCGATACGGTGTTGCTGAGGTAGTTCGTCACGTACGCGAGCGTCCCGAACGGATGAATCTCTATGGCGAAGGGATTCTCCCCGACCGGAATCGCCGGATACGGCACCCGTGTCCGGATATCGATGGAGACGACCGCGTTGCCCTTCGGGCTCACGGCGTAGAGCCACGCGCCGTCGGGCGTGATGGCGACGCTCCGCGTCGACGAGCCGGTGCCCACGTTCGCGATGACGTGCTGATCGACGAGGATGCTGCCCTGGGTCAGGATAGTGAAAGAGAGCATGTTCGATTCCTGCGCGTTTGCCTGCACCTTGACGAAGGCGCTTGTGCCGGTGAGGCCCGTCGGCACGACGACGTCGAGATGATCGTCCCCCGCCTCCGTGATGCCGGCCGCCGCATCGTTGAAGAGCACGACGTTATCCGCCGCTCGGGCATCGAAACCCGATCCTCCCAGCACGACCTGGGCGCCCGGCAGTCCGCATGGCGGCGATATCGCGAATAGGGTTGGCGGAGGGGCAATCCCCGTGGTGAACAGCGTGGATGACGGGTTCGCGATTGGTCCGCCCGCAAGGTCCCTGATGGTCCCGGCCACCTCGATCCGGTACGCGGTGCTGTAATCGAGCGGTGCCCGCGGCGTGATGGAAAGCGCCCTGTTGCCTCCGGTCACGCCGATCAGCGCGGCGAGAGGCGCCGCGGCACCGTCCTTCCTGAGGTAGAACGTCGTCGAGTCGACCGTCGCGAGGTCGACGGCGCGGCTGAATGTCGCCAGTATCGCCGTATTGACGCTCACGCCGGTCATTGCCCCTTCGGGAACAACATCGACGAGCTGAAGCGGCAGCGATTCGGGATCGGCCAGCGCTGTCGCCGCGAAGGCGAGCGGCGAGCCGGCAAGTCCCGGCGCGTACGCCTCGGCATGCTGCGCGCCGATCGCGTCGCCGAGGACCCACCTTGCCTCGGTTCGTCCGAGGGCGTCGGTGAGGGCCGTCTGCACCGACGTTCCACTCCCGGCGAAGAATCCGCCGCCGTCGGAAATGGTGAAGACAACGGGGATCCCGCCGACCCCCGCACTCCCCGCATTGGAGACCTTCACACGGAGGGAAGCGGCGAGCTCTGTTCCGGCGACGCCCGACTGTCCATCTCCCGAGAGGAGCGTGAGGGAATCGGCGGACGCGAAATCGAACAAGCGCACCTCGTCCGCGGCGGGCACCGCCGCATAGAAGCGCGAAGCATCGTAACGATACGCCGCTTCGGATACCGTTGCGCCCGCGGCGATCGCGGACTCCAATACGAGCGAATCCGGATTCATGATGATGCGCTGGTGAAGAATCCCCTCCCCCTCGAGAGAGACGATCAAACGATCCCCGCGAGGGGAGATGGCCATGTGTTCGGCTCCGCCGGTGATGCCGCCCACGGACTGTACGGTTGTCGCGACGGGCGCCGCGGGAGATCCCGTATCGAACATGACGACGCGACGCTCGGCGCCGCCGTCGATCTCCCCGGTAAGAAGCAGGCATCGCGAGCCGCTCGGCGTGAAGACGAGGGCAGATGGAACAGGCCGCGGCGGATCGATCGGAACGCTCACCGAGCCGACGATCGTCATGAACGCAGCGCTTTCCGGATCCGCGTCGAGCACGTATACGGCGGCGGCGTCGGGATCCGAAACCGCGGCGTAGCAGTATCTCCCGGCCGGATGATAGGCGAGCGCCGTGATGGCGCCGGGCGCGATCGTGACGGTTCCCAGTATCTGGTAGGCCGCGCCGGAGGCCGGATCGATCGCGCAGAGATGGAGCCGTCCCCCTCCCCCGCCATCGTACTCGGCAAGGACGCACGACATGCCGGACGGGCTCACGGCGAGCCCCGAAAGGCCGGCCGTGAGAGAGGACACGTCGATGGAGCCGAGCACGCTCGCGAACGTCGCGCTGAGCCGGTTGATGTCGATCACGGGGACCGAAGCCGGCGCGCCGGCCGTGCCCGCGCCGCGATCGACGACGAAGACGCGGCGGCCGTCCGGTGTGACGAGGATATCGTCGACCGTAGAGCCGGCGCCGAGCGCGACTTCGCCGATGAACTGATGCAAGGTCGGGCTCCCGGGAGCGACATCAAGGAGCTTCAGCGCCCCGCCTGCTCCGGCGGTAGGAATCATCGCGACTCCGCCGGCGGCTGAAACGGCGAGAGGCTCTCCCAGATCGGCGCCTCCGCCGGCAACCGTCCCCGCGCCCCGGACCACGTTCGACATCGAGGGCCCGAGCACCTCGAAGTATATCTCGTTCGAGGGAGCGTCGACGCGGAGGGGATTTCTTCCGATGACGGTTACGGGACCGCTCGAGGCTCCGGCGGGCACGGCCGCGACGAGAACGGAATCCCCCCGGTACTCGGGAGCGACCGTCGCACCCGCGAACGACACGAGCACCTCCGCGTCGGCCTCCAGGTCGGAGCCGGCGAGGACGACCTTCGTTCCGACGGGCCCGGCGGGAGGCCACAGCCCGCTGATCGTCGGCCCTACGCCGATCGCGGTCACGGCGAGCTTCTTCTCTGCCTCGGACAGGGCGAATGCGTAGAGACCATCCGGCGCGATTGCCGCGTCGACGGGATTATTTGGCAGCGGTATATTCGCGACTATGCTCCGGTAGGTCGGGCTGTTCGAGCGGAGATCGACGATGTCGTAGATATTGAGCTCGCGGTTCACCGCGTAGAGAAACGATCCGGCGGGCGTCACCGCCGCGCCTCGCGGCGCGCCGCCCGTCGATATGTCATACACATGATCGAGGAGCCCCAGCGAAACGATAGTGACGAACCCGTTGCCGTCCGTCACGTAGGCCCGCTCCCCGAGCGGATCGACGGCCACGTCGCGGGGATCGTAGCCCACCGGTATCTCGGCGAGGAGCGTGTCGCCGGCGATGTCGTGGACATACGCTTTGCCTGAGCCGCTCAGCGCGATGAGCCTTGCCCCCGTCGGATCGGTGGCGAGTTTGCCGCGTATCTCCCCGGGGAATCCGGCGAGCCGCCCGATCTCCCGATCGAACGTCACGCTGCGCGGATTAATGTCCCATACCTGGACCACGTCCCCGTCGGCGACGTAGGCGCGTCTTCCCGCCGGATCTATCGCGATCCCGACGGGCGTCCCCCCCGTCTCCATCTCGTTCATGATCACGAGATCGGAGAGACCGCCTGTGCCAGGGATCGCTTTGATCCTATAGAGTTTCGCCTGATCGGCTCCGACCGCGTAGGCGTATTGACCGTCCGGCGCCACCGCGATGGCCGAGAGCCCCTCGGGTACGGCGAATGAGGCGATCGCGAGATAGTTCGGAGCGCCCGGGTCGACGGCTACGGCCGAATATCCGGCCTCCGTCGCGATGAAGGCGATCGCGCCGTCCGGATGAAGATCGATCCATCGGGGGGCGGCCGGCAGGCTCACGGAGCCCGCCGCGAAACCGCGGGCCACCTCCTCCGCGCTTATTACGGTGAATGAGAGAGCGTTGCTCGTCTTCCCCTGCACGAGGTTCGTCACGGTGACGTTGCCCGTCGTTGCGAGCGATGAAACGGTTACGACGAGCCGCGTCGACGACGCCTCAATCACCGGCGCCATGACGCCGTTGAAATCGACGACGAGACTGGCCGGATTGTCCTCGAATCCGTAACCGCTCACGACCACGATCGAGCCCGTCACCCCCTTGCGGGGAGCGAGGCTCGAGATGCCGACATCCGGCTTCGCCTCCGTCCTGAAATAGATAACGAACGCGCTCGGGAGCCCGTTACCGAACTTGTCGGCGAGCGTCGTATCGACACGAAGCTCGTATACGGCGTCGAAGGCAAGGTTCTCGCGCGGGATGAAGGCGAGGGTGGAATCGTCGCTGATGAGCGCCGCGCTTCCGGCAACCGCCGCGCCCGAGATCGAGTCGCGAACGCTGAAGCTCTCGCCGACGCTCCCGAGATCGATCGGCTCGGAAAAGACGACGAGCATCGATGCGTCGATATGCACGCCCGCGGCGCCGGGCGCCGGCGTCGAGCTGAGGACGGCGGGACCCGCCTCGTCGATATTCGTGACGATTGGCACCGTCGTCGCAGCGCCCGCCTGCACCGTCACGGCGACCCTGGCAGCGGGATCATCATTCTGCGACTCCGCGGCATCGTAGTACTCCGGAACGAAGAGCGTCACCGCGTGATCGAGCACGTAGTCGTTGATATTGGCCGGCTGCAAGTAGGCGATGGTCGAGCTTCCGTTCAACGGATAGATCGAGACGTAGTACGAGCCGTCGGGAAGCCCCGCGATGTCGAAACTCCCGTCCACGAGCGTGTACTCGGAGGAGAGGGTGTCGCCGCTCGACGCGTCTATCGCGAACACGATGGCACCCGGCACCGGATCCCCTGTTCTGCCGTCCGTGACCGTACCCTTGAGGCGGCTCATCGCCGCGAGCGAGGCTGAATCCGCGTAGGCCCTCCGCGCGACCAGGATGTCGTCCGGCTCCAGGCTCGCCGCCTCAGTGCCGGGCGGCAGGACGTAGAACATCGTCGACGTCCTGACGCCGGAATGCGAGAGTCCCAGCAGGTGCCCGGCCTCGTGCGTCGTCACGCTTCGGAGATCGGTTCCCGTGCCCTGGGTGGGCGTTTTGAACTGCATGAGCGGATTGAAGATCATGTCGCAGTCGACGATCTGGCCGGGCCGCGTGTGCAGGCCGTCGAAGCGCGTCTGCTCGACGTAGGAGGTCGTGAGCCCCACGGCGAGCACGCCCGTCGGAAACACGAAGTCCGGATCCGTGCAGGTGACGATATTGATGCCGTCGAGCGCCTGGGCGTCGCTCTGGGTCGTCGTGCCGATATTCGCCACAACGATACCCAGATCGGGCACGGCGTTCCACGCGCTCATTCCCTCCTGAATCGCCGTGATATCGCTCCCGTCGGTGACGAACGGAAGCCCCGTCTCATTGACATAGTATGCCAGTGTATCGAGAGCGAGATACTCCACGTGGCGTGCGCCGATCGCCTCGTCCCGGCACCCGTCGCCGTCACGGTCGAAGGGGGATCCCGTCTCCGCGGGGCAGGCGTCGGTGAGGTCGCCCACGCCGTCCCAATCCTCATCCGCCACGATGCACGAGCGGGGAAACTCGGGCAGCTCGCTGCCGGGCTGATTCTGAACGACCGCATACAGCTTGACGTTGTCGAAAATCGGGGCACAGGTATGCGCGCCTGACGTCCCCCACTGCAACATCTCGCGCCCGACGAGCCGGACGCGCATCGTCGTCGCGGCCGCGCCCACATACGGCGTTACGTCGTACTTGTAGGTAAACCATCCGTGGTCTCCATAGTAAACATAGGATGCGTTGCGCCAGTCGGCGCCGTCGGGCGCCGCCACGTACCATTCGAAGAACACATAGTCTTCGAGGGGCAGCGCGGTATGCACGTCGAACTCAAGGGAGTAGCCGAGAGCGCCCGCAGGTATCGCGAAGGCGGGAGATTCGATCGCTAGCTCGACATTGCGCCCGATGGCCGCATTTTCGGCGGACGCGAAGGGGAAATCGCCAGTCACCGGGTCGTAGGCTGCCCACGCGTTGCAGGTGATCTGAGGGGTACCCATTCCATTTATCTCACACGGATACCCAGGCTCGCACAGCGGCTCGTACACGAGACGGAACTCGCCGCCGACCCTCTCCATGTTGGCGGCCGTCCAGCCACAGGCGTCGGACGTGAAATCATCGACTGCGTTATCGGCCACCTTGACCCAGTCGAGGCGGCATCCGCCGTCGGAATCGTAAAGGCCGTCCTCATCGGAATAGGCGCCATCCGATCGAAATAGGAACCTGATCCAGACGCTGCTGCCCACATACGCGGAGATATCGACCGCCCGCCGCTCAAAACCGGATGAAACACCGTTCAGCGATTCAAGGGTCGTGTAGTTCGTCCCATCGGTCGATATCATGACATGCGTGGAGTCGAAGTCCTGTTCGCTGTCGTATTGCACCCGGTAGCGCAGAGAGTCGGCGCCGGGGGAGAGGGTAAACTGCTTCGTGAGATGCTCGGCCCAATCGTCGCCGTATCCGCCCACGATAATCGTGTCGTTCGGGTAGAACATGCCGCACCACATGACGCCATTCGTGCCTCCATAGGAGGCCTGATGCCATTGAGGCGGCCCAGGATTCGTAAGATCGACCGGCGTCCAGCCCCCCGTTCCTTCCTGGAAATCCTCCACCAGGCAATACACTTTGCTGATCGTTGGATCCGCCTCGATCGTGATGGCCTGATACGCGATGTTGTTGCCCTCGTTGAGCTCGGTGATGCCCATGTTGACGTCGACGATCGCCCCGATGTAGTAGACGCCCGGAGCGGCGCCCAGAGGAATCCGGCTGCCCGTTGGCGGCTGTATGATGCGCGTCGTGCCAGACAGGAAGTCCGTCGGCGAACTGACCACGTTGCCGATGGCAAGATCGGTCGTGGTTATCACCTGATCCGTGGAGAGATAAAACCGTGCCCGGAAGATGGAGCAGCTCGCCCCATCGCCGATGTTCCGCACGGTGAGAGTCGTCACCGTGCTGATATCCTGGTACACGAGAGCGGTCGCCGGCGCCGCAAGCGATTCGGCGTACAGATCGGGATCCCCGCTCTGGCAGGGGTAGCTCATGCCGCCGGCGGCGTCGATCGACATTCCGCCTGCCCCGTATCCGCTCCCCTGCGTGATGAAGTATCCGGTATTGCAGGCCGAGCACGCCGGGCTGCAACCGACCGCCGTAACGTATCGCACAGCGGCTATGACGACCTGCCCGGAGGCGTCGAGCGGCGAGTAAAAGATGATCGTCTGCCATCCATCCGGATCTCCCACGATCGTTCCCACGCCGCTCGATTGATCGACGTAGGTAAAATTGGCGTTGTAGTTGCTCAGGACGTATTGAATCGAGTCGAGCGCATCGACGAAATACTCCGCGGTGAGATAGACGGTCACGGTCTCGAAGGCCGCGGCGCAGTCCTTGAGCTGCGTCATGGCGGCGTCGAGATAGGGAAGGACCGCCGGTGTACCCGGCCCACGGAGCATCGGAGAGGCGCCCTCGGCGCGGCGCAGATCCTTTTCCCTGATCAGATCCACCGCGAATTCATCGGCGTTCTGAGCCGCCGCCATTGGCGCGAGCGCGCTGAGAAGCATAAGCAACACCAGCACATGTCTCATCGGATTTCACCTCGTCGCCGCGCACCTGCCGGCCGAAATCTCCCCGAGCCGGCGGCACGCATTCCGAACCGTTCACCATGGCGCGCGCTCCGATCCAACGGCGATGAAAGGGGACCAGTGGAACGGATGGCCGTACTCCGGATTTCGCATCAGTTCCAACCGGGCCTCGTTGAGCGCCGCTGCCGCGGAATGTTTGTTTCGAATCATCGATTTATAGAAAGCCCGCATCAGGAGCGATGTAGACTCATCCGACACCGCCCAGAGGCTGGACACGACGCAGGAAGCGCCGGAGGCGATGAACGCGCGGCTCAGGCCCACCACTCCCTCGCTCCGGCCAACTCTCCCCCGTCCCGACTCGCAGGCCGAGAGCGTGACGAGGCGGCAACTCATGGGAAGCGAGAGAATCTCCAGTGTATGGAGCAACCCGTCATCCCGGCCCTCGGAATCGGGCAGGAGGGCGATCGATGAAGCGGCGGGATTCACGGGATCCACGAGCCCGTGCGCCGCGAGGTGCAGAAGACGCGGATGCCGCGCGGCGAGCGTCTCCTTGATCGCGGCCTCCGTCGCCGCCGCCCCGAGAAGGATCACCTGCTCTTCCGCTTTGAAATTCGCGGCGATGCCTGCGATCTCTCCGCGGGAGTGCGGGAGCTCGCGAAGCGACGAAACCGCCGTATTCTCGACCGCGGTGTAGGCCGGATCGCCGGCCGCGAGAAGATCGATCCCGCGCGGTGCCGTGCCCGTTTCCCGGAGTTTCAGATAGATTGAAACGGACGGCGCGTAAACGATCAGACGCTCCTTTGCAAGGAACGGGCAGTCGCTCCAGGCGGCTCCCTCCTCCATGTCCGCCGTGAGGAGCGCTTCGAAGGGAATCTCAAAGAGGCAGTCGTCCGGAACGACGATGAAGCGCCTGTTCCGCCCGGCATGCGCGGAGGCCGGAGCGACGAGAGTCTCGTAGAGCTTTCGGGCGGAGCGGCGGAGGACGGCTTCGGCGCCCGCGGGGCTCGCCAACGCGCTCGCGAAGAGGGTAACCTCGTCGCGCATCGCGCCGCGATCCGGCAGCTCGAACAGCGCCGCCCCCTTCCGGTCGATGGCCCAGAGAAATGACGCGCTGTCGCCGAGAGCGTACGCGAAGACGGCCGTTCCGCGCGGAAGCTCTTTCCGGAGATCATCGAGCCCGGCCGTCTCCTCGCTCTCGAGAAGTCCTCCCGCGGAAGACGCAAGACGCGCGTCTCTCAGCGCCCGATATCTGCGATCGAGGAGGCGTTGCGCATCCGCGTATCCGGGCCCGGCTGGATCGAGACGGTACATCGAATCGAGAACCGCGCTTTCCGCCGGAGAGTGTTCATGCGCGAGCGAGCTCTCGACGAGATCGAGGAGACCGCGCGCCTTCGCCCGCTCCATGGTCCGAAAGGCCTCGGATTTCCATACTTCATCCCCCGTCCTCTCCGCGACTCGCCCGTAGTACCGCGCGACCTCCTCGCTGTAATGGCGGCGCATGCCGCCGAGGTAGCTCGACCCGAACTCGGCGCCCCCAAGCCCCACGCGCGTACGCTCCATGAGGGCGAACGCCCGCTCGTACTGGAAACGCGCGCTGTCGGGATTCTCGTTTTCGAATGAATGGCCGACGCCGAAAGAAAGCGCCAGCGTCAGATCATCCATGCCCGCGGCGCGGATGGGCTCCTCAAGCCGCCGGTACATCGCGCGAGCCTCTGCGCCTCTTCCCTCCATCGCCGTCGCATTGGCGATTCCCAGCTCGTCGATGAGCACGTTCCTCCCGCTGTCCGCGGCGCGGTCTTCGGCGAGCGCGCGC
>Ga0105107_10001668_pt1 | contig 14467 bp, 27 predicted proteins | sample PPLLaktember2015_6_FD_79335 | JGI IMG/M metagenome (GOLD analysis project Ga0105107, IMG submission 79335) | Freshwater sediment microbial communities from Prairie Pothole Lake near Jamestown, North Dakota, USA - PPLs Lake P8 Core (1) Depth... | ecosystem: Environmental > Aquatic > Freshwater >...
GACAACGTGTCGATCACCGTGACCCTGATCGCCCCGATTGCAATGGAAGAGGGCCTGCGCTTTGCCATCCGCGAGGGCGGCCGCACCGTCGGCGCAGGCGTCGTATCGAAAGTCATCGAGTAAGTTGAGAAAATTATGGCCGTTCAAAGCCAAAAAATCCGCATCCGCCTGAAGGCGTTCGACTACAAGCTGATCGACCAGTCGGCGCTCGAGATCGTCGACACGGCGAAGCGCACCGGCGCGGTCGTGAAGGGGCCGGTACCGCTGCCGACGCGGATCCAGAAGTTCGACCTCCTGCGCTCGCCGCACATCGACAAGATGTCGCGCGACCAGATGGAGATTCGCACGCACCTGCGTCTGATGGACATCATCGACCCGACCGACAAGACGGTGGACGCGCTGATGAAGCTCGATCTGCCGGCTGGAGTGGATGTAGAAATCAAGCTGTAAGCGCGTGCTGAGGCACGCCGGTTAACCCGTCAGCCAATTGAAGCTGGCCCCCGGGCGGAAGTTCCGGGGTAACTAATAGAAGGAAGAAGTCATGAGTCTCGGACTCGTCGGCCGCAAGGTCGGCATGACCCGCGTCTTCACCGACGATGGCGACAGCCTGCCGGTGACGGTGCTCGAGGTCGCCGACAACCGCGTCACGCAGATCAAGAAGCCCGACACCGACGGCTACTCGGCCGTGCAGGTGACCTTCGGGAAGCGCCGCGCCACGCGCGTCACCAAGCCGATGGCCGGCCACTTCGCCAAGGCTGGAGTCGAGGGTGGCACCATCCTGCGGGAGTTCCGCATCCCCGCAGGCGATCTCGAGAACCTCCAGGTCGGCGGCAAAGTCGGGGTCGACATCTTCCAGGTGGGCCAGAAAGTCGACGTCTCCGGCACCTCGATCGGGAAGGGTTTCGCCGGCGTCATCAAGCGCCACCACTTCTCCTCGAACCGCGCGAGCCACGGCAACTCGGTCTCGCACAACCGGCCCGGCTCGACCGGCCAGAATCAGTCCCCGTCGAAGGTGTTTCCCGGCAAGCGCATGGCGGGCCACCTCGGCGCGGTGAGCCGGACGGTCCCGAACCTGGAGATCGTGCGCATCGACGCCGACCGCGGCCTGCTGCTCGTGCGCGGCTCCGTTCCCGGCCACGAAGGCGGCCACATCGTGGTCCAGCCCGCAGCCAAGACGCCGAAGTCCAGGGCGTCGGCGAAGAAGTAAGGGGATCACGCGATGGAATTGAAGCTGATCAACGACCAGGGCAAGAGCGCCGCCACCGTCGCGGCGTCCGATGCCGCGTTCGGGCGCGAATTCAACGAGGCGCTCGTTCACCAGATCGTCGTCGCCTTCCAGGCGAATGCGCGGCTCGGCACGCGCGCGCAGAAGGCGCGCGGCGACGTCAACCATTCGCACCGCAAGCCGTGGCGGCAGAAGGGCACCGGCCGCGCGCGCGCCGGCTTCGCCGGCAGTCCGCTGTGGCGCGGCGGCGGCAGGATCTTCCCCAACTCGCCGGACGAGAACTTCACGCAGAAGATCAACCGCAAGATGTACCGCGCGGGGATGGCGTCGATCCTGTCGCAGCTCGCGCGCGAGGGGCGCCTGTCGGTCGTCGAGGACTTCCAGGTCGATGCGCCGAAGACGAGCGCGCTGGCACAGAAGGTGAAGGGCCTTGGACTCGACCAGGTCCTGGTGATCACCGACGGCGTGGACCAGAACCTCTATCTCTCCGCGCGCAACCTGCCCAACGTCCTGGTGCTCGACGTGCGCCAGGCCGATCCCGTGTCGCTGGTTAGCTCGAGGAACGTGCTGCTCACGCGCAAGGCGGTCGCCAAGCTCGAGGAGATGCTGGCATGAGCGCGCTCAACCAGGAACGGCTGCTGAAGGTCCTGCTCGCGCCGGTGGTTTCGGAGAAGAGCACGTTCGTCGGCGAGAAAGCCAACCAGTACGTCTTCCGCGTGACCGACGACGCGACGAAACCCGAGATCAAGGCGGCGGTCGAGCTGCTGTTCAGCACGAAGGACAAGAAGGTGCTGGTGACCGGCGTGCGCGTCGCCAACGTCAAGGGCAAGCACAAGCGCTCCGGCAAGTTCGCCGGGCGGCGCCGCAACTGGAAGAAAGCCTACGTGAGCCTGGCCGCCGGCCAGGACATCACGTTCCAGGCCACGGAGTAGAGCGATGGCACTCGTCAAGGTCAAACCCACTTCCGCCGGTCGGCGCGGCTACGTCAAGGTCGTCACGCCGGGACTGCACAAGGGGCGCCCGGTCGACGCGCTGCTCGAGACGAAGACGCGCAAGGCGGGCCGCAACAACTACGGCCACATCACCACGCGTCATCAGGGCGGCGGTCACAAGCAGCACTATCGGGTCATCGACTTCAAGCGCAACAAGGACGGCATTCCGGCCAAGGTCGAGCGGCTCGAGTACGACCCGAATCGCAGCGCGCACATCGCGCTGCTGCTCTATGTCGACGGCGAGCGCAGGTACATCATCGCGCCGAAGGGCGTCGCCGCGGGCGCGCAGCTCATGAGCGGTCCCGAGGCGCAGATCAAGCCCGGCAACACCCTGCCGGTGCGGAACATCCCGATCGGCACGACGATCCACTGCATCGAGATGCAGCCGGGCAAGGGCGCGCAGCTCGCCCGTTCCGCGGGGGGCTCGGCGCAGCTCCTCGCCCGAGAAGGCAGCTACGCGCAAGTGCGCCTGCGCTCGGGCGAGATCCGCAAGGTGCACGTCGACTGCCGCGCCACGCTCGGCGAAGTCGGCAACGAGGAGCACTCGCTCGAGCAGACCGGCAAGGCTGGCCGGGTGCGCTGGAAGGGCGTGCGACCAACGGTCCGCGGCGTGGCGATGAACCCGGTCGACCACCCGCACGGCGGCGGCGAGGGCCGCACCGGCACCAAGCGCGATCCGGTCTCGCCGTGGGGCAAGCTCACCAAAGGCTACCGCACGCGCAAGAACAAGCGCACGCGCAGCATGATCGTCGCTGCCCGCCACAAGAGGTAAACAGACATGTCCCGTTCGATCAAGAAAGGCCCCTTCGTCGACCACCACCTGATCAAGAAGGTGGAGGCGGCGCGTGCAGGCAACGACAAGCGTCCGATCAAGACCTGGTCGCGCCGCTCGACGGTCATTCCCGATTTCGTGGGCCTGACGATCGCCGTGCACAACGGCAAGCAGCACATTCCCGTGTACATCTCCGAGAACATGGTCGGTCACAAGCTCGGCGAGTTCGCGCTCACGCGCACGTTCAAGGCGCACTCGGCGGACCGGAAGAGCGCCGCGCCGGCGGCGCCGGCAAGGAAGTAGGGAGGCAGCGCCATGCAAACCCAGGCCAAGCTTTACGGCGTGCGCCTCTCGGTGCAGAAGGGCCGGCTCGTCGCGGACATGATCCGCGGGCAGTCGGTCGAGAAGGCGCTGAACATCCTCGCGTTCGCGCCGCAGAAGGGCGCGCGGATCATCAAGAAGGTCCTCGAGTCGGCGATCGCCAACGCCGAGCACAACGACGGCGCCGATGTGGACGAGCTGAGCGTGACCGGCATCCAGGTCGAGCGCGCGGCGATCATCAAGCGCTTCCAGGCGCGCGCGAAAGGCCGCGGCAACCGCATCAGCAAGCCGACCTGTCACATCTTCGTGACCGTCGGGGACAAGGCGTAAGGAGCGAGAGATGGGACAGAAGATCAATCCGACCGGGTTCCGCCTCGCGTTCAACCGCAACTGGAGCTCGCGCTGGTTCGCCAGCGGCAAGAACTTCGCCGGCATGCTCAACGAGGACCTGAAGGTCCGCGCCTACCTGAAGAAGAAGCTCGCGCACGCCTCGGTGAGCAAGGTCGTCATCGAGCGGCCGGCCAAGGACGCGCGCATCACCATCTATAGCGCCCGGCCCGGCGTGGTGATCGGCAAGAAGGGTGAAGACATCGAGCACCTGAAAGCGGAGCTGCGCAAGCTCCTCGGCGTGCAGATGGTGCACGTGAATATCGAGGAGGTCCGCAAGCCCGAAATCGACGCGCAGCTGATCGCCGACTCGATCGCCCAGCAGCTCGAAAAGCGGATCATGTTCCGCCGCGCGATGAAGCGCGCGATGCAGAACGCGATGCGCCTGGGCGCGCAGGGGATAAAGATCATGAGCGCCGGCCGCCTGAACGGGGTCGAGATCGCTCGCACCGAGTGGTATCGCGAAGGTCGCGTGCCGCTGCACACGCTGCGCGCGGACATCGACTACGGCTTCGGCGAGGCCAAGACGAGCTACGGCGTCATCGGCATCAAGGTGTGGGTCTACAAGGGTGACGTGCTCGCCAAGGGCGAGCAGCCCGTCGCGGGGGCGACCACCCCGTCCGAGGAAGAGGCCCCCGGCCGCCGCTTGCGCCGTGCGCCCGGTCCGCGTCCAGCGGCCCGACCCGAGGCCGGAGCGCCCGCGCCGGGCGAAGCCAAACCCAAGCCGGCGGCACCGCGCGGCCGTGCCAAGAAGGCCGAGGGCGACGCCAAGGTTGCCGAGGCTGCGCCAGCAGCGCCTGCCGCCGCGCCCAAGAAGCCGGCGCTCAAGCGCGTCGTGAAGAAGTCGACCGGAGGCAGCAGCGATGCTTCAACCAGCTAGAACCAAGTACCGGAAGCAGTTCAAGGGCCGCAACTACGGCGTTGCGACGCGCGGCAACAAGGTGTCGTTCGGCGAGTACGGCCTGAAGGCGACCACGCGTGGACGTCTGACCGCCCGCCAGATCGAGGCGGCGCGGCGCGCGATGACCCGTCACATCAAGCGCGGTGGGCGCATCTGGATCCGCATCTTTCCCGACAAGCCGGTATCGCACAAGCCGGCCGAGGTCCGCATGGGCAACGGCAAGGGCAACCCCGAGTACTTCGTGGCCGAGATCCAGCCCGGCAAGGTGCTCTACGAGATGGACGGGGTGGACCTGGCGCTCGCCAAGGAGGCGTTCGCGCTCGCCGCGGCCAAGCTGCCGATTCGGACCGTCGTGGTCCAGCGCCATCTGGGATGAAACCGATGCCGCAGGCAGCGGTTTCCTGGGATTGGGGAGCGCGAGGGACTGTGGCCCCTCGCGTCGTGACAATTGGAGTGACGCATGAAGCCGAGTGATCTCCGCGCCAAGGACGAAACGGCGCTCAACAAGGAACTGCAGCACCTCTTGCGCGCGCAGTTCAGCCTGCGCATGCAGAAGGCCACGCAGCAGTTGACCAACACGAGCCAAATCCGCAAGGTCCGGCGCGACATCGCGCGCGTGCGGACCGTGCTGGCCCAGAAGGTGAGGGTGAAATGACGGCAGAGACGCTGACGGCGGCGCGCAAGACACCGCGCACCATGACCGGGCGCGTGGTGAGCGACAAGGCGAACAAGACCGTCACAGTGAAGGTCGAGCGCCGGGTGGCCCACCCGATGTACGGCAAGGTGGTCACGCGGACGAAGAAGTACCACGCCCATGACGAGACCAACGAATGCAAGGAAGGGGACCTCGTCACGATCGAGGAGTGCCGGCCGCTGTCGCGCACCAAGACCTGGCGGGTGACCCGGCTGGTCGAGCGCGCCAAGGCGATCTGACCCGCACAGGGGTTGCGGGAAGGTCACAAGTCCCCGTATAATTACGTGTTTTTCCGCCGCGCCAGGTGGCGCAGGCGGCCCAGCCCCGGACGGGCTCCAAGACTGACCGGCCACTTCCGTGTTGGAAGGTCGGGAGAAGTTGGAGAAGAGAGAATGATCCAAATGCAGACGGTGCTGGACGTGGCCGACAACACCGGCGCGCGTTCGGTCATGTGTATCAAGGTGCTCGGCGGCTCTAAGCGCCGCTACGCAAACATCGGCGACGTAATCAAGGTGAGCATCAAGGATGCCGCGCCGCGCGGCCGCGTGAAGAAGGGCGAGATCTATCACGCGGTCGTCGTGCGCACTGCGAAAGGCGTGCGCCGCCCCGACGGCTCGCTGGTGCGGTTCGACGCCAACGCCGCGGTGCTGCTGTCACCCAAGATGGAGCCGATCGGCACCCGCATCTTCGGTCCGGTGACGCGCGAGCTGCGCACCGAGCGCTTCATGAAGATCGTGTCGCTCGCGCCGGAAGTCCTCTGAGGGCCTGCAACGATGAACAAGATTCGCAAGGGCGACGACGTGATCATCACCGTCGGCCGCGACAAGGGCAAGCGCGGCACCGTGCTGCGCCGGATCGACGACGACCACCTGATCGTCGAGGGCGTGAACCGGGTGAAGAAGCACGTGCGCCCGAATCCGATGAAGGGCCAGACCGGCGGGATCGTCGACAAGGAAATGCCGATCCACGTCTCCAATGTCGCGCTCTTCAATCCGCAGACCAAGAAGGCCGATCGCGTCGGCTTCAAGACGCTCGAAGACGGCCGTACGGTGCGGGTATTCAAGTCGAACGGCGAGATGGTGGAGGCATAGTCATGGCACGGCTCCACGAGCACTACCGCGAGACAGTCGTCCCCGAGCTCACCAAGAAGTTCGGGTACACCAGCGCGATGGAGGTCCCACGGATCACCAAGATCACGGTGAACATGGGGGTCGGCGAGAGCACGTCCGACAAGAAGATCCTCGACAACGCGGTCGGGGACCTCACCAAGATCGCCGGCCAGAAGCCGGTGGTCACCAAGGCGAAGAAGTCGATCGCGAACTTCAAGGTTCGTGCCGGCTATCCGGTCGGCTGCATGGTCACGCTGCGCGGCCTGCGGATGTACGAGTTCCTCGACCGGCTGGTCACCGTCGCGATGCCGCGCATCCGCGACTTCCGCGGCGTTTCGCACCGCGCGTTCGACGGGCGCGGCAATTACACCCTCGGCGTGAAAGAGCAGATCATTTTCCCCGAGATCGAGTACGACAAGATCGACGCGCTGCGCGGGATGAACATCAGCATCACCACCACCGCGAAGACCGACGAGGAGGCGCGCGCACTGCTGGCCGCCTTCCGCTTCCCGTTCAAGGCCTGAGGGACTACCCATGGCGAAGCTTTCCCTGATCCTGCGCGAGCAGAAACGCCGCAAGGCGGTTGCCAAGTTCGCCGGCAAACGCAAGGCGCTGTTCGAGATCATCAACGACGCCAAGGCGTCCGACGAGGACCGTGCCGAGGCGCGCGTCAAGCTCGAGAAGATGCCGCGCAACGCCTCGCCGGTGCGGTTGCGCAACCGCTGCGCGCTGACCGGACGTCCGCGCGGCTTCTACCGCAAGTTCGGGCTGGGGCGCAACAAGCTGCGCGAGATCGCGATGCGCGGGGAGATCCCGGGCCTCACGAAGTCGAGCTGGTAACGAAGGCAAGCGGAGGTCCACTATGAGCATGACCGACCCGGTCGCCGACATGCTGACTCGGATCCGCAACGCGCAGGCGTGCGGAAAGATTACCGTTGCGATGCCGTCCTCGAAGCTGAAGGGCGCCATCGCGCAGGTGCTGAAGGACGAGGGCTACATCGACGGCTTCGTGGTGAACCCGAACGACGGCAAGCCCGAGATCGAGATCGCGCTGCGCTACTACGCCGGGCAGCCGGTGATCGAGAAGATCGAGCGGGTGAGTCGCCCCGGGCTGCGCGTCTATCGCGGCGCGCAGGACATCCCGAAGGTGATGAACGGTCTCGGGGTCGCGATCCTGTCGACCTCGAAGGGGCTGATGACCGACCGCAAGGCGCGGGCGACCGGCATCGGCGGCGAAGTCCTGTGCATCGTGGCGTGAGGTAACAGAAGATGTCGCGCGTTGGAAAACTCCCGGTGCCGCTCCCGAAGGGCGTCGAGGCGAACGTCGCCGCGAACGCGGTGTCCATCAAGGGTCCGCTCGGCACGCTCGCGCTGCCGCTGACGCAGGATATCCGCGTCAAGAAAGAGGGCGATTCCCTCGAGATCGAGGTCGCGAACGACTCCGACCGCGCCGACGCGATGAGCGGCACGGTGCGGGCGATCATGGCGAACATGATCACCGGCGTCACCAAGGGCTTCGAGAAGAAGCTCACCCTGGTCGGCGTCGGCTACCGGGCCCAGGCGCAGGGCGACAAGCTCAACCTGTCGCTCGGTTTCTCGCACCCGGTGGTGCACCAGATGCCCAAGGGCGTGAAGTGCGAGACGCCCACGCAGACCGAGATCCTGATCAAGGGCATGGATCGGCAGCTCGTCGGCCAGGTCGCCGCCGAGGTGCGCGCGTACCGGCCGCCGGAGCCCTACAAGGGCAAGGGCGTGCGCTATGCCGACGAGCGGGTGGTCATTAAAGAGACGAAGAAGAAGTGAAGATGATCCTGTTATCCGATTTGGGGGATCTACAAGGGGGCCGTGCCCCCTTGTTCGACCGAGTAGAGGGCGAACGATGATCGACAAGCGCGAATCGCGCCTCCGCCGCGCGGCGCAGACCCGGCACAAGCATCACGAGCTAAACGTGGTGCGCCTGGCGGTGCATCGGACGAACCAGCACATCTACGCGCAGGTGCTCTCGAACGACGGCTCGAAAGTCCTTGCGGCCGCCTCGACCGTGGAGAAGGACGTGCGCGGGCAGGTGCCGAACGGCGGCAACAAGGCCGCTGCGGTGGCGGTCGGGAAACGCATCGCCGAGAAGGCCCTGAAGCTCGGCATCGAAAAAGTCGCGTTCGACCGCAGCGGCTTCAGGTACCACGGGCGCATCAAAGCGCTCGCCGATGCCGCGCGTGAAGGCGGCTTGAAGTTCTAGGGAACAGGACGAATCGAGCAAGGGGGCACGCCCCCCTTGCAGACCCCCGAGTCAGGGCGAGGAAGACGAAATGGCCAGAATGCAGCCCAGGATGCAGCCCTCCGACGACCGCTCGGACGGCCTGCGCGAAAAGATGGTCGCGGTGAACCGCGTCACCAAGGTGGTGAAGGGCGGACGCGTGCTCGGCTTCGCGGCGCTCACCGTGGTGGGCGACGGCGACGGCGGCATCGGCATGGGCAAGGGCAAGGCCCGCGAGGTGCCGGTGGCGGTGCAGAAGTCGCTCGAGGAGGCGCGCCGCAAGTTGTTCCGGGTGAGCCTGCGCAACGGTACGCTCCAGCACGCGGTCATCGGCCGCCACGGCGCCTCGAAGGTGCTCATGCAGCCGGCTTCCGCGGGCACGGGGATCATCGCCGGCGGACCGATGCGCGCGGTGTTCGAGGTGATGGGCATCACCAACGTGCTGGCGAAGTGCATCGGCTCGACCAACCCGTACAACGTCGTGCGCGCGACGCTGGACGGCCTGAAGCAGATGCGCACGCCGGCGGAGGTGGCTGCCAAGCGCGGCAAGCGCATCGAAGAGATCACTGCGGCCTGACGGGACGGGATCCATGGCGGACAAGAAGACGCTCAAGGTGACGCTCGTGAAGAGCCCGATCGCCTGCAGGCAGAACCACCAGCAGACGGTGCGCGGCCTCGGCTTGCGCAAGATCCGCCAGACCGTGGAGGTCGAGGACACGCCGGCGGTGCGCGGGATGATCAAGCTGGTCAGCTACCTGGTGCGCGTCGACGCGTAACCGGCCGGAGAACGCACACATGTTTCTGAACGACATCAAGCCGGCGCCCGGCTCGCGGAAGCCCCGCCGCCGCGTCGGCCGCGGCATCGGCTCGGGATTCGGCAAGACGGCCGGCCGCGGGCACAAGGGGCAGAAGGCGCGCTCGGGGGGCTACCACAAGGTGGGCTTCGAGGGTGGACAGATGCCGCTGCAGCGGCGCCTGCCGAAGCGCGGATTCACCCCGCTCACGCGCGACACGTTCGCCGAGATCCGCCTCTCGGACCTCGAGCGGATGAAGGCGGACACGATCGACCTCGCGGCGCTGAAGGCCGAGGGGGTGATCTCGCGGCTAAAGACCGAAGCCAAGGTCGTGCTGTCGGGCAAGCTGACTCGCAAGGTCACCGTCAAGGACATGGGCGTGACCAAGGGCGCGCGCGCGGCGATCGAGGCTGCGGGCGGCGCCATCGTCGACAACCGGCCCAAGCCGGAGCCCAAGCAGCCGGAACCGAAGGCCAAGGCCGCCGCCCCGGTCGCGGAGACGGAAAAGCCCGCAAAGCCCGCAAAGCCCGCGAAGAAGGCCGACAAGGGCGAGAAGTCCGCGACGGCCGGGAAAGCGCCGAAGGGCGCGAAGCCGGAGAGCCAGTCCGGCGGCAAAGGCAAAGCGAAGTAGCACCGCAACCGAATCGAGACCCGCTCTCATAAAGCCAGTGGCCACCGCAGCCCAACAACTCGGCAAGACCGGCAAGTACGGGGACCTGAAGAAGCGCCTCTTCTTCCTCCTCGGGGCGCTCGTCGTCTTCCGCATCGGCGCGCACATCCCGGTGCCGGGGATCGACCCGAACGTGCTCGCCGACCTGTTCCGCTCGAACCAGGGCGGCATCCTGGGCCTGTTCAACATGTTCTCGGGCGGCGCGCTGTCGCGCTTCACGATCTTCGCGCTCGGGATCATGCCGTACATCTCCGCGTCGATCATCATGCAGCTGATGACCGCGGTGAGCCCGCAGCTCGAGCAGCTGCGCAAGGAAGGCCAGTCGGGCCAGCGCAAGATCACGCAGTACACGCGTTACTTCACCCTGGGCCTTGCGCTCTTCCAGGCGACCGGCATCTCGATCGCGCTCGAGTCGCAGCCGGGACTGGTGACCGATCCGGGCCTGCTGTTCCGGTTCACGACCGTCGTGACCCTGGTCACCGGCACCATGTTCCTGATGTGGCTCGGCGAGCAGATCACCGAGCGCGGCCTCGGCAACGGCATCTCGATCATCATCTTTGCCGGCATCGCGGCGGGCCTGCCGAGCGCGATCGCCGGGACGCTCGAGCTAGTGCGCACCGGTGCAATGCACCCCCTCACGGCGCTCATCATCGCGGTCGGCGTGGCGTTGATCACCTGGTTCGTCTGCTTCGTCGAGCGCGGCCAGCGCAAGATCCTGGTCAATTACGCGAAGCGCCAGGTCGGCAACAAGGTATACGGCGGCCAGGCGTCGCACCTGCCGTTCAAGCTCAACATGTCGGGCGTCATCCCGCCGATCTTCGCCTCCTCGATCATCCTCTTCCCGGCCACGCTGCTCGGCTGGTTCGGGCAGGGCGAGGGGCCGACGTTCCTGCGCGACATCGCCGCGACGCTCACGCCGGGGCAGCCGATCTACGTGCTGCTGTACGCCGCCGCGATCGTGTTCTTCTGCTTCTTCTACACAGCGCTGCAGTACAACCCGAAGGAGACGGCCGACAACCTCAAGAAGTCCGGCGCGTTCGTCCCGGGCATTCGGCCGGGCGACCAGACCGCGAAGTACCTCGAGCGGATCCTGTTGCGGCTCACCCTGGGCGGCGCGATCTACGTGGTCTCGATCTGCCTGGTGCCGGAATTCCTGATCCTGAGATGGAACGTGCCGTTCTATTTCGGCGGCACCAGCCTGCTGATCATCGTGGTCGTGACGATGGACTTCATGTCGCAGGTGCAGGCGTACATCATGACGCACCAGTACGAGAGCCTGCTGAAGAAGGCCAATTTCAAGGGGGCAGGGTTCCCTACGCGTTAGGGTATGACGAAGGAAGACGTGATCCAGATGCAGGGCGAAATTGTGGAGAACCTGCCGAACGCCACCTTCAGGGTGAAGCTCGAGAACGGACACGTGGTAACGGGACACATCGCCGGAACGATGCGGATGCACTACATCCGCATGCTTCCCGGAGACAAGGTGACGGTGGAGCTTGCGCCGTACGACTTATCCAGAGCGCGGATCGTTTTCCGCGCGAAGTAGGACCGACGAGCTCGGGGATCTACAAGGGGCGCAGCCCCTTGTTGGTACACGGGGGATATACAAGGGGAGTCTCCCCTTGTTGGTACGAAGGCTTTTTTTGGCGCCTCGCAGAAGCGAAGATCTCCGGGGCGCCGATGAGGAGATAGCGATGAAAGTGCTCGCATCGGTGAAGAAGATGTGCCGCAACTGCAAGATCATCCGCCGCCACCGCGTGGTGCGGGTGATCTGCAAGGATCCGCGGCACAAGCAGCGCCAGGGCTGATCCTGGCGATCAATGGAACGGCGGAGCAGCGGAGTAGCCACATGGCCCGGATTGCAGGCGTAAACATCCCGAACCAGCAGCATGCCGAGATCGCTCTGACGGCGATCTTCGGTATCGGCCGCGCGCGCGCAGCCGCGATTTGCGTCGCGGCGAGCATCCCCGGCACGCGCAAGATGAAGGACCTCTCGGATAGCGATCTGGATCGGCTGCGCGAGGCGGTCGGGCGGTTCACCGTCGAGGGCGATCTCCGGCGCGAGGTGTCGATGAACATCAAGCGCCTGATGGATCTGGGCGCCTACCGCGGCGTGCGGCACCGCAAGGGCCTTCCGGTCCGCGGCCAGCGCACGCGCACCAACGCGCGCACCCGCAAGGGCCCGCGCAAGGCGGCGATCGCCGCCAAGCCGCAAGCCGGCAAGGTTTGATCGGGCGCCTGCGAACCCAGCGCCCATAGAGGACGAGACCGATGGCACGACCCCAGCAGCCGCAAACGCAGACCGCCGCCCAGCGCGTCCGCAAGAAGGTGAAGAAGAACGTCGCCGAGGGCATCGCCCACGTGCACGCGTCGTTCAATAACACCATCATCACGATCACCGACCGGCAGGGCAACTGCCTGTCGTGGGCGACCTCGGGCGCGGCCGGCTTCAAGGGCTCGCGCAAGTCCACGCCGTTCGCCGCACAGGTCGCGGCCGAGCGCGCCGGACGGGGCGCGCTCGAGTGCGGCGTGAAGAACCTGGAGGTGCGCATCAGCGGCCCCGGTCCCGGCCGGGAATCGGCCGTGCGCGCCCTGAACGCCCTCGGGATCAAGATCGCGAGCATCAGCGACATCACGCCGGTGCCGCACAACGGCTGCCGCGCGCCCAAACGCCGCCGGATTTAAGGAAGAGAACCCGACATGGCCCGCAACCTGGATGCCAAGTGCCGCCTGTGCCGCCGCGAGGGGGAGAAGCTCTTCCTCAAGGGCGAGAAGTGCTTCACCGACAAGTGCGCGGTCGAGCGCCGCAGCTATGCGCCCGGACAGCACGGGCAGAAGAGCGGACAGCGCCTGTCCGACTTCGGCAAGCAGCTGCGCGAGAAGCAGAAGGTGCGCCGCACCTACAGCATCCTCGAACGGCAGTTCCGCAAGATCTACTTCGAGGCCGACCGCCGCAAGGGCGTGACCGGCGAGAACCTGCTGCAGATCCTCGAATCGCGGCTGGACACCGTCGCCTTCCGGATGGGCTTCGGCGCGAGCCGCGCCGAGGCGCGCCAGGTCGTGCGGCACAACGGAGTCCTGGTGAACGGCAAGCGCGTGAACATCCCTTCGTACCTGGTGCGCCCGGGCGACACGGTCGAGGTGGCGCAGGGCGCCAAGGAACACCTGCGCGTCAAGGCGGCCTGCGAGGCGGCCGAGTCGCGCGGCTTCCCGGAGTGGATCGCGGTGGACGCGAAGGCCCTCAAGGGCACGTTCAAGGCGCTGCCGACGCGGGCCGAGCTGCCGTCGACGATCAACGAGAGCCTGGTGGTCGAGCTGTACTCGAAGTAATCCTAAGAGCGCCTGACAGAATGACCGTCAGGCGCCTGACTTAGGGGAGTATGAGGGGAGGTATCCCCGCATATCGTTAAAGGCTTTAAGCGAGGAAATCGCATGCAAAGCACTGGTTTTCTGAAGCCCCGCATCATCGACGTCCAGGCCGCGGCCCCGAATCACGCGAAGGTCACGATGGAGCCGTTCGAGCGGGGCTACGGCCACACGCTCGGCAACGCGCTGCGTCGCGTGCTGCTTTCGTCGATGCCGGGCTTCGCGCCCACCGAGGTGCAGATCGCGGGCGTGCTGCACGAGTACTCGACAATCGAGGGCGTGCAGGAGGACGTGGTCGACATCTTGCTCAACCTCAAGGGCGTGGTGCTCAAGCTGCATAGCGGCAACGAGGCGACGCTGCGCCTCGCCAAGAAGGGCGAGGGCCTGGTCACCGCCGCCGACATCGAGGTCACGCACGACGTCGAGATCATCAACCCCGAGCACGTCATCGCGCACCTGTCGCCGGGCGGCAAGCTCGAGATGACGGTGAAGGTCGAGCGCGGCCGCGGCTACCAGCCGGGCAACATGCGCGTGGTGCCCGAGGAGTCCAAGGGCATCGGCAAGATCATCCTCGATGCCTCGTTCTCGCCGGTGAAGCGCGTCAGCTACCAGGTCGAGAGCGCGCGCGTCGAGCAGCGCACCGACCTCGACAAGCTGATCATGGACATCGAAACCAACGGCGTCGTCGAGCCCGAGGAGGCGATCCGCTATGCGGCGCGCGTCCTGGTGGACCAGCTGTCAGTGTTCGCTGCGCTCGAGGGGACGTCGGTCCCGACCGAAGACAAGCAGCGCGAGAAGGCGCCGCCGATCGACCCGATCCTGCTGCGCCCGGTCGACGACCTGGAGCTCACGGTGCGTTCCGCGAACTGCCTGAAGGCCGAGAACATCTATTACATCGGCGACCTGATCCAGCGTACCGAGACCGAGCTCCTCAAGACACCGAACCTCGGCCGCAAGTCGCTCAACGAGATCAAGGAAGTGC
>Ga0105107_10001671_pt1 | contig 14447 bp, 13 predicted proteins | sample PPLLaktember2015_6_FD_79335 | JGI IMG/M metagenome (GOLD analysis project Ga0105107, IMG submission 79335) | Freshwater sediment microbial communities from Prairie Pothole Lake near Jamestown, North Dakota, USA - PPLs Lake P8 Core (1) Depth... | ecosystem: Environmental > Aquatic > Freshwater >...
GTTCCTTCAGCTGCGCGTGGATTTCACGCCATTCGCGCATCCGGTTGAACGACAGGAAGTGATCACGGCACGCCTTGTGGAGTTTGCGGTTGGACTCGTGGTGCAGCCCGTCCTCGAAGAACTTCCACAGTTTCAGGTAGCCGAGGAAGTCCGACTGCTCGTCGGCGAACATCTTCTGCGCCGCGTCGGCGGCCTGGGCGCGCTCGAGCGGTCGCTCGCGCGGATCCTGCATCGCGAGCGCGGCCGCGATCACCAGCACCTCGGCGAGGCTGCCTTCCTCGTGCGCGGCGAGCACCATGCGGCCGATGCGCGGATCGACCGGGAGCCGCGCGAGGCTGCGCCCGATGTCCGTCAGCTCGCGCGATTCGTCGACCGCGCCCAGCTCCTGGAGCAGTGCGTAGCCGTCGGCGATCGCCTTCGGCGCAGGCGGGTCGATGAAGGGGAACTCCTCCACGGCGCCCAGCCCCAGCGACTTCATGCGCAGGATCACCGCAGCGAGTGACGCGCGGAGAATCTCCGGATCGGTGAACGCCGGCCGCTTGGCGAAGTCCTGCTCGTCGTAGAGCCGGATGCACAGCCCCGCGGCAACACGCCCGCAGCGGCCGGCGCGCTGCTGGGCGGCTGCCTGCGAGATGCGCTCCACCTGCAGCTGCTCGACCTTGTTGCGATAGCTGTAGCGCTTCACGCGCGCGAGGCCGGGATCGATCACATAGCGAATGCCGGGCACCGTGAGCGAGGTCTCGGCGACGTTCGTTGCGAGCACGATGCGCCGGCCGGCGTGTCCCTTGAAGACCCGCTCCTGCTCCTGCGCCGAAAGGCGCGCATACAGCGGCAGGATCTCGGTCTGCGGAGGATGGTGCTTGCGCAGCGCCTCGGCGGCCTCGCGGATCTCCCGCTCGCCGGGCAGGAACACCAGGACGTCGCCCAGCCCCGCACGCGCCGTCTCGTCGACCGCGTCGACGATCGCCTCGTTCTCGTCGAGCTCGCCGTCCTCGTCTTCCTGCACCGGGCGGTAGCGCACCTCGACCGGAAAGAGGCGGCCGGACACCTCGATCACCGGCGCGCCGCCGAAATGCCGCGCAAACCGGTCGGCGTCGATGGTCGCCGAGGTCACGATCAGCCTGAGGTCCGGCCGGCGCGGCAGGAGCTGCCGCACGTAGCCGAGCAGGAAGTCGATGTTGAGGCTGCGCTCGTGCGCCTCGTCGATGATCAGCGTGTCGTACTGGGCAAGCTGCGGGTCGCCCTGCGTCTCCGCGAGCAGGATCCCGTCGGTCATGAGCTTCACGTACGTCGACGGGCTCGTCCGGTCGGTGAAGCGGATCTTGTAGCCGACCACCTGCCCGAGCTCGGTCTGCAGCTCCTGCGCGATCCGCGCGGCAGTCGCCCGCGCCGCGATCCGGCGCGGCTGCGTGTGGCCGATCAGCCCCTCGACGCCGCGGCCGAGGTCCAGGCAGATCTTCGGGAGCTGCGTGGTCTTGCCCGAGCCGGTCTCACCGCAGACGATCACGACGGGGTGAGCGCGAATGGCCGCCCCGATCTCGGCGCGCTTCGCCGCGATCGGCAGCTCCTCAGGAAACGTCGGGCGCGGGAGGTTGCGGCGCCGCGCCTCGAGCTCGACCGGCGAGCGGCGCCGCGCGGTGACCGCGATCATTCGCTCCCGGCGGCGAGCAGCCGCTCGGCGTAGCGCGCCAGCAGATCGACCTCGAGATTGACGCGCGCGCTGGGCTTCAGGTGCTTGAGCGTGGTCACCGCAAGCGTGTGAGGGATGAGGTTGATCTCGAACTCACGGCCGTCGACGCGATTGACCGTGAGGCTCACGCCCTGGACCGCGATGGAACCCTTGCGCGCAACGTACTTTGCGAGTTCCGTGGGCGCACGCACGACGAGCCGATGGCTCTCGCCCACCGGATCGAACGCCAGCACCTCGCCCACGCCGTCCACGTGACCGGAGACGAGATGCCCGCCAAGGCGATCGGCGAGACGCAGCGACTTCTCCAGGTTGACCTCGCCCGGTGCGCCGAGCCCCACGGTGCAGTCGATCGTCTCTTGCGACACGTCGACGTCGAAGCGCTGGACGGCGAGCGCGACCACCGTCAGGCAGCAGCCGTTCACCGCGATCGAGTCGCCGATGGCGACGTCGCTGGTGTCGAGCGCACCGGCGTCGATCGAGAGGCGGCGTCCCTTCGGCCTCGGCTCGACCTGCTCGATCCGGCCGATTGCGGCGACGATTCCGGTGAACATCGATGCCCCTCCTCAGACGGTCGGCCCAAATCGCGCGACGACGCGCAGGTCCTGGCCGATGCGCTGCACGTCGCGCCAGACGAGGCGGCGGCGCTGCGCTAGGTCGTCGAGCGCCGGCAGGTTGAACATGCCCTGCCCGCTCTCGCCGATCAGGCTCGGGGCGAGGTAGACGAGCAGCTCGTCGACGACGCCCGCCGCGACGAGCGAGCCGTTCAGCTTGAACCCCGCCTCGACGTGGATCTCGTTCAGCTCCCGGCGTGCGAGTTCGCGCATCAGGTCCGTCAGCTCGACCTTGCCGGTTGCGTTCGGCAGCACCACGACCTCGACGCCTCGGTCGCGCAGGCGCGCGGCCTTCTCACGGTCATCGACGGCCGCCGCAACGAGCGCGGTGCCACCGGCGAAAAGCCGCGCGTCGAGCGGCGCCTCGAGCCGCGAGTCGACGAGCACCTTGAGCGGCTGGCGCGGCGTCTCAACCGCGCGCACCGTGAGCTGCGGATCGTCATCCCGCACCGTACCGATGCCGGTGAGCACCGCACAAGCGCGCGCACGCCAGCGGTGCCCGTCGGCGCGCGCCTCCTCCCCGGTGATCCACTGACTCTTGCCGTTGCCGAGCGCGGTCTTGCCGTCAAGCGAGGCTGCGACCTTGAGGCGCACCCACGGTCGGCCGCGCGTCATGCGCGCGACGAAGCCGATGTTCAGCTCCCGCGCCTCGTCCTCCAGCAATCCGGTGTGCACCTCGACGCCGGCTGCGCGGAGCCGCGCGAAGCCGTCGCCGGCGACCTTCGGGTTCGGGTCCTGCATCGCGGCGACGACACGCCGCACCTTCGCCGCAATCAGCGCTTCAACGCAGGGCGGCGTGCGCCCGTGATGGCTGCAGGGCTCGAGCGTGAGGTGGACCGTCGCGCCGGCCGCGCGCTCGCCGGCGGCCCGCAGCGCGCTAATCTCCGCGTGGGGCTCGCCGGCGCGCTCGTGGAACCCTTCGCCGACGATCGCGCCGTCGCGGACGATCACGCAGCCGACGCGCGGGTTGGGCGTCGTGGTGAACAGGCCGCGCGCCGCAATCCGCAGCGCGTGCGCCATGAAATGCTCGTCAGCCGGGTTGAACATGCGGCGCTCGGTGCCGCGGCCCGCCGCTACTTCCCCTGCGCCCGCGGCCGAACCTTGCGCCCCGGACGCTTGAGCTCGAGCACCTTCTCGCGGAACTCGTCGACGCGCTGGAAGTCCTCGTACACCGAGGCGAAGCGGATGTAGGCGACGCTGTCCATCTTCTTCAGCTCCTGCATCACCATCTCGCCGACGGTGCGCGAACTGATCTCGCGCTCGCCGCGCGCGAGGATGCGCTGCTCGATGCGGTCGATCGCCGCGTCGACGTACTGCGTGGGCACCGGGCGCTTGTGCAGCGCGCGCGCGAAGCCGGTGCGGATCTTCTCCCGGTCATAGGCGATGCGGAAGCCGCTCGCCTTCACCACCACCGGCATCGCGAGCTCCACGCGCTCGTAGGTGGTGAAGCGCTTATCGCAGCTCTCGCACTCGCGCCGGCGCCGGATGCTGGTGCCGTCCTCCGATACGCGCGTGTCGATCACCGCGGTCTCGTCGGACTTGCAGTAAGGGCACTTCATCGTGCCTAGGCGGCCTTCTCGGCCGGCGCCCCCATGTGCGCGGTGGCCGGGTAGACCGGGAAGCGGCGGCACAGGGCGCGGGCCTGTTCGCGCACCCGCGCGACGACCGCTGCGTCGTGCGGCGCGTCGAGCACGTCCGCGATGAGGGTCGCGACCTGCTCCGCCTCGAACTCCTTGAACCCGCGCGTGGTCATTGCCGGCGTGCCAATGCGGATACCGCTCGTGATCGTCGGCTTCTGCGGGTCATTCGGAATCGTGTTCTTGTTCACCGTGATGTGGGCACTTTCCAGGATGTCCTCGACCGCCTTGCCGGTGACCCCCTTTGCGCGCAGGTCAACCAGGAAGAGATGCGAGTCCGTCCGGCCGGAGACGATCCGCGCGCCGCGCTCGGCGAGCACTTTCGACATCACCTGCGCGTTCGCCAGGACCTGCTCCTGGTAGCGCTTGAAGTCGCGCGTCATCGCCTCCTGGAACGCGACTGCCTTGGCCGCGATCACGTGCATGAGGGGCCCGCCCTGCAGCACCGGGAAGACCGCGGCGTTGAGCAGCTTCTCGTGCTCACGCGCCGCGAGCAGCATCCCGCCGCGCGGCCCGCGCAGCGTCTTGTGCGTGGTCGTGGTGACGAAGTCGGCGATGCCGATCGGGCTCGGGTAGACGCGCGCGGCGATCAGGCCGGCATAGTGCGCGATGTCGGCCATCAGGTACGCGCCGACGCTGTCGGCGATCTTGCGGAACTGCTTCCAGTCAAACTGCAGCGAGTAGGCGGACGCACCCGCGACGATCAGCTTGGGCTTGTGGCCCTTCGCGAGGTGCTCGACCTGCTCGTAGTCGATCTCCTCGCGCTCGTCCAGTCCGTAGAAGAACGCCTGGTAGACCTTGCCGGAGATGTTGATGGCGCTGCCGTGGGTGATATGGCCGCCGTGCGCGAGGGAGAGGCCGAGCATGACGTCGCCCGGCTTCAGTACCGCGGCATACACCGCCTGGTTCGCCTGCGAGCCCGAGTGCGGCTGGACGTTCGCGTAGTCGCAGCCGAAGAGCTTCTTCGCGCGCTCGATCGCGAGTTCCTCGGCGATGTCGACGTACTCGCAGCCGCCGTAGTAGCGCTTGCCGGGATAGCCCTCGGCGTACTTGTTGGTGAGCACCGAGCCCTGGGCCGCGAGCACTGCCGGGCTCGCGTAGTTCTCGGAGGCGATCAGCTCGATGTGATCTTCCTGCCGGCCGATTTCGGCCGCCACCGCGCGCCACAGCTCGGGGTCGGTTGTAGAGAGAGGCTCGCTGGAGAACATTGGGGGGCGCGCTCCAGAGTGGACGTGTGCGTAGTCTATCATGCTGCACCGCACGAGCCGCCCAGCGAGGGCGTTGAATCATGAGTGAAGACCCCGCATCGAAACTCCGGCGCGGGCCGCGTCTCGATCCTGCCGGCGCCGAATTCTGGGACGCTCGCTACCGCGAGGCGTTCACGCCATGGGACGCCGGCGGCGTACCCGCGGCCCTGGAGCGCTTTCTCGCCGGCGAGCACGCCGCCCGCCGCGTGCTCCTGCCCGGCTGCGGCACGGCATACGAGGCGCGCGCATTCGCGGAGCGCGGCCATGACGTTCTCGCAATCGACTTCAGCGCGCTCGCGCTCGAGCGTGCGCGCGAGCTGCTCGGCGAATGGTCGCGCGTCCTGCGCCACGCCGACTTCTTCGACGACGACCTTGGCCTGCCGTTCGACCTCGTCTACGAGCGCGCGTTTCTCTGCGCGCTGCCGCGGCCGCACTGGGCGCGCTGGGCAGCGCGCGTCGCCGAGATCGTGCGCCCGGGCGGCCGCGTGATCGGCTTCTTCTTCCGGAGCGACGACGAACGCGGCCCGCCGTTCGGCCTCAAGGAGGGCGAGATCGAGGCGCTGCTCGCGCCCGCGTTCGACCGCGTCGCGGATACACCGGTGGAGGATTCGATCCCGGTGTTCGCCGGGCGCGAGCACTGGCAGGAGTGGCGTCGGCGCTAAAGGCGATTCCCTCTCAAGCGATCAGCTTGCAGATCGCCTTGAGGTCGACGTTGCCGCCCGAGATCACCACGCCGACGCGCTTGCCGCGCACGTCGTGCGCGGCCTTGAAGAGCCCCGCGGCCGCGAGCGCCCCGGTCGGCTCGACCACGATCTTCATACGCTCCCACAGGTAGAGCATCGCGTCGAGCAGCTCGCGGTCGCTCACGGTCATCATGTCGTGGACATACGCGAGCACGAGTGGAAAGGTCACCTTTCCCAGCGACGGCGTGCGGGCACCGTCGGCGATCGTGTCGGGGTTGTGGACGGTCTGCAGCGTCTTGGTGCGGAACGACCGGGTCGCGTCGTCGCCCGCCTCGGGCTCGATGCCCACGACCTTGCACCCGGGCGCGAGATGCGCCGCGGCGATCGCGCAGCCCGAGAGCAGGCCGCCGCCGCCGCAACACACGAACAGCCAGTCGAGTCGCCCGGCCTCCTCGATCAGCTCCTTCGCCGCCGTGCCCTGGCCGGCGACGACGTGCGGATGATCGTAGGGGGGGATCACGGTGAGCCCGCGCTCGGCGGCGAGCGCCGCGCCGAGCGCCTCGCGGGTGGTCGCGTTCTTGTCGTAGGTGATGACCTCGCCGCCGTAACCGCGCGTCGCCGCGAGCTTCACCGCCGGCGCATCGTCGGGCATGACGATCGTCGTGCGGATGCCGAGCAGCGTGCCGGCGAGGGCGATCGCCTGGGCATGATTGCCCGACGAGTACGCGAGCACGCCGCGCCGCCTCTCCGCGTCGGAGAGCTGGGCGAGCGCGTTGTACGCGCCGCGGAACTTGAAGGCGCCCATGCGCTGCAAGTTCTCGCACTTGAAGAACACCTCGGCGCCGGTGCGTGCGTTCACCGTGCGCGAAGTCATCACCGGCGTGCGATGAGCATGGCCCGCGAGCCGCGCCGCGGCGGCGGCGACGTCGGCGTACGAGACGGGCAATTCTTGATCGGGCGCGTTCATGCCGGCATTTCACCGCATCGGCTATTCATCGTCCAGCGCCTCTTCGGGCAGGTGCCCGACGTCGGCCCAGGCCTCGATGGTCCACCGGCGACCCTCGATCCGCACGCGGTTGAGACCCGCGTTCGGAACCACGAACGTGCGGGGCATCTCCAGGGCGATCTGATGCGCGCGCCGGTACACGATGCCGAGGACGCCGCCGTGCGTGACCACGGCGACCCGCGCCTCGCCGTGGACGGCGGCGAGCCGCTCGAAGGCGTCGAATACGCGGTTCCGGAACTCGATGCCGCTCTCGCCTTCGGGTACGCCGTAGTCCTGGTCGCGCGCGATGAGCCGCCGGTACGCCTCGCTGTGACGGTGCTCGATCTCGGACCAGGTCATGCCTTCGAGGATGCCGTAGCAGCGCTCGCGGAGCCGCGGATCGGGCCCGATCGGCAGTCCGAGCCCGGCGGCGATCGGCGCGGCCGTCTCCTGCGTGCGACCCAGGTCGCTCGCCACCAGCGCGTCGATCGGCTCGCCGGCGAGGCGGGCGGCCACGGCGGCGGCCTGGGCGCGCCCGGTCGCGGTGAGCGGACTGTCGCGCCAGCCTTGCAGCCGGCCGGCGACGTTCCAGTCGGTCTCGCCGTGCCGGACGATGAGGAAGGTGGTCACGTGTGACGTGTCTCCGGGACCCGCATAGCGGGAATAGTGCCCGCAGGCGTCGCGCTGCGGCAGCGGCGCGGGCCCCGTTCGTTTAGTTTATCGTCCCGACAGGTTCGATCCCCGCGCATGCCCGTCTCACTCGACGCGACCACCGGCCAGCATCTCGGCGACCGGACCGAGCAGCAGGATCGCGTCGCAATCATCCCCAGCAAGAAGCTCAAGGGCACCGCGCTCGTGATCGTCGCCGACGGCGCCGGCGGCTACAAGGGCGGCGCCCAGGCCGCCGAGCAGGTCATGGGCACCGCGCTCAGCCTGTTCGAGAACTTCTCGCCCAAGAGCGAGTCGCCGCAGGACCTGCTGCGCCAGATCGCGCTCGAGGCCCACACCGTGATCCGCCTCAACCGGGTGCTCACCGAGGAAGAGCCGCACAGCACGGTGGTCGCGATGATCCTGCAGCCGGACCGCGTCGACTGGGGCTGGGTCGGCGACAGCCGGCTCTACCACTTCAACGACGCGACCCTCAAGAGTCGCTCGAAGGACCATTCCTACGTCCAGCAGCAGATCGACGAGGGCCAGTGGCGCGAGCAGGACCGGCACAAGCACCCGAACCGCAACCTGCTCCTCCAGGCGCTCGGACACTCGGAGACCCCGGTCCCGAGCTTCGGTGCGACCGCACCGCTCGCCGCGAACGACACCTTTCTCCTCTGCTCCGACGGGCTGTGGGACTACTTCAGCGACGCGGAGATCGGCACGGCGCTCGCCACGCTCCCGCCGCGCAAAGCCGCCGAGACGCTGATCAGCGCCGCGCGCGTGCGCGCGAAAGGTCGCGGCGACAACATCTCGGTCGCGATCGTCAAGCTGACGCAAACGTAACAGGCTGTTGAGAGTCAGTTTCCCGAAGCAACGCCTGAGTTCATCGCGAATAGTGTCCAGAGGGAAACCGACTCTCAACAGGCACCGTTATAGGGGGCAGGGGGAATGTATCCCCCGCATTTCAGCACCCTGCTGACGCAGCGCGCGTCACGCGTCAGTTTCCCTTCAGCCAGCCACGCCTGAGCCGCAGCGCTCCCGCGCCCGCTTTCTTCGCGAGGCGCAGGACGCACGTGTCCTCGGGTGGCGCTGCGAGTCGGACCGTGACCTCGTGCAGCTCGTCGCGCCGGAAGGCGTGCACGCGCACCGTGTCGCCGGGCCGCCGGGGCGCGAGCAGCGCGTCGAGGGTCTTCGGCGTGGCGCGCAGCCCGTCGAGCGCGACGACGACGTCGCCCGCCGCGAGTCCCGCCGTCTGCGCCGGGCCGCCGTCGAACACGTGCGTGAGCTTCAGGTCAGCGCCATCGCTTGCAGTGCGCGCACCGAGCGTGACGCGCGCCGCGAGTGCGGTGGCGCTCTTCGCCGCCGGCCGGCCGCCGCGGTCCGCGGTCGATTCCGCCGCGCGGACTTCCATCTCGACGCCGACCGTCGCGAGCAGGTGCTCGAGCGGAAGCTCGGCGGTCGAGCGCAGCGCGCGGTCGAAGAAGGTCCGCAGCCGCACCCCAGTTACCTCCTCGGCAAGGCGCTCGACGCCGTCCTCGGGCACGCCCACGCCCGGCCGGCCGTAGCGCCGCCAGAGCGCGCGCATCACGTCGTCGAGCGACCGGCGGCCGCCCGTGCGGCTGCGAACGAGCAGATCGACGCAAAGCGCGACCAAGCTGCCCTTGCCGTAATAGCTCACGATCGCGTTCGGCGCGTTCTCGTCCTGCCGGTAGTACTTGATCCACGCGTCCCAGCTCGACTCCGCCACCGTCTGCCGGCGCCGCCCCGGCGTGCGCAGGAGCTGCGTGATCGAACGACCGAGCGTCTCGAGGTATTGCTCGGGCGCGAGCAGGCCGCAGCGTGCGAGCGCGAGGTCGTCGTAGTACGACGTGATCCCCTCGAACGCCCACAGCAGCGTGGTGTAGTTCTCGCGGTCAAGTTCGTAGGGCGTGAACGCCTGCGGCTTGATGCACTTGACGTTCCAGGTGTGGAAGTACTCGTGGCTCGCGAGGCCGAGGAAGGTGCGGTAGCCCTCGGTCGCCTCCTTGACGCCGGGCTGCGGAAGGTCGTCGCGACTGCAGACGAGCGCCGTCGAGGCGCGATGCTCCAGCCCGCCGTACCCCTCGCCCAGCGCGGTCACGAGGAACACGTAGCGATGCATCGGCGGCGGTCCGCCAAAGAACCGGAGGTGCTGCTCGCACACGTGCTTCAGGTCGCGCGCCAGGCGCCCCAAATCGCACCGCTGCCGCCCGGTGATCACGACCTCGTGCGGCACGCCGCCCGCGCTGAATGTCGCATGCGCGAAGGTGCCCATCTCGACCGGATGATCGATCAGCTCGTCGTAGTCGTCGGCGATGTAAGGCCCGAAGCCGAACGGCCGGGCACCCGCGCGCGCGAGCGAGGTCGCCACGTGCCACGGCGCATAGCGGCGACCGGGCGGCGGCACGATCTCCACCTCGCACGGCCGATCCTCCTTGCCGGGCACCTGCAGGAACACCGCCGTGCCGTTGAAGAAACCGTGCGTCGTGTCGAGGTGCGCGCCGCGCACCGAGAGGTCCCAGGCATAGACCTCCGCGGTCACAGTCAGCGGACCGCCGCAGGGCGCCGCGCGCCACGTGTGCTTGTCCGTCTTCGCCAGCTTCACCGGCACGCCGCGGGACTCGGCGTGGATGGCGACGACGTGCTTCGCGAACTCCCGGATCATGTAGCTGCCCGGTATCCACGCGGGCAGGGCGAAGCGCTGGCCCGAGGGATCGGGATCGGCGACGGTGCACGCGACCTCGAAGAGGTGCGCCTCCGGGTGGCGCGGCTGGATGCGGTAGCGAATCGGCGGCCGGTTTTTCATTTCGTTCGTGGTGCCTTCCTGGAGAGACCGGGTCGCGCGCTGCGCGCGCCGGCGGGCGGATCGGACGCCGCGGCCCGCAGCCAGCCGACGAACGCCTGCGCCGCGGGTCGATCGGCCGCACGCGGCGCCACGATCGCGTAGTACGCGCGGGCCTGCCCGGGCGCCGTATGGCGGCTGCCGAACGGCGCGACGAGCCGGCCGGTGCGCAGCAGCTCGTCGGCGAGCGGCACGCTGCCGAGTGCCACCCCCTGCCCGGCGACCGCCGCGTGGATGACCTGGTCGGGCTGGCTGAACCGCACCATGCCGGCCGGCGCCGGCATCGGCACGCGCATCGTCTCGAACCAGACGCGCCACGTCAGCCAGGGCGTGCGCTCGGCGTCGTCGTACTCGAGCAGCACGCAGCGCGCGAGATCCTCGGGGCGCTTGAGCCGCGCGGCACGGACGACCTCCGGACTCGCGACCGGCAGCACGCGCACACCGAAGAGTCGGATCGCCCCTGGTCCGGCGACCGCAGGCGGGCAGTAGCGGACGGCGACGTCGATCCGGTCGCGCTCGAGATCCTGGATCCGGTTATCGGCCACGAGCCGCACCTGGATGCCCGGATGCGCTGCCTGGAACTGCGCGAGGCGCGGCACCAGCCAGAGCGTGGCGAACGTGACGGTGGTCGCGACGGTCAGGCTCGCACTGCCCTGCCCGGCGCGCACCGCTGCGGTCGCCGCGCGCAGCTCGTCGAGCGCGGTGCACACCGCCCTGTAGTAGCGCTGCCCCTCATCGGTCAGGAGCAGCGCGCGGATGCGGCGCTGGAAGAGCTGTACCCCCAGCTGCTCCTCGAGCGCCTGCACCTGCCGGCTGATGGCCGACTGGGTGAGGAAAAGCTCTTCCCCCGCCTTGGTGAAAGACAAGTGCCGCGCGGCGGCCTCGAAGCCCTTCAGGAGGTCGAGCGATGGCAGATCGCGTGTCGCCACATGGATTCCCGTTCGTCATGCATCGAATGCCGACAACTCGTTTGCCGCCACACGGTGCGCGGCGGAGACTGCGGGCACGCAGCGGCGAAATCCCTGCCGCCGACGCATGACTCGAACGCATTATCAGGAGCAAGACGATGAACATCAAGGCCACCACCGCCCTGCTCGCACTCACGCGCGGGAACGCGCTCACCCTGGACGACGCGCGCGGCGCGCTGGTCCGCGTGCTGACCGGCCGCCTGTGGATCACCCAGGAGCGCGACCGCAAGGATCACTTCGTGGATGCCGGCGCGAGCTTCCGCATCGACCGGGACGGACCGACCGTCGTTGAAGCCGCGCGCGACGCTCGCTTCGTCGTGGAAGCGGCGACCGCGGGCGCGCTCGAGGCGTGGTGGCGCCCGGCCACGCGCGTCACCGGATGATGAGCGTGATGCGGTCTTCGCCGCGCACCAGCGCGATGCGGAGCGGCTGCTCGGCGGTGCGCAGCGCCTCGAAGAGCTGCTTGACGTTGCGCACGCGCACGCGGTTCACCCCGTAGATCAGGTCGCCGGCGCGCAGGCCGTTCCGGAACGCGGAGCTCGAGGGCTCGACCGAGGCGACCACAATCGCCTCGATCTGGCCGTAAAGCGGCATCCCCGGCGCGAGGTCTGCGACCCGCGCGCCTGCAAGCTGCGGCACCGCTTCGCCCGCCAGCGCGGTCACCTGGAACGGCTCCCCGATGCGGGCACGGATGCGCACCGGCCGCCCGTCCCGGAGCACGGTCATGTCCACTTCCTCGCCGACCGGCGTCAGACCGATCCGGTTGCGCAGCTCGCCCGAGCTGCGGATGGGCCGCCCGTTGGTCGTGGTTACCACGTCGCGCGGCCGCAGCCCGGCCTGCTCGGCGGTCGATCCCGGTTCGACCTTCTGCACGACCGCGCCCTCGGTGACCGTGAGCCCGAGCTGCTTCGCCACCGCCGGCGTGACGTCCTGGGTCGTCACCCCGAGGCGCCCGCGCCGCACCTCGCCAAAGCGCAGGATCTGGTCCATCACCGCGCGCGCCATGTTCACCGGCACGGCGAAGCCGATGCCGATGTTGGCGCCCGGCCCGAAGATCGCCGAGTTGATGCCGACCAACTCGCCGCGCAGGTTGACGAGCGCCCCGCCGGAGTTCCCCGGGTTGATCGAGGCGTCGGTCTGAATGAACTCCTCGTAGCCTTCCATGCTGAGCCCGCTGCGCCCGACCGCGCTCACGATCCCCGAGGTCACAGTCTGGCCAATCCCGAACGGGTTGCCGATCGCGACCACGAAGTCGCCGACGTTCACCCGGTCGGAGTCCGCGAACGGGATCGCCGTCAGCCCTTCGGGCGGGATGCGGAGCAGCGCGATGTCGGTGCCGGGATCGCTGCCGACGAGCTGCGCCTTGAACACGCGACGATCCTTCGTCCCGACGACGATCTCCTGCGCGTCTTTCACGACGTGGTGGTTGGTGATCACCAGGCCGCGCGCCGCGTCGACGATCACGCCCGAGCCGGCCGACAGCTCGCCCTTCTGCGGCTGATCGGGCACGCCGAAGAAGCGCCGGAAGAACGGATCGCGCAGCAGCGGGTTCGCCTCCATCGGCGCGCGCGCCACCACGGCGATGTTCACGACCGCGGGCGTGGCCCGGGCGAGCATCGGCGCGAGCGTCGGCAGCGGCTGCCCGTCGACGGCCCCCGGCAGCGCGGTCTGCGCGGGGACGGAAAGCGTGCAGAGCGTCAGGCAGAGGGCGACGACGAATCGCAGGACCATGGCAAATTCTACGTGGAGGGGTCAGCCGCGCGCGAGATCGGCGGGCGTGTCGATGTCGCGCACCACGCCCGGGTCGTCGACGGCGACGCGCGCGAGCGCGGCGGGGTTGGCCTTCACGATCTCCCGCGCCCCGGCGTCGCCCGCAAGGTGTTCCAGCGCGTCGCGGAACGTGCGCGCAAACCCCACCGGATGCCCGCGCTCGCCGCGGTAGTGCGGGGCCGCGATCGCCGCGCCGCCGGCCACCGCCGCGGCGACGCGCCGGATGGTCTCGGGACGGATGAACGGCATGTCGGCGAGCGCGACGACCCAGCCCGTGGCGTCGCCGGCCGCCCGCACCGCGTGGCCGAGCGTGACGCCCATGCCTTCGGCAGCGCGGTTGCAGACGGTCACTTCGGCGCCTGCCGCACGCAGCGCGCGCTCGAGGTCCGGAGCGCCGGGGCGCACGACGGCGACGACGCGCGGAACGGCGGCGATCAGATTGCGCGCGGACGCGACGGCGATCGGCGTGCCGTCGGCGAGCGGATGAAGCAGCTTGTCGGAGCCGAACCGGGAGGCCGAGCCGCCGGCGAGGAGGATGCCGACGACGGGCTCGGGGGCGCCCCCCGGGCTCAACCCTGCGGCACCGCGCAGCTCGAGGGGGCGAAGTCGCTCGCCGGCTGCTCGAGCGTCGCGCCGACTTTCACCCCGCGACGCACCGCGGTCATCTCGGCGAGGATCGCGACCGCGATCTCGGGCGGCGTCTTGGCACCGATCCTGAGGCCGACCGGGCCGTACAGCTTCGCGATCTCCGCTTCGGCGAGGTCGAAGCCGGCGAGCCGCTTGCGGCGCGCGTCGTTGTTCTTCTTCGACCCGAGCGCGCCGACGTAGAAGCACGGCGCCTTGAGCGCTTCGAGCAACGCGGCATCGTCGAGCTTCGGATCGTGCGTCACCGCGACGACCGCAAGGTGCGGGTCCGGGTTCAGCGCGAGCACCGTGTCATCGGGATAGCCGCGCAGCAGCGTTGCGCCCGGGACGTCCCACTCCTCGGCGTACTCGTCCCGCGGGTCGCAGACGGTCACGTGGTAGTCGAGCGCCATCGCCATCTGCGCGAGGTAGCGGCTCGTTTGGCCGGCGCCGATGATCAGCAGCCGCCAACGCGGACCGTGCACGGTTTTCAGCACCTTGCCGTCGAATTCGAGCGTGTCCGACCACTTGCCGGGGTCGAGCCGCACCGCGCCGGTTTCCATGTCGACCGAGCGGGCCACGAGCTCGTGGCGCTCGATGATCTCGAGCAGCTCGCGCAGCCTGGCGCCCGCGCCCACCGGCTCGAGCACGAGCTGGAGGGTGCCGCCGCACGGTAGGCCCCAGCGCTTGGCCTCCTCGTCGGAGACGCCGTAGGTGGTGA
>Ga0105107_10001676_pt1 | contig 14433 bp, 14 predicted proteins | sample PPLLaktember2015_6_FD_79335 | JGI IMG/M metagenome (GOLD analysis project Ga0105107, IMG submission 79335) | Freshwater sediment microbial communities from Prairie Pothole Lake near Jamestown, North Dakota, USA - PPLs Lake P8 Core (1) Depth... | ecosystem: Environmental > Aquatic > Freshwater >...
ATCGTGCTCGGCAATGGCTCGAACGACGTGCTCGAATTGGCAGCACGGTCGTTTCTCGCGCCCGGCCTGTCTGCGGTCTACTCGCAACACGCTTTCGCGGTCTACCCGCTGGCGGTGCAGGCGGTCGGTGCGCAGGGCATTGCCGTGCCGGCACGCGCTTACTGCCATGACCTTGCGGCGATGGCGCGCGCAGTGCGGCCCGACACCCGCGTCGTATTTGTCGCCAACCCCAACAACCCCACAGGCACCTATGTGCCGGGGGCTGAGCTGGAGTCCTTTATCGCGGGGCTGTCGCGCGACGTGCTGGTCGTGCTGGACGAGGCCTACAACGAATACCTGCGTCCCGAGTCTCGCTACGACAGCATCGCGTGGCTGAAGAAATTTTCCAACCTGGTCATTACCCGCACCTTTTCGAAAGTCTACGGACTCGCGGGCCTGCGCGTCGGTTATGCGCTGGCAGCGCCCGGTGTCGCCGACCTGATGAACCGCGTGCGCCAGCCATTCAATGTGAACAGCCTGTCGCTGGCTGCGGCAGCGGCGGCGCTGGATGACGAGGCCTTCGTCCGCGAAAGTTATGAACTGAACTGTCGCGGCATGGCACAGATCATCGCCGGACTGCGGCAGCAGGGGCTGGAACACATTCCGTCGTATGGCAATTTCGTGACCTTCAAAGTGCCGGGTGCCGCAGCGGTCTTTCAGCGGCTGTTGCGCGCAGGTGTCATCGTGCGGCCCATTGCCGCCTACGGCATGCCGGATCATCTGCGGGTGTCGATCGGACTCGAAACCGAGAATGCGCGTTTCCTCGATGCGCTGCGGCAGGCGCTGGCGGCCTAGGCGGCCTGTTGCCGAGGGGAACTTCATGCCGGCCAAACCCCGCATCAACAAACTCGTAGTCATTGGTGTCGGCCTGATCGGCGGTTCATTTGCGCTCGCGCTGAAGAAGGCGCGCATCGTCAAGCAGGTCGTGGGTGTCGGGCGCAGCCGCAAGAACCTGCAAGTGGCGTTGCGCCGCGGCGTGATTGACCGCGCAGAAACCGATGCTGCGCGCGCAGTCGCCGATGCCGACCTGGTACTGGTGGGGGCACCGGTGGGACAGATGCCGGCGATTTTTGCGCGGATTGCCCCGGCGCTGCCGCCGCACGCGGTCGTCACCGACGCCGGCAGCACCAAGCAGGATGTCATCGCCGCGGCGCGCCAGCACCTCGGCGCGCATTTTCCGATGTTTGTGCCGGCGCATCCCATTGCCGGCACCGAGAACAGCGGGGCCGCCGCCGCCTTTGCGGAATTGTTTCGTGACCGCAACCTGATCCTTGTGCCGCAGACCGAGACCAGGGCTGCGGCCGTGCGACTGGTACGCGCGGCGTGGACGGCGTGCGGTGCGCGCATCGTGCGCCTGGAAGCCGCCGAGCACGACGAGATTTTTGGCGCGGTGAGCCATTTGCCGCATGTGATCGCGTTTGCGCTGGTGAACCAGCTCGCGCAGCGGCGCGATGCCAGGCGGCTGCTCGGTTTTTCCGGGGGCGGCCTGCGTGACACGGTACGCATTGCCGGCAGTTCACCGGAAATGTGGCGCGATATCTGCATCGCCAACCGCGATGCACTGGTGCCGTTGCTCGATGGCTACATCAGCGAGCTCGAAGCCGCGCGCGCGGCGCTGGCGGCGGGCGACGGCGCATCGCTCGAGGCGATGTTCCGCACGGCGCAGCAGGCGCGGGCGCGCTGGCTGGTCAGGCGCGACTGAAGCGCCATTCCACTGATGAGTGCAGCAAAGCCGGACTATCTCGATCTGCCGCCGATCCGCGCGGTGCGCGGCACGGTGCGCCTGCCGGGTTCGAAAAGCATTTCCAACCGCACGCTGTTGCTCGCCGCACTCGCGCAGGGCGCGACCACGTTGCGCGAAGTGCTGGATTCGGACGACACGCGCTACATGCTCGCTGCGCTGCGCGTGCTCGGCGTGCGGTGTGAGGAGGCCGGTGCGCGCGCGGTGACCGTACATGGCAGCAACGGCAGGTTCCCGGTCAAAAAGGCGGACCTGTTTCTGGGCAACGCGGGCACCGCCGTGCGGCCGTTGAGCGCCGTGCTGGCCTTGTGCGGTGGCGAATACCGGGTGGATGGCGTGGCGCGCATGCACGAACGGCCGATCGGCGACCTGGTCGATGCGTTGCGCCAGCTCGGCGCCGACATCCGCTATCTGGGTAATGCGGGATTTCCGCCGCTGGCGATTGGCGTCGGCGCCGTGCGATCGCCCGGCACGGTGAGCATCCGCGGCAACGTCTCGAGCCAGTATCTGACCGGACTGCTGATGGCGTTACCACTGCTCGGTGCGAGAACTGTCGTGCGCGTCGACGGCGAATTGATTTCCAAACCCTATGTCGAAATCACCCTCAACGCGATGCGCCGGTTCGGCGTGCCGGTCGAGCGCGACGACTGGACCACGTTCACGGTGCCGGCCGGTGCGCGCTATGTGAGTCCGGGCGAACTCTATGTCGAAGGGGATGCATCGTCTGCTTCGTATTTTCTCGCCGCCGGCGCGATCAGCGGCCTGACCGGCGGCGGTCCGGTGCGCGTTGAAGGCGTCGGGCGCGACAGCACCCAGGGTGACGTGCGGTTTGCCGAAGCGCTGCAGCAGATGGGCGCAACGGTCAGCATGAACGGACACTGGATCGAGGCCACGGCCGGCAGGGATGCGCAACAGCGCGGCAAACTGCATGCGGTGGATCTGGACTGCAACCACATCCCGGATGCGGCAATGACGCTGGCGGTTGTCGCGCTGTTTACCGACGGCACCACCACGCTGCGCAATATTGCCAGCTGGCGGGTCAAGGAGACCGACCGCATTGCCGCGATGGCCACCGAACTCGCGAAACTCGGCGCGACGGTGGAGGAGGGTCGCGATTACCTGCGCATCACGCCGCCGGCAGCCTGGCGTGCGGCTGCGATCGACACCTACGATGACCATCGCATGGCGATGTGTTTTTCGCTCGCAGCGCTGGGGGGAGTCAGGGTCCGCATCAACGATCCGGGCTGCGTGGCAAAGACCTTCCCCGATTATTTCGAGGTACTGGCCGGGATCGTTCAAGTCTGAAGCATGGCGCCTGATCTGCCTACCGTGATCGCCATCGACGGCCCGTCGGCTTCCGGCAAGGGCACGATTGCCGTGGCGGTCGCCCGCCACCTCGGTTTCCACTACCTGGACAGCGGTGCCCTCTATCGGATCGTCGGCCTGGTCGGCAGTGAGCGGGGCGCCAACCTCGATGACGATCGCGAAATAAGTCATATCACATTGAATTTAAAGGTTAAATTTGAAGGTGATCGAGTGTTCGTCGACGGCCGTGAGGTGTCGGACCCGATCCGCGGTGAAGCGGCCGGCGCTGCCGCCTCGCGGGTGGCCGCGTTGCCCGGGGTGCGCTCGGCCTTGATGGCGCTGCAGCGCAGCTTCCGGCAGCCGCCGGGCCTGGTGGCGGACGGTCGCGACATGGGCTCGGTGGTGTTCCCAGATGCCCGGCTCAAGATCTACCTGACAGCGACCGCGGACGAGCGGGCGCGCAGGCGACATAAGCAGTTGATCGACAAGGGTTCCGGTGCTAGTATGGCGACCCTTTTGCAGGACATCCGCGACCGCGATTTTCGCGATAGCACTCGCGCCGTGGCGCCTCTGCTGAAGTGCATCGATGCCATCGAAATTGACACCACCGGCACCCCGGTGGACGTCGTGGTGGCGCAGGTCCTGCAGTTGTATCAAAAAGCGCAACAAAAAACGCAGTAACGCACCAAACCGGCGTCATGGGCGGCCAAGCCCGTGGCTTTTTTCAACTACCCTCCCGTTTCTGCAACGGGTGTGATAACCTCCTGATTCCAATGATGAAAACAACCCAACCCGCTGTTGCCACCGAGAGTTTTGCCGCGCTCTTTGAAGAGAGCCTGTCGCGCAAGGAAATGCGTATCGGCGAAGTGATTACCGCCGAAGTGATGCGCATTGATGACAATTTTGTGGTGGTCAACGCCGGCTTGAAGTCCGAGAGCTACGTTCCCGCTGAAGAATTCCGCGATGACCGTGGCGAGATCGAAGTCAAACCCGGCGACTTTGTCAGCGTCGCCATCGAAGCCCTCGAAGACGGTTACGGCGAAACCCGCCTGTCGCGCGACAAGGCCAAACGCCTCGCCGCCTGGCACGAACTGGAAGACGCCCTCGAGAAGGGCAATATCGTATCGGGCATGATCAGCGGCAAGGTCAAGGGCGGCCTGACCGTGATGATCAACGGCATCCGTGCATTCCTGCCCGGTTCGCTGGTCGACACGCGCCCGGTGAAGGACACGACACCTTACGAAAACAAGCAGATGGAGTTCAAGGTCATCAAGCTTGACCGCAAGCGCAACAACGTCGTGGTGTCGCGCCGTGCCGTGCTCGAAGCCAGCCAGGGCGAAGAGCGCCAGAAGCTGCTGGAAAACCTGCGCGAAGGCGCTACCGTCAAGGGCATCGTCAAGAACATCACCGACTACGGCGCGTTTGTCGACCTCGGCGGCATCGATGGCCTGTTGCACATCACCGATCTGGCATGGCGCCGGGTCAAGCATCCGTCCGAAATGCTCAACGTCGGCGACGAAGTTACTGCCAAAGTGCTCAAGTTCGACCAGGAAAAGAACCGCGTCTCGCTGGGGATGAAGCAGCTGGGCGAGGATCCGTGGGTCGGCCTGTCGCGCCGTTATCCGCCCAACACCCGCCTGTTCGGCAAGGTGTCGAACCTCACCGACTACGGCGCGTTCGTCGAAATCGAGCCGGGCATCGAAGGCCTGGTACACGTCTCCGAAATGGACTGGACCAACAAGAACGTCCATCCGTCCAAAGTCGTCCAGCTGGGCGATGAGGTCGAAGTGATGGTGCTCGAGATCGACGAAGACCGCCGCCGCATTTCGCTGGGCATGAAGCAGTGCATGGCGAATCCGTGGGAAGAGTTTTCGATGAACTGCAAGAAGGGGGACAAGGTCAAGGGGCAGATCAAGTCGATCACCGACTTCGGCATCTTCATCGGCCTGCCCGGCGGCATCGATGGCCTGGTGCATCTCTCCGACCTGTCCTGGAGCCTGCCCGGCGAAGAGGCCGTGCGCAACTACAAGAAGGGCGAGGAAGTTGAAGCGCAGGTGCTGTCGATCGATGTCGAGCGCGAGCGCATCTCGCTGGGCATCAAACAGCTCGACGGGGATCCCTTCACCAACTATGTCGGCGGCCATGAAAAGAACACTGTGGTCACCGGCACGGTCAAGTCGATCGATGCCAAGGGCGCTGTCATCAACCTCGAGGGCGACATGGAAGGCTATCTGCGCGCGTCGGAAGTTTCGCGCGACCGCGTGGAAGACATCCGCACCAAACTCAAGGAAGGGGATTCGGTGACGGCGATGATCATCAACGTCGACCGGAAGAACCGTACCATCAATCTGTCGATCAAGGCGAAAGACCTTGCGGAGGAGACCGAAGCCATGCAGAAAATGTCTTCGGACAACAAACAGGCGAGCTCGGGTACTACCAATCTCGGCGCCCTGCTCAAAGCCAAATTGGATACAGCCAATACTCAACAATAAGGAAGCATCATGACCAAGTCGGAGTTGATTGCGAAACTGGCCGCACGCTATCCACAGCTTGTTGCCAAGGACGCCGAACTGGCAGTGAAGATGATTCTCGATGCCATGGGGAAGAGCCTGTCGCAGGGGCAGCGCATCGAGATCAGGGGCTTTGGCAGTTTCGGTCTCAACTACCGACCGCCGCGGACCGGACGCAATCCCAAGTCCGGCGAGCGTGTGCAGGTGCCCGCGAAATACGTGCCGCATTTCAAGGCCGGCAAGGAACTTCGCGAACGCGTCGACATCAAGAAATAACGAACGATCAGGCATCGTTCCTTCCGGCGGCATGGCTTCACAGCCATGCCGTTTTTTTGTGGCCCGGCAGGATCCTCCGCACGGGCGGCGAGCATGATATTCTCCGCAGGCCATGCAATATCTCTTGTGGATCATCAAGAGCGCGCTGTTTCTCCTGATCCTGTCGTTTGCGATAGTGAACACGGATCCGGTCACGGTGCGTTATTACCTCGGATACCAGTGGGAAGCGCCGCTGGTACTGGTGCTGCTGGTGGCCGTCTGCGGCGGTGCGCTCGTCGGCCTGCTGGTCGGCTTGTTCCAGACATTGCGGTTGCGGCGGCAAATCGCCGCCCTCAAGCGGGAATTGCGTGCCGCACAGGCCGCACCGGCCGCGCAGCAGCCAGTTGCCGGCACGCCCGTCCTGCCGCCACCGGACCTGCTGTGACGCACCGGACATAATGGATATCGAACTGTGGTGGCTGCTGGCGTTACCTCTGTTTTTCGCGCTGGGATGGTTGGCGGCCCGGGTCGATATCCGGCAGATCGTCACGGAGTCCCGGTTGTTGCCGAGTTCCTATTTCAAGGGTCTCAATTTCCTGCTCAATGAGCAGCCCGACAAGGCCATCGAAGCTTTCATCGAAGTCGTCAAGGTCAATCCGCAGACCATAGAGCTGCATTTTGCACTGGGCAGTCTGTTCCGGCGGCGCGGTGAAGTCGATCGCGCAATCCGCATGCACCAGAACCTGGCCGAGCGCGAAGACCTCGCGCAGGAGCAGAAACTGCAGGCCCTGCTCGAACTGGCGCAGGATTACCTGAAGGCCGGACTGCTCGACCGTGCCGAGGAACTGTTCCTGAAGCTCGATGCCACGCAGCATGCGGAAGCCGCTCTGCATTTCCTGCTGGAAATCTATGAGCAGGAAAAAGAATGGCGCAAGGCGATCGTCATTGCCGAGAAACTTGAAGTGCTGAGCGGCAGCTCTTTTCAGAAGGAAATCGCCAACTTCTACTGCGAACTGGCTGAGCGCGAACTGATGCAGTCGCGTCCGGCCGCAGCGCGGCCGCACCTTGCCGAGGCGCTGGATCATCACCGGCTGTGCGTGCGTGCCAACCTGCTGCTGGGGGATCTCGAGCGCGATCTCGGCAACCGGCAGGCCGCGATTGCCGCCTGGCAGCGCATCGAGTCGCAGAACCCGGCCTATCTGTCGCTGGTCGCCGAGCGGCTGCTGACGGCGTATCGCGAAGAAGGGCAGCCGGACGAGGGCCTCAACCTGCTGCGCGTGTTCCTCGAAAAATATCCGTCGCTGGACCTGCTCGATATGGTCTATCAGGCGACGCTGGCCGGCAGCGGTCCGCAAGCAGCGTACCGCCTGGTGCGCGACGAAGTGCGGCGCACCCCCACGCTGCTGGGTCTCGACAAACTGCTCGAAGCACAATTGCTTGATGTTCCGCCGGAGCGCCGCAACGACCTGGAATTGATCAAGCAACTGATCCACCAGCACACGCGCAGCCTTGCGCTGTACAAATGCGAGCATTGCGGCTTCCGTGCCCGGCAGTTCTACTGGCATTGCCCGGCCTGCGGTGAATGGGAAACCTATGCGCCGCGGCGCACCGAAGAAAAAGGAATACCGGCTTGAGGGGAATTCCCGCATGACGGGGATAAGTGCATGAGCACCGACGGGAAAGGTCCGCGGGTCATCGTTGCGCTGGATTACGCGCATGGCGCCGAGGCGCTGGCCTTCGCCGGGCGGCTGGATCCGGTGCGCTGCCGGGTCAAGGTCGGCAAGGAACTGTTCACCGTTTCCGGCCCCGCCCTGGTGGAGCGGCTGGTGAGCCGCGGCTTTGATGTGTTTCTTGACCTCAAATATCACGACATTCCCCATACCGTCGCTGCGGCCTGCCGGTCTGCCGCGGCGCTGGGGGTGTGGATGATCAATGTGCATGCCAGTGGCGGACGGGTGATGATGCAGGCGGCACGTGAGGCGCTGGCGGGCGTGCAGCGCCCGCCAAAACTGATTGCGGTTACCGTGCTGACCAGCCTCGGCGCCGAGGATCTGCGCGAAATCGGTCATAGCGAGGAGCCGCCGGCACTGGTCGAACGGCTGGCGCGGCTGGCGGCTGCCAGCGGCATGGACGGCGTGGTGTGTTCGGCGCAGGAAGCGCCGCGGTTGCGGCAGGCCTGTGGGCCGGCATTCTGCCTGGTGACCCCGGGTATTCGCCTCGCCGGCGCAGCGCACGACGACCAGAAGCGCATCGTCACGCCGCAGGCAGCAATGGCCAACGGGGCGGATTATCTGGTCGTCGGCCGGCCGATCACCCGCGCGGCTGATCCGCTGGCGGTGCTCGACCGGATCAATGCCGAGATCGGCTGCGGCTAAAATGACCGAACTGATGAAAGCCATGCCCCGAAAAAAAATGCCGCTGCCCCCTAACGGCCTGCCGCTGCGGATGGGCCGGGCACGCGTGCTGGTGGTCGGCGATGTGATGCTCGACCGTTACTGGTTCGGCGAGGTCAACCGGATATCGCCCGAGGCGCCGGTGCCGGTGGTGAAGGTCGACCGCGTCGAAGAGCGTCTCGGTGGCGCCGCCAATGTTGCGCGCAATGTTGCTGCGCTGGGCGCCAAAGCGTCCCTGCTGTCGGTCGTGGGCCATGATGAAGCCGGCGGGCGGCTGCGTCAGCTGCTGAAAAACGAACATATCGCAGCCCGCCTGCACACCGATGCGACGGTGGCAACAACGGTCAAGTTGCGGGTCATCGGCCGTCAGCAGCAGTTGCTGCGAGCCGATTTCGAGATGCCGCCCAGCCACGAGGTGCTGGCGTCGAAACTGCGGGATTTCGAGCGCTTGCTCAAGAGTTGCGACGTGGTGATCCTGTCCGATTATGGCAAAGGCGGACTGGCCCATATCGCGCGGATGATTGCGCTGGCGCGCCGGCATGGCAAACCGGTACTGGTTGATCCCAAGGGCGAGGATTATTCGCGCTACCGTGGCGCCACCCTGGTGACGCCGAACCGTGCGGAATTGCGCGCGGTGACCGGTGGCTGGAACAATGAAGCGGCGCTGACGGCAAAAGCACAAAGCCTGCGCCAGCGGCTCGGATTCAGCGCCATGCTGGTCACGCGCAGCGAGGAAGGCATGACGCTCTATCGGCGCGGCAGCCGGCTGCACGTGATGGCGCAGGCGCGCGAAGTCTACGATGTCAGCGGCGCGGGAGACACGGTGATCGCGGTCGTCGGCGTCATGCTCGCGGCGGGACACGGACTGGAGGATGCGGTGCGCATCGCCAACCGCGCTGCCGGCATCGTTGTCGGCAAGTTCGGCACCGCAGTGGTTCATCCCGACGAATTGTTTCCGCCGGCGCAGGGGGGTAAGTCATGAGCTACGTGGTTACGGGCGCGGCCGGGTTTATCGGCGCGAATCTGGTCAAGGGCCTCAATGCGCACGGTATCACCGATATCCTCGCTGTCGATGACCTGACGCAGGGCGACAAATTCCGCAACCTGGTCGATTGTCAGATTGCCGACTATCTGGACAAGGACGAGTTTCTGGCGCGGGTGCGCGCCGGCGGCTTCCATCGCGGGGTCAAGGCCATCTATCATCAGGGCGCTTGTTCCGACACCACTGCCAGTGACGGCCGTTACGTGATGGCAACCAATTACGCATACTCGTGCGCGCTGCTCGATTTCTGCATGGCCGAAATGATCCCGTTCATCTATGCCTCATCTGCGGCCACCTATGGCGCACATGCCGAGTTTCGCGAGGACCCGGCATGCGAAGGACCGCTGAACGTGTACGGGTATTCGAAGCTGCTGTTTGACCAGCGGGTGCGCCGATTGCCGCGGGGCAGCTCGCAGGTGGTGGGCCTGCGTTACTTCAACGTCTATGGTGACCGCGAACAGCACAAGGACCGCATGGCCTCGGTCGCCTACCATTTCTTCAACCAGTACCGCGCCGAAGGCCATGTGCGGCTGTTCGAGGGCAGCGGAGGCTACGGCGATGGCGAGCAACGCCGCGATTTCGTGTCGGTCGAGGACGTGGTCAAGGTCAACCTGTTTTTCCTGCAGAATCCGTACCAGTCGGGCATATTCAATTGCGGCACCGGCGCTGCGCAGTCGTTCAATGATGTCGCAATGACCGTGTTGAACAGTTGCCGTGGCACCGAGGGTCGGCCGGCGCTGACGCTGCATGAACTGCAGCATCAGCGGTTGATCCGCTATATCCCGTTCCCTGGCGACTTGAAGGGCAAGTACCAGAGCTATACCCAGGCCGACCTGACCGCGTTGCGTGCGGCCGGTTATCAGGCGCCATTCCAGACCGTGGAGCAGGGGGTCGCGCACTACTGCCACCAGTTGCTGGCGAAGAGCGGCGGCTGAGCGTCATGGACAAGACCCTGGAGAATTTTGTCGGCAATACACCGCTGGTGAAACTGCAGCGTATTCCCGGTGCGACGAGCAATACGCTGCTGGCAAAACTCGAAGGCAACAATCCTGCCGGATCGGTCAAGGACCGGCCGGCGCTGTCGATGATCCGTCGCGCGCAGGAGCGCGGTACCATCAAGCCCGGCGACACGCTGATCGAACCGACCAGCGGCAACACCGGCATTGCGCTGGCGATGGCCGCCGCGATCATCGGGTATCGCATGGTGCTGGTGATGCCCGAGAACCAGTCGCTGGAACGCCAGCAGACCATGCGGGCCTACGGCGCTGAACTGGTGCTGACGCCGAAGGAGACGAGCATGGAGGGCGCGCGCGATGTCGCCGAGCGCATGGTGCGCGAAGGGCTTGGCGTAATGCTCGATCAGTTTTCCAATCCCGACAATCCGCGGGCGCACTACGAAAGCACCGGGCCGGAAATCTGGCGCGATACCGCCGGTCGTGTGACCCATTTCGTTTCCAGCATGGGCACGACCGGCACCATCATGGGGGTGTCGCGTTATCTGAAGGAGAAAAATCCTGACGTGCAGATCGTCGGCTGTCAGCCTGCCGATGGCGCGCAGATTCCAGGCATCCGCAAATGGCCGGCGGCGTATCTGCCGAAAATCTGCGACTGGTCGCAGATCGATCGCGTCGTTGAGGTCACGCAGGCCGATGCTGAAGACATGGCGCGGCGGCTGGCGCGCGACGAGGGCATATTCGCCGGCATTTCTTCCGGCGGTTCATTGTGGGCCGCGTTGCAGATTTCCGCGCAGGTGCGCGACGCGGTCATCGTGTTCATCGTCTGCGATCGCGGCGACCGTTATCTGTCGACCGGCGTGTTTCCAAACCGGTGAGCGGCCGTATAATTTTATAAGTAATTGTTTTTAAAGGTATTTTATTGAGTCCCGTACTGGTATTCGATATCGAGACCGTGCCCGATATCGCCGGCATCCGCCGCTTGCGCGAGATCGAAGACGCGGTGTCTGACCGCGATGTTGCGGAAATGGCATTCCAGTCGCGCCGGCAGGCGACCGGCAGCGATTTCCTGCCGCATTACCTGCACCGGGTGCTGGTGATTTCCTGCGTGCTGCAGGATCGCGACAGCTTCAAGGTCTGGTCGCTGGGCGCAGCGGGTGAGAGCGAGGGCGAAATCATCCAGCGCTTTTTCGACGGCATCGAGAAATACAGCCCGCAACTGGTGTCATGGAATGGCGGCGGCTTCGACCTGCCGGTGCTGCATTACCGCGGGCTGATGCACGGCGTGCAGGCCGCACGTTACTGGGACACCGGCGAGGATGACCGCGAATTCAAGTGGAACAACTACATCAGCCGCTACCATCAACGCCATCTCGACCTGATGGACCTGCTGGCACTGTACCAGCCGCGCGCCAATGCACCGCTGGACGCGCTGGCGCAGCTGATGGGCCTGCCGGGCAAGCTCGGCATGGACGGTTCCGCAGTGTGGGGCGCGTACCTGGACGGGCGTCTGGAAGACATCTGGCGGTACTGCGAAACCGACGTCGTCAATACCCACCTGGTCTATTTGCGTTTTCAGCTGCTGCGCGGCGCACTGACCCAGGCGCAGCACGATGGCCAGGTCAAGGCTGTGCGTACCGCACTGCAGAAGGCGGGGCAGCCGCACTGGCAGGAGTTTCTGTCGCGCTGGTCCGCGTAATGCGCGGTCGCAGTCATGCCCCGCGGACGACCATGGTCGGCCCGCTGCAGATCGAATCCCTGGATCACGAAGGCAAGGGCATCGCACGCCACGACGGCAAGGTGATGTTCATCGAAGGCGCGTTGCCCGGCGAAGTGGTCGAGGCGGCGATTTACCGCCGCAAACCCGCATTCGAGCAGGGCTACGCCACGCGGATTCTCAAGGAAAGCGCGGCGCGCACGACCCCGGACTGCCAGTTTTTCGGCTTGTGCGGCGGTTGCAGCCTGCAGCACATGAATCTGCGTACCCAGGTTGCCGCCAAGCAGCGCGTGCTCGAAGACAATCTGCGTCATATCGGCAAGGTCTCGCCGGAGCAGATTCTGCCGGCGATCCACGGTCCCGGCTGGGGCTATCGCCACCGCGGGCGCCTGACGGTGCGGCATGTGGCGAAGAAAGGCGGCGTGCTGGTCGGTTTCCACGAGAAGCGCAGCAGCTATGTTGCCGACATGCGCAGCTGCGAAGTGCTGCCGCGCCGGATATCCGCGTTGCTGGTGCCGCTGCGCGGACTGGTCGAGCAGCTGAGCATCCGCACCCGGCTGCCGCAGATCGAGCTCGCCATCACCGAAGTGGTCGATGTGCTGGTATTGCGCGTGCTGGAACCGCTGACCGAAGCTGATGCAGACCTTGTGCGGGTGTTTGCCGACACGCACCGGGTGGTGATTTACCTGCAGCCGGCCGGACCCGAAACGGCGCAGCTATTTCATCCGCCGGGTGCCGATGCGCTGTATTACACGCTGCCCGAATTCGACGTGCAGATCCATTTCCGCCCGACCGATTTCACGCAGGTCAATCATGCGATCAACCAGGTGCTGGTGCGCCGCGCGCTGAGGTTGCTCGACCCGCAGCCCGGGGAGCGCATCGCCGATCTGTTCTGCGGGTTGGGCAATTTCACGCTGCCGATTGCCCGCAGCGGTGCGCAGGTCACCGGCATCGAGGGCAGCGCCGGGCTGATCCGCAGGGCGGAAGAAAACGCGCAACGCAACGGGCTCGCCGGCCATAGCCGGTTTCTGACCATGGACCTGTTCAAGATCGATGCCGCGCAGTGGACGGCGCTGGGATCGTTCGACAAGGTGTTGATCGATCCGCCGCGTGACGGTGCCATGGAGCTGGTGAAGCTGATGGGTCATGACAGCCCGCGCCGCATTGTCTACGTGTCCTGCAATCCGGCTACGCTGGCACGCGATGCCGAAGTGCTGGTGGCCGTACATGGCTATACGCTGCGCGCAGCCGGCATCGTCAACATGTTTCCGCATACTGCGCATGTCGAATCGATGGCCTGGTTCGAAAGGGAATAGGATGGTTGTGCGACATTGCAGGCCATAAAAAAAGGCGGCCTGCAGGCCGCCTTTTTGTTGCGGGGTGGGCGTTCAGTCGCGATCGCCGCCGAGGATGCCCAGCAGTTGCAGCAGGCTGGTGAAAATATTGTAGAGCGACACGTACAACGTCAGGGTCGCCGACACATAGTTGGTTTCGCCGCCGCGCACGATCGAATTGATCTGCCACAGGATGATGGCGGAGGAGAAGATGATGAACGCGCCGCACAAGGTCAGTTGCAGCACCGGACTTTGCAGGAAAATGTTGGCAAGGACTGCCAGCATGATCACGACGAAGCCGACCAGCAGGAACTTGTTGAGGAAACTGAAATCGCGCTTGGTCGTCGAGGCGATGCCCGAGAGCACGAAGAACACGGCAGCGGTGCCACCGGCAGCCATCATCACCAGTTGCCCGCCGTTGCGCAGCGACAGGATCGTTTGCAGCAGCGGTGCCAGCATCAGGCCGAGAAAGGCCGTGAAGCCCAGCAGCAGCATCACGCCGAGGCTGCTGTCGCGATTCTTTTCGATCATGAATATCCAGCCGTAGAAAACGGCGAGCATCACCAGCGCGGACATGATCGGGCTGGCGCGCATGATGCTGAAATTCACGAAGTTCGTGCCGACGGCCGCGCCAATCACTGTCGGGATCAGCGACAGGGCGAGCAGCAGATAGGTGTTGCGCAGTACCCGGTTCTGCTCAGCGGAGATATCCGATGAACCGGCCGAGTAGGGGGCTGCGGTGCGCAGGTCAGGTTGCATAATGGTAAGAACCCTCCAGTTAAAAGTTGACTAAAACAGTCGATCGTAAGACGCCATTAAGACTACTGAAAGGTGCGGAAAGTTGCAATCATTATCATTGCGATTTTCCGGCCGCAGGATACACGCAAGCGTTTGATAATGAATGATATTATTTAACGCAATTGGCGGGAACAGGACCAGTGTGGGGGGGTTTGACGCTACAATTCGCCGCTCGCGTCGCGTCTTGGCCGGAGGCAGGTCAAGCGCTGCACGCGCGGCCGGAGCTAAAACCGGCAGCAGGATGAGGCAGCACAGGGAGAGTTGGCAGAGCGGTTGAATGCACCGGTCTTGAAAACCGGCAGGGTCGCAAGATCCTCGTGAGTTCGAATCTCACACTCTCCGCCAG
>Ga0105107_10001677_pt1 | contig 14431 bp, 13 predicted proteins | sample PPLLaktember2015_6_FD_79335 | JGI IMG/M metagenome (GOLD analysis project Ga0105107, IMG submission 79335) | Freshwater sediment microbial communities from Prairie Pothole Lake near Jamestown, North Dakota, USA - PPLs Lake P8 Core (1) Depth... | ecosystem: Environmental > Aquatic > Freshwater >...
AATGTGAACATCACCGCCGCGTTTCTGATCACGAAGGCGCTGCTGCCGGGAATGATTGAGCGCGGCTACGGCAAGATCATCAATACCTCATCCCTCGGCGGGCGAAAGGGTGCGGCCGGACGCAGCGCCTACCGGATCACGAAGGCCGGGCTCCGCGTTCGCGTTGTCGCCATCGCCTCGCAGGCCGCGCTCCGCGACGCGTCGGGTCGACCCGTCTGCTACGTGAAGCAGAAGGCGTTCAAGCTGACGGAGGCGGTGACGGTCTTCGGCGACGAGGCGCAGCAGCGCCCCGTCTACCGGATCACCGCGGACTGCGTGATCGACATCTCGGCCCAGTACCGGATAGACGACGTGGAGGGGCGCCCGCTCGGTGTGGTGCACCGCCGCGGGATGCGGTCGTTCTGGCGGGCGCTGTACGAGATCGGCCGCGAGGGTCAGCTCGTGTTCGTGGTGCAGGAGGAGAACCCGTGGGTGAAGGTCGCCAACGGGGCCCTCACGCAGATCCCCGTGCTGGGCCTCTTCGCGGGGTACCTGTTCCACCTGGCCTACCGGGTGACCCGGGCCGACACCGGGGCCGCCGCGCTGCGCGTGGCGAAGCGCCCGGCGTTCCTCGAGGTCCTCTGTACCACATCGATTCGGCGGGCGCGCTCGCCCGGGACGACGAGCGCCTCGTGGTGCTGGGCGTCCCGATGGTGCTCCTGCTCGAGCGGCAGCGGTAGTGCGGTCGCAGACGAGTAGTCACCGCGGAGGGCACGGAGAACGGCTCGAGCCGTTCCGCCGTGTCCGCTGTGCCCGCGTGCTCCACACCCGATCGGGGGGCTGGCGCCGCGCTCGCGAGGCCTAACGGTCGAGCGCGCGGAGCGCGTGCTCCACCGCCAGCCGGTAGCTCGTCTCGTCCGCGTGCGCGCACGTGACGAAGCGCGGCATCCCCTCGCGCGAGAACGTCGCGACCCGGGCGGTCGGAGGGCAGCCGGGCCCCGGTCCCGCTGCGACGTTCGTCGCGCGGAGGAACGCCGACCACCGGGACTCCAGCTCCCGCGTGTCGCGCGGGGGGAGCACCACAATCAGTTTCCCGAGCGCCCCGAGCGCGGCGAGGGCGGCGTACTCGCGGCGGAGCCCTTCCGTGGTCCCGAGCACCACGACGACGAGCTGCGAATCCCGGATGTGCGCCTCGACGCGCTCCAGCCACCGGTCGTTGGGCACGTAGAGGCGCGCCGCGCCGGCCGGCGGGACCGGCTCGCCCGGGCGACCGACCGCGACGACGGGCCCGCGCTCGGACAGCGCCGTCTCGAGCGTCTCCTCGAGGGTCCACATCCGCGCGTGCAGGTCCGACAGCCGCAGGCCGCGGCTCGAGGCCAGCGCCGCCCGCTTCAGCGTCGTGAGGTCGTCGCGGAACGACCGGAGGAGCAGGACCGGGGGCCGCGTGTCGCGCGCGGTGACCTGCGCGGCGGAGAGCGCCGCGAGCCGCTTGGCCCGCGTGAAGAAGAACGCCGCGCCGCCGAGGCCCGCGAGCATCGTGAGCAGCGCGAGCGCCCCGAGCCACCACGGGCTCCCCGCGAGCACCTCCGGGATCGAGACGACTGCCCTCCGCCCCATGATCGCCGCGATCATGGGATACGAGGGGGCGAGCACCACGAGGGCGCACAGCGCCGCGAGCAGGTAGTTCGCCGCCGCGGGCCAGAGTCGCTCGGCGTGACGGAGCGCGAGCGTGCGCGAGAGCCGCCGGCGCGCGCGCTCGAGGCCACGCTCCGGCCGGACGTGCCGCGGCCTCCGACTCCGAATCGCCCCGACGAGTCCCCGCACCATGAGAAGCTCGACGAGCGCCAGCACCCCGAGGGTCGCCCAGCCGACCGGCCCCGTCGTGTCGACGCTCGGCCGTGCGTCGATCCAGATCGCCGCGCCGAGCGCGTTGACCGCGACGAGCTGTAGTGCCGCCGCGACGGGGCTGCCGCGCGCGGTGGCGTAGGCGACGACGTAGAACGCCGCGACGAGGAGGAGCAGGAGCCCGTGGCGGGTGATCAGCGCGGGGAGCAGCAGGATGCTGCCGATGACGACGCCCACGCGCGCCGCGTCCGTGCACCACTCGCGCGCGTCGACGAGCCTCGTGATGTCGATGCGCTCGCTCGCAGCGACCGGCCCCGCTCCCGCCTCGTGAGACACGCGTCTGCTCCCTCGGGGGCCCCGACCGCCGGCCCCGACGCCACGTCGACTGACCGGTTCTGGCCGGGAGCGGTGGTTAGCAAGAATCGCGTAAGCCGACCGTGGAAAAGACGTGGGATCTTCCCAGTGGCCGGTTACCGGCACAGCATTGATTCCACATTATCGGCCAGGAGCTGCCCCTCAGGTTCGCAGTCCGGTTCCACGAGATCGAGTAAACGTCCTTGGCTAGCGTTTGTTTCTCCCTGCGTACGCGTTCATTAGAGGCGTTACCGAAATGCCATGAAGCACGATCGAGGCAGTCACGACCGTCAGCGTAAGTACCAGCAGGTATTCAGCCAGTTCGCGATTCACTCCGTGATTCATGACAAACATGAGATAGTAGATCGAGCCGATGCCTCGAATCCCGAACCAGGACAGTAGCAGGCGCTCGTCCTTCCGAATGGGCACGCCGAGCAGACCGAGCCACACTGCAAGAGGACGTACCAGCAGAAACAAGAAAGCGATGAACCAGGCAGACTCATGGGGCAAGCTTATAGACGCAAGCATCGCACCAACAACGAGGACAATGGCAAACTCCGCAATGCGCTCGAGTTGCTCGTTGAAGCCTCGGACGCCCTGCATCATGTAAGCGCCGGCGTGCTCCGGATCGGTCGCGAGCTCGCGCTGCTCGTCTTTCGTCGCGGGCGTGTGGATCGGCTGCTGCGGTGCCGTACCGTTCTGTCCCCGAACGCGCTGCAGAGCTAGTCCGGCCGCGAAGACGGCAAGGAACCCATATGCATGTGCGAGCAGCGCAGCGCCATAGGAAATACCAATCAATCCGAGAACGAGGAATTCGTCGAGCCCGACTGCCTCCTGGTGTTCGATGCGCAGGTAAACGACCAGCTTTCCGATAGCGGTTCCGAGCAGGGCACCAATGAGAAGGCCCGCACCCCCGGCCCAGATCAGATCAACTGCAATCCAGCGCCATCCGAACGCGCCCAGGTCATACACGCCCATCAGGCCGAGCCCAAGCATCACGAAAGGGAATGCGGTGCCGTCGTTGAGGCCGCCCTCTCCCGTCAGACTGAAGCGGAGCCGGTCCCGATCCGTTGCGTTTTCCAACTGCACATCCGAAGCGAGAACCGGGTCGGTGGGCGCCAAAATGGCGCCCAGCAGCACCGCGGCGCCAAGTGACAGGCCGAGCGCGAAAAAACCGATCAGTGCGATCAGCACTACCGTTATCACCATCGAGGTCAACGCCAAACGCATCGGCAGATGCCAATGCTTGTCCGAAAATGGCAAACTCAGCTTCATGCCAGCTGCGAACAGGGAGATGAGCACGGCAATTTCGGCAGCCCGTTCCAACAGGACCGAGTGGTGAAAAGGGTCGAGGCTCACTAACCCCCATCCCTCGGGACTGAGCGCAAGGCCGACCGCCAGATAAACCATCGAGGTGCTCAGAGGCAGTCGTTTTAGCACCGTACCGAACAGCGCTACGGCGATGAGCAACGCGCCAACTATGAAGATCCAGATCGCGAAGGACATGCTGCCGCACCTCACTAGAACCGAGGACGCAGTTTAACTGCGGCCAACCAGAAGAATCTCACGGTAAGCTGCGGCGATCGAAAACCTAAACCGCCGAGGTGCTTGCTTTCAAGATTCCGTGCGAGATCATGCCCCGTGTGATTCATATGATTGAGTAGCGACCCCGGCGAGCAGCTTCAAATAACGCCACGGCGCCCGGATAAGCGCGGCCGACGCGGTTCTCTTCGTCACACCCGAGCATAATCGCTCGGTGCCTGCCGCCCTGAAGAATGCGTTGGATGTCGGATCGAGACCTTACGGCAAGAGCGCACGGAGCGGCAAGCCAGGCGCAGTCTTCAGCGCATCGCCCGGCGCCATCGCTGGATTCGGCGCCAATCACCATCTCCGGCAATCGCTGGTTTTCCTGAATGTTCCCGCGATGGCGCAGCCGGAAGCCTATCTCGGCGGCGCCGACAAACTGTTCGACGCGACCGGCAAACTCACCAGCGAGGGCACGCGCAAGTTCCTACAGGAGTTCATGCAGGCTTATGCCGCGTGGGTCGAGGCAAACGCGAAATCGTGACAGGGAGAACCTCGTGACGACTGCGACTTCGATCGGCTTTCTCGGCCTCGGTAATATGGGGGCCTCCATGGCCGAGCGCTTGCTGGCGCCGGACATACGACTCTATGTCTTCGACATGCGCCCGGGCGCGATGGAGTCTTTCGTCAAACGCGGCGCGACCGCTTGCTCCTCGCCGGCTCTGGTGGCGAACAGCGCGGAAATCATCTTCGCCAGTCTGCCCAACCCGCAGGTGAGCGAGGCGGTCGCCGCCGAGATCGCAAGCGGATCCGCCGTGCGGGTCTATGCGGAAATGTCGACGATCGGGCAGGAGTCCATCGAACGCATCGCGTCGCTTCTGGCGGCCCGTGGTATCGGCTGCGTCGACTCGCGCCCTGCCAGCGCGCGCGCCGGGAACCTGACACTGCTTGCGGCCGGCGCCCCGGAGGCCGTCGCCGCCGTGAAGCCCTGGCAGCTTCGTATCGGTAAAACGGTCTTCGTGATGGGCGAACGTCCTGGCCAGGCCCAGGTGATGAAGCTGGTAAACAATCTGCTCCTGGCCGCGAATCTGGTCACCGCTTGCGAGGGGTTTGTCATGGGGGCCAAGGCCGGGATCGAACCCGACGCCATGCTCGCGATGGTCAATGCGGGCACCGGCCGGAGCTTGGTGACCGAGCAGATGATGGAGCATGTGTTGAGCGGCCGCTTCGCCTTCGGCGGAGCGCTCGCCTTGTTGGACAATAGCTCTCTGGACGGCCCTCGTGCTTGATAGAGCTAAGAAGGTGCGCCCCAAAGACCACTGAGCGGTATTAGGCCCCCACCGTGACGGGCAGCGGTCGGCCTACGAGCGGCCGGTCAAGCAATCTGGCGAGGCCGGCTCAGCGAAGGTATGTGTGCCTTTGGGTTTCCGTTATAGTCGGCCAGTCAAAACCCAAAATCGGAGGCCGCCATGGCAAGGCTCCCCCAGGCAACCCGCGAGAGCGTTCCTGAACAACAGCGCGAGGCATTCGACCAGATCGTGAATGCCGCGGGATCCATTCCGCGCTACGGTCCCGGCTCCGTGGCGCTCCACATTCCCCACGCGCACCAGCGCTTGATGGGCCTGAACCGCTTCCTGCGCAGCGAATCGTCGCTGCCGAAGAAGCTCCAGGAGCTTGCGATGCTGGTCACCGCGCGCGAGCTCGATTGCCAGTACATCTGGAACGCCCATGCGGCGTCGGCGCGCGCCGCAGGCGTCGGCGACGCGATCGTCGATGCGCTGCGAGACCGCAAGGAGTTGCCGAAGCTCGCTGACGACGAGACCGCGGTCGTGCGCTTCGGGCAGGAATTTTTCCGCACCCATCGCGTGAGCCGAGGCACGTTCCAGCTTGCGCTGGAACGGCTCGGCCAGCAGGGCGCGATCGAGCTCGCGCTGTTCCTTGGGAATTACGCCTCGCTCGCGCTGCTCGTCAATTCGTTCGACAGCGACCTGCCGCCGGACAGAAAGGAGCCGCTATTGCCGGTGTGAGGTCGCCGTTCACCCTTGGATTTCCTGACCTGCTTTGCATCGGATCAGATCATGCCTCCGAGCACGCGTCGACCCGTCTCCCCGGCGGTTACCTGGAAATTCTGAAACGGGCGCCCGACCCTCGCTGAGCGGCCACCCCGGTGGTGCAACACCGCGAGCCCCGGAACAAAGGCAAGCGCGTCGGCGGAACGGCGCGATCAGCTGCCAACCTTGATATTCGCGATCCTGACGACTTTCTGCCATTTCGCTATCTCACGGGTGAGGACGTCACGGAAGCGCTCTGGCGGGCCGCCCAACGGCTCGGTGCCATCGCTGGCCATACGCTGCTTGATGTCGGGCAGCTGCACGATGCGATCTATTTCCCTGTTCCAACGCGTGACGATCTCCTTGGGCACTGCCTTCGGCCCGAGGACGGCAAACCACAACACCGCCTCGTAACCGGGGACCGTCTCAGCCACCGTCGGGATATCCGGGGCGCTGCTGGAGCGCTTGGCACTGGTGAGCGCGATGCCGCGCAACCGATTGGACTTCAGATGTGGAATCGCTGGCGGCAGCCCGGAGAGGAAGACCTGGATCTGCCCGCCGAGTAGATCGGTCATGGCCGGCGGGCCACCTTTGTATGGCACGTGTGTCATCTTGATGCCCGCCATGTGGTTCAGCAGCTCGGTGGCCACATGCGTGATGCCACCGGTACCTGCCGATCCATAATTGAGCTTTCCGGGGTTCGCCTCGTCGTAGGCGATCAGCGCCTTGATGCTCTTCACGGGCACCCAAGGATTGAGGATCACGACGAATCCCGTTTCACCAACGAGTGCGATCGGCGATACATCATTCACGGGATCGTAGGCCAACTTGCCCAAGGCGGCATTGGTCGTGTATCCGGTGGTGAGCAGTATCAATGTGTAGCCGTCGGGACTGGACTTCACCGCGGTTTCGATGCCGATGGTTCCGCCACCGCCAGGGCGGTTATCGACGATGACGGTATGCCTGAAACTCTCGGAAAGCTTGGCGGCAACCATGCGGGCCGTGATGTCCGTGCCGCCACCGGGAGGGAAAGGCACAATCAATCGGACCGGCTTGATTGGGTAGTTCGGCTGCGCACATGCCACGGCAGCACAAAACAGCGAAACGACGAATGCAGCAGCCCGCAATTCTGTTCGCATAGCACCCTCCTACGTTGTCATCCCGCCCTGAAGTCTTCTGAATCCGCATGCTCTCCTGATGGCCGACGTCACGCCCGAAAAAAGATGCATCGCCACGGGACAGCTGTTGGCGCCGTGTGGGCGTAACCGGCAATCTAGCGCAATATCGGTGCGATACAATCCCGCACGTCGGCACAGCATCTGTGACGGGAGGTCACAAAATGACCTGGATCGGCGACCGCAGAGAGATGGAGGCGTTCGTGCGCGCCGTCGAGCTGGGCAGCTACTCGGCGGCAGCGCGAGAGCTTCGACTGTCGCCTTCCGCGGTGTCCAAGCTCGTCGGCAGGCTGGAGCATGCCCTCGGAGCGCACCTCCTCAATAGAACCACACGCAAACTCACCCTCACCGCAGAAGGCGAGGTGTTCATTGCGCGCTGCCGTCGCATCCTTGCCGAGATGGAAGATGCCGAGAACGAGGTCCGCGGCTCGCGCGAACGCCCCCGCGGCAGGTTGCGCCTGCACGTCGGCACGGGGTTCGGGGTGCACCTGGTGGTTCCGGCCCTGCCGGGATTCTTCGAGCGCTATCCCGAGATCCGGCTCGACCTGGTGGTCGAGGACAGGCACCCGGACCTGGTCAAGGAAGGCATCGATCTGACCGTGCGCCCGGGACCGCCCGATCCATCACTGGTGGTGCGCAGGATTTTCGAGTTCGAGCGCGTCGTGTGCGCCGCTCCCGGATACCTGAGCCGCCGCGGCACACCGCGCTCCCCGGATGACCTTGCCGGCCATGCCTGTGTCAGTCTCTCGAGCCTGCCACGCGCGCAGTGGCCCTTCACGACGCCCACGGGCCGTCGCGTCGTCGAAATTCTGCCCAGTATCACAGCGACCAACGTCGATTGCGTACTGCGATTCGCACTGATGGAGCTCGGAATCGTCCGCCTCAACGAATTCATTGTCGCGGAGGAATTCCGGCGGGGCGGTCTGGTGCCGGTGCTGGCTGACTTCCACTGCGCGGAGGCAGAGCCGATGCTGGCTATGTATCCTCACATGCGGCATCGTCTGCCGCGTGTGGCTGCCATGCTTGACTTCATGGCCGAGGCGTTCGCGCACCGGCCGTGGCGTCCGGTGCTGCCGGGGAAGCCGAGCGACGTGATGCCTGCCTCGCCGCGCAACGGAGTATCATGAAAACATGCGCGGCATACAACGAATACGCCTTCGTTAGGACGGCACCGGACACGTGAGCGCAGTCTCGCTTCGCACTGCAACCCAGGCCGACGCCCCACTCGTATCGGCATGCGTCTGCGCGGCATACGAACGCTACATCGAGCGGATCGGCAAGCCGCCTGCATCGATGCTCGAAGACTATGCTCGCGTAATCGAGCAGCAGGACGTTACCGTCGCAGTTTGTAACGCTGTCATCGTTGGCGTCCTCGTCCTTGGGCAGACCGATGAGGGCTTTCGAATAATCAGCGTGGCAGTTCACCCGTCGTTCCAGAAGCAGGGACTGGGGCGAACGCTTCTACGGCTCGCGGAGACCAAAGCCGTGGGGCGCGGCCATGAGAGTATTCATTTGGCAACCCACGAAACGATGGTCGAGAATCAGGCGCTCTACGCCAAGATCGGCTATGTCGAGTATGACCGCCGAATCGAGGATGGGTACTCGCGGGTCTTCATGAGAAAGAGGCTCGTCTGAACGTGCCGTCCAACAGCGCGTCGTGGCCCGGCACCGAGACCTCGCCGCTGCGCCTTCCGTGCGGTGCGGCAAGACGGGGGCGTTGAGCCTTCGCTTCGGGTCGCAATGACTCCGTGCTCGAGGGCGCCGACGATTCGTGGAGCTTGCGCGACCTCGCGATCACGGGCGAAGATGCACGTCTTTAGAGCGGAGCGGAGACCCGGATGAGCAATTCAACCACGCCGGCGCACGGCCAACTCGTTGTGATCTGCACGATGTCGTGCAAGGAGGCTCTGATCGAGCTCGTTCCGGTGTTCGAGCGCGAGCGCGGCGTTACGGTCGACATCACCTATGGCGCGGGACCGGATCTCGCCAAAAGGATTCGTAGCGGCATGCGTGGGGACATTTTCGTCGGGCCGGAAGAATTCTCCGGACCGCTCATCGATGAAGGCTTTCTCATCGGAGGCAGTCGCACGGCGTTCGCGCACTCGGGCGCCGTACTCGCCGTAAAGGCGGGCGCGGCCAAGCCGGACCTCAGCACCCCGCAGAAGCTGAAGGAAGCGCTGCTTGCGGCGAAGGCGGTGTGTTACAGCGGTGGCGCGAGCGGCATTCACTTCGTGCAAGCCTGCCAACGGCTCGGAATCGAAGACATCGTTGCGGCGAAGCTCGTCAGGCCGCGTCCCGGCGAGATGGTCGGCCCGGTGCTGGTCCGCGGTGAGGCCGACATCGGCGTGCAGCAGCCCGCCGAGCTGCTTCCGGTTCCAGGCATTGAGATCATCGGACCGCTGCCGCCAGAGCTTCGCCAGACGATCGTGTATGGCGCGACCGTGTTCACCGGCTCGACGCAGAGCGACGGGAATCAGGCGTTCGTCGACTTCATGCGATCGCATGCAGCGCGTGACGTGTTGCGCGAGACGGGCCTCGATCCTGTGTAGCGTTCGTTCAACGGCAGGTTCCGAGAGCCCGTATCGCAGGGGCTTGCCAGCCGTTGATGGGCGCGGCGCGGTTCGTCGTGAACCGGCAAGCCTCGTTTTTTCGACCGGCACGCCGGTTGCGGCTGAGCTGCTCGGCCAGCGAATTTCCGATCGTTCCGATCATACCGACAGGGGGATGTAACCATGGCAGCACCGGATCTGGTCGTCGCGCCACTGACTTCCTTCACCAGAGATCTCGGGATCGACGAGCAAGTCATGGAGCGCGAGATCGATTACGTCGTCGACGACTGCAAGGCGACCATGGTGGTCGCGGCCGGCGTCGAAGCGCAGGAATACACCTACCTCAGCATGGATGCGCGCAAGGCGCTGATCCGAAGCACCATTGAAATGGTGCGCGGGCGCTGTCCGGTGATGGTGGGATGCTCGCACCCCTCGTTCAGGACGACGATCGCGCTCGCCGAGTATGCCGAGACCCTGGGCGCGGCGATCGTCCAGATCCTGGCGCCGCTGCGCCCCTTCGGCGGGCCGCCGACCGATCGCGATCTGGTCGCCTATTACGAGGCGGTGGCCAAGGAAGTGAGCTTACCGATCACCCTGTACCTGAACCCGGGCCCGGGGGCCGACGTGTCGGTGCCGGCGACGATCGCGATTTCCAAGATCGACCAGGTGAAGTACATCAAGGAAAGCTCGCGCGACCTGAATCGGGTCGGCCGGCTGATCTTCGAGATCGATCGCGCCGGCCATGCGCGCTACTTCACCACCGTGCAGATGCTGCTCGCGACGCTCGAGCTGGGCGGTTCCGGCGCGACGATGCCGCCGCCCGGCTCGGAGATCGCGCGTCACGTCATCGACGCCTTCGTTGCCGGCGACTACGGGCGCGCCATGGAAGTGCAGCGGCAGTTCGCGCTGTTTCCGGCGAAGTGGATGCATCGCGGCCTGACCCCGACGATGAAGACCGCGATGAACCTTATCGGGATCCCGGTCGGGGGGATGTACCCGCCGTATCTTTCGCTCGACGAGGACGAAACCCAGGCGCTTCGTGATTACCTCAGGACAACCGTACTTTCCAAGAGGATCGTCTGACGATCGAGGTTTGCGCATCCGGCCTCGCGGTGTGACACTCGGCCAGTTACGTCTGCAGCGAGCGCGGCGACGGGCTCGCCGGGACACTGCGGCTACGGTGGCGAGGGAGCAGCCGGGAACACGCGCGCGGATTGCAGCACGGGAGCGTCCTCCCGATGGTGGACCGGCAAGCCTTGATGACGCCGGCGCTGCTGACTCCGGGCCAGCGGCGCCGGAACCACGGTCATCGAGCGGCGCGCCGGCGCAGCGCACGTGCGCGCGCTGCCTTGCCGAAGGCGGTGTACAGCGCACCCGACAGCGTATGCCGCTCGGGTTGCCATTCGGCGTGCCACTGCACGCCGACGACGAACTGCGAGTCGTCGTCAAAGCGCAGACCTTCGACCACCCCGTCGGGCGACGTCGCCTCGACCACCAGCCCCTCGCCCAGTCGATCCACCCCTTGTCCGTGCAATGAGTTGACCATCATCTCGTCGTGACCGGTCAGGGATTGGAACAGGCCGCCCGGGGTCAACTTGACCATGTGGTTGAGCCGGAAAATCTCTTCCGGCGTGGCATCCTCGCGCCGCGGCCTGCGGTGATCGTTCTTTCCGGACAGCTCATGGATGCGGTAATGCAGTGAACCGCCCAGCGCCACGTTGATTTCCTGAATGCCGCGGCAAATGCCGAACACCGGCACGCGCGCGGCAATGCAGGCGCGCACCAGTGGCAAGACGAGTGCATCGCGGCCGGGATCGATCGGTTCGTCGGGTGGAAACGCCGGTCCGTCGTAGTGATGTGGTTCGACGTTCGCTCGGCCGCCGGTGAGCACGAAACCATCCATGCGCGAGACGAGCTCGACGACATCCAGTGCTGCGCCGATCGGTGGCAGCAACACGGGGATGCAATCCACCATCTTCAACAGGGAATGGACGTTTCGCTCGCCAGTGGCATGCACCGGATGCCGGTGATTGGCGGCCTCGATTGCGTTAGCGGAAACACCAATCAGCGGTCGCGGTGCATTTCTCGTCATTGCTCAAGCGTCACGGATTTGGAAGGCGTTAATTATGCCAAATCGCGTCCACCGGAGCACATGGCGAGATTTCGCCGACGGGGAAGGGCGGGCGTGACGATCGGCCGGCAAATCGAATCGCAGCGAGGAACGCACGGACTCTCCCGGCCAGTGCCCGAAATGCGCTCCCGGCCTGGTTCTTTGCCGGGCGGCCGAAGGCGGCAAACTGGGTCGGCGTGCCCAGTGGCAGCGAAAGCGAATGGATTCCCTGGGCTTAAGGTTGAATTCAGCTTCGAATGCTAGATTCAAAAAATGCAGTGGAGCTCAACCGCGGCTCGGCTGCGTCACCGATACCTTTTCACCGAGCGAGTCGATACGCATGAAGAGTGAAACAACCTTATTGTCGAGAGCCGCCGCATTTGTGGCGGTTGCAGCGCTGGGCGCGCCTGCCTGGGCGGCTACTGGCATCCAAGTGGGGGCCACCGGCAACACTTATGCCTCGAGCGGACTGCAATGCGCTTTGCATCCGGTCACCGGAATGTCGCCGGTAGTGCAAGCCGGCCTATACAACCCAAAGCGTAACGCGAGCGCCACGGTATCGCTCAATGGGGCCGCCGTGGCAACGGTGACCTTCTTCAATCCGGATACCAATGTCTGGCTCGTCAACGGCGCCAACACCGTCGTTGTGGCGCTCAACAAGCGCTCGGCCGACAGCTATAAGTTCGACGCCGCATCTAACCAGCCGAACATCTGTATTCCGGACACCAGCGGCAACACGTCGAGCGGTGACTTTGAGACTGCCGCCAGCGCCAAGTCGTACGCCACGGTCACACCCGGTTGCGCGCTGAATCCACTCACCGCGCTGGCACAGCCGTACATACACCTGTTCGATAACGGTGCCTACTTGCTCAATGTATCCGTCAACAACGTGCCGCTCACGCAGCTCAGCCAATACCACGCCCATACTCCCGTCTTTCTGAGCGCTGGTCTGAATGTCATCTCGGCTGCCAACGCCGCCGCATCCATCGACTATTACGTTCGCGACGGCGGTAACGGTAGCTGCACGCTGCCCTAGCTTGTCGGACTTGATTTCGCACGCGTGAAATCAAGTCCGACAAGCTCCTAGGATGCGCTGACAGGCGGGCCAGGCAGGCGACGGAGACACTTCCCTCCTTGGTGGGTGCTTCCGGGACTGGAAGTGCCGCTTCAAACCTGCCGCTGTCGCTCGTCCACGATTCACCGACGGGGACATCTCCAATTTCCGCAAAAGGCGACATGCCTGTCGTTCGCTGACCGAGCGAATCGCGACTTTGACTTCGCCCGGCAAGCTGACGATACTTGGCGCGGTCTCGGTGGATTTCCTTTGGCATCGCTGGATCGCCGGTGGCGGGCCTGCGCCGCTGTCGGACCTTGAATACGAAGAATGGAGCGGTTCCATGTCGAAAGTCGCAGTCATCGGTAATACCGCGCGCGCGATCGGCGCCGTGTGCGCGTCGGATCTGACGCTGTCGGGCCACGAGGTTCGCTACGCGGTGTTTCCGGAGCAGCGGGACCAGCTCCCTGCGGTGCGCAAGGCGGGAGGCTTCACGGTCGAAGGCGATGCGAAGCACCTCATCTCGAAGAAAACCGGCTTTGCCCGGCTCGACAGGATCTGCGACACCACCGCGGACGCGCTGAAGGATGCCGAGGCCGTGCTGATCGAAGTCGACATCCATCAGCTCGAAGAGAAGTTCGGCAGGATGATTCCCGAGTTCGCGCGCGGCGCCGTCGTGCACGTTCAAAGCCACGGCTACTGGCCGGCGGCGCGCCTTACGCCGCTGCTGCGCAAGGCGGGCCGCGAAGACGTCCTCGTGACCGAGGCGCCCGCGCCGACGCATGCTGCGCGCGTCGACGGCACGGTCGTGACGCCCAAGGGGCTGCGCAAGGGGATTCAGATCGCGACGGTACCCGCTTCGCGCTCGGACGAGGCGCTCGCGGCTCTGAAGCCCCTGTTCCCCGATTTCGCGGCGGCATCGTCGGTACTGCAGACCGGGCTCGAGAACCTCAACCTCATCGTGCATCCGGCGATGGTCCTGCCGAACGTCGGCGCGATGGAGCGCGCGAAGCTCGAGGGTAGGAAGTTCGGTTTCTACCAGGACGGCGTAGTGCCGGCGGCGGGCGTGCTCGGCGACGCTCTCGACGCCGAGCGCAAGCTCGTGTGCGAGGCCTATGGCGTCGTGCACACGCCGATGCCGAAGGCGATCGAGCAGTACTACGGCTTCAAGAGCAACACCTTCTACGAGGCGATGCAGAATCCGGTCTACAAGTCCTTCCCCCCGTTCCAGCCCGACATCTGGCGCGAGTGGGAATCGGTGGATTTGCCCTACGCCATCGTCCCGTGCGTGCAGCTTGCCGATCAGGCGGGGATCGCGGTGCCGCTGCACCGCGCGTTCGCGGAGATCCTCGGCATTCTGCTCGGCGTCGACCCGTGGCAGTGCGGGCCGTCGCTCGCGGACATGGATCTCGAGGGCTCGCCGGAGGCGGTGAAGAAGCGCGTGCTCGGCTTGCGCTGATCGACGTGATCGACGTGAAAGGACTCTACTCGATCACGCCGGGTCAGACCGATTCCGCCGCACTGCTGCGCAAGGTCGAAGCGGACCGCAGCGGGTAACATGTGCAGACGCCGGCCCATCGACAAGGAGGAAGCAGCATGGAATTCGGACTCACCTGGGCGAAGCTCGACGAAATGGAGTACGTGACCGAGGCGGAGAAGCTGGGCTTCACGCACCTGTGGGCCACCGACAGCGGACTCATCCGCTCCGACGCCTTCGTCTTCCTGACCGTCGCCGCACAGCAGACCAAGACCATGAAGCTCGGCATGGGCGTGGCGGTGCCCGGACTGCG
>Ga0105107_10001678_pt1 | contig 14431 bp, 12 predicted proteins | sample PPLLaktember2015_6_FD_79335 | JGI IMG/M metagenome (GOLD analysis project Ga0105107, IMG submission 79335) | Freshwater sediment microbial communities from Prairie Pothole Lake near Jamestown, North Dakota, USA - PPLs Lake P8 Core (1) Depth... | ecosystem: Environmental > Aquatic > Freshwater >...
CGGCCAGGATCGAAAGGACGGCGAGGAACCAGGCCGACAGTCCGTCGATCGCATAGGTCAGCGCGAATCCGGATGCCTGATGGGCCACCAACGTGCCCTGGAGTGAGCTGCCCGCGTACAGAACGTAGGCGGCGGTCAGGCCTGTGACAATCGACGCGACGATGGACCCGAGAAACGCGACTTGGCGCGCCACGTGCGCGCGGCGCGACACCAGGAGAGTCGCCAGGATGATGCCGATACGGATCGCGAGCCCGATCGGCAAGCCGAACGCCGGATCGAAGGGAGTCACCTCTGGCGCTCCCTCGAGCTCACGCCAGACTCCCGGGCTCCGCGCCTGTGGCGCTGGTCACTTCCGTCGAGCCTCCTGTTGCAGCTCGCGGAGCATCCCGTACGTGGACACCAGGTGATTATGGATGATGGCGGTCGCGACCATCGATTTATCGATTACCTGACGGGCTCTGATACCATCGAGGTTTCTGTCCCAACCGCTTCCCCCGTGCCGGAGTGGCGAAACTGGCAGACGCGCGAGACTCAAAATCTTGTTCGCTTAACGGCGAGTGTGGGTTCGATTCCCTCCTCCGGCACCAGCATTGAAATATCGGGGTATCAGCCTATCGAGATATCGACAATCCGGTTGTCGGGTTATCGACATCGGGTTATCGACATCGGCTCCGGTCCAGCCTATGACCTACTCCATCGATCCCAGACTTCTGCGTCTGACAGGCGAACTCCTCGCCGCGGGCTCCGGCACGTTTGGGGCGGCGGAGATTCAGCGGTTGTTCTCGGGCGCGCTCGCGGACCAGACGTTGTATCGCGCGGAGACGGCTGCCCTGCTCATCGCGGCCCTCACGGTGCTTCCGCGCGCCGACGCGGAAGCACGCCGACGGTTCGCGGACCTGGCGGAGGGAGCGAGGCAGGACGATGCGGGGATGGAGTCGTGGATCTTGAAGTCCATCTCGGAATCGCTTCTGCAGCGCGCGGCCGGTCTGATCGCCGGTCGCGGACGCACGCACAAGGTCGCGCGCAAGGACGTGCTCGACCTGATGAGTGTCGCGTACCTCGGCGGACCGGGCCCGGCGCGGGCGATCTCGCCCGACGAGTCGATGGCGTTTCTCGTGATCCGCGAGCTGTTCGACGGGCGCCTCGCGCCAGACGCGCTGAAGCTGCTCGACGAGCTGTGTGCTGCGGCACGGGAAGACGGCTACACCCTCGGCGCCGGTCAGCCCCCCTCGACCGGCACGACCCCACCGCCGGGCAGCGGAAGCCGGCAGTGCGGCGCCTGCGCCGGCATGGGCTCGGTGACCTGCAGCTCCTGCGGCGGCCACGGGTACCACCGCCGCACCGGCACCCGGACCCGGTCCGACGGCAGCACCGAGTACTACCAGGAGGACATTCCCTGCGGCTGCAACGGCGGTCGGGTGCAGTGCACATCGTGCGGAGGCACCGGGCACCGGTAGGCCGTCAACGCGACATTCGGGCCCGACAACCCGATAGTCGGGCCCGATACCGATTCAGGACCCTCCGTCCCGCGTTTCTGCGAGACTGAAATCGGGGTGGCGATCTGTCGAGATATCGACGATCGGGTCAGCGCGTGATCGAATCCCGATCTCGGGTCATCGAACCCTCCTGACTCTCGCGAGAAGGGGGGGTACAATGATCGTCGTGTCCCGCTTCCCGTACTTCTGCCGGGCACGCCTGCCCACCTCGCTCGCCGCGATCGCCTTGCTGGCGGCGTGCGCCCGCTCGTCACCCACCGCGCCGGCGGTGACCGTGGCGGGGCTCGCGGTCGACCGAACCACCGTGGCACTGGCGCGAAACGGCACGGACCGCGTGACAGCCACGTTGACGCTCTCCGACCAGTCCACTCACGACGTGACGGACGAGGCCGTCTGGGGCTCATCGGATCCGTCCATCGTCACGGTGGAGCGAGGCGTGATCACTGCGGTCGGTGTCGGGACCGCGCGCGTGATCGCGCAGCACCAGAACCGCGTGGCCACCGTGGACGTGGTCGCGCGTCGCAACACGATGGTGCGGGGACAGGTCGCGGTCGTGGACATCGACCGCACGCCGAACGACTATGGCGGAGGGCCAGGAGTCCTCGGCTACATCGACGTCTTCGTGGACGATCGCAAGGTCTTCTTCAACGGGGGTTCGGACTACGGCGGCTACGGCAAGATCACGGCCCGGGTGCCGGACGTCGGGGTCGATCCTGGCGCGCGAATCCTGACCCTGAGCGTCGGCGTCTGGTGCGGGGGCGGCAGAACCACGACATCTACGCGCACTTGGGCGGGCACCTTCGAGACGGAGGCGGGCCAGTCGCTCGAGGTCGTCGATCGAGATACGCGGGAGGTGCTCGACGTCATCGCGTTGGACGTGCGACGCGCGTCGGTATCGGGCGTCAACTGCCCCAAGGACCTGCTGAGCTGGACCATTCAGGTTCCGGCCTACGCCAACCGGTAGCCCAAGTCGTCCCGCGCACGACGTTCGCCTGGAAACCGGCACAGGACCATCGCAGGCGACCGAAGAGCGCCGCTCTGGTGTCCGACAACGAGGCCCCTCTATCCAAGTGTTGTCCGGACGCGGACGATTGCACCCGTACTCGGAATCGGCGACCATGACGCGCATGCACCGCTCACGAACGCTTCTCGCCGTCGGATGCCTGTGTGCCGTTGGACTCGTCGTACGTCCGCAGAGCATGGGCCCAACCGACTGGCCGCAGTTCCGGGGGCAGGCGGGCGCGGGTGTCGCCGATGCGTCTTCGCTACCCGTCGAGTGGTCTCCGACGCGCAATGTGGCATGGGTCGCGGATGTCCCCGGCCGCGGCTGGTCCTCGCCTATCGTGTGGCGCGACCGGGTCTTCGTGACGTCGGCAGAGAATGCCGGCGACTTCAAGCAGCCTTCGACCGGCATCTTCGGGAACGACTTCGCCGCGGAGCTGACCAAGCAGGGCCTGCCTCCCGAGGAAGTGAACAAGCGCGTCATCGCGCGCGATATCGAGCTGGCCGACGAGGCGACCGAAGTGAGCTACCGCGTGCTGGCATTCGACGCGCGCACCGGCAAGATCGCATGGCAGCACGAAGCCCACCGGGGAAAGCCGTTCGGCGGCCGTCACCGCAAGAACACGTACGCGTCAGAAACGCCGGTAACCGATGGTGAACGGCTCTACGTTTCGTTCGGCGGCAACGTCGGGATGTTCTGCTACGCGCTCGATGGCAAGCTGCTCTGGAAGCGCGCGTGGCCGCCGCAGCCGATCTACCTCGACTTCGGTACGGCCTCATCGCCCGTGGTCCACGGCGGGCGCGTGTACCAGTTGCACGACAACGAGGCCGAATCGTTCCTCGTCGCGCTCGATGCGGCGACCGGCAACGAGGTCTGGAGGGCGAGCCGCACCGCCCTGGAAGCCCGGATGAAGTCGGGATGGGCGACTCCGTTTGTCTGGCAGTCCGGCGCGCGCACCGAGATCGTGACGATCGGCAAGGGACTCGTGATCAGCTACGGCACCGACGGACGCGAGCTGTGGCGGCTGCGCGGCATGACGCAGGCCACGCCGAGTCCGGTCGCCGGAAACGGACTGCTGTATGTCGGCTCGGGATCGCAGGGCGAGGCCAACCGGCCGCTGTTCGCGGTGCGGCCCGGCGCGTCCGGTGACATCTCACTCGCCGCCGGGGAGACGACCAACGCGTTCGTGAGCTGGTTTCAACCGCGGATGTCCGGCTACACGCCATCGCCGCTCGTGTACCGGAACCGCGTGTACGCGGTCAACGACAACGGCATCCTCCACGTGGCGGACGCGGCAACCGGCAAGGAGATCTTCAAGGCTCGTGTCGGCGGCGGCGGGTTCACCTTCTCGAGCTCGCCCTTGGCGAGCGCAGGGCGCATCTACCTGGTCAGCGAGGACGGCGACACGTTCGTGCTCCAGGCGGGCGACGAGTACAAGGAGCTGGCGAAGAACAGCCTCGGCGAGATGAGCCTGGCGACGCCAGCCGCCGATGCCAACAGCCTCTACGTGCGGACGCAAACGAAGCTCTACCGCGTGAGCGCGGCGAAGTCGCCGTAGCCGCCTGGTCCCGGGACGCCGTGCCCGCCGCAGTCCACGTCCTTTCGATGCACGCCGGCTATGCCTGCCGCCACAGCGGCGCGTGCTGCACCTCGAACTGGCCGATTCCGATAGAAGTCGATCGACTCGACGTGGTTCGAGGGGCGCTCGCGAGCGGAGCCCTTCGACCCGCGACAGGATCCGAGGAGGCGGCTCTCGAGATGGCGCCCGACGCGCCATCCGACACACCGGCACTCCTGGGACGCGCCGCCGGCCGCTGCGTCTTCTACGACGCAGATGCCCGCGACGGCCGCTGCCGCATTCAGAGCGCCCTCGGCCACGCCGCCCTGCCGCTCGCCTGCCGCCAGTTCCCGCGCGTCGTCGTCCACGATCCGCGGGGCGTCTCGGTCACGCTGTCACACTACTGCCCTACCGCCGCGTCGCTCGTCCTCCAGCCTGAAGCGGATGGCGCCGTCACGATTGTCTCCGACGCCCTCGCCTTCCCTTTGGCAGGCGAATACGTCGGCCTTGACGCGCGCCGTGCCATGCCGCCGCTCCTGCGCCCGAATCTCCTGATGGACTGGGAGTCGTGGTGGGAAGTGGAGCGATTGGCCGTGGACATCCTCACGGCGCCGGGACGCGAACCGGCCGCCGCGCTCGCGGTGCTTCGTTCAGGCGTTGAGCGCGTCCGAAGGTGGACGCCCCAGGCCGATGAGCCCCTGCTCGAGCGAGTGCGATCGGCGTTCGCTTCGGCGAGTGAAGCGTCGGAGGCGGCTCCGGCGTCTCCTCGAGCGGGCGACATGGTCGCCGCAGTGTTCGGCGCCATCCCGAACGAACTGCTGGCCGCCGCGCCGATCGCAGCGCCGCGCACCGCCACCGCGGCTGCCCCGAGATCGGTCGGCCGCTTCCTGGCCGCCCACGCCTTCGCGAACTGGACCGCGCACCTCGCTCAGGGCCTGCGCAGCTGGCTGCGATCGATCGAAGGGGCGGCCGCCCTGCTCGAAGCGGGCTACGACGTGCGAAGCGCCGACCTGCTGCTCCGACACCTCGCCGATCCCGAACGGCTGGCGACAGCATGGGCAAGGGCGGAGGGAACGGTCTATTCTTCCCCCATGAACGGGTACCGGTAATCCCGCGGCGGCGAGAGCGTTTCCTTGATCGTGCGGGTGTTGACCCAGCGGATCAGGTTGAGCTTCGAGCCGGCCTTGTCGTTCGTGCCCGACGCCCGCGCGCCGCCGAATGGTTGCTGGCCCACGACCGCGCCGGTGGGCTTGTCGTTGATGTAGAAGTTGCCGGCCGCGTTGCGAAGCGCGCTGGTCGCTTCGCGCACGGCCTTCCGGTCGTTCGCGAAGATCGCGCCGGTGAGTGCGTACGGCGACGTCTTGTCCACCGTCTCGAGCGTCTCCTCCCACTTGGCGTCGGGATAGACGTAGGTCGTGACGACCGGTCCGAAGATCTCCTCGCAGAGCAGCTTGTAGCCGGGCTTGTCGGTCTGCACGAGCGTCGGTTCGATGAAGTAGCCTTCCTTGTCGTCGCACGTGCCGCCCTGCAGGATCGTGGCGTTCCGCTTCGCGTGGGTGACGTACGTCCGGATCTTGTCGTAGGCGCGCTTGTCGATCACCGCACTCACGAAGTTACGGAAATCGCGCACGTCCCCCATCTTGATGTCCTTCATCATCTCGATGGCCTGCTCGCGCACCTTCTTCCAGAGCGACTGCGGCACGTAGACGCGGCTGGCCGCGGAGCACTTCTGCCCCTGGTACTCGAAGCCACCGCGCACCAGGGCCACGGCCACTTCGGTCGGATCGGCCGACGGATGCGCGACGATGAAGTCCTTGCCGCCGGTCTCGCCCACGAGCCGCGGATAGGAGTGGTACTTCGCGATGTTCTCGCCGACGGTCTTCCACATGCTCTGGAACACCTCGGTGCTGCCGGTGAAGTGGATGCCCGCCAGGTCGCGCGAAGCCAACAGCGTGTCGGTGATCATCCCGGCGCTGCCCGGCAGGAAGTTGATGACGCCCGGCGGCAGGCCGGCGGCCTCGAGGACCTTGAACACGTAGTACGCGCTCAGCATCGCGCTCGACGCCGGCTTCCAGATCGACACGCCGCCCATCAGGGCAGGCGCGGTGGACAGGTTGCCGCCGATAGCCGTGAAGTTGAACGGCGACACGGCGTAGACGAATCCTTCGAGCGGGCGGTACTCGAGCTGATTCCACACGCCCGGGCTGCTGATCGGCTGTTCCTGATAGAGCTCGTGCGCGTAACTGACGTTGAAGCGCCAGAAATCGATCAGCTCGCACGCCGCGTCGATCTCCGACTGGAACACCGTCTTCGCCTGGCCCAGCATCGTGGCCGCGTTGACGCTGGCCCGGTGCGTGGTGGCCAGGAGCTCGGCCGCCTTGAGCAGCACGGCCGCGCGATCCTCCAGCGGCCAGGAGGCCCACTCGCGCCGCGCCGCCATCGCCGCCTTGATGGCCATCTGCACGTGCTTCGGCTCGGCCATGTGGTAGTCGGCGAGCACGTGCTTGTGCTTGAACGGCATCACGGACTTCTGCGTCGTGCCGGTCCGGATCTCCCGGCCGCCAATCACGAGCGGGATCTCGATGCGCTCGGTCGCCATCGACGCGAGCCGCGCCTTGATCTCAGCACGCTCGGCCGACCCGGGCGCGTACGCCTTCACTGGCTCGTTGATGGGGGCGGGCATTCGGCGAACGGCACTCAGCGCGGCAACGTCGGACATGGCAGCATCCTCTCTTCAGTCAACAACCACAAATTGTATCGCGGCTCGCGGCTCGGGGCTCGGGGCTTGGGGCTCGAGGCTCGGAGCTCGGGGCTCGCCCGATATTCCGATGACCGATATCTCGATCATCGGATTGTCGATATATCGATAGGTCGCTACCCCGATAGATCGATGACCTCTACTGTGCTTTCCTCTCCGCAAACGTAATCACGTACCCATCCGGATCCGTGACGCTGAACTCCGTCATGCCGTACCACTGGTCCTTGAGCGGCATCACGACGGTGGCGCGTTCGCGCAGCCCGTCCCAGAGCTCGGCGATGCCTTCGACGGCGATGAACATCGCGACGCCGGACTGCCCCACGACGAGCGACGTCGCGTCGGGAGACTCTCGCCGCACGGTCTCGGCGTCGTTGAGGAACACGTTCACGTCGTCGCGCGTCAGCCAGACGAAGACGAACGGCGCCTTGTCCGGCACGGTCGTCGTGACCGTGAAGCCGAGCACGTCGCAGTAGAACGCCACGGAGCGGTTGATGTCGTTGGTGATGAGATTGGGGGTCAGGCCGGTCAGCTTCATGATCTGGCTCCTCTGCACGCGGGCGCGACCAATTCCGGAACCTGCCTGGAAGAGTCGACACCCATCGCTGGGCTCGCAACTCCTCCATCCGTGGCGCAGGCGAGAATCGGCGCCGCAGGTAGGGCCTCTGATTGACGAAAGCGAGACCCGCGAGGGACGAAGGATGATACCACCGTATAATTGCCGGGCATGGAGATTCGTCAGCGGCAGACGGGTGATGCGGCCATCATCGAGCTGACTGGCCGCCTGACGATCAACGACCAACCGGGGCTTCTCAAGGAAGCGGTGGCGTTGGTCGTCAGTCACGGCACCCGGCACGTGCTGCTCGACCTGTCCGGCGTGCACTACATCGACAGCACGCGGCTCGGCGAGCTGATCGCCGCGCATGTCACCGTGAGCCGCAGCGGCGGCCGGCTGCAGCTGGTCGGCACGCCCGATCGAATCTCGGAGTTGCTGGCGCTGGCCGGCCTCGACGGCGTCTTCGAACGCTTCGCGACCTGCGACGAGGCGCTCAAGGCGCGCCCCAACTGAGTCGTCAGGCCTCGGCGGGAGCCGGCTCGGGCTGACGCGCGCCGAGCTCGCGATCGAGATCGAGCAGCGAGGATGGATCCCCACCCACCATCTGGAATTTCGCGACGATCTCGCGAATGCTCTTCTCTTCTTCCACCTGCTCTGTGATGAACCACTGCAGTGCAGCCATCGCCGCGAAGACCTTCTCCTGGAACGCCAGCTCGTAGAGCGCGTCGATCTGGCGGCTGACCTCCTGCTCCTGGGCGAGCGCGCGTTCGAAGACCGCCACGATCGACGCGAAGTCGCCAGTCGGCTCCTCGATCGCCGACAGGCGCGCGTGGTGATTCCTGGCCAGTACGAAGTTGAAGAGCTTCATCGCGTGCCCGTGTTCCTCCGCACTTTGCAGGCGCAGCCAGCTCCCGGCCCCCATGAAGTTGTGATGCTCGCACCAGGCGGCCATGGCGAGGTAGGAGAACGACGCGGCGAACTCGGCCGCAATCTGCCGGTTGATAGCTTCGAGCACCATCGGAGTCATGGAATCCTCACGCGCCCCATTGTATGACTGGCCCCCGCCTGTCGGGCCCATTGGCGCCGGATTGCCGTATGATGCCCCAATGCTGCACCGCTTTTCTGCACTTGTTGTGGGACTCGTGCTGGCGATCGGCGTCCTGATCGCCCAGTCGCAGACGCCAGGCCCGATGCGGCCGGCCGGGACGACCGTCGAGCAATGGGACCGCGCCGTGGACGCCTGGGAAGCCGGCGAGTACCCGGCGGCCCTGGAAGCGCTGCGCGCGGTGATGAAGAGCCCGGACGCGGCGGCCTATCTCGAACGCGTGGCCCTGCTCACCGGCGAGCTCTTCGTGACCACCGAGATCACGACCGACGGCCGCAATCCGCGAATCTCCGCCAACGGCCAGTTCGCGACGTACGAGGCCGGCCCGACCGCCACACCCGTCACCCGCCTGGTGCGCGTCGGCCCGACGCCGCAGGTCGTGGCCGAACTCCCGACGACGACCGTCGCGTTCGATCGCGCGGGTCGGCGAGTGGCCTGGCTTCGTGCCCAGCAGCCCGGCGATCCGGCCGCCACGGAAATCGTGGTCCGCGATCTTGCGTCTGGCGCCGAGCGCGTGGTCCTCTCCGCAGGCCTGCAGAAGACGGCTCTGGCGTGGGCGGCCGACGATGAGAGCGTGTTCTTTGTCGGAGCCGAAGCTGCCGATCCCGCGCGATCGGATGTCTACCGCGTCAAGGAGGGAAGCGCCCCGGTTCGCCTCACCGACCTGCCGGGACACAAGACAGGACTTCAGGTCGACACGACGGGCACGACGCTGGTGTACCAGTCGAGCGCCCAGTCACCGTTCGGCCGCGGCGGTGGCCCTGGCCGTGGAGGCGCGGGCGCCGCGGGACGCGGAGCCGGCGCAGCCGCCGGCGCTGCGCGCGGCGGCGGAGCGGCGGCCCCACCGGCGGCGGGACGCGCGGGCGCACCGCCGCCGCAGGCCGGCCAGGCGCCAGCGGGCCGCGCCGGTGGAGGCGGCGGACGCGGAGGGGGTGGCGGCACGCCGCCCACCTTCGGGATCGTCAACCTCGCGGCCGGCACGACTCGCACCGTGAGCGGAACCGCGCTCACGATGTCGGCCGACGGCCGGAGGCTGGCATGGCTCTCGCGCGAGGGCGACGTCACCACGCTGAACGCGTCCCCCGCCAGCGGCGGCGCGGTGACGGCGGTGCGCAGCGGCCGTGAACGCATGGAGGCGCCTGTGCTCTCGCCCGACGGCAGCCAGATCGCTTACCAGTTGATGACCCACACCGACTGGGAGATCTACCTGTCGGCGGCTGATGGATCGGAACACCGGCGGCTCACGCGGGACATCCAGCACGACGTGCTGCCCCGATTCCTGACCACCGGCACCTTGCTCGGATTGATGGGCGAACCCCGCCATCGACGCTCGCAGGTGTACGACCTCGCAACGGGCACGCGCACCCGGCTCTTCTCCAACAACACCGTCCGCACGATCAGCCCGGAGTACACCTGGACGCCGAGCGCGGACGGCCAGCGCGTCATCATTCAGGCCGACCGCGACGGCGACACGGTCTCCACCGAGCGCGGCGTCTCGATCGTGGATCTCACGCGCAGGGTGTCCGCGGCGGACGTCCTCGCGCGCATCGACCGCCAGCTCGCGACGGAGAACGACCTGCGCCAGCGGATGGTCCGCGCTTTCAAGCCCGTGGATGCCCTGGCGCGAGAGGTCGTCGGACGGGCGCGCATCAATCGCGTCTTCGGATACGAGAAGGCGCTCTTCGATTTCGACTCGAAGAACGTGTCGCAGCCGGGCAACGCCAAGGCGATCGAGTACCTCGAGCACACGTACCGATCGTTCGGCTACACGCCTGAGGTTCAGTGGTTCCAGCCGCAGCAGGCGCAGGGCCGCCGGACGGCCAACGTCGTGGCCACGCTCCGCGGCACCGAGGATCCCCACCTGATCTATGTCGTCAGCAGCCACTTCGACTCGGTCGCCGTCGGACCGGGCGCGGACGACGACACGTCGGGAACGGCCGCGCTGCTCGAAGCCGCGCGCATCCTGGCGGCATCTCCGCTGCCGACCACGGTCGTGTTCGCGTCGTTCACGGGCGAGGAATCGGGACTGCTCGGCAGTCGCGAATTCGTGCGCCGGGCCGCCGAAGGCAAGTGGCAGGTCATCGGCGCCCTCAACAACGACATGATCGGATGGGGCGCCGAGGGCTCCCGGATGGACAACACGATTCGGTACTCGAATCCCGGCATCCGCGACATCCAGCACGGCGCCGCCTTCCAGTACACGGACCTCGTTCTGTTCGACGCCAAGTACTACCGCGGCACCGACGCGGCCGCCTTCTACGAAGCCTGGGGCGACATCGTCGGCGGCATCGGTTCGTATCCGGTGCTCGCCAATCCGAACTACCACCAACCCACCGACTTCCTCGAGACGATGAACCACCGGCAGATCATGGAGACCGCCAAGGTCACGGCCTCGACGCTCGTCTATCTGGCGTCGAGCCCGTCGCGATTGAAGGACCTCAAGGCCGGGGCCGCGGCGGGCGGCGTGGAAGTGACGTGGGCGGCCAGCCCGGAATCGAGCGTGCGCAGTTATGTTGTCGCCTATGGACCTGCGAGCGATCCGCTGAGGACACGGACGACGGTGTCGGGTCCCAGGGCGACGTTGCCGGCGCTTCCCGCGGGCACGCACATCGCGGTGAAGGCCGTGAACTCGCGCGGACTCGAAGGCTGGGACTGGGCGCGGACGGTGATTCAGTAAACGCATGCCGCGCGCCGACCTGCCACACGATCGTCCTCCGACGCCGCCGACGCAGAGGCCGAAGGGACGCACCGCATCACCCACTCGCTGGGTGATCGTCGGAGCGGGCGCCGTGATCGCCGGCGCCCTGCTGGCGCTCTGGTGGATGAGTCGCGCGCAGCCTGACACGGCCACGCCAGCCCCCGCGCCGGCGACGGAGGTCGCCCTGGCGCCGCGGCGCCCCCAGCGCCAGCCGATCGATCTTCCCGCGCTCGCGGCCTCGGACACGATGCTTCGGGACGTCGTGTCCACGCTCTCGCGTCATCCCCTGCTGGCGCGGCTGCTCGCCACGCGCGATCTCGTGCGCGCGGCCACCCTCGCCGTCGTGCAGATCGGCGCCGGGCGCACGCCGGTCGGCCCCCTGGCGGTACTGAAGCCCACCACGCGCCTGCAGCTCCAGAGCACGCCGGCGGGGCGAATCGATCCGGTGAGCTACACACGCTGGGATGGTCCGGCCAATGCCTTGCAGTCGGTGCGGGCCGTCGAGGCCGCCCAGGTCTACGTGAATGTGAAGCCGCTCTTCGACGAAGCCTACCGGGAGCTGGGACACCCGGGCGGCGATTTCGACGAAGCCATCGTGAAGGCCATTCGCACGCTGAAGGAGACGCCGGACGTCACGACCGATCCGATCCTGTTGCAGCGTCCCAACTACTTCGAACACGAAGACCCGGCACTTCGCTCACTGCTGCCGGTCCAGAAGCAGTTGATCCTCATGGGCCCGGAGAATCGCCGCAAGATCATGGGGTGGCTCGAGCAACTCGCCATGAACCTCGACCTCAAGATCGACTGAGGCCGCGGGTGATATCATCAATGGGTTGGACTGATGGCGGAAATCGCGCTCAAGCGCAAGCACTATGACCTGGCGACTACGCTCCCCTTCATTGCGATCCACGCATCGGTCCTGCTCGTCCTGACGGTCCCGTTCCGGCTCGAGCTGCTCTGGTGGCTCGTCGGGTCCTACTACCTGCGGATGTTCGCCGTCACGGGTGGGTATCACCGGTATTTCAGCCATCGGTCCTACAAGCTCAACCGCTTCTGGCAGTTCCTGATGGCCTTCCTGGCCCAGACGTCCGGTCAGAAGGGCGTTCTGTGGTGGGCCGCCCATCATCGGGACCACCACCTGCACTCCGACCGCAAGACGGACCTGCACTCACCAGTGCACGAGGGCTTCTGGTGGTCGCACCTCGGCTGGATCCTCTCGGACGAGTACGACGACTACGATCCGAAGCGCATCGCCGATTTCAGCCGCTATCCTGAACTGCGCTGGCTGGATCGGTTTCACCTGGCGCCGACGGTGATCTACGGCGCGGCGATCTTCTTCACCGGCGGGTGGGACGCGTTCGTCTACGGGTTCCTCACCGCCACCGTGCTGCTCTATCACGGCACGTTCCTGATCAACTCGCTCACGCACATCTGGGGCGGGCGCCGCTTCCCCACTCCCGACGAAAGCCGCAACAACTTCGTCCTGGCCATCGTCACGCTCGGCGAGGGCTGGCACAACAACCATCATCACTACATGTCGAGCGTGCGCCAGGGCATCAAGTGGTGGGAGATCGACGTCACGTACTACGTGCTCGTCGTCCTGTCGTGGATCGGCGTCGCGCGCGATCTGCGCCCGTTCGTCGCTGGCGAGCCCCAGTCCGGCGCCGCGGGCTGACGCCCGCGCGGCCCGTCGCCTTCAGATCTTCTTCTTGGCAATCGAATAGCTCGACAGCGCCTCGCGCAGTGGTGTCGAGAGGATGAGCGACACGGCGCGCCCGTAGCTGGCCGTGCCGTCCGACACCTGGTTCGCACGCAAGTACTCGTCATACACACGTGAGGCCGTGCGCTGCACGCGGGGATTCTGCTTCCGCCTGCGTTCGGCGACCGCCGCCAGGTCGGCCCGCACATCGGGACTGAGCGCGTCCATCGCCGCCCGCCGCGCCTTCGGGGGCAGCGCGCCGCCGGCCTCGTCGATCAGATACAGGCTGGCGCTGTAGGCCAGCGCCGGCTCGCCCTTCATACAGGCCAGCCAGCCGACCGCGCTGGCCTCGGCTTCATCGGCGTGCCCGGACAGGTGTGCCCATTCGTGCGCCAGCACGAAGGGACGTTCGAATGGCAGCAGGTCCGGGTGCACGATCGTCTCGAGCGCCAGCGGGTTGATCATCCCGGTCACGCCCGCGCGCGTGAAGAACGGCGTCAGGACGAGCGAGTACTTGGGCACGCCGCGCCGCGTGAGCGGCTCACGCCCGAGCGACATCAAGGCGGCGTCGAGCGGCCCGCGCAGCCGCAGCGCGATGTCCTTGTAGGACAGCGCCTCGTCTGGGGACGCCAGCGGCCGCAGGCGCGTGGCGAGCGCGTTCGCGTCGGCGACCACCGACTGCAGCGCGTCGACCGTCGGATCCTGCGCCTTGCCGCCCTGGAGGGTGGCCTCGAGCGGCTGGCGCCGGTAGTTGAAGCCCCACAGCACGAAGAAGACGATCAGCACGCACGCCGTGGCACGGGAGACGCGAAGAACGGCTTCCCAGATCGCGTCGATCACGCCGCGCCGGCGCGCCACGCGGAACAGGCGAACGATTCGATAGAGCACGGCGACGACGGCGATCACGATCATCGCGTCGATCACCGCAAACGGCATGAGGTTGCTCCCGGCCGAGAACACGTTCTGCACCCAGGGGTACAGGTCCCGCGAGTAGAAATCCTCGACCGCCCACTGCGGCACCGGCGCGAAGAACAGGAGCACCGCGACGAAGGGCGCGACGAGCGACCAGCGCACCGGCTCAGGAGTCGGTTCGTTGTGCGGGGCCTTGGCCATGGTAATCACCGGTGATGAGACGCACCGACCGCTGATAGGTCAGGTACGAAAAGGCCCACTGCGTCATCACCGACAGCCGGTTACGGAAGCCGATGAGCTTGAACACGTGCAGAAACAGCCAGAACAACCATGCGAGATAGCCTTTCAGACGCAGCCACCCGAGATCGGCTACCGCCGAGTTGCGTCCGATCGTCGCCATGGTGCCCAGGTCGCGATACGCGAACGTGCCGCGCGACTCGCCTTTCATCGTCCGAACGATGTTCTCTGCCGCCAGGCGCGCCTGCTGCAACGCCACTTGAATCACGCCGGGCAACGGCTTGCCGTCGGCCCCGGCCAGGTTCGCCATGTCTCCCACCACGTAGACGTCGTCCCGCCCCGGAATGGTGAGATCGGGATTCACCATCACCCGGCCGAGCCGGTCGACCGGCGCGCCCAGCGTGGACCCGAG
>Ga0105107_10001680_pt1 | contig 14423 bp, 15 predicted proteins | sample PPLLaktember2015_6_FD_79335 | JGI IMG/M metagenome (GOLD analysis project Ga0105107, IMG submission 79335) | Freshwater sediment microbial communities from Prairie Pothole Lake near Jamestown, North Dakota, USA - PPLs Lake P8 Core (1) Depth... | ecosystem: Environmental > Aquatic > Freshwater >...
CCCGGGGGCACAACTATGCCGCGTTCCTGCAGGCGGTCAATATGACCAAAGACCGGGGTATCCATATAGGCGCCCACCTCATCGCGGGTTTCCCGACAGAGACTCGCGAAGAGATGCTCGCCATGGCAGAAGAGATATCATCACTGCCAATAGGTTTTTTAAAAGTCCATCAACTCCAGGTGGTCAAGGACACGCCGCTTGCGGATCTATACCGGGAGAAGCCTTTCTACACCTTCGGATACAGGGAATACCTTGATTTCATCGTCGATTTCATTGAAAGAACATCGCCAGACATTGTCTTTCAGCGGCTCTTTGCAACCGCACCGGACAGCATACTCGTCGCTCCTGATTGGGGAAGAAGCAGATACGAGATCCTGCGGGATATCGAAAGGCAGCTTGAGGCAAGGGATACGCAGCAGGGCAAAAAATACCGGCTACAGCCTGCGCTGCACATCGGCAGCTGATCTTTCTTTATCTTCCGATCATTACAGTCCAAAATATTAAAAAATGGCTGGATGCCGAACAAATACAATAACGCCTCCCTGTGAAATTAATCCCCCATCTGTTTACCCGCAAATCGCCGATACAGGTTGTGTTTGACAACGTGGATCATCAAAAGGAGGTTTGCCATCTGAATATTCTGTCGATTTTGTTGTGTTTGCGAGGTATTCAGCCATTTCCCTATTTTTATTTTGGACTGATATGTCTTCCGATACTATTTCCTGAAGACCACCAGTTCGTCCAGCGTTTTCCTTTTTACGCTCTTCGGCTTTTCATCAGGATATCCAAGGGCAACAACCGCCATGAGATCGAGTTCCTTGCCCAGACCAAGAAGTCTCCTTATCTGCTCGCTGCTTTTTATGATCTCCCCAAGCCAAACCGCTCCCATTCCTAATGCGTGGATCTCAAGGAGCATGTTCTGCAGGCAGGCCCCTGTGGCCTGGATGTCCTTTTCGCGGTGGTAGCTCTTTTCTGTGTCTAGAAAGACCGCTATGAGCACCTGCGCTCCAAGCACAATCTTTGAGTAGTGGGTCAGTCCGGATATTTCTTTCCTGAGACCGGTGTCTGTTATGACCGCGAACCTCCAGGGCTGGTTGTTTAGTCCTGATGGCGCCCACCTGCCTGCCTCGAGGATCTTCTCGATGAGTTCTTCTGAAACAGGCTTTGTGGTGAATTTCCTGACGCTCCTTCTACTTTTTATGATCTCTATAATGTCCAAATCCATCTCCATCTGTTAAAATAATTTTCTGAAAAAGCGGCTTACAAAAAATATAGAGAACAGCATCGAGAAAATCAAGATAAAATCAGCAAAAAAAATAGACATTTGAACATCTGATATGAAAAAAAAGCCGGTCATAGCAGTTATCGGAGGAAGGAAGACAGGCAAGCTGCTCCTGATGGAGGCAGAAAAAGCCGACAGGCTGCTGGCTGGAAGAAGGAGCGATCCTCGTATCGGGAGGCTTGGACGGTGTCATGAAGGCGGCCTCAAAAGGAGCAAAGGCAGCTGGCGGACTTACCGTCGGGATACTCCCGCAGGAACATAAGGAAGAAGCGAACAAATACATCGATGTTCCGGTAGCGACCGGCCTGGGCATCGGCAGGAATGTCATCATAGCCCGCACAGCTGACGCGCTCATCGCGGTCGGCGGCGAATACGGGACCCTCTCCGAAATAGCGTTCGCGCTCCAACTTGGCAAGCCTGTCATCGGAATCAGAAGCTGGGATATCAGGGGAGTTATACCCGCATACGATGCTGAGGATGCGGTGGCCAAAGCCTTCGAAGCGCTTAAATAAAACAGTAGATTGCCGGCATCTTGCTGCCTGAGCGGAAATCTCCCAGACCTGTTTATCTGACGGACGCGGAGCATATCATGTTTTCATTTTTTGTGCTGATTTATTGTATAATATTTCCTGTCCCGGGAGCCCCCTTAGCTCAGTAGGATAGAGCACAGGTTTCCTAAACCTGGTGTCGCAAGTTCGATTCTTGCAGGGGGCACCAACTTTCTTCCTTTTATCTATTAAGCCGCAAACTAAGACAACTTTTTTAAACTTCTCTTTATGAGCATTTAACCTTTTTACGATTGGTTATGAAGCTGCTTCTGAAAATTTATAAAGTCATCTTTATAAAAAAATAACATTTTCTCTGAAGAATAATGTATTTTAAATGGGAAAAATAACGTTCATTTATCTATATATACAGGGGGTATTCATCAGTGAAAAAAAGGCTCAGCTATTTTTGTTTATTTATCTTTTCTTTATTCTGCTTTGCAGTTCCCCATGATGCTTTTGGATCAGGATTCGCTATTTATACGCAGAATGCAACCGCACTTGGGCAGGCAGATTCGGTCATTGCGCATTCTGACAGTCCGTCATCGATTTTCTTTAATCCCGCTCTCATCAACAAACTCGAAGGAACGCAGGCAGAGATCGGCACTACTCTCATATACCCGATACGGGAATTCGACAGCGACGCGACCGGCAGAGAATTCGAGACGGAAAATCAGGTATTTTTTCCATCAACACTCTATTTCACCCACAAGTACAACGAAAAACTGAGTTTTGGGCTGGGAGTTTTCAATAATTTCGGTCTTGCGACAAAATGGGACGATGACTGGGAAGGCAGGTACCTTGCCACAAATTCAGAACTAACTATTTTTACCATCAACCCGGTAGCCTCTGTAAAGCTAACGGACAACATTTCTGTTGCTGCCGGGCTGAATTTTCTGATCCTCGATGCTACGCTGGAGAAGAAGCTCAATCTGGGCTTTGCTGACGCACACCAGAAGTTCAAGGGTGACGGGAACGGCGTCGGCTACAATCTGGGCATCGTTGTGGACCTTACAAAAGATATTGCGATCGGCGCGTCTTACCGGAGCGAGATCAAAGTTGATATCGACGGAAACGTCTCACATGGTTTACCAGCTGGTACAGAGTTTCTCAGACCCCTTTTTCCGAATACATCTGCAGAAACAGACCTGACATTGCCAGCCCAGTTCCACTTGGGGATTGCCTATAAGGGAATACCTAACCTTACCCTGGAGACAGGTCTGCGCTATGAGGGCTGGGCATCCTACGAAAAGCTGAAATTTGATCTTGACCAGCCGGTTGTGGGGAATACAACCTCGGTTACCGAAAAGAAATGGGAAGACACGTACACCTTTAATATCGGCGCAGACTACAGGGTGAAGGATAATATTTCCCTGCTCGTGGGATATCTCTACAGCGGCAATCCCGTTCCGGATGAGACCTTTGAACCGGCAATCCCTGATTCGGACACCCATCTGTTTACCATAGGTACAGAGATCCGCCGAAAGGCATTATCAGTCGGACTTTCATACGGCTACCAGTTGCTGGAGGAGCGAAAGAAGAATAACTTTATTGATGACAACCCTGCTGACGGAGTAAACCCTCTGACGAGTGCAAACGGAAGATATAACTCGGATCTCCATCTGTTGGGAATCAGCCTCACCTACAGGTTCTGACTTGTCGACACCGGAAAGGAAAATAAAGGGTATGAGTTCATATGACTATTTGATGGAAAACAAAGAGGAGACTTTGCGGCTGACATCGAAGACCGACTGCAATGCTCTCGATGCACAGGCGCGATGGGCAGGGGTTGAGCCCGGGATGCGGGTTGCAGACGTAGGATGCGGCCCGGGCCTGACAACCGCTCTTCTCAGAGAACTCGTTCAGCCAGGCGGAGAAGCAACAGGTATTGATCAGTCCGAAACAAGGATAGCACACGCCCAGCAGCAGTATACTGCGGAGGGGCTCAGGTTTGTCTGCAGAGACATCACTGCCGGTCTTCAGGACCTGGGGCAGTTTGATTTTGTCTGGGTAAGGTTTGTTCTTGAGTACTTCCGTTCAAACAGTGTCGGGATAGTAAAAAATATTTCTTCTATCGTGCGCCCCGGCGGCATCTTGTGCCTCGCTGATCTGGATTACAACTGTCTGACTTACTACGGGATATCTCCGCGTCTGGAACGTGCAATCCATAAGACGGTCAAAACTCTTGAAGAAGAGGCCAATTTTGATCCATACGCCGGGCGGAAACTCTATTCGTATCTCTATGACCTTGGGTTTCAGGACATAAAGGTGAACTTATACCCCCATCACCTTATCTACGGAAAAGCTGCAGACACGGATGTATTCAATTGGACGAAGAAGATCGAGGTCATATCAGACAAATTTGATTTCCTCTTCGAGGAGTACCCGGGCGGGCATGATGAATTCAGAGAGGAATTTTACTCCTACTTCAAAAATCCGGGGAGATTCATTTACACTCCCCTTATCATAGTGAGTGGACGGAAACCCCTTTAAGGCATTTACTGTTGGAGTAAAACGTAGTCGAGCACCCCATTATTCACTTTATTATAGTACCGGAGAAACGCCGAGACGACCTCTTTGTCAAATTTGTCAATGCTCATAAATTCGAGAGTGCTGATCGCGTCTTCAAGCAGCATCGGTTCACGGTAGTGGCGCTTTGCAGTGATCGCCTCAAAGAAGTCCGCAACCGCGATAATCCGTGCTCCTAACGGTATCTCTTCGCCCCGGAGTCCAAGCGGATAGCCGCTGCCGTCCATTTTTTCGTGATGGGAACCGACAATAAAAGGTATCTCACTGTAAATACCTTCAAAATTTACCTTCTCAAGAATTTCTCTTGTTTTGACGACATGCAGCTTTATCTCTTCATATTCCTGAACCGTCAATTTCCCGTTCTTCTTCAGGATAAAGTCACTGACCGCGATCTTGCCATAGTCATGTAGCAGGGCTGCCACCCTGATTACCTCGATGTAGGATTTCGCAAGCCCCAGTTCTTCACAGATTCCGACCGCATATGCCGTAACCTTTTCAGAATGGCCTGCAGTCAAAGGATCCCGGGCATCTATGCTGGCAGCCAACACTTTTATGACAGACTTGAACTGATTTTCATATGCCTCGGTCAGCAAGGTGTTGTTGATGCTGACCCCTATTACCGGCGTCAGAGCAGTAAGAGCATTGATGTCACTCTGCAGGAGAGGCCTCTTCGTTCTGAGGTTGTCAACAGCCAGAATACCCAATGACTCGCCTTCATCGATTATCGGGCAGCAGATGAAGGACTTTGCCCCGAACTTTTTGGCGAAATCAAGGCTATGCTCTGTAAGGGTATCCTGAATCTCGTCGATGTCATTCACAAGGATAGTTTTCTGATCCCTGAAGGCAACAACAAAGGCACCTTTCGAGTTTTGCTTGGTGAGACTGAAGCTCGTGTATTTCAGAAGACGATACTGGTCTTCATTATACCCGAACCCCGCATAATACATAAGCTTCGTCCTGCTCTTGTTAGCCAAAAGTATCATTCCCCGGTCGTAGTCCAGCCTTTTCCCCAGCACTTCGACGATTTCTGACAGTATCCCCTCTATATTCGACTGTTTGCTTACAGCCAGACCGATCTCATTAATCAGCTGGGCATTACGGTAATTGGTCTCTGTCTGTTTTAACAGGACATCGGTCGAATCCCTCAGGTTCTCGACCCCTTCTTTTAATTCCCTGTTTTCGAAAAACTCGGAAAGGAAAGCGAGCACGACAACTAATACAAGAGCGGCCGGCAGAAATTCAGTAAGAGCAACTTCAGGGTACTTAAGGTACATTCCTATGAAGATCGCAGGTGAAAGAACAGTTGCAGCGTTACGGAGATTCTTCCAAAAGAAGAGAGAAGAATTCTGCCATGTTATATCATACGTGCATGACTCATCTCCCCTGAACGTGCATTCAGTATGCTTGATAGTCGGCGGCCTCTGGTTGAAAAACAAGGGAACAGCTTCTAAATATCCGGTGCGGTTATCACATTGGTAATGCTTTTCCTCTACTCCAGCCCGGGGGGTAACCTTTATCCGGATTTTATTGCGTCCAATCCTCTTTGATTCATACACCGTCGATCTTGTAAAGGTTGGTGCATACTTTCCAACCATTTCATAGGCCTTGGCCGGACCGACGAAACCAAGAATGTATTTTCGCGTGAAGCCGATCGCATCCGGTGATGCGGCAAATCGTCCTGCTTCCCGGGCGGTATTGTCATTCCCGGTCATCGTCCTTACAACTTCATAAAACCGGTCGACCTCTGCCTGCGTAAACCAGTGGTTTTCATCATTTACCTGATACCACTCCATTCCCGCCTCTCGCAGGAGAGATTTTATATTGGTCTGCGGGTATTTGTTCTCGACAAATTTAACAAAGGTATTTATTATCCTGGAATTATACAGCTGGGGTTCGGTATCTTTTTGTAAATTCATTCAGACACCGTATTCTTTATCTCATTATTTTCGCGGTGATGACGTGCAAACAGACTATCGATAAATTCAAAGTACTGATCTAATGCCTGCACATTCAAAACCCAGAGCGTATAGAGTTTTTCGTAATGAATATTGGCGGACACAACAAATCGTGTGGGATAAATGAGGACCGGTATTTCAGTTTCTTCATAGTCTCCGGAAAGCCGGGAGATCGCCGCTTCGAAGTCTTCGTAAGAAAGGTCTTCTTCATCCACGGCAAAGAAATGCAAGCAGTTGGTAAGATTCGAAAAATTCAGCCCGACATCCGAAATATTTACCATGATGACGGCCTTGAGATGTCCCTTTTTCCTCAGGGAAAATAGCTTCCTGTGCCTTTTGAACCCGATTTTTTCGAATTCCCTGTTCAGGTCTTCACAATGTATAAGATCGGGCTCAAGGTCAAAAGCCTTGAGCATTCCTCCCCCTGAATGATGCTCATAAAACCTCTTCAGCTCTTCAATATCCGACGGCCGACAGTTGTCCAATTCTATCTCTTCCTGCGCGGAAATACGATAGCCCTTTATAAACTTGTGGTATGCGAATGAATCAAGAGAACATGACTTTGGGTTCTTTAATGCAGCAGCGCAGCCGCCGAAGACCCGGCTCGGGAATTTGTTGTTTTCCCGGTAATAACAGATCACATAATTCATATGCGTGGACCGAAGGGAATGAAACTCGTTAACATAACGCCCGACCTGGTTCAAAACAGCTACGCCTGCCCTAAGGTTTCCTGCCCTGCTTGCGGCATGGTGATGAATGAGCCAGGCATTTTCATAAAACCTCACCATCGCCATATGCCCCAGGATGGCCCCTTTTTCCTGATAAATAAAGTGTCTTGCTATATATGCATTATCCATGTAGAGTCGACGGTAGGTTTCCCTGAAGTTCTCTTTCCTGCCTTCCATTGAACTGTACTTTTCCGGATATATGAAGCCGCTTTCGAAGAAGAATCTCCACAGGTTCTCCTGGGAAACCTTGTTGCAGACATAGGACTTATTATCAGAATAATGATGCAGGTAAGCCGATAGCCTTATCTGATCGTGGTTATCCATATCGAGGAAGGCGATGCCAAACCTCACGTAATCATTTTTCCCGTCAGCCCTGGTTTTCCGATATACGACCTGAGCCTGGCACTTTATGGTAAAATCACTTGCGAAGACGATCTCCACCTCGGGCAGAATAAGACCGGGAAAAAGCACCGCCTCACTCGCATGCTCTTCCACCGAGAAGCCGGAGCCCCCAAGGTCTTCGATCTCGAGACTGAACGATCCCCCGCCAAACGGATGATCGAAAACCATGCTTGGTAAAGGTATAATTCTATGGCGCGAACTTCTATACTCTTTGTTTTTATATCTGTTGATCCGGCAGGTTGTTGGCTCGACAATCAGCATATGTGAATGGTCTTCCCGCCTCTGGTTGATGATCCGCACCTCACCTGAGAAGAGAATATCATGATGTTTTTTCAGTAAGAACATGACCGGCTCTTCCGGATTCAGATATCGGAAGGACGCAAAGGCCTCTTCAGGAATCGCAATGCAAAATGACACGCCACTGAAGTCTCTGAGAACTCCGCTGAAGAGCACCCCGTTCTGCAGGACTTCTGCCTTTACTCCTGTGCTTCGTCTTCTGACCGATTTCCTGCGGGCATATTCAATGGCGCACTCCTCCCCAAGCAGAAAGACTATCCCCTCTTCCGTAATCTCCTGGACTTCGGGCTGAACAGTCGTCATCACAAGTCCGCCGTCGATTACAAAATAAAGAAAATCGAAAGAAGCGAAAATATTCTTCGAAGGTTCATTCCAAAAACACTTCAGCATATCCCCTTTGCAAGGCTGAGGCTTCGCCGTAATTGATATGACTTCGTTGAATTTCCTGTGCCTTAGATGGACTATGACATTGGCGTTAGTGAAGTTGACGTAGTTGAGGAGATTGACCAGTTTCTGCTTGCATACCTTTTTAGCATTTCGTACTTGACCGCCCTGCTCTGCCTGATCTGTTTGGAGGGCTGTTATTACTTTACTTTTCAATGAAGACCCCGCCAACAGATTGATGACCTGTCCACTTAATGCCTCCCCTGCATTTTCGTATAGTCTCTATCGATATATGCTAAAATTGCTCAGTTTTTTTCTGTCTTTTATCTTTATTCATGCAGAAAAAACTACTTTATCGTGCTTTCTCGCTTGAAAACAATATACTATTTTTCACTTCAATAGCAAGTACTTTCTTATATTTTTTAAACATTTAGATTGAATTATTTCCATGATAAGCCTTTTTTAATAGTTTTTCTCTGCAATTCTGTAAATCTATTTTTTTTGCTTTTCTATGGCAGAACCTTGGCAATTCGATTTGTGCAGATAACATTGCGGCATTCGATTTATTTGAACATCTCTCAGCCCATGCACCTGTCGCGATGGGCGCATACACAGAATCAAAAAAAACTGTAACAGCGGGCGAGGGAATTTTCTGCTCTGGTGCCGATTGCATTTCTCCCGTATAGAAAAATCAGGCAACCACAAAAAATCCTTGACAGTAACCGGCAAGAGGAGTAGCTTTGAATTAGGGAGTAAGGTTTTGACAGGTGGTGGTCTTGCTCCGCTTTTTCTCAACGTCTCTGAATGCAAAGTCACTGGACGTATGGTTGAGGGACACGGAGTCCCGGGCTGTATGGACATAAGACAAAAAAGTCATGAGACGAGTAGTCTCAAGGAGACAACTGGGAAAGAATGGAACAGGCTCCACCTTTTTTGTGATTGCGTTCCTTCAATGCTGTTTCCACTGAGCACAGTCAAAACGTCCGCTTCAGCTTTTTTTGTTCATACATCTCTTTGTCCGCCTGAACCAATAGTTCGTCAATAGAAAACAGAGAGGCGGGGTCATAATGTGAAATCCCCGTGCTGATTGAAAGTTCATAGGGCTTGTCACACTGCGCATTATGTCTGCTAAAATTGTTCTGCAATCGCTGAGCCAGCATCTCTGAATTGTTAACATGATCTTCCAGTTGCAAAATGACAAACTCATCCCCTCCGATACGTGCAACAATGTCCGACTCCCGAAAGGTTTCTTTCATGATATTTGCTGCTTCGATCAATGCCGAATCGCCCTCTTTGTGTCCAAGCGTATCATTGATAACCTTGAGATTATCGAGGTCAGCGGAAAACACCAGCATTCTTTTGTTTATGCGTTTAGCAAATTTCAACTGCTGATCGGCCATCGCAAAGAATCCTCTCCGGTTATACAGGCCGGTAAGATCGTCTCTCATTGTCATGTCATGCAGTTTTTCTTCTATAAGCCTGCGTTCAGTAACGTCCCTCACCGACTCGATACCCGCTATGATATCACCCTTCTCATCCTTCACAGGGGAAGATATGATCTCGAAATAGAATTTGCCCTTATCCTTCACCCTGCGCTGCACTGTCCTGTGGATCTTTCCGTCACGGAAAGACTGGGCAAGATGACACCCCTCGCACACCTGCTCCCTCCGCTCATATGCCTTGTAGCAATATTCTCCGATATGGTCTCCCATAAGTGCTTTATGGATCCGATTCTGATATAAGATTCTGAATTGTGTGTCCTGGATGCTTATCCCGTCGCCTACTGCATCAATAATGTTCTGCATCGGTATTTTGATTGCAGGTTGCCCCTCAGTCCTGGCGTCATCGTTCATCTTGTTCCCTTATATCCTTTCCATAAACAAAAACCGGGCGTGGCCCGGAGTTGCTCCTGCTCCCTGGCAGCCGTTATTCCTAAACAGACAAGAAGTTTTCCCGTCCATCCCAAAAAAGAATTGACTAATACGTCATAAACTTATTAGCTTTCTTTATAGACTAAATCCTTCATATTGTCAAATTCTTTCTTCCCTATGTCCTCTCTTCATTACTGCTGAACAGCAAATACAAGGGATGGGTTAATTCACTTCATTAACGCCAAGCATACATCTATCAGGGGAGAGTCTTTATTCTTCTGCCTGCTGGAAAAACTGCAATGGAAGGAGTGGCGTATAATAATTTGAATTGACATAATCCGGGCAACCTGTCATAACTTGAAGGAAGAGACATTCAGAAGCAAAACAGTCTTCATTGGAAGGAACACGATGATGAAAAAAAAGAACTGCTGGGAAGTCATGGGATGCCGGAAACAATTTCATGGGTTCACTCCTGGCGAGTCCGGTATCTGTCCTGCCTTCCACTGCAAACCATTGAACGGTATCCATGGAGGTATGAACGGGGGAAGAGCCTGCTGGATGGTCACAGGCACCATGTGCGGAAATAAAATCCAGGGAAGCTACGGGTTTAAGGTGCAAAACTGCTCTCAGTGCGGATTCTTCAATCAGGTCATAGAGGAAGAAGGCAGCAAATATGTCCCCCCGGAAACTCTTCTCACGAAAAATGAAAAAACAGTCTGATTCTCAAACCGGCGTTCTGCCCGGCACTTTGATAAAGGGGGTGCGAAACAATTCCACCCGCGCCTATGTCTCGCTCCTTTAAAGAAATATGCATATAATTCTTCTCTCTAATTTGATATAATTCGCTAAAATGAATGAAGATGCGATAAAAAAAGCCTTTTCAGGAGGGGCTTAGTGAGTACTGTTACAGAGAGGAGACGGCGCAAGAGGATAGGCCTTGGGCATGTTGAGGTCACGGCAAAAACCGTAATCCCGAGTGAATGCAAAATTCTCGACATTGGAACGAACGGTGTCTGCGTTGCAACCACGCAATGGCTGCCCATAAACAATAATTACTCTTTTAAATTTCATCATAACGGCACGACTGTTTCGAATACGGGCACTGTCAGGTGGGTGAAGCTCGTTGGCACAAAAAAGGGCAGTAATGAGGATTCTGTTCCGTTATACATGACGGGGATGGAATTCAAATCTGTCCTGACAGACATCGGGAGAGGTATTACTCGCGTCTTGGACAGGTACGCGGACAAGGAAGACAACCGGCAGAACGGGAACAGATTTAAATTGAAACAACCGGCAAAAGCGGTCTTCAATATTCTGAAAGAGTGCCGAATAAGACAGATAAGCACAGGCGGCATGCTCATAGAAACGGATCTTGATCTCCTTCCGGATAAGCCATATTCATGGGCCTTCAACTTCCCCAGTGATGACCATATCATATGCTGTACGGGAAGGATCGTTTCACACGCCGCGGTTTTCAGCAAGAGCAGCAGAAGGCATCATTATGGCATTGCTTTCACCGATGTGCAGAAAGAAGCCAGAAAAAACCTCGCACGGTTTGTTATCGATGCCATGTTCACCGGCCCTGAGACTTCCCTCCTGAACTGAACCCGCATCTCACAGCGGGCAGCTTTTAAATCCGGACTGTGTTGAAGCGAGCAGGTCAATAAGTCGCTTTTTTGAGCCTGCAGAGAGCCCGTAGCGATCAATCTCCTTTTTCAGGAGTTCGGGGCTGCCATAGCCACCGAGAAAGCCGTTCAGCCGCGCGGCAGCAGTCGAATTCACAAAATCCCTCATTTCCGGGTAGAACGCCTCCAGACTCGCGGCGAACTCGGGATACTGCTGAAGACGGTATTTCTGGTGATAGTCCTCAGCAAGAGTGAATCCGATGAAGGGAAGGACTTCTGTATGAATTGTTCCTTTCTTCTTTTCAGCCTCCCCGTCCCTGGATTCGAAGGCAAGTCTCTTCTGCGCCTCGTCATGATAGAAGATTGCAGCCCGGTACTGCCGGGACCAGGATTTCGCGCCGGGATCGTGTGATTTCCAGAAGATATCGAGCAGCTCTCTATAGGAGAGGCGCGAAGGGTCGTAATCGATCTGCACCGCCTCGCTGTGGTCTCCGATACTGTGATAGGTTGGGCTTTGCGTTGAGCCGCCGCTGTATCCCACGCGGGTCCTCACCACGCCGGGTATACTCCCGAACCGGGAGTCTGGCCCCCAGAATCAACCGAGGGCGAACGTAGCAGTCTCAGTGCGTTTCGGCTGCTCTATGTCTATTTCAGGCAGTGTCGAGACCGCAGTTGCATGCTTTATATGTGTATCCATAGTTTCTCCCTTCCCTGCGTACATATACCAGATGCCGGACAGTAAGAAAAAGATCAGGATTGCTTTTGTATAACAGCTGTTCATAATCTCTCCCGGCCTCTCCGTCCATATTAAATTTGATCTGGATTACCACCAGAATACCTGAACTGTTTGAAGAAAATATGAAATCACCACCTGCAGGTTGCTAAATGACTCTGCCGGTTATACAATGAGGATAAAAGGGGCGAGATTTCATGGGAAACGATTCTGACAAAAAAGACCGTCCGAGCATAAGGGGTTTTTTCACGAACCTCTCGGGGCCGATGCCGCTGGGGAAAAAGATATCGCTCTTGCTCAGAAACAACGCGATTAAGATCAAAAACCGGCAGGACTGCTGCGGCCACCCGGGTGAACCCGGATGCTGACAGTCAGGCGATGACGCCGCGGGGCGGTAAAGCGATGAATTATAATTATGAAAAATACAGGAATACGATTCCTGCAAGGAGGGGAGTATGAACGCAATTGAAATGGCGATGAAAATGGAACAGGAGGCGGTGGATTTCTACACACAGTGCGCCGGCAGGACAAAGAATCCCGTCGGCAAGAAGATGTTCCTGAGCATCGTGGAAGATGAAAAGTACCATATCGCCTGCGCGATGAATGTGCAGAAGGGGAAGAGATTCGCACCTGCTGAGGCAACACCCCTCGAGGACATGAAGAAGGTCTTCGATAATCACAAACAGGATATGCTGACGCAGGTCCCCTCGACTGCCGACGAACTGGATGCCTTCAGGGTGGCGATGAAGATGGAAGGGGACTCGATCGCGTTTTACAAAAAGGCGGCTTCCCAGGCCGCGACTGCTGAAGAGAAAAACTTTTTCGACTGCCTCATCAAAGACGAAGAAGAACACTTCTCCATCTTCCAGAATACCTACTCGTTCCTCTCGGACACGGGGAACTGGTTTATGTGGGAAGAACACAGCATTGTAGAAGGGTAGTGGGTATAGTAGATCTGGGGTATGTTGACTAAGAACAAAGGAGCTTAAATGAAAAAGACCGCGCTTTTGCTGTTTTTTCTCGCGGCTGCCGCGATAGCGTGCAGCGCAATACTCGCCACTCCCATTAAAAAGATCATCGATAACCCGAGGGATTACGACGGGAAGACGATCAGTGTATCAGGTGAGGTCACCGAAACCTTCTCCTTTTTCGTTTTGAAATATTTTGTTGTGGATGACGGGACAGGCACGATCACGGTCGTCACCGATAAGGCCCTGCCGAAAAAGGGGTCAAAGATACGAGTGAAAGGCAGGGTGAGCGAGATGTTCTCGCTGGGCGAGACCCAGGCGCTCGTGATCATAGAAGATTCTGACAAGCATGAAGCTGCAGAAGAAAAAAAGTAGGGGGCATGGGAATGAAGACTTCGCTCAAACCAGCTATAGCGACTGCTTTTTTCAGGCTTATTCTTCTGCTCGGCCTGACGATGGTGCTGTTGAGTGTCTTTTTGGTCAGTCCGCCGGCGGAAAGCGGTGATGCCGACTGGCGGCTGATACGTCAGAGCACCTACGGAGATTCCACATACTACGATGCCGCGAGCGTGAAGCATCAGGGAGATCAGGTGGTTTCTGTCCGGGCCAAATTCGGCATCGGAGAATATCTCTACGAGATGCGGTGCGGGAAAAAAGAGGCAAGACTGATAGAGGAAGGGAAGACCGGAGGTCCTGACGCCGGATGGTTCCCCATCGTCAACGGCTCTGATGAAGAACTGATCTACCTGGAGGTCTGCCGGTAGGCAGAGTCCGGACTCAGATTTAAAGTTAAAAGGGAAATGCATCAGACGTGAACCTCTGTTTGATGTCATTCCCGCACCAGAAGCAGGGAACAGTACCTGCCTTAGGCAGCGCCTTAAGCGAGTGAAGCGCGTCGGGAATCCTTCTTTTTCGGGAAGATTCCGGACAAGCCGGAATGACAGAAAAACTTTGTATGCAACGTTAGAGTTGACAAGGGACAAAGAAAGGGGGATATGATGAAAAGGTTATTATTCGGTTTTATCGTTCTGCTGCTTGGCCTGCCTGCTTATGCCTCAGGCCTCCAGGTCGGGGACAAAGCTCCGCTCTTTGAGGCGGCCTCCA
>Ga0105107_10001681_pt1 | contig 14417 bp, 8 predicted proteins | sample PPLLaktember2015_6_FD_79335 | JGI IMG/M metagenome (GOLD analysis project Ga0105107, IMG submission 79335) | Freshwater sediment microbial communities from Prairie Pothole Lake near Jamestown, North Dakota, USA - PPLs Lake P8 Core (1) Depth... | ecosystem: Environmental > Aquatic > Freshwater >...
ACCCCAGTCGGGATGCAATTTTGTTGCGTATCCCAAAGTCAATGCAGCGTCGAAAGAATTAAATCTTCCCAGCTCAACGACATTACCCTGCGCGTCTAATTCGGAACTGGTCCTGATGAATTCGCCAAAATTCATGTAAGTAATACTCGCTGTAACACTTCCTTCGAGGTCCTCAATATATTGACGGTAGGTTAGATAATCATAAAAAAGGTCCAGGTGAAATTGAGGAAGCCAGTTGCTGTGTGTAATGCTCAGCTCGGTACCGCTTTGAAATGCAATACCGGCCGGATTCCAGAAAATTGCAGCTGAGTTGTCGGCCAATCCGGCGCCTGATTCGCCCAAACCTCCAGCCCGCGAATCCGGGGCTAAAAGTAAAAATGCTACGGCGGCTTCTCCTTGTGCATTTGTTATTCCGGCAATTAGGATCATAAGCATTATGCCGACCATCAAAAGCTTAATTATTCTCTTCATTTTATTCCTCCGATTTTAATAAAACCCATTTTCAATTAATCATTAAGAATTTTATAATTCAATTCTTAAATTTATATAATTCTTATCTTATAATTGCCAATTTGCCGAGTACACTCTTATTAAACTGGCCGTCTAACGACTTTATTATTATCTTATAAAGATATACCCCATTTGCCAGTAAGTTTCCGTCTTCATCCCTTCCATCCCAGTCAAGTTTTACAAAATTTTCTTCCTCGCTTATATTAATTCTCTCAAGTTCTTTTATCATTCTTCCCGCTACCGTATATACCTTTACTTTTACATGGAATATTCCGTTCTGCTGATTTTTTTTGAATGTAAAAGTTGTATTGGCAGAAAACGGATTGGGATAATTGTATACATCTCTTATCACAAGTTCATTTCCATCCACAACCGTAAAATAACTCTCTTCACTTGAGAAATTGTTAAACACATCCCATGCCTTTACCTTTATCTTGTATTCTCCCCGTTCTAACCCGTTAAACTGATAGTTTATTGTTCCCGATTTTCCTCCGGCATCCAGATCGCCGGTAAAATACTCGGTAAAGTCGATAGGTGAAGATTCATTGTCGTTTAATATTCCTTCGAGCTTATGACCTATTCCCGTACCTGTCGTATTAACTCCGGTCTCATCACTAATATTTACCATTAATCTTGAATCCGGATTTATTATACTTGAACTTCCGGCGCTTTGATTATCATAATGAATCTCTATTTCAGGTCCTTTGCCGTCGTTTACCGCATTTGAATCGCTCCCTCCGATTATAACTCTATCGGTATATCCAACTCCATTTGTCTCGTTATTATAAAAATAGACAAGAATTTTGCCGTTTTTATTTTCGTAGGAAATGTCCTTCGGTACAACAAAATCGGCTGTGAATTTTCCATTAATTATTGATATTTTTCCGTTGAAAAGAATTCCTCCGGGAACGGTTATATTATAGTTGTTGGTTCTAACCATATCAATCTTTTCAATGATTGTGGTATTTCTATCGGAATCATAAACCGATAGAATAGCTTCACCGCCGTATTCCTGCCAGTTTGTATCATCCGGCTTTTTTACATTTCCGGTAATGTTAGCTTTACCTAATGCTCTTAATTGTACATTGTTGATCGGAGGATTTAACGACACTCCATTAATCGAATCAATAGTTGAAGTAAATTGGGGAACAAGAAGCCTTAATGTAGGATCGCCGTATAAATGAAACTTCTGATCGTTTGCCGATGTTTTCCCTATTTTCGTCAGCATATAAGCTTTACCAATCGTGATTGGTAAATTATCTGTCCCCCTTGATGAAAGAAGAAGTCTTCTGTAAAACTCTACATTTAAAGCGTGATTCGGACTTGCATAAACAGGTCTTGTTGATGTAAATGCTCCTATCATTCCGCTTTTTTCTTTAAGTATCAGCATTTCGGTTGCGCTTTGAGTGCCTGTAAAATCATACTGACCGAAATTGCACGTAGCAGCAGTCAGGAAGAAATATTTATCGTTATTTATTTGTGAAATTGTGGAACTTTTTTCAAATATTAATTCATGCGCCAACACTTCATAACTACCATGACCGACATAATTTAATATCAATGTACCTCTATTAATAGCATTTATAAGAGCTTTATTCACTTCCGGCTTCGTTCTGCCGACACCTGTAATCACCGTGGGATATGCAGCCAGGTATATTTTATTAATATTAAAAGATTTTGGAATTAGTCTGGCCAGAGCTTCTGACTGGTCTGTGTGCAGCGTGCCATCATTCCCCTCGCTTGTTAATCCGTCATCGGCTACAAGGGTAATTAAATTCTGCCAGGTTCCTCTTTCCATATTTGTTTCATAATCAATAATCTTATCCACCGTAAAAGCTGCTTCCTGAGTTGTCTGCACATTTAATCTTCCTATAGCCAAATCCACTGCGGCATCATTGCCGTCTACTCTTACGTAATAATCATCCATCGGATAGGAATCTATTAAATCGAGATTATCCGACTGAATTGTGGGCGGCAAATTTTTGATCACTGGAATCTGGTAAGTAGGTATGAAATTATTATTAGCTCCCTCCAGATTTTTTGTATCGTATGTTCCGTCACCGAACAGCAGAACATATTCAGGCTTTATTGTCCAGTTATCATATGCATATTGAATGAAATTTCTGATAGCCGTTACATCCGACATTCCGCCTGCGAATTCATTGAATATTTCATTTACATACGCAACAGATGTGGAAAATTTATATTTTGATTCACTTGAACGATACTTTTGCAGTCTTTCCGCTTGAGTTTCAAAATTCGTATTTGCAATTATTATTAATTGTGCTTCAGGCGTTGTTCCTTTCACATCCTGATTTTCAACCTCTACCCCATTAACCGGAACTTTAAAGTTGTCATTGCCTATTCCCAAATACTTCGACGCTTTCCCGGCTGTTTCCGAAGCCTGGAATCTGAATTCTCCCCCGCTTATCATCAGCGGATTTGTTACCATTTTTACATTTGAAAAATCAGTTACATCGAACACCTTAATGTTAGATGAAGTAAAACCATTCAATTGATACTCTACTAATGCCGTAGTATCCATTGAAAAAAATACCAGCTTATCTCCTGATGCAGCAAGAAACTTTTCAAAGTAGATTTCAAAGTAATCGAGATAACCCTTGGTGCCGGAACCTGAATTTGTAATCTGAAATCTTAACAGGCTGGTATTTTGCGGCAACGGATTATTATATTCCATTCTTTTAATAAACTGATATCCGGCGGAATAACTACTATTAGTACCGTATCCGCGGAGGCTTTCTGAAAAGAGTAAATTCGAATTCTCCTCTACCCTAAGTGTAAAAGGACGCTCCGATGCATTAATAAAACGGAATTTATACGATATTGGAACTGATTCCACTCTTGCATCTAGACTATTTGTATATATTCTCATTTGTACAGACTGCGAATATTCATCTCCAACATAGTATCTTCCTGTACCGGAAACTTTTGCTTTGTCTTCTTCCCACGATGCATAAGCTTTAGTTGTGCTTTGTATATATTCAGCCTGAACATCGAAGTTCCCGTTCTTTCCTTGCATCCTTTTTCCTGTATTCCCGCCCGCAGTTATCCAGTAGTAGTTTTCTTTTGAATAAGGTGTATAATATCTTACCGTTGCACGGCTTACGGTATCATAATCCCAAAAATGAATTCCTCTGCCATAGAATATGATATAATCTCCCTCATCAAAACTGCCGTCTTCCTCCCCTGCTACTGTTACGGCATTTTCTATTAAATCTGCGGGATGTGATTCTTCAATCCGTTCCGATAATGCTTTACCACCATTGTTGTATATCTTTATTGTGCGCGGATCAGTCGTACCCGGATCAAAGCCCCAGGAAGAAAACAGGCTGCGGTCTATCTTGTACATTCCCTCTTCAGGTGCTTCAAATTTCACCCATTTACCCGTTGATAATACACTTGTTGTAATTTTTTTTACTTCTCTTCTTCTCTCTTCTTTTATCCAGTATTTGGCAACATCATAATTTGGGATCGATCCCTTAAGGAATTCATCCTCCTTTTGCAGATTGACTATCCGGTTTGAGGGAAAATTTATTCTGAAAACTATTTTCCCATATAACAAAATTTTACTCTGCATCGGATAGAACTTTACCGGTCTTATTAGAAAACGGTGTGTGGGAATTCCTCTAATTATTTCAAACTCTCCAAAGCTGACTAACTCTTCACTGCTCAGGTAATTACTATAATTTTCCCCTACAATATATTCCTCCACCAGCATTCCCTTATCTATCTTCGGTTTTCCCTTCGGGAGCAGCTTTCCGTTGATTTCCTTATAAGAGGAATTTAAAACTTCTATTGTGTTCCCGTATTCTGAAGGTACACCGATATTTATTGATCTCTCCGGAACCGATGCTTCCCCCCACTTCTGCTCGTCGGGAACATAACCGTTTGCCAGGTCTATTCTGAGATATTCCTGGTTATTTAATTTTTCTTTTAATGTGTCGTATAATGCAGTATATTCTATTATTATTGAATTAAAATCAGATGAGATTACTTTTATATCTTCTTGAGGGAATATTTGAATGCTTATGCAGAGGATTGAGATTATTATAGAGATATTGCTTTTCATCAAATATTATAAATAAATTATGGAGAAACCCCGAGCAGCGGGTTTTTAGTAACTATTTTTCCTGTAGCAACTATCCCTATAAAATTCTCCAAAATCTTTAGTTTAATTTAACTAACGCTCATCTACTTTGTCAAGTCAATAACAAATTAGAATGAAATAAGCAATTATAATCCCAATTCTTCTTTTTTTTCTTTCATTGCATTGATGCAAAAATCTATATGCTCATCTAGAGGAATACCTAAATCTTCAGCACCTTTAACAATATCTTCCCTGCTGACACTCCTGGCAAATGCTTTGTCTTTCAATTTCTTTCTAACCGATCTGACTTCTACTTCGGCAATCGATTTACTAGGCCGCACATATGCAACGGCGGTTAAAAATCCGGTTAGCTCATCGCAGGCAAATAAAACTTTCCGAAGCAAATTTTCCCTAGGAACTCCTGAATAATTAGCGTGGGACAGAATTGCATTCATGAAGTCTTCATCGAATCCTTTTTCTTTAAGAATTTCAGCACCTTTAAAAGGATGTTCCTCTGCCGTCGGGTACATTTCATAATCGAAATCATGAAGCAATGCAACATTCCCCCAGTATTCCTCATCTTCACCATATTTTTTAGCATATGATCTTACGCATGCTTCCACAGCATAAGCATGCTTCAGCAGACTGTCGGATTTTGTATATTCTTTAAGTAATGATAAACAGTAATTCCTATCTCTCATTATGTCTGCCATTATTCCTTTCCTCAATAAAAATTTAAATGCCAGGTAAGAATTTAATTACCGGAAATATTATTAAAAATAACTCTTAAATCTTATTCATTTGCCGGATTAAAGCTCGGACAGAGATCACCTAAAAAACATCTTAAACATTTTGGTTTTTTTGCAATGCAGATGCTTCTCCCGTGCATTATCAGCCAATGGGAGGAATTAATCCAATCTTCCTGAGGTACCAGATCTTTTAACCTAAATTCAATCTTTTCCGGATCTTCTGAATTTATAAATCCCAGCCGGTTTGATAGTCTTTTTACATGAGTATCCACCGCAATTGCAGGTATCCCGAATGCATTGCCGGCCACAACAGATGCAGTCTTTCTTCCTACTCCGGGAAGATTATTTAATGCTTCAAAATCAGCTGGCACTTGTCCGCCGAATTTACCGATTAATTCTCTGCAGCAAAGCTTAATGCTTTTTGCTTTTTGCTTATAAAATCCTGTTGAATGAATATCTTTCTCAAGTTCCTCATCCGGAACACTGAGATAATCCTGAGGTGTTTTGTATTTTTTAAACAAATCCTTTGTAACAATATTAACTCTTGCATCGGTGCACTGAGCCGATAAAATTGTAGCTATCAGCAGCTGTAACGGTGTTTTAAAATTCAGTGCAGTTTTAGGATCAGGATATTGTTTCTTTAAACGCTCAAATATAATTCCCGCATGTTTCCTGCTTAATGTACCCGGCACCGATTCAGTTTTCAGTTTCATGTCCTATTAAATTAAAATTATCTTTCTTAACCGTTTCCATCAACCCTCATCCGTTTTCAATTTTCCATCTCCCATTTTCCATTTATTTCCTATCTCTATAATATTTTGGATGTTTTATAAACAACCTTTCAACAGGTTTATTGTTTATTATATGGCTTTGGATTATCTCCTCAACGTCATTTAACGTAACTCCGCCGTACCATATTTGTTCGGGATAAACGACTATTGTTGGCCCGAATTCACACGAGTCGAGGCAGCCGGAAGAATTAGCACGCACATCCGATTTTAAATTGAGCTCTTTAAGTCTTTTCTTAAACAGCTCACGTAATTTCATGCTTCCCTTATCGCTGCAGCATCCGCGGGGATCATCCGGGGGACGTTTATTTTCACAAATAAAAATATGCTTCTCGAATCGTTTCATTATACAGGTTTGGAATGTTTATTTTCAATTCGGCATTCTTACGTTAAAAATACATTTATATTTTTACGAAGCTTTAAGATGCATTTCCACAAATTGTTCTGTTCGCAAGTTATTTATCTGTTTGAATAATTCAAGAGAGAATTCGGGAGACAATTTCGGTTGTTAAAGGCTTGACTATATAATCGACTACGCTTTTATTTTCTAATGCGCGTTCCCTATCTATGGCATCAAATGAAGTTGAAAGTATAAAAATTTTATATTGACTTTTTACTTTTTCGTCAAGCTTGTCAAAATAACTCAGAAATTCCCAGCCGCTTACCCGGGGCATATTCAAATCAAGGAAAACAACAGTATGAGCTTCGTCGACGCCGGTTGTATTTTTAACAATGTAATCAAAGCCTTCTTCCGGTATGGTAAACGCTTTTACAACAGCACCTTTAACAGAGGTTTTTATTGCAATCTGGCACAGTGCATTATTTATAGTGTCATCATCTACAATAATAAACTTGGTAATGTTATCCATTTAAAAGGTGCTCCGGGTTTTTAATTATAAAAATTTCAAATGTTAAACTAACAAAATAGAAAATCAGAAGTGGTCAGACTTCAAACTCCAATTTAAATTCGGTTCCTTTGTTTACTTCACTTTCAATCTGAATTTTTCCTCCAAGAGTTTCAGTCTGCATCTTAGTCATAAATAGTCCCATTCCCTTTCCTTCGGTATGAGTATGAAAACGCTTGTACATCCCAAATACTTCTTTCCCCTTCTTTTTAAGATCGATGCCTATTCCGTTATCCTTAAAGATTAATAAAATTTTACCGTCTTCCTTCAGACTTTTTATTTCAATTGAAGGATTTAAGTCTATCCGCTTATATTTTATGCTGTTTAGTATTAGATTATAGAATATGCTGTACATATAGCTCTTCAGGGTCATCATCTCGTCAATTGCGGTAAAATCGGTTTTAATTTGTGCATGTTCCGCTTCAATAAGAGTTGATATACTGGTTTTAATATCCTGTACCAGCTTTGAAAAATGAATCTTTTCCTTCTTCTCGTTAACTCCCTGTTTCACCTGGAGGATATTGCTTAAATCAAGAATTACCTCATCCAGTTTTTTCACCGAGGAAAACAATCCTTTCATCATTAAAATTTTTTCGTTGTCATCCAGGTCAACATGCTGCATTGCGTCGGATATTCCTATAATATTTGCTACCGGTGTACGAAGGTTATGCGACATGATATAAGTAAACTGTTCCAGGTTCCGGTTCTGCTGCATAAGCTCGGCAGTCATTTTCTTGAATGCTTCATCCGCATTTTTAGCATCTGTGATATCTTCCTTAATAGCGATGTAATTTGTAATTTCACCTTGCTCATTGAGTATAGGAGATATTAAAGCTGATTCCCAGTACAATTCACCATTTTTTTTCTTATTTAAGAATTCTCCGCGCCAATCTTTTTTATTTGATATAGTATTCCATAATTCCCCATAATCTTCGGTAGTCATTTTGCCTGATTTTAATATACTCGGTTTTTTCCCTTTTACTTCTTCGAATGTGTAACCCGTAAGCGAGGTAAATTTAGGATTAACATATTGAATATTTCCGTTTTTGTCCGTTATTACAATAGATGCAGGGCTTTGTTCAATTCCGGCGGTGAGCTTTCTTAAATTATCTACGGCTATTTTACGCTCGGTTATATCATGAACAATTGAATACAAAAAGGTTTTTTCATTAAAAGAAATTGGTCCGCTGAAAACCTCTACGTCCCGAATATCGTTGTTTGCTAATTTGTGCCTGAAAAAAAAGTGTCTGCGCTGTTCTCTTTTAGCCCGCTCCATCTCCTTAAATATATCTTCAGCCGGGAGCTGATTTATATCGGAAATATTGAGCCGGGTAATATCGTTATAAGCGTATCCGTAGAATTTTATGGCGGCAGGATTTGCATCTACAACTTTTCCGGTTTCAGGATCTATCAGGAGCATAACGGAATGGTTATTCTGGAACAAGCTGCGGTAACGTTCTTCACTCTCATTAAGCGCCTGCTGGGCCTTTTTACGTTCCGTGATATCCCGAAAAATTCCCACAATATATTTTTTGTCGTCGATTAAAAGCGGGGAAAGATTTATTTCACAGTAAATCCGTGCATCATCTCTATTCTTAAAAACCCATTCAAGCAGCTGAGGTTCCCCGTTATTTAGATCAGCAATTATCTTTAATAATTTTTCTTTTGAGCTCAATCCGTCATGCTGAAATTCCGGGGAGAAATCGAGTAAAGACTTGGAAACAATGCCCGATTGATCCGTTTTAAAAATATCTTCAGTTTTGGCATTGCAGTTAAGAATCTTTTCGTTTTCAATAATTACAATCGGATCATTCGATTTTTGAAATAATGCCTCGAATTTTTTAGTGGACTCGTTAAATTTTAACAGATCCTTATAGTTCTGCCTGCTTTGAAAATAAAGGAAAGACACTCCTCCTACTGCAAAAAGAGGAAATAAAAAAATGAGTATAAAAGAAAGCCTGTTCGATACAGGCTGATATATTTCGGAAAGATCGATCTTCGAAACAAGCAGCCATGGAGTATTTTCAATCTGCCTGAGATCAGCCAGCACTTTCTCGCCTCTGTAATCAATTCCTTCAATAATGCCCCTTGTACCAAGAGAGACCTTAACAGCAGGTACATCAAGTCTGGTATGGGGTATTTTAAAAGTAAGAGGAGGCAAAGTATTAAATTTAAGACTATTAATAAATACTACACTATCTTTTTCGCTGTAAACAAGAAATGATTCACCCGATGAATTCTTTACTATCCAACTCTGTATAGTCGGAAAAATAATCTTATACGGATCAATCTTTAAAATTGTTACATACAACAATTTTCCGGAATTAATTGGGATGTAGATATCCAGATCAATATCGGAACTCAGCGAGTCTATATAAAAATTGCTGAATTTAATCTTTCCGCTTTTTCGAGCTGCATTAACAGAATCCGAAATAAAATTGTGATAATATTTGGGATTCATGCAAACCAGGCATTTTCTTTCGGCATTAATAATAAGGATGTTCTTATAGTCGTGATTTTTAAACATTGATTCCACGACTTTTGTAATTTTTAAAGAATCATTTTTATTCGGAGATTCGTCGAATTTCGAAAGATTTTCGATTAAATAGAAATTTGAAAACAGATATGCCGCATCGGAAAGCCTTTCATTAAACCATTGCTTAATTTCGGATGCCTTTATCTTTGCAAGTGTCTGGATATATTCCCGGTTTTCCCGGTTCTCATTGTATTTTTCATCAGTATAAAAATTTATTATTAAGGCCAAAAAAATTACAATAAAGATGAGATATGAATAGACAAAAAACCTGTTTAATTTTAACTGAACTTTAGCCATGAGAGTATAGTTTCTTTTTAAAAAACTAAATTGAGGATGTAAGGATTAACAGATTCAATTTGCATGCCGCAAGGTATATTTATAAATATAAATAATTTTTAAGCCGAAGGTTTGCTATCCTTAAGAAATATGATCGAATAAAATCTTAGTTTTTCGAATTCAAGGAACACAGTAATAGGAAAACAAAAATATTAAGAGGTTAAATCTAAAACAATTTATTTTAAAAAGCGGCTAAATACGGTAAAACGGGTTTACCTTATACCGGAAGATGGAGATTGGATTTCTATTTTGGTTTGGTCTTAAAAAAAAGATTGGCCGGTTAGAGAAAATATTTTCTTTCTTCCGGCCAATCTAATCCGCTACTCAAAATAAAGAGAGTTACGGCACATCATCGTACACCGATCTCAATAAATTTCATCGTATGACGCTTCTAATATAATTCCCTTTATTTAAATAAAGAAGTTGGATCGTCACATTTAAATCAACTTGTGATCTAAAATAAATAACTACCTCTATCTAAAAGGTTTAGCTCTCAAATGGCCATATAAATAAATTTCTTTTCTTTTTGTTTAATTTAGCAGAGGCCGGGATTGCGATAAGCTATGAGGTTATATTTAATATAACTTCCTTTGTAATTGGTTTTACAATATAATCTACTACATTTCTATTTGATCCTGCACGTGCTTTATCCCGCGGATCTAAAGATGAAGAAAGAATATATATGTTGAGCTGCTTTTTAATAATCTCATCAAGTTCTTCAAAACGCTCGAGAAATTCCCATCCTGACATTAAAGGCATATTAATATCCAAAAGAATTACAGACCTGGATCCGTTTGCTTTGTGGGCATATTCCGACTCAATAAATTTGAATCCTTTTTCCGGCAGGGTGAACGTTTTAACATCGATTTTCCCCACAGTTAGGTGAATTATCATTTTACATAATGCATTATTGACGGGATCGTCATCAATAACAACAAAGCGGGAAATATTTTTCATTTAGAGAAATCCGGTGTTTAGCTGAGATCAAATTCTTTCATAGTATTATTGCATCAAATTTCTTATTGATGCCGGTTTTTGCATAAATTCATCATGGCTTATTGTTATTCATTATTAATTCAGACTTACTCATTCCGGAAGTATGTTATAATTTACATTTTCAGAAGTATTTTCAGCCGCGCGGTATAACGATGTACATGAGGAAATGTATTTTCATCAGTATCTCTTTTCATCTCATCTATTATTAATCTTTAAGATGCCAAATTCAATTGATTTCTTTTAATCTTTAGAAATGCGCACTAAATTTAAAGATTCATATTGGATATAGCAATACCGCATGGGAAGAAATTTTTATTTCAAAGGTTTTTACTTGAGAATCGATTTTTAGAAATTGAAAAGTATTTTTATTAAGGAAAAGGTACCCTAAACTTTTTCAATGTCCTCCTAAAGCCGGCACTTTTTCTGGTGCTTCAGCAATTGCAGATTCCTTTACCATCATCCAAAGAGCAGCCGAAATAGTCAAAGACACGGTGCTTATTATAAATATTAAGCTTTTATCTTCCGCCTGGCTGACTGCTAATCCGATTCCAAAGCTAGCAACAAGCTGGGGAAGAACGACGGAAAGATTGAATAAACCCATAAATAATCCCATTCTTGATTGATCAACTTGCTGGGATATAATTGCAAAAGGCAAACTGATAGTTGAAGCCCATCCAATTCCAAGGATAGCCATAATCAAATATATGACAAATGCAGAAAAGCCAAAGTTAAGCAATGCTAAATATCCGATTGCCATTGAAGCAATGCATATAAAATGGGTTTTTACTTTTCCTATTTTCCTTGTTATAGGCTCAAGAATAAAAGCCGGCAGAATAGAAGCAACTGCATTTAGTACTAAAAAACTAATTGTAACAACTTTTCCCATTTGTGTGGAAATCTCTTCCGGAATTGTACTCCCTTGAGGATAAGCAAAAACTTTAAATTGAACATATGCAAACATATAAACGAACATAGTCTGAATTCCAACCCATGTAAATGAATGAGCAGCAAGGACCTTTTTAAAACCAATTAATCCTTTCTCTGAATTAGATTTTCCCTCAGTCCTCTGCATCAATACTTTGGATATAAAAAAGAGAGTAAGCATAAAACAAAATATTTCGGCATAATAATTATCAAATTGAACCTGCATAAGTCTTACTATTATCGCATAAACAGAATAGATTAAAAATCCCCAAAGAGGCTGTATGTAATTTAATATCTGATAAAAGGAAGATTTACTTTTTATTTCTAGTGTACTTGTAATCTGTTTTGGTTCTTCAATAAACAAGGTTGGTATTACTGAAAGCACCAACACCAGAAAAACACCGAAATAAATCAACACATAATTATCCCATATGGCCCCTATTACATAAGCAAGTACTCCAAATGTTCCGGAAATTGTCTGCATCCAAGTATATCCTTTTGTACGTTCAACTCCTTCCGGTGTAACATCGGCAATTATTGAACGGGTTGGATTAAAGCTAACATTTATCGATAAATCAAGAGTTAAGGCAACTACAATTGCAACACCGAGTATTCCACCAATCCCTAAGGATGAAGAAATTCTTTCTAAATTGGGCAAAGCAATAAGCATCATTGCCGCAAGAAAGCCGCCAATGAGAATAAAAGGACGTCTTCTTCCGCTCCAAAACCACACTTTGTCGCTAATTAATCCTATTATTACCTGTCCAAAAATGCCGGCCAGTGGGCCTGCAGCCCAGACTATTCCTACTTCATGAATATCAAGATTGTACTTAGTACTTAAAATCCAGCTTAATGCCGAAATTTGGATTGATAAAGCAAACCCCATTGCAGTAGCGGGAAGGCTAAGAATAACATAAAATGAGTTTGTCAATTTTTTTTGAATACCAAGCATTATAAACCCTATTGTTTAGATTATCTAAAACTCCTAATATTTTATTTTATAAATACTTATATCATTTGAATTAATTATAATTTTATCATTACCGGAGAATTGAAAACTTTCTCCTGATAAAAGATTTTCTATTTCTTTTGCATCTATCAAATGATGAGATACCCTTTTTAAGTCAATCTCTTTTGAATTTTCATTATCATTTACAGCTACCATTATTTTTTGATCCTGCAAAATCTTAAAATAAACGTAAATCCCGTCTTCAGGAGGAAAATGAATCAAATTCCCTTTTGATAATTCCGGGTATTTTTTCCTTAATTTTAAAAGATTATTTAGAAAATTAAATATCTCATTTTCATCATCGGTTCTTCCCTCATGTTTGAAAGCATCTCTGGAATCACCGGGAAATCCGCCGGGAAAATCGGAACGAAGTGTTCCATGATCTTCGCCTCCCCTCATGCCTAATTCAGTCGCATAAAATATTTGAGGAATTCCGCGTGTTGTAAGAAGCAGTGCTAAGGCAATTTTAACCTTCTTCATATTTCCGTCTGCATAAAACATTCCCCGGGCAAGATCGTGATTATCAATAAAGGTTACTAATTTATCGGGTTCAGGATAGATGAAGTCCTCAGTTAAAGTTTCGTAAATATTATATAAGCTTCCTTTCCCGCTGAGATATGCATAATAACTATCCCGCATGTCAAAATCAGTTACCGAAGGGAGATTCGTTTCCGGTGTAATTGACAGGCTATTCCCTTTCTGGTAGTCAGCCAGGAATACACTATTCCCTGTCCAGACTTCGCCGACAATATTCAATTCAGGATATTCATCCAAAATTATTTTCGCCCACTTCGAAATAAATTTTTGATCCACATACGGATAAGTATCTTCTCTTATTCCGTCAAGACCGGAATATTCTATCCACCAGATTGTATTTTGAATTATATAATTGCCGACAAAAGGATTTTTTTGATTCAGATCAGGCATATCGTCGACGAACCATCCTTCGCTTACATTTCTCATAGAAGAGCTGTCGGCGTGAATATCGGAATAAATCATTTTATAGTGCATTGCAGGGAGATGGTTTTCAACACTCCCGTTGATCCAATCAGTAAACGGAAGATTTTTCAGCCACGGATGGTTTATGCTGCAATGATTGCTTACATGATCTAAAATAATTTTTATATCTTTTTTATGAGCTTCTTCTACCAGATTTTTATACAGCATATTTGTTCCGAAACGCGGGTCAATATTATAAAAATCGGTTGCAGCATATCCATGGTAGCTTATCCCCGAGTTGTTTTCAACAAGAGGATTAATCCAGAGAGAGGTGATACCGAGTTCCTTCAAATAATCGAGCTTATTTATTATTCCTTGAATATCGCCGCCATGTCTGCCAATTGGGCTTTCGCGGTTTAATTTATCCAGGAATCCTGAAATATTATCATTCGAGATATCTCCGTTTGCAAAACGGTCAGGCATTATCAGATAAATTACATCTTCATTCGTGAATCCCTGGCACTTTTTACCGCCGGTATTTCTATAAAGAAGCGGAAATTTAATTGATGCTTCACTGTTGTTCTTAAATAATTTTAGTTCATATTCTGCTTCCGATA
>Ga0105107_10001682_pt1 | contig 14414 bp, 14 predicted proteins | sample PPLLaktember2015_6_FD_79335 | JGI IMG/M metagenome (GOLD analysis project Ga0105107, IMG submission 79335) | Freshwater sediment microbial communities from Prairie Pothole Lake near Jamestown, North Dakota, USA - PPLs Lake P8 Core (1) Depth... | ecosystem: Environmental > Aquatic > Freshwater >...
AGGGACCAGGTGCAAACGATAGAGGTTCGGCGCGAAGAAGGTTTTGGCTACCAGTTCGAGACCCGCCATGTAAACGAGTGTCTGCGAAAAGGACTGACGGAGAGTCCGGTGATGACACACGCCGACACGCTGATGCTAATGGAAACCCTCGATCGGGTCAGGAAGACGTGTGATGTCCGATACAGTGTTGATGTGTGAAGCCCGGGAAGGGATTTGAAGGCAGAAAAATTGTATTTAATATTTAATAATTGATTATGATCGAAACATCAAACCTTTCATTGAAGGGGGATAAGCGCACGGTGCTGGCCGAAGCGGAGAATTTTTTAAGAGACAGCGGCTTTGCGATTGTCGACAAGGATTTCAATCGCCCCTGGGGAGGTTTCTTTGTTTTAGATGAGAAGCAGGCAGAAAAATTCGCCACCGCATTTTTTCCCGGAATCGACATCGCCTCCCTGAAGGTGGGAGGAGGTAAGCTCAGCCCAAAGATACTCATGGTTGAAACCAGCAAACGGTTATCCTGGCAATATCACAACCGCCGCTCGGAGATCTGGAAGCTCGCTGCGGGTACCGCGGGAGTGATAACAAGCAACACCGATAAAGAAGGCCACCTCCGGAAGCTGAAGGCCGGTGAAGTGATCGAATTGCACAAGGGGCTCCGGCACCGACTCGTCGGACTTGACGGATGGGGAATGATCGCCGAGATCTGGCAGCATACCGATCCCTCAAATCCCTCAAACGAAGATGATATCGTGAGGGTGCAGGATGATTTTGGCAGATGAGGGAGGGCGTGAATGCGACTGTTGGGTCGCCGTCATCATTCGCGATTCACCCTCTGTCGCTTCAACACAAGCGACATCTTAGTTTCGGCGGGCAAAGCGATTGACTATTGACGCGCAAGGCTATCATCGTCCGGCAACGATTCCACGATTCCCGCGACAAGATTGGCGAGGTTAAAGTTGTCATTGTGCGTTACGCCCAGCCTGACGACAACAAGCTCTTTCGACGGGATGATCACCACAAAATTTTCTTCAAACCCTTCAAAGAGGACAGCCTCCGCCGGCAGCCCGGGATGTTTTACGTTTTCCGGGTTGCCTTCCTCTCCCAGGTTCAGCCAGACATGCGCCCCATACTCCCTTCTTACTGAGGCCGGCACCGGTGTGACGGAGTATTTCACCCATCCATCGGGAAGGATCCTTTTTCCATCCCATACGCCATCGTTGAGAAAAAGGAGTCCCAGTCGCGCCCAGTCGCGTGCAGAGGCGAAACCATAGGAAGAAGCCACAAACGTTCCGGAGGCATCGGGTTCTATGATGGCATGGTACATGCCAATCTCTGAAAAGAGCGCATCGTACGGAAACCGGTGATAATTATCTTCACCCACTGTCTCGCGGATGATCCCTGACAGAATGTTGGTTGTGCCGCTCGAATACTCAAAAAACGTTCCGGGCTCATGTCGGAGTTTACGGCTTGCGGCATACCTGGCCTTATCGTCACTGAGAATAAACATATTGTGAAAATCCGCCCCTGGGATGAAATAGCTTTCGGACCATTCCAGCCCGCTGCTTGCCTGCAGCAGTTGATTCAAAGTGATGTTCCTTCGCTCATCGTCTTTCCACTGGGCAACGGGAGCGGGTTCGTCCAGCTTCAACCTGCCCTGTTTCACCAGAATACCGATCAGCGCATTCGTGAGGCTTTTTGTCATCGACCACCCACTGAGAACTGAAGTGGGACCGAATCCGGCGGCATATTTTTCACTGATGATCTTTCCCCTGTAGACCACGACAACGGCATGGGTATTGATCGGATTTTCAGGATCCGTGTCGGTAAATGCTTCGCTTACGATCTTATCGATCCTCTCACGGTCGATGTTCAGGGCTGTGGTAAAGGCATTCAGGTCTCCCGAAGGCCAGGGTAAACTATCCTGATCGGGATATGCGCCGGAATGGACGTTAAAAGTTTGCTTTCTGATCTCCGCTTCATCCGCTTCCGCCAGCAATGTGCACCCCAGTCCTTTTCGGTAAATGGCTTTGCTGGTTTGAAAGAACATCCCGGCAGTGACGGCTGAGTCGGTATAGTCGACCTCGATTGGTAACAGCGCGAGTCCCGGAAACACCTGTAGCTCTTTTTGTTTTACGCTCTCAGGTGTTCTTCCCGTCACAAACACGCAGGAGCACATCGTCTTTGCTGCCATACCGCGCATGATGGGCGGAAAGCTTATCAGCACGTATATCAGCAACAGGAGGATGACCGCGATCAGACCGATCAAAAAAAACCTGAGAAATTTTTTCATAAGGTGAATCTAAACAAATTCGGAAAATTTCCGGTGATTTGAACATGCGCCGCTTCCCGAAAAAGATTGTTGACCTTAAAAGTTTCCTGGACGAGAAGGTCGAGCAGTTCAACAAACCATCCTTTATTGCCAGCGATCCGGTTTCTGTTCCACACATGTTCTCAAAAAAGCAGGATATTGAGATCGCGGGACTGATGGCCGCGGTGCTTGCGTGGGGCCAGAGGGTTACTATTATTCGCAAATGCAGGGAGCTGATGATGCGCATGGACGATTCGCCCCACGATTTTATTCTACATCACAAGAGAAAGGATCTAAGGCCGTTTGAAGACTTCAGACACAGGACTTTCAACGGCACAGATGCGCTGTATTTTATTGAATCCCTGAAATCCATATACGGTCAGTATGAATCGCTCGAGGAGGCTTTCACCGTTCCGGCTACTGATCCTACCATTGAACAGGGTCTCATCCGGTTTCATCACCGGTTCTTCAGTCTGGAAGACCATCCGCACCGCACACGGAAGCACCTTCCCACACCGGAGCGCAAGTCAACCTGCAAACGGATCAACATGTATCTTCGGTGGATGGTGCGACAGGATAAAAAGGGTGTAGACTTCGGATTGTGGAAAAACATTTCGCCTTCACAGCTCGTGTGTCCCTGTGATGTTCACGTCGACCGGGTGGCGCGCAAGCTTATGCTCATCCGCCGTAAACAAACCGACTGGCTGACAGCCCTGGAATTAACGGAAAGCCTCAGGAAACTCGATCCCCTTGATCCTGTAAAATACGATTTTGCGTTGTTTGGCCTGTGGATTGAAAAACATTTTCCGAAATAACGAATTACCCCGACAGCGCTGTTGGAGCTCACTGCGCAAATTTCGTCGGCTAATGACTGGCAATCTCCCACCGTCCATTTTCTCCTTTCGCGTAGGATAAGCCATCGCTCATGACATGAATGTCCCGCCCGTTCTCAACATATGTTTTCTTTTCATAAACGCGTATGCCATTATTTTCCCGCGTCAGAAAAACAATTAGAGCCTGAAGGGTAGGGGATACTTCCTCCAGAGACTGATCATCACCCTCTCTGATAAATGCCTGGCTCATTTCTGTATTTAATAGGTGATTTGCATAAAATTGATGCCAATAACTTTCAATCGCCGCCAACGGTTGCGCGGAATTGTATGCCGCAGGAAAGGCCTTTCAAACATTTCCTGCAATTCGACTTTCCTTCCCCGCCAACTTCTTACCCCTTCCTCCCTCATACCGCTGTATCCACTCGCCGACTGATATTTTGGACGCCAGTTCACCTATCAGCGCAAATGGAATCTCGTCAGGTTTTTTAAAGCGGATACAACTTTTTCCCATGTCGAGTCTCTGTTTGGAATGCTTCGGATATTCTTTCTTGAACCATGATAACAGCTTCCCATCTGAGTACAGCCCCATATGGTAAAGCGCGATAAAGTTTTTCTGGGACGCAAGATTGATAAAAGGCAGTGGTTGTTTCGGGTCGCTATGATAGCCCGCGGGATAGAGTGTATGGGGCACCACATACCCGATCATTCCGTAAGACATCACTTCTGCAAAGCCTTCCGGAAGATTTTTCCGGATCATTTTCCGCAATTCACCCATGGGTTTTTTCCGTTCTGGCGGCAGCGTATTGAGGTAATCCTCAGGCGAGACGGCGTGTGACTTCATACCCTTTGCTTTAAAAAGGGAAATTAGGTAAAAAAACGACTTTGACCGATTAGCAGGTTAGTGGATTTTATGTTAATATTGGTCTGAGACAGTGAATTGAGCATTTGATTATAAACTTTAAAATTTCTCCAGGTCCCAGATGAATCGCTTCAGAGAACATTTTTTCAGCAAGCTTTTGACGCTCATCACGACGTTGATCTTTCTGAATATGAGTTTTTTTCTTGCCGAGGTTACCATTCTTGATCTGCAAGAGGACAGCCGGTTCAGCAAGGTCATCTCGCTGGTTCTTTCAGGTACCTGTTTCGAAGAAGAAAAAGAAACGGGCGGAGATACCACTGAAGAGGATACTTCCGCAAAGAAAATAGAAGTGGTTTTTACTGATTATCACAAGGCTTTCGATGCCCACATCATTCTTTCTGATCTTAAATGGGGCTTTGACCACGGCCTTCCCACGTTCGGCGTCTATAAGAAGTTCACACCTCCTCCCGAGTCAATGGTTTAGAATGTAATTCTGTTCATTCAGAATTATGCGCTGGACAGCATCCCTGCTGTTCAAAAATTTCTATTCATTAAACCATTGATAACATGCAAGGAAGAAGATTCCTGGCAGATGCTACCGCAGGTTTGACGGTAAGCTTTGCCGCTATTTCATTGGGCGCTGCATTTGGTGCCATGTCCGGAAGGGGCGCTTTCGCAGGCATGATTGGCGCCGCGGTCATTCCGATCATTACTTCGCTTTTTGGTGGTACGCGGTTACAGGCGTCAGGGCCCACAGCGCCCATGACTGCAGTATCTGCGCTTACAATTGCATTTGCCTATGATTTTTTTCCCGACAGAGTCCTGGCGGAACAATTCATTACGCTCGTCTTCATCATGAATGCATTGCTTCTGGTGATCGCCGGCCTGGTGGGATTAGGCAAACTCATATCGTTGGTTCCCAACGTGGTGATCCTCGGCTTCATGAACGGTATCGCCGTACTGATCTGGAAAGATCAGATCGTCAGGATCTTTGCGCTCGAAGGAAAACCAGTGATGGCGGGCGGCATTGCATTGAACCTGCTGCTGGCAGTGATAACCTTTGCCCTCATCTTTGGAATTATCCGGCTCTTGCGCGTACTGGCCGTAAGACCCTCGATCCGTTCATTGATCTCGGGGGTGCTGTGGAGCATCATCATCATCACCATCGCATCCGTTGCACTGGGACTACCCGTTGAAAAAGTGGAATTGGGAAATTCCATTGCGTCATTTGGTGAGTTCTTATCCATCGTGGCAGCGTACTTTCCTTCGGCTGAAATTTTTCGGGCTGAGTATCTTCTGATCGCGGGTCGGTTCGCGCTTCAACTCACGCTTCTGGCTTACCTGGATTCCTTGCTCACAGCGTTGATCATTGACAGGATGACCGGGGAGCAATCGAAACTTAACAAGGAGCTTGTCTCACAAGGCTTTGCTAATGGAGTGTCCGGAATACTTCAGGGCTTACCAGGTGCCCAGGCAACCATCAGGTCGGTGTTGCTGATCAAGGAGGGTGCGCAAACACGCCTGGCAGGAGTGCTCATCGGCGTTTTTGCACTGCTGAGTATTGCTGTATTTAAAGATTACCTCGCCCTTGTTCCTGCAGCCGTTTTTGTCGGTGTGCTGGTGAAGGTAGGGCTCGATGTCTGCGAAAAAGATTTCCCGCGGTATTACCTCCGGTACAACTGGTTTAATTCCCTGGAAAGGAATATCCAGCTGATCTTCATCCTCTACACAACCCTGGTTACTGTTCTTGTCAATTTAAATATCGCCGTCATTTCAGGCACTATCCTGTTTTATGTGTGCAGGTATTTCTGGTCCATTGCCGATGTGGAATCCGATTTTGAACAGGTCAGGGAAAAACAAACAAAATACGTAACGAGCTAAAACTATGGACTTACATAAAACACTACTCGACGGAAACAAAAAGTGGGTCACGGAAAAGATTGCCCGGGATCCTGAGTATTTCAAAAAACTCGCCGCGGGTCAGCGTCCTCAGTTCCTTTGGATCGGTTGTTCCGACAGCCGCGTCCCTGCCAACGAAATTACGCACACACAACCCGGTGATATTTTTGTTCACCGAAACATAGCCAATATGGTGGTTCATTCAGATATGAATATGCTGAGTGTGCTTGACTATGCCGTGAACATCCTTCATGTAAAACATATCATTGTGTGCGGGCACTATGGATGCGGAGGCGTAAAAGCAGCGATGGATAACAAGCAGTACGGGGTGGTAGACAACTGGCTGCGGTTCATCAAGGACGTTTATCAGCTGCATGCTGAGGAACTGGACAAAATAAAAGACACGGAAGCGCGTTGCAACCGCTTTGTCGAACTTAGTGTGATGGAACAGGTATTCAACCTCACGAAAACTTCCATAATCCAGAATTCCTGGAGACAACGCCACGAGCCGAAGATACACGGCTGGGTTTACCAGCTCAATACCGGTTTGATAAAAGATTTGGGCATTCTGTATAATAGTTCAGGAAAAATGCCTTCAATTTTCAGGATAAAGAGTAAAATTGCATCGCCGCAAAAGGTCATGGCGGAATATTCGTAAGCAATTTTCTTTATCTGAAGAATGGAAATTTTTATTGTTGTAGTCTTTATCATTGGTTATCTGGCCATCGCGCTGGAACACTCCCTGAAAATCAATAAAACCGCTACGGCCCTGCTGACAGGAGTATTGTGCTGGACGCTGTTTGTGCTCTCGTCACCCACGGAATCGGTTTTAAACAGCAGCCATTTTTCAGACTACATGGAAATCATCCGCATTGAAGCAGGGGAAAAAGTATCAGCACTGACCGAATTGGAATTGTTCCGCGGTTTTGTCGTGGCAGCGCTATCACATCACCTGGCGAAGATTTCGGAGATTCTTTTTTTTCTCATGGGTGCCATGACGATCGTCGAACTGGTCGATGCCCATCACGGCTTCCGCATAATTACGGACCGTATTCGCACCAAAAACCCTAAAACACTTTTGTGGATCGTTTGCTGGATAACATTTTTTCTGTCCGCCATCCTCGACAACCTCACTACGTCGATCGTGATGGTATCCCTCATCCGCAAGCTGATCGCAGACAAACAAATGCGCCTGTTCTTCGCCGGGATGATCGTTATTGCGGCAAATGCGGGCGGTGCATGGACGCCGATTGGGGATGTGACAACCACCATGCTGTGGATCGGCGGCCAGATCACCACGCTCAACATTATGAAAACGCTCTTTGTCCCCAGCATCATTTGTATGCTGGCCCCGCTGTTATATCTCAACCTGACATTGAAAGGGGAACTTGGTGAGAGGGCTGCAGACAATGTGGTGCATGGTGAAGTCGTCGGGGGCGGCAGGCTGATGCTGGTCCTCGGAATCGGTGCGCTGATTTCCGTTCCTGTTTTCAAGACCTACACGCATTTGCCTCCATACGTCGGGATGCTGGCAGGAGTGGGTATTTTGTGGGTGATATCGGAATTGATACACCCCGAGCTCGACGAAGCAATGAAGAAAAATTATACCGCTGCCGGTGCCCTGTCGCGGATCGATGTTCCCAGTGTCCTGTTCTTCCTGGGAATTCTGATGGCTGTCGGTGCCCTCGAGTCGATGCAGACGCTCCATCACTTTGCCACTTATCTCGCCGACACCATCGGCGACAACCGCATCATCATTACGTTGATCGGACTATTGTCAGGTATTGTAGACAACGTTCCGCTTGTTGCTGCAAGCATGGGCATGTACAGCATGGACGTTTATCCGCAGGACCACGCGATCTGGGAATACCTGGCGTATTGTGCCGGGACAGGCGGCAGTACCCTGATCATAGGATCAGCCGCAGGGGTTGCCGTAATGGGAATGGAAAAGATCGACTTCATCTGGTACATGAAGAAGATCAGTCTTATTGCCCTTATCGGGTACTTCACTGGCGCAGCTGCCTATCTGCTTATGCAGCCTTTTACGACGCATGGATAACGGCGACATTCTTCCAGTAAAAAAAACAGGAGAAACGGTTTGGCGGAATCCTTTGTGGAAGTCAAAACGACAACTGTTTCCTATCTCACCGGTATTTTTTTTGCGACGTGGGGACCAAGCACCAATGAGCGTTGAGATGGATGTTGTGTCAGCCTTTTTTCCATGGCCCCGTAATCGCCAGGGTAAGACCTGGACCCTGAATGTTAACGAAAAAGGTTTCGCCTGCCGGTGAGAAGACTCCGCCCGCGAATTCTCCCTCATACCCGATATTCTCCGCAAGCTTATAGTATTCACCCTGGGGTGTAATGCCAACGACGAAAGGATGCGAGGCATCTTCGCACAGTACTACGTCTCCCCACGGCGCAACGGTAAGGTTGTCGCAGCTTTTCAGGATCTCCTTGTCAGGGGATTCGGCGAAGAGCTCGAGTTTACCGGGAGATTTTTTTTCGCCAGCTTTACCTTCTTCTGTTCCGGGAATGTAGCGAAAGACCTGGCCGTTGGAGAGATGACCGCCATTGGTGCAGGCGAAATAGATTTCATTTTTGCCGTACCACATTCCTTCTCCCCGGGCGAAGACTGCTGCGCCGTTATTAAAGCCTTGTGTGCGGAGATCGTCTTCAGGCGATTCAACGTTCTGTATGTCGATCCATTCTACATCCAGGGGTTCCCTGAGTGGAAACTTCGGCGTCGTCAGACTCTTCCAGTTACGCGTATCGCAACTTTTTTTATCGCGGATGGCGAGTGCCTGAAGCCTGCCGCCGTCCAGTAATTTTTCCGGAATGTTGGGTATGTACCGGTAGATGAGGCTGTCACCACGGTCTTCGGTCAAATACACAATTCCCGTGCGCGGATCTATTGCCACAGCTTCATGGTTAAAACGGCCCATGGCCTTGATAGGTAATGGTTCGCTTAATTCTATCTTTTCCGTGGCCGGAACTTCAAAAACATAGCCGTGATCTTTTTCGACGTTACCCTCCATCGCCCCCTGCCGGATAGTAGATTCTTCACAGGAAAGCCATGAATTCCAGGGCGTGGGTCCTCCCGCGCAATTGCGGACGGTGCCGGCCAGGCTAAGCCATTGTTTTTCGATTTTTGCTGTTTTCGGATTGTATACGAAAGTACTGGTGCCACCCAGGCCCGGAATTGCTTTTTTTCCGAAATCGTAGAATTTCGTGTCCCTTACGTTACCGAGCAGTTCATTCTTTTCCCCAAAGGCGCCGTTCTTGAAGCTGTCGGGGTTGAGTTCATGGTTCCTTACAACGATGACCCTACCGTTTCTTCCTTTGAAACCCGCCATCCCGTCGGGAGCTCCGGGCAGTAAAAGGCCATCGTCCATCCTGTCGCCTTTCTTGCTGATGATCTTGTACGTGAAGCCCTTCGGAAGGTTAAGAATACCGGCGGGATCGCGCATAAGCGGTCCGTAACCCGGTCCGGCAGGCAGGGGGCTGGCAGCCATGACAGGGGATTTGATCCATTGATGCAGCCCCATAAAACCCAGCGTTGCCATTCCGCTGACTTTGATAAAATCTCTACGTGATCTCATGTGTGGTTTAATAAGCGTTTGGAAAGTCAATATAGGAAATCGCGCCGGAATCAGGTTCCCAATTTCCGTCGGCGGTGGTGACCTTTGCGTCCTTGTACCCTCGTCCCCTCCTTCCAGGCCCCGCGCAATTCTGCAATTTGCCCATGGTGGCTTTATACCGCCTCAACGGTCAACCCTTTCAGACCTTTACCTTTCAAACCTTCCCTGTGTTTCAATCTTTTCAAACTTCTCAGAAAAAGGCGGAATTATCTTCGCACAAACGGATCGAGAGTACTGTCCTCCTGCCATTGGTATTCCATTTCATAGGCAATATGCCGTGCGAAGTCAACGCCGTGCCGATCGCTGAGGAATCCAAAGGTCATATCCATGCCCGCGCTGACGCCCGACGATGTATAGTATTTTCCGTCTGCTGTCCACCTCGCCTCGCGCATCCACTGAACGTCTTTTCCGAAGGTGCTCACCCAGTCAAAAGCCTTTTTATTTGACGTGGCCTTTCTTCCCTCCAGCAGCCCCGTGCAAGCGAGCAGGGCGCTTCCCGTACACACGGTCAAAACATACCGTGATGCTTCGGAGATCTTCCGGATTTCTTCCAGCAGTGATTGATTGGTCACTTCTGCTCTCGTGCCGGGACCGCCGGGAATAAGAAAAATATCCGTGCCTTTCCATATTTGCTCAAGCTTTACTGTCTGGATGGCGATACCATGGTGATTGCGGATGATACTTCCTTTTTCCGAATAAAAATTTACGCGGTAATGATCTTTGATCCTTCCCAGGATCTCGACCGGCCCGAACACATCCAGCGTTTCAAAATCATCAAAGAGTAAAATTCCGGCGTCCATAGTTGTTTTTAAACAGGTTAAAACATGTCAGATTATGGTGTGTGATCCCAATTTAATAAACATAAGATAGAATTGTTCACAGTCAGCAGACAATGTTAAATCTTCGGAAACATGGCTGTAAAAACTGATAAACTCTTAGATTAGCAAAGGCTTTATCGCATTACCATTAAAACGACAACTATGGGAGCCTCGCGCAGGGATTTTATTAAAAAGAGCGCCGGCCTTACGGCGCTCTCAGCCGTTGGCTTACAGCACAAGGCGCTGGCCGACGCGGAAGTTTACGCGCCTCAGGCGAATATTGAGTTGTGCCTCGCATACTTCTACGGGCTTCAGGAAAGGAAGATGGCCCTGTCAAAACAGATGGGTGTCACGGGAGTTGTGTCCCCATCGAGCCCCTGGATGCTGAATATGCGCGACACAAAGCCATGGACGCTAGAGGCACTTACGGCTGTGAAAGATGCCTATGCGCAACGTGGTATGCAATGGAAAGTGCTGGAGGGGACACCGCCTCTCGACAAAGCCAAGCTCGGCATCCCAGGTAAAGATGAAGAGATCGGGAATTTCATTACTTTAATGAGAAACATGGCCCGCATAAAAGTCGATATCATTTGTTACAACTGGATGCCCGTCATCAACTGGGCGCGGACAGACTTCGAAAGGAAGGGCCGGGGAGACGCGTTCGTTACAGCCTTTAACTATGAGTCGGTGAAGAATCTTCCCCTGACCGAACACGGCGAAGTCAGCCCTGACACGATGTGGAAAAACCTGGAATATTTTCTGAAAGCGGTGGTTCCTGAGGCTGAAAAGAACGGCATCAGGCTGGCGTTGCATCCGGATGATCCTCCGGTTCCATCCATACGAGGGATATCCCGGATCATGACATCTGCGGATGCCTTCAAGAGACTAATTGAAATCGTCCCCAGTCCCAACAACGGCCTTACCCTTTGTCAGGGAACCTTTGCTACGATGGGTGAAGATATTCCCTCGGTCATCAGGTATTTTGGAAAACGTAACAAGATCTTCTTTGTTCATTTCCGCGATATCCGCGGCGACAAGTGGAACTTCGAAGAGACTTTCCACGATGAAGGCAAAACGGATATGTACCGTGCGATGAAGACATACTATGAAGTGGGATTCAACGGTCCCATGCGTCCGGATCACGTTCCTACCGTCGCAGGCGATAGTAATGATCATCCCGGGTACAGCGAACTCGGTACCCTCTTCGCCATAGGTTACATCAAAGGTCTGATGGAAGCCGCGTACAAGAACATGTAAAAAGTCACCCGAGATCAAAAAAGAATTGAGCCGGCGTGCTATACAGCTGCTGCCGGAGTTGCTTTTTGTACATTCCATGTCCCACCTGTGTGGAATAATCCTACAGCGCGAAAGCAGCCGGTTACTGCACCAGCCATTGTATAAAACTGGAAAGCAGTCAGTTAGGATTTTCTTGCTGTTTTGGTACAACCTTGGCAAACACCTCCCTGTACATCATATGTTCAACTTAAAGAAAATCAGATTATGAAAAAGTTATTTTTAGCAGTGTGTTTAATGTTCGGTGGGGCTACGCTGGTAAGTGCACAACAGCAGGATCAAGCCGCTACACAGGATCAGGACCGTCAGCAAATCGCAGCGAGCGAATTGCCTGATGCGGTATCAACCAAACTGGAGTCTGACGACTATTCCGGTTGGACAGTAGAAACCTGTTACAAGAAGATGGATGAGAACAACAATGAAATTTACATCGTCGAACTCAAGCAGGGAACTGAAACGAAGAAAGTAAAGTTCGACCGCGATGGTAACAAGCTTGAGGCCGAAAAAGACAAAGCTGAACAGAGTCAGCCAGAGAGTCAGCCAGGTCAGCAATAAACTTCACTTTAGGTAATAGTTAAGTAGTAGTAGTTAGGTAGTTAATAGTAGTTAAGTAGTTCGGGCAACATTTATAGTAGGCTGAACATAGGAAGGTGTCACGTAACTGTGACACCTTTTTTATTTTTTTTATTGCCCCAATGAGGCTTTCCGCATTCGATTTCGGCGTATGAAGAGCTTCCAGGGATAAATTTCGGTCAAAGACCCATTCCTTCTCATCAAATATTTATTTTTGGGGCCTATGAACTTTGCCTTATTAAGGGATTCCCTGGGTGGGGAGTTATATACCGATGGAACTATCAGGCGATTGTATGCGACGGATGCGTCCGCCTACCGGGAACTCCCGATTGCAGTTGCCTTTCCCAGGAATGAGGAGGATATCGTAAAACTCATCCGTTTCGCCATCGAAAACAAAACATCCCTCATTCCGCGGACGGCGGGCACCTCCCTGGCGGGTCAGGTGGTTGGAAAGGGCATAGTGGTGGATGTCTCGAGGTATTTCAGCCGAATCATCGAAATCAATCCCGTTGAACGGTGGGCGATCGTGCAGCCGGGTGTCATCCGGGATGATCTGAACCAGCTACTGAAGCCGCATGGCTATTACTTTGCACCTGAAACCTCCACTGCGAACAGAGCCATGATCGGCGGGATGATCGGAAACAATTCCTGTGGTTCCAACTCCGTGGTTTATGGAAGTACCCGCGAACATCTCCTGGAAGTAAACGCCGTACTCTCTGACGGAAGCAAGGTCCTGTTCAGACCGCTGGAGAAGGAGGAATTATTGGCGAAGGTAGATGCACCATCCGGCACGTTAGAGAACAGACTCTATAAGCACATTCATACGATCCTGTCCAATCCCGAAAACATACGGGAAATTGAAAAGGAGTTTCCCAAACGTTCCATTCACAGGAGAAATACGGGGTACGCCATCGACATGCTGGCCAGGATGCAGCCTTTTTATGCGGAAGGACAAAGCTTTAATTTCTGCAGCCTTATCGCCGGCTCGGAGGGAACATTGGCGTTCATCACGGCAGCAAAGATACGGCTTACCCCGCTGGAGCCGCCGCACAAGAGACTTGTGTGTATTCACTGCCGGAGCATAGATGAATCGCTGAAGGCTAACCTTGTAGCCCTAAAGTACCGGCCTTCCGCCGTCGAATTAATGGACCATTATGTTTTCGAAGCCACAAAGCGCAATACTGGCCAGATCGAAAATCGTTTCTTCATCGAGGGAGACCCCCAGGCTATTTTAGTGGCAGAACTCACGCGGAGGACACCTGAGGAGGCGGAAAGAGATGCCAGGGTATTGGTTGAAGATCTCAAAAGCAGTGGATTGGGTTACTCTTATCCGATCATAGCCGGTGAAGACATCAAAAAAGTCTGGAACCTGCGAAAAGCCGGCCTTGGTCTGCTTTCGAATGTACCGGGTGACAAGAAGCCCGTGCCTGTCATTGAGGATACCGCCGTGGATGTGAACGACCTCCCGGCCTATATCTCTGAATTCGGAGAGATCCTGAAGAGGCGAGGCCTTTACAGCGTGCATTATGCCCACGCAGGATCCGGTGAGTTGCACCTGCGGCCGATTATCGATCTCAAGAAATCGGAAGGTGTAAAACTGTTCCGGGCGATTGCGGAAGAAAGCGCGGCGCTGGTGAAAAAGTATATGGCTCGCTGTCGGGAGAACACGGCGACGGAAGGCTGAGAGGAGAGTTCATTCCCAGGATGATCGGTGAACATAATTATCAGGTGATCAGAGAACTGAAGAAGGTCTGGGATCCAGGCAATATATTCAACCCGGGCAAGATCGTCGATACGCCGCCCATGGACACCAGTCTGCGCTTTGAGCCGGACCAGGTAACGAAGGAATTTGACACCATTCTTGATTTTTCCGCGAACCAGGGCATTCTGCGGGCCGCGGAGCAGTGCAACGGATCGGGTGATTGCCGTAAGACGGAACTGAGCGGCGGAACGATGTGTCCCAGCTATATGGCTACCCGCAGGGAAAAGGACACGACCAGGGCGCGCGCAAACATCTTGCGAGAAATGATCACCAGGTCAGGAAGATCGAATCCATTTGCCCATGATGAGATCGCCGAAGTCATGGACCTTTGCATCAGCTGCAAGGGATGCAAGTCGGAATGTCCGTCCAATGTGGATATGGCGAAACTGAAACAGGAATGGCAGTATCAGTATTACCGCGAGAAAGGC
>Ga0105107_10001683_pt1 | contig 14413 bp, 8 predicted proteins | sample PPLLaktember2015_6_FD_79335 | JGI IMG/M metagenome (GOLD analysis project Ga0105107, IMG submission 79335) | Freshwater sediment microbial communities from Prairie Pothole Lake near Jamestown, North Dakota, USA - PPLs Lake P8 Core (1) Depth... | ecosystem: Environmental > Aquatic > Freshwater >...
AATCACGCTGTAGATCGCGTACTCCTGCATCAAGATCCGATCGCCGATCGCGATGCCCAGCGCGCCGCCGCTGCCCCCCTCGCCCGTGATGATGACGACGACCGGCACCTTCAGCACCGACATCTCGCGCAGGTTGAACGCGATGGCTTCGGCGACGCCACGCTCCTCCGACTCGACGCCGGGATAGGCCGCGGGCGTATCGACGAAGACGATGATGGGCCGCCGGAACTTCTCCGCCGTGCGCATCAGGCGGATGGCCTTGCGATAGCCTTCGGGCCGCGCGTAGCCGAAGTTGCGGTAAATCTTCTGTTTGGTGTCGCCGCCCTTGTGATGCCCGACGACCATCACCGGCTCGCCCTTGTAGCACGCCGTACCGGCGACGATGGCGTGGTCGTCGGCGAAGCGGCGGTCGCCGTGCAGCTCGACGAAGTCGGTGAAGAGGCGGCCGACGTAATCGAGCATGTCCGGCCGGCTCGGGTGCCGTGCCACGAGCACGCGCTGCCACGGCGTCAGCTTGGCGTAGATTTCAGCGCGCGCGCCGCGCAGCCTCTGGTTGAGGCGCTCCAGCTCGCGCTCGCGCGCGTCGGTGCGCGGCAGCGCCGAAAGGGCATCCACTTCCTTCAGCAGCGGCGCGAGCGATTCTTCGAACTCTAGAGTCTCAGTAGGCATCAGGTTTGTTAACCACAGAGAACACAGAGGACACAGAGAATTCTCATCGGGAAGAGAACAACTCCGTGGTCTCTGTGCTCTCTGTGGTGAAATTCCCAGCCGTCATCTTAGTACAACTGTTCCGGCGCCGCAGATGCGCTCCACCTCCGTCGCAAGCTGCTCGGACGGGCGCACGCGCACCTGGGCGGCGAGCGGTACGCGCACGCGCACCGGCGGCTGCTGATCGCGCAGCTCCAGCTCCAGCACCACGCGGCGATCGCCACGATGGCGCGTGAACAGATCCGCGAGCGCCTCGAACGTCTGCCGGCCGTGCGGCGGCGACGTGAGCTTGATCGACAGCTCGCGCGACATCTTCTGCCGCATCGCCTCGAGCGGCATCACCTCGTTCGCCGTCATGCGCATGGTTTCGTCGTCAATCTCGACTTTACCCTTCACGACCACCATGGCGCCGGTCTCGAGCACCGACGCGCACTTGCCATAGGCCTCGGCGAAGACGACGACCTCGACGCTTCCGTGGGCGTCCTCCAGCATGATGACCGCCATGCGATCGCCTTTGCGCGTCTTCAACTGGCGAATCGACGCGATGATGCCCCCGATGGCGACGTCGACTCCCCCGTTCCGGCGATAGCCGTTTTGAGGATTGCCGCTGTAGGACGGGTCTTGTCCTTCAAGACCCGTCTTACTTCCGCCGGCGGCGGCCGTGTCTGCCAGCTCGGCGGTCGTTTTTGCGCCGAAGCCTTTCAATTCCTCAGCAACCCGATCGATTGGATGGCCGCTGAAGTAAAGGCCCAGCGCCTCCTTTTCGAACGCGAGCTGCTGCTGTTCGGTCCACGGCTCGACCTTCGCCGGGCCGGTCGGCACTTCGTCGGCGCCGCCTTCGTCCTGCGACACGCCGCCGAAGAGCTGCGCCTGACCGAGCGCGCGGTCGCGCTGACGCCGGGCGCCGTACTCGCACGCGAGATCGATGGTGGCCATCAGGCGGGCACGCAGCTCGCCGAGCGAGGCTTCCTTGCCCGTCCCCAGCGAATCGAAGGCGCCGGCCTTCACCAGGCTCTCGAGGACGCGCTTGTTCACCAGCCGGAGGTCGAGCGCGTCACACAGAGCGTGCAGCGACGTGATTTTGCCGAGCGGCGCGCGGGCCCCGAGAATCGACGCAATCGCGCCTTCGCCGACGTTCTTCACGGCGGTCAGGCCGAATCGCACGCCTTCGGGGGTCACGGTGAATGCCAGCTGGCTCTTGTTGATGTCGGGCGGCAGCACGGGAATATTGCGGTCGCGGCATTCCTGCAGGTACATCGCAAGCTTGTCGGTGTTCTGCGCTTCGATCGTCAAGAGCGCCGCGGCAAAATGCCACGGGTAGTTCGCCTTCAAGTACGCGGTCTGGTAGGCCAGCAGCGCATAGGCCGTCGAGTGCGATTTATTGAACCCGTACCCCGCGAAGTGCTCCATCAGATCGAAAATCCGGGTCGCCTTTTTCTCGGCGAATCCGCGGCCGACGGCGCCGTCCACGAACTTCGTCCGCTGCGCCTGCATGACGTCGGCCTTCTTCTTCCCCATCGCCTTGCGCAGCAGGTCGGCTTCGCCGAGCGTGAATCCCGCAAGCACGCTGGCGATGCGCATCACCTGTTCCTGATACGCGATGACGCCGTAGGTATCGGCCAGGATCGGCTCGAGCTCTTTCAGCTCGTAGGTCACCTTCACCTTGCCGTGCTTGCGCGCGATGAAGTCGTCCACCATCCCGCTGCGAAGCGGGCCCGGCCGGTACAGCGCGTTCAAGGCGATCAGATCCTCGAGCCGCTGCGGCTTGGCCTTGCGCAGGATGTCGCGCATCCCCGAGCTCTCGAACTGGAAGATGCCATACGCCGCGCCGTCGCCGAAAATCTGATACGTCTTCGCGTCGTCGAGCGGAATCGAATCCAGGTCGAGCACTTCGCCCGTCGTCGCGCGAATCTCTTCGACGGCGTCGTTCAGGAGCGTCAGCGTGCTCAATCCCAGGAAGTCCATTTTCAGGAGACCGATGCGCTCGATCTCCTTCATCGCCCATTGCGTCGTGATTTCGTCGTTCTTGCCCTTGTAGAGCGGCGCGAACTCCGAAATCGCCCTGGGCGCTATCACGACGCCCGCCGCGTGCACCGAGGCGTGCCGCGTCATGCCTTCCAGGCGCCGCGCGACCGCGAGGAGCTCCTTCACCCGATCGTCCTGCTCGTTCAGCTGCTTGAGCTGCGGCACCTCGTCGAGCGCCTTGTCGAGCGTCATGTCGAGCGCCGGCGGAATCAGCTTGGCGACGCGATCGACGTCCGCAAACGGGATGTCGAGCGCGCGGCCGACGTCGCGCACGACGGCGCGCGCCTTCATGGTGCCGAACGTGATGATCTGGGCCACGTTCTCGCGACCGTATTTCTGCGTGACGTACTCGATGACCTCGCCCCGGCGCCGCTCGCAGAAATCGATGTCGATGTCGGGCAGCGATACGCGCTCGGGATTCAGGAAGCGCTCGAAGATGAGGTCGTAGTCGAGGGGATCGACGTCGGTAATGCGCAGGCAGTAGGCGACGAGACTGCCCGCCGCCGAGCCGCGGCCCGGCCCGACCGGAATGCTCTTCTCGCGCGCGTATCGGATGAAATCCCAGACGATGAGGAAGTAGCCGGGATACTCCATCCGCTTGATGATGTCGATCTCGTACGACAGGCGGGTTTCGTACTCTTCGATGGGGTGGCGAAGCGCGCCCGACGCGAGCAACGCCTTCAACCGCGTCAGCCGCTGTTTGAATCCTTCGCGCACCACGTGTTCGAAATACTCGTTCAGCGTGTAGGGGGCCGGCACCGCGAAGTTCGGCAGGTAATTCTTGTCGCTGGCCAGATCGACCTGGCAGCGCTCCGCAATCCGCAGGGTATTCGCCAGCGCCTCGGGCAGCTCGCCGAACACCTTCGCCATTTCCGCGGCGGTCTTCAAGTAGAACTGATCGCCGTGATACCGCAGGCGCTCGCGATCGTTGACGGTCTTCCCGGTGCCGATGCACAGCAGAATGTCGTGCGGGCGATGGTCACCGTGCGTCAGGTAGTGAACATCGTTGGTGGCCACGAGCGGCATGTTCAGCTCGCGCGCGATGGGCGCGAGCCCTCTGTTGACGACCAGCTGCTCGTCGATGCCCTGATACTGCATCTCGAGGAAGAAATTCCCCGGTCCGAGGATGTCCCGAAACTGCGCCGCGGCGTCCAGCGCTCTCCGTTCGCGGCCGGTCCGAATCTCGGTGGCGACCTCGCCCTTGAGGCAGCTGCTCAGCCCAATCAGTCCCTTTGAATGCTGCGCGAGCAGGTCTTTGTCGATGCGGGGCTTGTAGTAGAACCCTTCGGTGTAGCCGGCCGACACGAGCTTGATGAGATTGTGGTAACCCTCGTTGGTCTCGGCCAACAAAACCAGATGGTTCGCCGTCTCACCTATGGTGCCGCTCTTGGTCAACCGGCTGCCCGGAGCGACGTAGACTTCACATCCGAGGATGGGCTTCACACCGCGCTGCCTGGCATGGTCGTGAAAGATCACCGACGAAAACATGTTGCCGTGTTCGGTGACCGCCAATGCCGGCATCTCGAGCCGCGCGGCCTGATCGAGCAGCTCGTCGATGCGGCAGGCCCCATCGAGCAGGGAGAACTCGGTGTGACAATGAAGGTGAACGAAGTTTTGATCAGCCACTGGATTGGGAATTGATCTGGTTCAGGCGAAGGCGAAAGGCGTTGATTACACGCTATTATAACGGGGTGACGTTCCATCGCACCCCTATATCTTGTGTGGGCGCGCTGTTTTTTGTCGCCGTCGCGCTGGCGCGCGTGTCTGTAGCGGCCGTCACGTTCCCGCTCGAAGTGAAGTGGAGCGCGGCCCTCGCCGCGCCGCCGGCGTTCGCGCCAGCGTTTGACGACGAGCGGGTGTATGTGTCGCTGCGAACGAACGAACTGGTGGCATCGCTGATTAAGGATGGCACGCGCGCGTGGTCGGTCGAATGCCCGATGACGGCGGCGCCCGCCGCGGGTGACGGTCTCGTCTATGTCGGCAGCGAGGACGCGATCGAGGCGCGGAATGCGGCTGACGGGCAGCCGAAGTGGCGCCGGCCCATCAAGGGACGCGTCATCTCATTGCATTTCAATACGGGCTGGCTGCTCGCCGCCACCGAAGCGGGGCCGGTGCTGGCCATGCGAGGCGCCGACGGAGAAATTCTCTGGCAGCGCGATCTCGGGTCGCCCCTCAGCGACGCGCCGCCGGCCCCTTCGGGAGATCGTCTCTACCTTGCGCTGAAGGACGGCCGCATCCTCGCGCTGTCGCTCCAGACAGGCGACGAGATCTGGGCGCAGAAGCTTGCGGAGCCTGGCGCCGGCATCCTCCCGGTCGGCGACCGCGTGTTCGTGGGCGGCCGCGACAACCAGTTTCATGCGCTCGAGGCGGAAGACGGTCACGCCGATTGGCGATGGAAGACCGGCGCCGACGTTCTCGGCCTGCCGGTGCTCGATGAGCGACGCGTGTACTTCATCGCGTTGGACAACATTCTTCGCGGGCACGACCGCAACAACGGATCGATGGTGTGGAAGCAGGTTCTCCCCATGCGGCCGTTCACCGGACCGCTCTTGAGCGGCGAGACCCTGATTGTGCCCGGCGTGGCGGCCGAGTTGAACGCCTACAACGCGCGGAATGGCCAGCCGGCCGGAGAAAAATTCGTCTTGAAGGGTGCCGAGAACGAGGAAATGCTTCTCGCGTCGCCGCCGCATCTCACCTCTCAGGATCTGCTGATTCTGGTGACCAGGGGCGGGCAGATGCGCGGCGTCGGCAGCCGGACGACGCCTGGGCCCGCACCCGCTGCCGCCCCGGCCGAAACCAATCCAGCCGCGCCGCCTGCACCCGATGCCGCACCGCCCGACGATCCGCTCGGACCAGCAGGGGCTGCCGGCACCACCAAGTGAAAACCGCTGCCATCACCCGCCCGCTTCGCCGCATCTACCTGACCGGCCTCGCGTGCGCCGTGGCAGCGGCCGTCGGGGGCATCGCGATCGAGCGCGCGCGATTCGGGCCCACCGAACAGGAAGCGCGTGTGCGCGTCGAGCGCTCGGTCCGCGTCGAGATCGAGAGCGTCGCGAGCGCGCTGAACGAGATCGCCGCGTCGGTCGGGCGAGAGCCGGCGCTGTTCGATACCGCCGCAGCCGACCCGGCCGGCGCCCGCCCCTTGCTCGATCGCGCCGACCAGGCACTGCAGGCGCGCACGGCCGGAGTCTTCGCCGTCACGGCGTACCGGCCGAGCGGCGCCTGGCCGCTTGCCTGGAGCGGCGTGCCGTCGGAGATCGGCGTCGACCGCATCGCCGGCCCGGAAACGTTCTTCGTGGCGCCGGGCCCGCTCGGTCTCCGGCTGATCTACGTCAAGCCGGTCCTCGATCCTGTCAGCGGCCATCGCGCCGGCGTGATTGCCGCCGAACGCGTCATCTCATCTTCTCGGGGCATCCGCACGGCAACACCGGAAGAAGGCGTGCTGTCGCTGCCGACGCTCGTGCCGGTTACCGTGCGTCCGCACGAGGGCACGGAGGTCGAACAGGGGTTCACCGTTCAATCTCCGCTCGGGCAGCCGCTGCTCGTCGCGCGCGCGACGTCGCAGGCGATTCAGAACACGCGCGCGGGCTGGCGGGCAGACGTCTCTGCCGTCGTCCTCGGCATTCTCGCGTTCACGCTCGTGGTGTCGCTGCCGCCGCTGCTGCGCTGGCGGGCATCGTTCCCTGCGCTGAGGGCACACCTCAGGGCCAACGGCCTCATCTTCGGCGTCCTTGTCGCGGCCCGGCTGCTGCTGTGGTTTGCGCCGACGGCGGACTGGACCGATCAGGTCTTCAATACCGCGACGCTCGGCCCCGGGCTGCGCACGCTGCTGCGGACGCCGATCGATTTCCTGCTGACAATGGCGGCGATCGCGGCGGTGGTGGTGCTCGCACTCGATCTCGTCGAGCGGCTCCGGCGAACCATCGGGCACCGCATGTCGCCGCCGGAAGGGCGCAATGACTGGATCCTCTTCGCGGCGACGCAGGCCGGCGCCGGCGCCCTCGTCGCGCTGCTGCTCGTCGGTTACGAGGTGCTGCTTGGCAATGCGATTGCCGCGACCTCGGTCGACGCGCTGCACTTCTCGCTCCACCCGCTCGTGTCGGCGCGCCTCGCATTTGCCGTCGGCCTGATCCTCGCGCAGGCGGTGGTCGTCTGGACCGGCATTCTCGTGGTCGTGCTGGCGACGGCGCCGTGGCGGTGGCCCCGCAGCGGCAGCATCGCCCTTGCCGCGTTCGTGCTGCAATCCCTTCCCGTTCTTCTCATTTCGATTTTTCCACGGACCATCGGCGCCGCGCCGTCAACGGTTCCCGCACTCCCGACCGCGTTCGCCGGGCTTGCGTGTCTGGCGCTGGCGTGGGGCATGTCGTGGGCCCGCCCCCGATATCGACATGCGTCGCAGGCGCTGCGCCTGTTTGCCGGTGCGCTGATTCTGCTGATTCCGGCGTTCGTGCTGTATCCATCCGTGCATCACTTCGCCGACCGTGGCTTGCGCCGGCTCATCGAAGAGGAATACGCACGGCAGGCAAAGGACCAGCGTGAGGAGCTCAAGGCGAAGCTCACGACGGTGCTGCAACAGATAGACACGCTCGAGATTCCAAGCCTGACGGCCACCTCGCGGCCGCAGCTCGCCGCGTCGAATGTCGCGTTCGACTTGTGGCGGCGGACGAACCTCTCGACCGAGCGCCTCGCGTCTTCGCTCGAGTTGTACAGCCCCGAAGGAAGGCTGGCGAGCCGCTTTCAGCTGAATCTGCCCGACTATGTTTCCATCACGCAGGAATGGCGCGAGCCAAGCTGCGACTGGGAGACGTTCGAAGAGGCGTCGCTCTTCGGATCTGAAGAACGGCGCCTCTTCCACGCGGGCCGTGGCATCTGCGAGGGCGCGTCCGATGTGCCAACCGGCGGCTCGATCGTGGTCAACGTGATGCTCGACTACGAAACGCTGCCGTTCATCACCGCGCGTAATCCGTACAACGAGCTCATCCGCCCGGCCGACACGCTGCCGCCCGAGGGCTCCGTGGGCCGCGCCGTGCAGTTTGTCGTCTATGGGTGGGGGCGCGGATCGCTCTACTCGTCCACCACACGCGCATGGCCCCTCGATGACGCGCTGCTGAACGTCATCGCGCAGTCGCGGCAGCCGTTCTGGACCACGATGAGCGACGGCGAGCGGCAGTATTCAACCTACATCCAGAACGACCGGGTGGGCATTTACGTGATCGGGTTCCCCGTCATCACGCGAATGGATCACCTGATCAATCTCGCGGAGCTGTCCACGCTCGTCGGGCTCACGTATGTCGTGCTGCTGATGCTCGCGTGGTCGGTGTCTGCCCTCGGAGGCACCACGGCCTCGTCGGGACGCGCGTTGCTGCGCGAAGTCCGGGCCAGCTTCTACCGCAAGCTGTTTCTGGCGTTCCTCGCCGCCGCGGTGCTGCCGGTGATGGTACTGGCTCTGGCGACCCGCACCTTCTTCGAGCTGCAGCTTCAGTCGAGCGTGCAATCCGACGCCGTGCGCGTGGCCGCCGTCGCGCAACGAGTCATCGAAGAGTATGTGGCGTTACAGGAGACCGATACCGACTCGTCTCCCAGCGACGACATCATGGTGTGGCTCAGCCGGGCCGTCGCTCAGGACGTCAACATGTATCGAGGTCCGACGCTGGTCGCCACGAGCGAGCGCGACCTCTTCACGTCGGGGCTGCTGCCCGAGCGGACGCCGGGGCACGTGTATCGCGCGATCGAGATCGACCGGCTGGTCAGCCATGTCGGCGAGGAAATCATCGGCTCGGCGCGGCATGTGCTGGCCGCCGCGCCCGTCAGACTCGAGGAAGGGCGCGCGATTCTCACGGTCCCGCTCGCACCGCGCCAGCAGGAAGTCGATCGGCAGATCGATACGCTCGACCGCCGCGTGCTCCTTGCCGCCGTCCTGTTCGCGCTGCTCGGAGCGGCCATCGGGTATTACATGGCCGAGCGCATCGGCGATCCGGTGAACCGGCTCACGCGCGCGACCCGCCGCATCGCCCGCGGCGACTTCAGCGCCCGCGTCGCCGAAACCTCGTCGGATGAACTGCGGAAGCTCGTGGCCGACTTCAACCAGATGGCCGCCGATCTCGAGCGCCAGCGCAACGAGCTGCAGCGCACGCACCGGCTCGAGGCCTGGGCCGAGATGGCGCGCCAGGTGGCGCACGAAATCAAGAACCCGTTGACGCCGATTCAGTTGTCGTCCGAGCACCTGGTGCGCGTGAACAAGGACAAGGGAGAGCCGCTGACGCCGGTGCTCGAAGAGTGCGTCTCCTCGATCCTCTCGCAGGTGAAGCTGCTGCGGCAGATTTCGGCCGAGTTCTCGAGCTTCGCCTCACGCCCGACGCCGCATCCCGCACCGACGTCGCTCGCGGAACTCATCCCGTCGGTCGTCGAGCCGTACATCACCGGTCTCGCCGGCCGCATCGCCGTCGACGTGGAGGTGCCCGCGTCGCTGCCGACCGTCGTGGTCGATCGTGTGCTCCTCACCCGTGCCTTGACGAACATGATCGAGAACGCGCTGCACGCGATGCCGGGCGGCGGCACGCTGACGATTCGAGCGGCGTCGGCCGGGAAGATCATCCGATTGACGGTGGCCGACACCGGCACGGGCATGGATCCGGAGGCGCTCAGGCGCATCTTCGAACCGTACTTCTCGACGAAGGCTACGGGGACCGGGCTTGGGCTGACGATTGCGAAACGGAACGTGGAGCTGAACGGCGGCAGGATTCACGTGGAGTCGTCGCTTGGGAGGGGGACCAAAGTGACGATAGAGCTGCCCGCGGGTGGGAGTGTGGGTGAGGAGATAAAGGAAGAACGAATAAGGAAGAACGAATAAAGAAGAAGGAATAGAGAACGCGCGAATCACACGTTATTCGTTTTTCCCTCTTCGTTTTTCCTTATCGCGTACACGTTCTGCGGGAGCGGAGTCTCCACCTTCGGATGATGCCACCGCGCGAGAACCAACTCCACGAACGCAGAGCTCATGTAGCCGTAGGACAGGGTGACGAGGGCGAGCGCGGGGTGGGCCGAGACGAACGCAATCAGCAGGGCGAGGACCAGCAGCACGGTATAGGAGCGGCGCGCCTGCAGATCGAAGGTCTTGAAGCTGCGGAACTTGATGGTACTGACCATCAGGAAGGCCGGCACCAGCACGAGCGCGAGGACGGGAATGGCGCCCACCGGCTCCTGAAATCCCGACGGATACGCGAAGATGGTCGACGCGGGAACCGTCGCGGCCGCCGGGCTGGGCATCCCCACGAAGTAGCGCTTGTCGACCGATCCCGCCTGGATGTTGAAGCGCGCCAGCCGCATCGCCGCGGCGGTGACGTACACGAACCCCGCGGCCCATCCCCAGTTACCGAGCGATGTCAGCCCCCACGAGAACGTCAGGACGGCCGGAGCGATGCCAAACGAGATGATGTCGGCGAGCGAATCGAACTGGAGGCCGAACTCGCTCGTCGTGCCGGTCAGGCGGGCAATGCGCCCATCGAGGGTGTCGAGCACCATCGCAATGCCCACAAACGGCGCGGCAATCGCGTACTCGCCGCGCATCGAGTAGATGACGCACGCGTACCCGCAAAAGAGATTGCCCAGCGTCATGAGGCTGGGCAGCAGGTATACCCCCCGCCGCAGCCGCCGCTGCGGGACGTCCGTATGCCGCCGGTGAGGTGTGAGCATGGCTAAGCAGTCTATCGCACGATCAGCGGCCTGGGTTTAGCTGCGCGATGACGCTGACGCCACCCACCACCTTGTCCCCGACCGACACGCGCACGCTGGCGCTCACTGGCACAAAGACGTCCATCCTCGAGCCAAACTTCATGATGCCAATGCGCTCCCCCGCTTTCAACTCGGCGCCCGGCTTCACGCGGCACACCACACGACGGGCCAGGATGCCGACGATCTGCCGGAACACGACGGTGAGGCCGCCGTGTGCGACCCACACCTCGCTGCGCTCGTTGGTCGAAGCCGCGTCGCGATGATAGGCCGGGAGATACTTCCCGCGCCGGAAATCGACTCTCGTGACACGCCCCGACACCGGCGAGCGATTGACGTGGACGTCCATCGGGGAAAGAAAGATGCTGATCTGCGCCCACTCCCCGGGCGGGGCCACGTGCCGATCGGCGGGCCCGGCCACGAGCACACGGCCATCGGCCGGCGACAAGACAAGGTCCGGCTCCTGCGGCGACGTGCGATCCGGATCCCGGAAAAAATAGAGAAAAAACGCGGCGACGAGACCGAGTGGCACTGCCGCGGCGGCGCCGACGAGCAACGCCGCCGCCATCGCAAGAGCGGCGGTGCCGCCAATAAATGGATAACCCGCGCGATCGATCCTCATGAAAAGGGTCTGACCACTGGTCAGACCCTTTATCTTAGATCAATCGATCAATGCGACACGGCGGGCGCCGACGCAAACGGACCTGGGGCCTGGCCTCGATGGCGGCGCAGGATATCTTCCATCCGGTCCTTGAGCTGAAGCTTGCGTTTCTTCAAAGTGATTTCTTCGACTTGCTCGGGTTCTGACAGGTATGACTTACCAGAAAGTTCGTGGAGGCGATCGTCGAGTTCGTGGTGTTGCGTGGCAAGCTGCCGGAACTCTTCGTCAGTTTTGAGAAGAAGCTCCTTCAACTCCTGGACATTCGCGGTGTGCATGCCCGGCCTCCTTCGTAGGAAGTGTTGGATCCATTTAACCGAACCGTAACACAAGGGCACGGTCCGTTCAAGCGGTCATCGTGCGGTTTTCAGCGCTCCTCTCCATAGGATAAGCGCATCCTCGGGCGGGCTGACGTAATAATTCGGTCTGGTGGCGGCCACTTCGAAGCCGAGCCGCTCGTACAGCCGCCTTGCCGGCGTGTTCGACCGGCGTACTTCGAGCGTCGCTCGCTCCGCGCCGCGGCTTGCGCCCGCCTGAAGGACGTGTTCGAGGAGCGCCGCGCCCGCTCCCCGGCCGCGAAAGTCCTCTCTGACGGCGACATTGTTGATGTGCACCTCGTCGAGGACCAGCCAGAACGAGCAGAACGCCACCACGCCCTCCCCTGGAACCCGGAGAACATACAGAAACGACACGTCCGGGTTCTGGAGCTCGCGCACATACATTTCGCGCGTCCAGGGATTGGTGAACGACGCTTTCTCGATCGCAACGATCTCGTCGAGGTCGCGCACGGAGAGGGTACGTTCGATCGTCCAGTTCATGGTGTCCGCTCGAGGGCCGGCGGTATGGGTGCGGAAGGGGCGCCCCGACGGTCCCGGGCGAGCTCCGCGTCCGAACGCCTGATGTAAATCGGCCGGATCGCGTCGGGCGACACCGGGCCATGCTGGCGGATGTGTGCCACGGCCAGTCTCGCGATGGCGGGCGCGAGTGCCGGCACCGGTTCGATGATTCGTGCACCCGGGTGCGCCCGCCCAATCATCTCGCGATACGAGAGCGCGCCGTCGCCGGCGAACACCGGCGGTCTCCTTCCCTCGCGCTGCCAGCGTGACAGAATCTCCGCTGGCGTTTCGACGATCGGAAGCTCGACCGGAGCACCGTTCCCGTAGACGGCGGAAAACACCTGCCCACGCTGGGCGTCCATCCATGTGGCCACGTCGGCGTCCGGCGCGGGGGCCGACGGGCCGGAGCCGACAGCTCGCACGGCTTCGTTCAACGCGTCGAGGGCGGAGACTCCCACGAGCGACCTCGCGTTGGCCAGCGCGAGCCCCTGCATGGTCGCAATGCCGATCCGCAGCCCGGTGAACGATCCCGGACCGGCCGCAACCGCAAACACATCCACATCGGCCACCCGCAGTGTGTGCGCGTCGAGCAAACGCCACACATCGCCCGGCAGCCGCTCGCCGTGCGTCGTCTCGGCGTCACCGGCGTAGGTGGCGAGGAGCGCTCCGTCGCGTGCGAGCGCAATGCTTCCCTGGCGGGTTGTGGTGTCGAGGGCGAGCACCAGCATGTAAAATTCAATTCTACATGGCTACTCCGCCCTTCGACCGAGCTCAGGGCGCCCCGAGCGCGAGTCGAGGGGCGGCTCCGGGTTCCGCCACTCCTGCAGGGCACGCTCCGAACGTCACGCCGGCCATGCGGCAATATCTCGACGCGAAGCAGCAGTATCGCGACGCAATCCTGTTCTTCCGGATGGGCGATTTCTACGAGATGTTCTACGAGGACGCGCTGGTGGCCGCCCGCGCGCTCGACCTGACGCTGACCTCGCGCTCCAAGGACAACCAGGGCACGTCGATTCCGATGTGCGGCGTGCCGCACCACGCCGCCGAGGCGTATCTGGCCCGGCTCGTCAAGAAAGGGTTCCGGGTCGCCATCTGCGATCAGGTGGAAGACCCGAAGAAAGCCAAGGGCATCGTCAAACGGGAAATCGTTCGCGTGGTCTCGCCGGGCACGCTGACCGACGCGCAGTATCTCGACGAGCGCGCACCCGCCTTTCTGCTCTCGGTGTTCATGGGGTCTCCGCCCGGTACTGCACGGGGGTCTGACCCCGTTGTGGGCGTCGCGCTGCTCGATCTGACGACCGGCGAGTTCTCGTGCGCCGAATACGCGGGCACGGCGGGCCTGCAGGCGCTCGCCGACGAAGTGAGCGTGCTCCGGCCACGGGAAATCGTCGCGCCCATCGACCTCGATCTGGCGCGCGTGCTGACCGACGGCGCCGCGGAGCGGCTGCCCGTGACCCGCGTCGAGCCGTGGACGTTCGAGCACGAATCGGCTCGCCGCACGCTGCTGGACCAGTTCCGCACGAATGGCCTCGAGGGGTTCGGCCTCGACTCGCACGCCCTTGCGACGTCCGCTGCGGGCGCGCTGCTTCACTACCTACGCGACACGCAGAAGGCCGATCTGGCCCACGTGCGGAGCGTCGTGTACAAAACGTCGGCCGACTGCCTGCTCGTCGACGCCGTCACCTTGAAGCATCTCGAAGTGGTCGAATCGATGGAGGGCGGACGGGAGGGGACGCTGCTCCACGAGCTGGATCGGACCGTCACCGCGATGGCCGGCCGCCTGCTGCGCGCGTGGCTGCTGCGGCCGCTCGTCTCTCTCGATCGCATTCACGATCGCCTGGATGCCGTCGAGGAGTTCGCCTTTCGCAGCACAGACCGGGGTAAGTTTCGCGAGGTCTTGAAAAGTGTGCAGGACCTCGAGCGGCTCGTCGCGCGCGCGGCGCTTGGCAACGCCGGGCCCCGCGATCTCGTCGGCCTGAAGCAGTCGATCGCCGTGGTGCCTCGCGTCCGTCTGGTGCTGGACGCCTTCGAGGCGCCGCTGACCCGCTCGCTCCTGAGCGCCCTCGACGAGCTCGCGGACGTCCGCGACGACATCGATCGCACCCTCGTCGACGAGCCGGGCGCGCTCGTCCGCGACGGCGGGTACATTCGCGACGGTCTCGACGCCGAGCTGGATGATCTGCGGCGCATCAGCCGGTCGGGCAAGCAGGTCATCGCCGAGCTCGAAGAACGCGAGAAACAGCGCACCGGCATCAGCTCGCTGAAGGTGCGCTACAACCGCGTGTTCGGCTACTACATCGAGATCTCGAAGTCGAATCTCCACGCGGTGCCTCCCGACTATCATCGCAAGCAGACCATCGCGGGCGGCGAACGTTTCATCACACCGGCGCTGAAGGAATACGAGGAGAAGGTACTCGGCGCCGACGAACGGATTCTGGAGCGAGAAATCGAGCTGTTC
>Ga0105107_10001684_pt1 | contig 14409 bp, 10 predicted proteins | sample PPLLaktember2015_6_FD_79335 | JGI IMG/M metagenome (GOLD analysis project Ga0105107, IMG submission 79335) | Freshwater sediment microbial communities from Prairie Pothole Lake near Jamestown, North Dakota, USA - PPLs Lake P8 Core (1) Depth... | ecosystem: Environmental > Aquatic > Freshwater >...
ATTGATGGGCTACGACACCGACGCCCCCCAAGCCGCAGGAGAGTTCGGCCGCTGCGGGGTCGCCATCGCCTCCCTGAAGGACATGGAGATCCTGCTGGCTGAGATCCCGCTCGACCGGGTCTCGACCAGCATGACGATCAACTCGCCGGCAGCGGTCATCTGGGCCATGTACATCGCCGCGGCGGAGAAGCAAGGCGTGCGGCCCGATCAGCTGCGCGGCACGATCCAGAACGACATTCTCAAGGAGTACATCGCGCAGAAGGAGTATATCTTCCCGCCCGAGCCTTCGATGCGTCTGGTGGTGGATACCATCGAGCACGGCTCCCGCGAGCTGCCGCAGTGGAACACCATCTCGATCTCCGGCTACCACATCCGTGAGGCCGGCGCGACCGCAGCGCAGGAACTGGCCTTCACGCTGGCGGACGGGATGGAGTACGTGCGCTGGGGACTCGAGCGCGGCCTGGCGGTCGACGAGTTCGCCCCGCGCCTGTCGTTCTTCTTCAACGCACACAACGACTTCTTCGAGGAGATCGCCAAGTACCGTGCCGCCCGGCGCATCTGGGCGCACGAGATGCGTCACACCTTCGGGGCACGCGACTCGCGCTCCTGGCTGCTGCGCTTCCACAGCCAGACTGCCGGCGTCAGCCTGACCGCCCAGCAGCCGGAGAACAACGTCGTCCGCACCACAGTCCAGGCGCTGGCCGCCATCCTGGGCGGCACCCAGTCTTTGCACACCAACTCGCTGGATGAGGCCCTTGCCCTGCCGTCCGAGTATGCGGTGACCATCGCCCTGCGCACGCAACAGATCCTGGCCGAGGAATCGGGCACGGCCAACACCGTCGATCCGCTGGCCGGCTCCTTCTTCGTCGAAGCGATGACCAATCGGCAGGAGCAGCAGGCGCGCGAATACTTCCGTCGCATCGAGGAACTGGGCGGCGTCCTGCCGGCCATTCAGGCCGGCTTCTTCCAGCGCCAGATTGCCGACTCGGCCTATCGCTACCAGCGTGAGATCGACGAAGGCACGCGCTTCATCGTAGGCGTCAACGCCTACACCGACGAGAAACCCCTGCGCGTGCCCCTGCTGGAGATGGACCCGCAGGGCTACGGCCGGCAGGTCGAACGGCTGCAGGAGCTGCGCCGCACGCGCGACGCCGGCGCGGTCGGACAGGCGCTGGATCGCTTGCGCCTGGCCTGCCAGGGGAGCGAGAACACGATGCCGCACATCCTGGCCGCCGTGCGGGCCTATGCCACGCTGGGGGAGATCATTGACGTCATGCGCGGCGTCTTCGGGAGCTACACCGAGCCGTCCTGGCTGTGAGGCTGGCATGCCCATCGGAGGAGGACCCTGACGTGCGCGACCGCACCGCCATCGATCGCCTTCCCCTGATCGCGCTGGCCCTGGCCGCGGCTGTCATCGCATGCGCCGGCCCGGACGACACCGGCGGCGACCGCGTGGCAACCTCGGTGGCCGCCACCTTCTCTGCGGCCGAGACGGCGACGGGCGAGGCTCCGCTTGCCACACCACTGCAGCCGACAGACACGAGCGAGAGCCCAACCCTCACCCCGCCCCCGCCGGCCACCACCCCGGCGCCGCCTGCCGGCGGCGTGAGCTTCAACTGCGACGGGACGTTCCAGCGCTTCCGCCTGGAGGACGCTGGCGCCGCCGGGAAGACCGCGTGGGTCGACGCCTGGAACGGGGCCGCCTGGATCAATGTGTGGAGCGTCGCCGGCGGAGACCCGATGACCCGGCAGATCACCGACGAGGCCGGCCTGTATGCATTCGGCGGCTGCCAGCAGTTCGTGGTCGTGCCAATGGTCTATGGCGGTTCCGGCGCGGTGCTGGAGCTCAGCGTGTATTCCTGGACCGGCGCAGCGATGGTCGAGGTCTACCAGCACGGCGGGGTGCATGGGAGCTGGACCTCGGTCGGAAGCGCTATCCGCTTCGAAGAATCGGTATACCTGTACGGGGAGCCGAATTGCTGTCCCTGCAACCGCCAGAGCCTTGAACACACCTGGAACGGAAGCGCCTTCGTTCAGACCGCCTCGGTTGTCAACCCGACCTACAGCGGGACCCCTCCGCCGATCTGCGTGCCGTAGCGGGCGTCACAGCACTTGGGACTGATTCGGGCGGGCCGCTCCGGATGGTTGCCGGCAGCCGCCGAGGTCAGCTGCGCTGCCGGAAGTAGCGCACAGCGCCGTCGAGAATCGCACCAGTGTTGAGCACGAACCGGTCCCTGACGATGGGCGTCAGGCGCTGCAGGAATGCGGGCAGGTCTGAGTCGACATCCTCGAACTGCTCCTGAGTGCAGGCCTCCAGCCAGGCGATTGCGTTGCGGCGGTACGGCTCACCCAACGCGTTGATGCGCTGGACCAGATCTTCCCCTGAGCCCCGTGCGTCTCGCGGCATGCGCGCCCCAATCCGGCCCGTCCGGGCCCCAGGTGGCGGCGAGGTGCCGCCCCCCGGTTGGGCCAGGATGCAAGGTTCACGCCAGTCTGGGACTTTGGTACCCCCGACGGGTCCGGCTCTCACGTTCAGAACGTGGCCCGACCCCCGCATGTGACAGCTGTTGCGGGCGGGCACCGGCGTCTGCTAGGATGGAGGCGATGGACCACGAGCCCGCCTACCTGGGGCTGCATCGGTCGGGGGAGCTGGCCGCCCGGGGCCGCGAGGCGCGCCGCCGCGAGCAGGCATGTGATCTGTGCGGCCGGATGTGCCGGGTCGACCGGCGCCAGCGTCCTGGGGCCTGCCGCAGCGGGCTGCGTGCCCGCCTGGCATCCTATGGCCCGCACCACGGCGAGGAGGACCCGCTGCGAGGCGTCAGGGGATCGGGCACGGTCTTCTTCGCCTGGTGCAACCTGCGCTGCCTGTACTGCCAGAACCATACGATCAGCCAGGAGCCGGCCGGGCGCGAGGTCGAAGCTCCCGAGCTGGCGGAAGTGATGCTCAGCCTCCAAGAGATGGGCTGTCACAACATCAACCTGGTCTCGCCATCGCATGTGGTGGCGGAGATCCTGGAGGCTGTCGACCTGGCCGCCGGGCAGGGGCTGTGCCTCCCACTGGTCTACAACACCGGCGGCTTCGACTCCCTGGAGGCGCTGTCGCTGCTCGACGGCGTCATCGACATCTACATGCCCGACATGAAATACGACGACGCGCGGGTGGCCAGACTCCTTTCGGGGATCGCCGGGTATCCGCAGGTCAACCGCACCGCGCTGCGCGAAATGCATCGTCAGGTCGGCGACCTGGCGCTCGACGAGAGCGGGATCGCTCGCCGGGGCCTGCTGGTCCGGCATCTGGTGCTGCCCGGAGGCCTGGCAGGGACCGAGGCAGTGGTGCAATTCCTGGCACAGGAAATCTCCGCGAACACGTACCTGAACCTGATGGCCCAGTACCGCCCTGCGTTCCGAGCGCGAGAGCACCCACCGCTGGATCGTCCGTTGGTTGACGGGGAGTACGCCGAGACCGTTCGAATGGCGCGAGAGGCCGGGCTGAGTCGATTGGATGGGCCCTGGATCTAGGCAGGCTCAGACGCCGCGCGGGAGCGGGCCTGGAGGGCGTTTTGAGCCGCGTCCTTCGGACGGATGCCACCGGCGCCCCGCCGGAGCGGCGAAGTCTCCCCCGCCTCGCGCCTCAGAGATCCTTCGCTTAGCTCCCTGGCCAGCCCTCCAGGGCAGGCAGGATGACATCCTGTCCCTCATGTCATTCTGAGCCGTGTCCTTCGGACGGATGCCATCGGCGCCCTGCCGGAGCGGCGAAGAATCTCGCGGCCTCGGCATCTCAGGACGCAGCCCGCGCGCAGGCGCCGGCTGCGAGTCGGCGTCGGCATCGGGCTCAGCGCAGGAACATCGGCAGGCCTTCGACCGAGCGGATGCGCGGCCGATAGCCCTCCACGTCGTAGAGCGCGTCAACATCCACTTTGCGCGCCCCGGCGCGCGTCTCATCCATGGGCACGTGCGTGTAGGTGCCGCTTCGCAGAGCCACCATCCGGCCGGTCCTTCCGGCCATGAGCAGGTCGGCGGCCAGGCTGGCGTAGTTGAAGGCGGCCATCAGGTCAAGCGGATCGGGGGGACCGCTGCGCATCAGGTAGCCGATCTGCTGCTGGATGATGCCCACGCCGGTCAGTTCTTTCAGGATGTCGCCGGTGATCATCCCGATTCCGCCCAGCTTCTTGTGCCCGAACGCGTCCGCCTGCCCGCGCTCGACCAGCTCGCCCCCGACCATCTGCGCGCCCTCCGAGATGGTCACCATGGCATAGTTGCTCGGGTTGCGGCGGCGGTCGTCCATCAACAGCGCGGCCAGCTTCTCGGGATCGAAGGGCACCTCCGAAATGATGGCCCGATCGGCGTCGGCCAGGTAGGCGCTGATGAGCGAGGTCTCGCCGCTGTTGCGGCCGAACAGCTCGATGACCGCCAGGCGCTCGTGCGATCCAGCGCTGGTGCGCAGGTTGGTGATGAATTCCACGTTGCGCGCCACCGCCGTGGCGAAGCCGAGGCAGTAGTCCGTCCCGGAGACGTCGTTGTCCATCGTCTTGGGTATGGCCACGACCGGCACGCCCTCATCATGAAGCCGCAAGCCGTAGGAGAGCGTGTCGTCGCCGCCGATCGGCACCAGCGCGTCGACCTGCAGATGCTTGATGACTCTCAGGATATGCGCGGTGAAGTCTTGAGCGCCCTCACCCTTGACGTCGCCCTTCAAGAATGCCGGGGCGTCCTTGGCCTTCACCTTGCTCGGGTTGGTGCGCGAGGTGTGCAGGAAGGTGCCGCCGGTGCGGTCCACGGTGCGCACCCGTTCAGGCGTCAGCGGCAGCACATGCCGCACGGCGCTGTCCGGGTCGCTCGGGTCGAACTCCAGCAGGCCCGCCCAGCCGCGGCGGATGCCCAGGACGGTATGCCCGTGTTCCGCCACGCGCTCGACGACGGCCTTGATAGCCGGATTGAGTCCGGGGACGTCTCCGCCCCCCGTCAGAACGCCGATCTTCATGCGATTCCCTCAGTCCGTGAGTGTGTCTAGACGGAGCGCCGCGGTCCGACGCGCCGCCCTACTGGATCGGCAGCCGATCGACCCGCACGCGCTCTTCGCCCAGCAGCACGGTCAGCTGCCCGTGCAGCTCGGTGCAGTAGCCGGTGGTCGAATTCGGGAATTCGAGGTGATACCTTCGATCGGACTCGTACACGTGGAAGGCGAAGCGATCCGTCCCCGGATAAGAGGTCAGCAGGCCGTGCACGCGGCGCATGCGCAGCAGATCGCGCTTCTCGTCGCCCGTCGACTCGAGCACCAGCGTGACCATCAACGGGTCGCGCGCCGCACCGCGCAGGCCGTCCAGGTCGACCGTCAGGCCCAGCCCCGCGGGGCGCCAGGCGGGCTCGCGAGGCGGCAGGGAGGCGGTCTCTCGAGCCGCCACCGCTTCAGGCACCTCGACCACGGGGAAGGGCGCGGCTGCGGGGCCCGACGGACGGCCGGCTGCCCGACGGGGGTGTTGATGGGACCGCTGTCGCTGCCCTCCCGCCGCGGCTGGCCGTTGCCGGCGCGCGGCGCAGAGATCGTGGCCGCCTTCTGCAGATCGCTCAGGATCTCATCCGCCAGGACCTGCGGCTCGCCGCGCTGGGTGTCGAGCTTGCCCGAGGCGACGACGATCATCTCAGGCTGCAGCCAGGCGGAGACGTCTTTCCACTTGCGGGCGAAGACGACGAGATCGATCGTCCCCTGCACGTCCTCCAGGGTGACGTAGCCCATCATCTTGCCGGTGCGCGTCTGGTACGGGCGGATGGCGTTGACCACGCCGGCCACGACGACAGCCTCGCCGTTGGTGCCCTCGCGCAGCTCGGCGCTGAAGTGGGTGACGACCCGTCCCAACTGCTCCAGGTGCGGCGTCAGCGGATGGTCGGACACGTAAACGCCCAGCAGTTCCTTCTCCCACAGGAGCTGCTGCCGCTTGGGAATATCCGACACCGCCGGCGCGGCAGTCAGGCTGCCGGCCCCGCCGGCGGCTTCGCCGAACAACGACATCTGGCCGACATCGGCGGCGCGGAAATGTGCTCCCGAAGCGCCCAGGATGCGGTCCAGGGCGTCCAGCAGCCCGATGCGCTTCCCCAGCCCATCCAGGGCGCCGACCTTGACCAGGCATTCCAGCGCCCGCTTACCCACCAGGCGCAGATCGACGCGCCTCGAGAAATCGTCCAGACTGCGGAAGGGCCCGCCCTTGGCACGTGCCTCGAGGATCGCCAGCACCGCGCCCACGCCGACGTTCTTGATTGCCCCCAGGCCGCAGCGCACGGCGGCGCGGCCGTCGACGCGGTCCTCGATCTCGAAATCGAGCCCGCTGGCGTTCACATCCGGCGCCAGGACGTCGATGCCCAGCCGGCGGCAGTCGGCGATGTACAGCGCCACCCGTTCGCTGTCGTGCTTGAAGACGGACAGCAACGCGGTCAGGTACTCGACCGCGTAATGCGCCTTCAGGTAGGCGGTCTCGACGCAGATGACGGCGTAGTCAGCGGCGTGGCCCTTGGGGAAGCCGTAGCGGGCGAAAGCTTCCCAGTCGTCGAAGACCGCGTTGGCGGCGTCGACGGGGATGCCCCGCTCGACTGCTCCGGCGACGAACTTGCTGCGCTCGTTGTGCAGCGCTTCGGCCTTCTTCTTGGCCACCGCTTTGCGCAGGTTGTCGGCCTCGGAAGCGGAGTACCCGGCCAGGTTCATGGCCGTGTACATGATCTGCTCCTGGTAGACGGTGATGCCGTAGGTCTCTTCCAGGATTTCGCGCAGGTTGGCGTGCCGGTAGGTGACCGCCTCCTGGCCGTGCATGCGCCGGATGTAGGCGGGGATGAATTCCATCGGCCCCGGCCGATACAGGGCCACCATGGCTGTGACGTGCGCCAGGCTGCTTGGCTTCATCTCCATCAGGTGCCGGCGCATCCCAGCGCCTTCCACCTGGAAGACGCCGAGCACGTCGCCTCGCCCGAGCAGTTCGTACGTCGCCGGATCGTCGAGCGGGATGCTGTGAATGTCGAGCGACACCGCATGTCGGCGCTGGATCAGTTCACAGGCGCGTGCCATGACCGTCAGCGTCGACAATCCCAGGAAGTCCACCTTCAGCAGGCCGAGCGAATCGAGCACCTGCATCTCGAACTGCGTGACCGCGCCGATGGGGCTGTCTTCCGGACCGCCCTTCGTCGGCCGGTGCAGGGGGATGTATTCGATGATCGGGCGATCGGTGATGATCACACCGGCCGCGTGCGTCCCGGCGTTGCGGGCGATGCCTTCCACCCGCGCCGCCGTATCCACCAGTTCGCGCAAGTAGGGAGCGCTGTCGGTGGCTTCGCGGAACATCTGCACAGTCTCGAGCGCCTCCGGGATCGTCATCGGCTTGCCCGGGATGTGCGGGACGAGCTTGGCTACCCGGTCGACCTCAGGCAGCGGCACGTCCATGACCCGGCCGACGTCGCGGATGGCCGCGCGCGCCCCCAACGTACCGAAGGTGATGATCTGTGCCACCTTGTCACGCCCGTAGCGCGACGAGGCATACTCGAGCATCTTGTAGCGCTGGTCGTCCTGGAAATCGAGGTCGATGTCCGGCATCGACACGCGCCCGGGGTTGAGGAAGCGCTCGAAGATCAGCCCGTGCTGGATCGGGTCGACCAGCGTGATCTCGAGGCAGTAGGCCACGATCGACCCGGAAGCTGAACCGCGGGCGTTGTACCAGATGCCCTGCTCGCGTGCGTAGCGGCATAGATCCCACACGATCAGGAAGTAGGTGTCGAACCCCATCTGGTGGATGATGCGCAGCTCGTAGTCCAGGCGCTCGCTGCGCTGGGGGCTCCCTTCCCGGTCGCCGTAACGCTTGCGCAGCCCGGCCTGACAGAGCTCGCGCAGGTAGGTGTCGGGAGTGTGCCCCTCCGGCACGGGGAAGTTGGGGAGATGGTAGCCTTTGAACGACAGATCGACCGAGCAGCGCTCGGCGATTTCCAACGTGTTCTCGATCGCGCCGGGGACGTGGCCGAATAGCGCCTGCATCTCCTGCGGCGAGCGCAGGTAGTAGGAGTTGTCCCCCATGCGCATGCGGTCGGGGTCGGCCCGCACCGTGCCGGTGCCGATGCAGAGCAGGATATCCTGCAGCTCGGCGTCCTGCGGATCGACGTAGTGAACGTCGTTCGTGGCGATGTAGCGGGCCTGATAGCGCGGCCCGAGCTCGAGCAGTCCCTGGTTGACGCGCGCCAGGTCTGGGACCTCGTGGTGCTGCAGTTCGAGGAAGAAGCGGTCGCGGCCGAAGACCTCCAGGTACCACTCCAGCCGCCGCACCGCTTCCTGATCCCGGTTTTCGATCAGCGCCCGCGGGATTTCCCCCGACATGCAAGTGCTGGTGCAGATCAGGCCTTGATTGTGCGCGGCCAGGAAATCGTGATCGATGCGCGGCCGATAGTAGAAGCCCTGCAGCTGCGAGACGGTGGCGATCTCCAGCAGATTGCGATAGCCGATTTCGTTTTCGGCCAACAGCAGCAGGTGGAAGGCGCGGCTATCGAGCTTCGGGTCCCGGTCGGCCATGCCGCGCGGGGCCATGTAGGCCTCCAGGCCGATGATCGGTTTGATACCGGCCCGGGTGGCGGCGTTGTAGAAGTCGATCGTACCGAACATCGCCCCGTGATCGGTCAGGGCGAGCGCCGGCATGCCGAACTCCCGCGCCCGTTCAACCAGCAGCGGGATGCGGCTGAAGCCGTCGAGCAGGGAGTATTCCGAATGGACGTGGAGATGGACGAAGGTCATCCGCGATGGGCCTTCAAGCCCGACTCTCTTGGAGACGGGCTGGCGGTCATTATAGCCAAGCCGGCCCGGCCGCGCCAGTGACGCCTCCCTTAAAGGATGCGCTCCCGAAGCCGTGCCGGCTTCGGGAGCGCAGGTGCGGAGCAGCCTCAGGCGCTCGGGGCGGCCGGGGGCGTCAGCGCCCCGGATGTCCCGGCCGGCCGTTGATAGAGCTGCAGGCCGAAGCGCGTCACCAGGACGCTCCCCAGGCCCAGCGAGCCGACCAGCGCCGGCGCCATCCACCCGACACACGGGATGAAACCGATCCCGTCCGCGACCAGGGTCAAGACCAGCGTGCCCAGCCCGGCCGCCGCGGCCGGGTGCAACGACCAGCGGAAGGCCTCCGCCATGCGCGTGCCTACTTCCAGCCCGAGCCCGAGCCAGCCGAAGACCACCGCCACGACCAACAGCATTGCCCCGGCGATCGTCACCGGGATCAGGCAGATGGTCGCCGCCAGAACGACCAGGAACAGCGGGACGACCACGGCCGTCAGGATGCCCAGCCCGCCGGTGATGAGCGGCTGTTCGACAGCCGTCCGCCCGACGCGCGAGGTGTGCACCGGCAGGAACATGACCAGCAGGACCGCCAGACCGGCCAGGAGCACGGCCCTCAGGATGTACGAGACGCCGGAGAACCACATGCCGCTGAGGCCCGGCCAAGCCTGGATCGGCCACGGGCCGGAGGGGACGCGCACGACGCGCCCGAACTCCCAATCGAAGGGCACCCGGACCGCATCGCCGGAAAGGACCTCCCCCGAGACCACGGCGCCCTCGTGGCGTCTCAGGTTCCCACCGAACACGGTGACATCGCCCTGGATCTCGGCCGTACTGTCCAGGGTCAGGTTGCCGCCGAACAGCGCGACATCCCCCTCGACGACGCCTCTCATCTCCGCGTTCCCGCCCATCAGGAAGATGCTGCCCTCGACCAGCGAGCCGCTTTCCAGGACGACATTCCCGCCCAGGACCACCAGGTCCCCGGTGAGTGTCTCGCCTTCCCGAAGGGTGTAGTCCCCGCCGAAAATGACCTCGCCGTCGCTCTCCCCGGCTGCCAGCGCGGAGCCGGGCAGGGCTGCGACAAGCAGCGCTACCAGCGCCAAAAGGACAATCGATCGTTTCATCTCACGCCTCCTCGATGCACCGGCAGTGCAAACCGGTGCATGGTGATGAACCAGGCTCCCGCCAGGCCGACTGTGGCGGCCATCAACCCCAGCGCCAGCGCCATGCCGGAGGCGATGGAGATCGGCTCGGGCAGGCTTCCGACGAATGCGCCCGCCAGACCCCACACCAGTCTGGCATCGGCGATCCAGCCTGCCAGTGTGCGCAGGCCTCCTGCCGCCCAGTCAGCCGGGGAGCCCAGCACGCCCGCAACCAGCAGAGCCAGCAAAAAGACCGCCATACCCGCCATGAGCCCCAACGCCGACCATGCCTGGCGGACCGCACGACGCTCGCTCGCCCCTTCCATGCGGGCGCGCCAACGCGCTGTGAAACCCGGAGCCGGGCGGAGAGACTCGGCGGTCCGGAATTCCGCCTCGACTTCCTCGAGTGCGCCCGCCAATGCCGCGCACGGACCGCATTCATCGAGGTGCGCCCGCAGGCGTCCAGACTCGTCCGGCGTCAGCTCGTCCCGCATCAACAGCCAGGCCTCAAACGGCTGATGGCTCATTGTGTCTCCCTCGCACCAGCGCCGGCTGGGGCTCCCCTTCCCGCCAGCGCTCTGCCAACGTTCGCCGCGCCCGATGCATGCGGCTCTTGACGGCGCCCACCGAAGTCGACAGGACCTCGGCGATCTCCTCGTAGGAAAGGTCGTACCAGTAGTGCAGGGTGATCGCGGCGCGTTCCTGCGGGCCAAGGCCTCGGGTCAGTTTGCTGATCCGGTCGCTTCGCTCCCGGATCGCCAGCGCCTCCTCCGGACCCGTGCCCGAATCGGCCGGCTCCTGTTCGCGCGGAACGTCCTCTCCCGGGGCCGGCAGGAAACGGCGCCGGCGGATCATGTCGATGCAGTAGTGTGAAGCGATGGACAGCAGCCATGTCGGGAAAGGGCGCTGGGGATCGTAGCGCTTGAGGTTGCGGAACGCGCGCAGGAAGGTCTCCTGTGCAGCGTCCTCGGCCTCGCCGGCATCGCCCAGCATCCGGGAACACAGGTTGTAGACCGGCACCTGGAAGGTCTCTACCAGGCGGGCGAACGCCTCGCCATCTCCGGCGCGTGCCCTGGCTACCCACTCTGCCTCCGACTGGCCAAAGGTGACTCTCACTACCGATCCCTTCGGTTTGACCTACATCTATCTACGAAGCTCCGGCCCGCAGGTCGCGGGCCGTCAACACGCCGGGCCGGGGTCCCCCACCCCGGCCCGGTCCAAGTCCAGGTCTACGGTCGACCGCTAGGCGGCGGGGAATCGTCGCAGGACGGTCGCCGGGGTCGGAACGACCGCCCGGTCGCCGATCTTCATCTCGGAGGGCGGCTTCCCGGCCTCCTTGGGGGCTCCCTGGTAGACGGCGATGGGCGTCCCCTCAACGGCGGCCTTCTTCTCCAGGTAGGCCTGCCCGAGCAAGTACCCTTCACTGTCCACCGCGCAGGAGGTCACCGTCCCAACCACGCGCCCGCGCCGATCCACGACCGGGTCGCCGTTGTGGGCCATGCGCACTCCCTTATCGTCGAAGCGGAAGCGCGTCACCTCACCCTTTCGGGAGCGCTCTTGTTCCAGGAAGGCGCTGCGGCCGATGAACCAGGGCTTGTAGGTCTTCACGTAGGACCCAAAACCGGCGTCGCCGACACCCAGGCCAAGCGAGCCGGCCATCTCGTGCCCGTACAGCGGCAGGCCGGCCTCCGTCCGCAGCGAATCGCGCGCTCCCAAACCGACCGGTTTGATCCCGTACGGCTGGCCGACCTTCAGGAGTGCCTCCCAGAGCGCCACACTCCGGTCGGGGTGGACGAAGAGTTCATAGGCGATCCGCTCACCGGTATAGCCTGTCCGGCTGATGACCAGATCGAATCCGCCCAGGCTGCCCTCCATGACCCCGGCCCACTTCAGCCGGCGCAATCGGTCGGCGGTCGCGGGTTCCGCGCCGAGGGCCAGCAGGATTTCCAGGCTCTTCGGGCCCTGAAGGGCGATGTCGACCCGCATCTGGCCGCCTTCCTTCGGGTCGCGCAAGTTGCGCAAGACACAGTCCCTCCCAAAGGCAAGCGCCCAGGGTCGCTCAACATCGACTTGGACGCGCCCCTCCTTGACCGCGGTCAACCAGGCCCAATCCTTGTCGTCATTGGAGGCATTGACCACCACCAGGTAGGCGTGCTCCTGGCGGCGGTAGACCATCGTGTCGTCCAGAACCGAACCGTCGGGGAGCAGGAACTGCGAGTAGAGCGACTCCCCGACCTCCAACGAAGCGACCTCGTTGCCGACCACGCTGTCGAGGAAAGCGCAGGCCGAAGGTCCTTCGACCTGGTAGACGCCCATGTGGCTGACATCGAACAAGCCGGCAGCCTGGCGAGTGGCCAGGTGCTCCTCGATGACCGAGGTATACCAGACCGGCATATCCCACCCGGCGAAGGGCACCATCTTGGCGCCCAGGGCGCGGTGAGTGGCGTTGAGCGCGGTCTTCTTCGGCTCCCCCTCGGGGGGGTCCCGCCATTCGAAGGACGGTAACGCCTTACCTGCCCCAGCCGGGATGCCGACATACCAGGGCTTGTCCTCGGTCACGGCCCCCGCCGCTGCAGGTTTCTCGGCGACGCCCTTTAGACAGACGGCGACAGGGCCGGGGAGCCGTTTATGCGGATCGGCTGCGTCGAACGCTACGAAGCCGTCCGACAGGTCGCGCAGCCAGATCAGCGCCAGCGGTACTTCCGCCGCCGGCAGGCACAATTCCCATGTGTCTGCCTGAGTGCGCGTGAGAACCGAGTCGATCGCCTTGCGCGGCGTGTTCAGCGCGGCTTTGACTGACTGTCCAAGCTTCAGACCTTCCGGCCGGACGTTCGTCGCCCAGCGCAGGAAGTCCTGCGCGCGCGAACCGCGCAGGCCCAGGCTGGCGAACTTGCCTTGCGGAGGCGGATCGTCCGGGTAGTAGAAGTGCGGAGACCCGTGCCGGCTTGGCTGAGTCTCGACACCCTTCTGCATGGCCAGGTCGCGCACCTCGATGCGAGTCTTCTGAAGCGCCTCGAAGTCGACCTTGGCCCGCCGCTGCGGGCCTTTGCGGCCCTGCAGCGTGTGCGGGGTGCAGGCTTTGAGCAACCGGCCGATCATGCCGGCGACGGCCGCCGCATCTGCCTCGGTGAAGCCGCGCTGGGTGATCCAGGGCGTGCCCAGACGAATACCCGACGGGCTGGCGGCGGAGCGGTCGCCCGGGATGGTGTTGCGGTTGACAACGATGCCGGCCAGATCGAGAATGCGCGCCGCCTGGTCCCCGGAGAGATGCGTCCCGTCGGGACCGGTGATCGAGCGGCAGTCCAGATTCGTCAGGTGGGTGTCGGTGCCGCCGAAGGGGATGCGGAAGCCGGACTCCTGTAGACCTTTGGTCAACGCCAGGCAGTTGGCCACAACCTGCCGCTGCATGGCCTTGAACGAATCGGTGGTGGCGAGTTTGAAGGTCAGCGCCTGAGCGGCGATCGTGCTCATGTGCGGGCCCCCCTGCTCGCCGGGAAAGACGGCCTTGTCGATCTTCGACGAGAGCGCGGCCGAGGTGGTCAGGATGGCCGCGCCGCGCGGCCCGCACAAGGACTTGTGCGTCGTGAATGTGACCACGTCGGCGATCCCGACGGGCGAAGGATACACCCCGGCTGCCACCAATCCGGCCACATGGGCGATATCCGCCAGCAGGAAGGCGCCGACGGCGTCGGCAATGCGGCGGAATTGGCGCCAATCGACCGACCACGGATACGAGGAGTAGCCGGCAATGATGAGCTTTGGTCGGTGTTCGAGGGCCAGGGCCTCGATGGCGGCGTAGTCGATCCGCTCGGTCTGCGGGTCAACAGTGTAGTGCACTGCTTTGTAGTACTTGCCCGAGCGATTGGCGGATGAGCCGTGCGTCAGATGACCCCCATGCAGCAGGTCCATGCCCATGACCACGTCGCCGGGGGTGACCAGCGCATGGTAGACGGCATTGTTAGCCGGCGCGCCGGACAGGGCCTGCACATTGACGAAGATCTTCTCGGCTGGAAAGCCGTTGGCGGCGAAGGCTTCGGCACAGCGGCGGCGGGCCAGGGCCTCGACCGTATCGGCGTATTCGACGCCCTTGTAATAGCGCGGATCGGAATCGCGCCGGTATTCGGCCAGCCGGGCGGCGTAGTCCAGAATCTCGGCCTCGGTCATCCGCCGGGTGGCTTCCTCGGGGTAGCCCTCGGCATAGATGTTTTGGAACGCGGAGGCCAGCAATTGTCGGACCGCCGGAGGTGCGGCGCTTTCAGACGGGATCAGGATGATGCGCCGATACTGGCGTTCGGCTTCGATCTGGGCGAGTTCATGAAGCGCGGGGTCCAGATCAGCGAGTTCGCTGCGGACGAGGAAATCGGGCATGAGGCACTCCAACCGGTGTGAGAGGGCTCGGACCGGGCGCGGAAATGTCAGACAACTCCATTGTATGTCCGGGCCGCGCGAGGGTCAAGGACAGGGGTCATGCGCAGGGGGTGC
>Ga0105107_10001686_pt1 | contig 14402 bp, 9 predicted proteins | sample PPLLaktember2015_6_FD_79335 | JGI IMG/M metagenome (GOLD analysis project Ga0105107, IMG submission 79335) | Freshwater sediment microbial communities from Prairie Pothole Lake near Jamestown, North Dakota, USA - PPLs Lake P8 Core (1) Depth... | ecosystem: Environmental > Aquatic > Freshwater >...
GGCGGCCATGATTGTGGTCGATACAAATATCCTTGCTTACATGACTTTTGCTACCGCCCAATCATCCGTGGTAAGCCTGGTTCATCAGAGAAACCCTGTTTGGGAAGTTCCCTTACTTTGGAAAAGCGAATTCCTGAATGTGCTGGCCTTGTATTATCGAAAAGGCCTGATTGATTATGATGAGAGCCTGGTGGCCCTTGGTTTCGCGCAACGACTTATCGGTCCCCGCGAACACGCCGTCCCCTCAGAAGAGATTATGCAGGCTGTTGTGCGTTCAACCTGCAGTGCCTATCATTGCGAATTTGTGGTTCTCGCAGAAAAATTAGGGACAAAACTGATCACCTACGACAGAAAATTAATTCGGGAATTTCCAACTACCGCCATCACGCCAGACGACTTTTTAGGACAATGAAATTCAGACTCTATTTTTTTTTCCTTCTGATCCCGTGTTCTTCCGTTGCTCAAAGCAGCTACGCACCCCTTAATGAAGACTACTATCACTGGATTGACCGGTATGAAATCAAGGCCGGCCAGACGGCGCCTCAGTTGTTCACCACCATCAAACCTTATCAGCGATCAGCGATCATCGGTTTCATCGATTCACTCAGGAAACTGGATGTGTTCCAATCAACGGTCGACGAATTTAATTATGGGTATATCACCGGTGACAGCTGGGAATGGTCTCTGTCAGGAGTAGCCGCGAACGAAAGTGCGCGCCCGTTTCTCAGGCACTTTTATAAGAAAAAATCCGATTTCTATTCCGTTACAACTCCGGATTTTGACCTCCATGTGAACCCCGTTCTGTACCTGGGGGCAGGAAAAGATTCCCGGCAGGACGACATGCTCTTCATCAACACGCGCGGCATTGAAGTACGGGGAATGGTGGATAACAAAGTCGGCTTCTACACCTACGTCACCGATAACCAGGCAATGCTGCCGGCTTATGTTTCCGATCAGATGACCGATACGGGAGTGGTGCCGCACGAGGGATTCTGGAAAAATTACAAAGACGGGAAGGGTGTTGACTTTCTTCAGGCCCGGGGATATATCTCTTTCGCTGCGACAAAAAGCATCAGCTTCCAGTTCGGGCATGACCGGATGTTCATCGGGAATGGCTACAGGTCACTGGTCTTTTCGGATTATTCGCCTCCTGCGCTGTTCCTCAAAGGCAATGTGAAAGTGTGGAAACTGAACTACCTCTTCCTGCTGAACCAGATGACGGCCGACAACAACGCCAGATCAAACGGAATTTTCAGGGGTTATCCGAACAAGTTTGTTGCGCTGCACCACGTGAGCCTGAACATCGGTAAAAAACTGAATGTTGGTATTTTTGAGGCGATCATCTTCACTCCTGATGATTCGCTGGGCACGGATCATTTCCGGCTCGAGTACCTGAATCCCGTCATTTTCTATCGGGCGATCGAACAGCAAAACGGAAGCAGTGACAACGCGATGCTGGGCTTCGATTTTAAATGGAACGCGGTAAAGAAATTATCTTTTTACGGTCAGTTCCTGCTGGACGAATTTGTCATTGACAACATCCGCTCTGGAAATGGATGGTGGGCGAACAAATTTGGTTTGCAGCTGGGGGGTAAATACGTCGACGCTTTTGGTCTGTCCAACCTGGACCTGCAGGGAGAGATCAATCTCATCCGACCCTATACCTATTCGCACCATACCCTTTACGGAAGTTATTCGCATTACAAACAACCCATCGCACATCCCCTGGGCGCGAACCTGAAGGAGCTGGCGGGAATTGCGCGCTATCAGCCATTGCCGAGGCTGAACCTGACCGGCAAGCTCGTGCTCACTTCTGTTGGCCGCGATACGACGGGCGTCAACTGGGGTGGGAACATCCTGAAGGATTATCGAACCCGCGAGCAGGAATTCAACAACACCATCGCTCAGGGCGTTTCAAATGATATTGTATTTGGAAGTTTTACGGCCTCCTGGCAATTGAAGCACAATCTTTTCATTGATGGCTCCGTTATTCTCAGGCTTAGCAAAAGTCCGGTGGCCATTTACGACAACAATAGCTCAATAACTTCCTTAGCTTTGCGGTGGAATATCCCCCAACGGCTTTACGATTTTTAACACATGAAGATTTTTTTCAGGATCCTTCGGTACGCTCCGCGACTTAATTTCAGGTTATCCCAATTTTTCATTTTTGCCGTGCTGGGTGTGCTCTTTAATGCGGCTTACCTCGGGTTGTTGCAGCCGCTGATCGACATTCTCTTCAGAGACGCGAAGATTGAAGAGGTTCCCTTTCCCGACTTTTCCCTGACACTCGATTTTTTGAAATCATATTTTCAGTACCATTTCATGAACGTATTCATCGAATTTGGCCCGCTGAGAGCGCTGTTGTTCGTCTGTGTGCTGATTGTCATTTTCCTTTTCATTTCCAACGTGTTCAAGTACCTCGAACGCCTGACAGCTTCCAAGGTAAAAGTGGACGTGGTGAAGAACATGCGGATGGAAATATTTTCGAAGGTATCGCTGATGCACATTGGATTTTTCAGCGACCAGCGCAAGGGCGATCTGATCTCCCGGTTCACGAACGATGTGTCAGAAGTGGAGGGAGCAGTGGTCAATGGTTTGAAATCCGTCTTTAAGGAACCCATCACGTTGTTCGTTTTTATTATCATCCTTTTCTCGATCAGTGTGAAGCTGACGCTATTCACGCTTCTGGTCCTTCCCATCACCGGGGGTATCATCTCGGCCATCGTCCGGCGCCTTAAGAAGAAAGCGAAGCTCAGCCAGGAAACCCTGGGAAGGATCGTGAATATCCTGGATGAGGCCTTCAGCGGCATGCGGGTGATCAACGCCTTTAATGCCCGCAATTTTCTGCTCAGGAAGATCGATCAGGAGACGTCGTTTCACAAAAGGGTCAACCTCTCGATCTCAAAAAAGAATGAACTTGCTTCGCCGATATCCGAATTTCTGGGAGTGTTCGTTGTTGCCGGCATCCTGTTTTACGGCGGTCATCTTGTACTGGGTGGCAATCAGGAAATGAAACCGTCAGTGTTCCTGCTCTTCCTCACCATTTACGCCAGCATGATCCAGCCGGCCAAGAGCTTTTCCAACGGCATCACCTCCCTTCAGAAAGGCACGATGTCGGCGAGAAGGATCTTTGCCCTGACGGATCTCGAGCCTGCGATCAAAAGTAAACCCGGCGCCATTGTGCTGAGGGATTTTCGCGAGCGTATTGAGTTTGAAAATGTGAGCTTTGCGTACGACACGGATCACGTGTTGCAGGACATTAACCTGCGGATTGAAAAAGGGAAGACCGTTGCCCTGGTGGGTCCGTCAGGCGGGGGTAAGTCCACGCTGGCAGACCTCATACCGCGCTTCTATGATCCGTCAGCGGGTGTTGTGAAATTGGACGGAGTTCCCCTGACAGATTACGAACTTGAGTCTTTGCGCAGCGTGATGGGTGTTGTGACACAGGAGTCGATCCTCTTCAATGACACCATCTTCAACAACATCGCGTTCGGGATGGAGAACGTGAAGGAGGAGGATGTCATTCAAGCCGCGAAGGTTGCCAATGCGCACGAGTTCATCATGCAGACCGAAGAAGGTTATCAGACGACGATTGGCGAACGGGGTTCGAAACTTTCAGGTGGACAGCGTCAGAGGATCAGTATTGCCCGCGCAGTACTGAAGAATCCTCCCATTCTCATTCTGGACGAAGCGACCTCTGCCCTGGATTCGGAATCGGAGAGACTTGTGCAGGATGCGTTGAATAACCTCATGCAGCATCGTACGTCGGTAGTCATCGCCCACAGGCTGAGCACTATTCAGCACGCGGACGAGATCGTTGTGGTACAGGATGGGCGGATCGTGGAGCGCGGCAGCCATGACGATCTCATCGGACAAAGCGGGCTGTACAGGAAACTGAGTGAAATCCAGAAGACCTAGGCATTGGCTGCTGTCCGTTAGCTGCTGGCTATTGGCAATGTCCAACTTTGAAATCCTGGTTGTATCAGCCCGCAGCCGAAGGCTATAAGCCAGGAGCATTTAAGGGTGTTTGGACCGTTTTTTAATTTAAATTACCTTTCGGAACTAACCCCCGGCAAAAACTTATCACATGAAAAAAAACAGAGTTATTTTTTATCTGATCTTCGCCTTGTTTCACATCGGGGCCCTTATTTTCACCATCAAGCTGGGTAACGATTCCACCTTCCTGATGAGTATGTTCAGCTGGGTACCTTATTTCAAATGGGTGACCTTGCTGGGAGTGGTGCTGGTCATCATTGATTTTATCTGGGCGTGGATTGTAGTGAGCGACAGCCATCGCGAAAAGGCGGCGCTTTCCCACGAGGTGAACGCGCTGAAGGCTAAGCTGTTTGACATGCAGGAGCAGGTCACAAAAACATCAGCTTCGTCGGCCTCTCGACCGAATAATCCTCCTTCCGCACAACCATAGCTAAGCGACATCCATCGTTCAGGGTTCATTGAACGCCATTGAATGACCTTAACTCTTTTCTTTTCCCCGCTTTTGCTGTAAATTACCAGAGTAACGGAGCGCTCACAGTCTGCGGCACGAGCGGCTCCTATAGGTTTCCCTCTCAACCTGAATAGTTATGTTGGCAAAAACTTTTGGAAGTGCCGTTCACGGCGTTGACGCACGTACGATCATGATCGAAGTAAACGTGGGTCAGGGTACAAGATTCTACATGAGCGGCCTTCCGGACAATGCATTAAAGGAAAGCCAGCTGCGCATTGAATCCGCCTTCAAGCACTGGCGTTATTTCTTCCCCCGCGAAAGGACTGTTGTGAACCTGGCGCCCGCCGATATCCGGAAGGAAGGTTCCGCCTACGATCTCCCGATTGCCCTCTGCATTCTTGAAGCTTCCGGACAGATCTCCACCGGGAAGCTGGAGAAATTCATGATCATGGGCGAGCTCGCCCTCGATGGTGTGTTGCGCCCCATCAAAGGCGTATTGCCCATTGCTATCCAGGCGCATAAGGAAGGTTTCAAAGGGATGATCGTTCCGGAATCCAATGCGCGCGAAGCCGCCGTCGTGGATGGGCTGGATGTTTATCCTGTGAAGACGCTCACGGAGGCGATCAAGTTTCTCCAGGACAAACAACCCATCGCGCCGCTCAAGGTAAACATACGCGAGATCTTCTACACCACGTCAACTGCGTATGATACGGATTTCAGGGATGTGCAGGGGCAGGAGAATATCAAACGCGCGCTGGAGATCGCGGCTGCGGGTGGCCATAACGTTATAATGATCGGGCCGCCCGGAGCGGGAAAGACGATGCTGGCGAAAAGGTTGCCGACGATCCTTCCGCCGCTCACATTGAACGAAGCGCTTGAAACCACCAAGATCCACTCTGTGGCGGGAAAGTTGTCGCGCGATGTCGGCTTACTCACTACGCGGCCGTACAGATCGCCGCACCACACAGTGTCAGATGTGGCACTCGTCGGTGGAGGAGGGAACCCGCAGCCTGGAGAGATCTCCCTGGCACACAATGGTGTCCTGTTCCTGGATGAGCTGCCCGAGTTCAAGCGCACGGTGCTCGAAGTGATGCGTCAACCCATGGAAGAGCGGCGCGTTACCATTTCGCGTGCAAAAGTCTCTATTGAGTATCCTGCCAACTTTATGCTTGTCGCGAGCATGAACCCCTGTCCCTGCGGGTATTACAATCATCCGGAGAAAGAATGCGTCTGCGGATCGGCTACGGTTCAGCGATACCTCAGCAAGATCAGTGGCCCCCTTCTCGACCGCATCGACCTTCATGTGGAAGTTGTGCCTGTCAGCTTTGATGAAATGACGGCTAATCGCAGAGTGGAGAACAGCGAAAGCATTCGCGAAAGGGTTGTCCGCGCCCGCGAGGTGCAGACACTGAGATTTGCCCTTCACAGGAATATCTATTGCAATGCCATGATGCCTTCAAACATGGTAAAGAAGATCTGCGCGGTTGATGATGTCGGCAACGGTCTGCTGAAGACTGCCATGGAGCGGCTGGGGCTTTCCGCCCGGGCATATGATCGCATACTGAAAGTATCGCGAACCATCGCCGACCTCGCGGCATCGGACAATATCAAAGCTGAACACCTCGCCGAAGCCATCACCTACCGAAGCCTGGATCGCGAGGGCTGGGCGGGATGACGGGTTTGCCCCCGCTTTCACTAAAGCTTCCGCCTGCACATTCGTTTCGGCGGACGCGGTCGGTGGGCATTCAGTTGCCAATAATCCTAATAAATCCTAATCAAACAATCCAATAATCTGACGAAGCCCAATTAAATTCATCCTTTCGGTTGACGGACGAGAACGACTTATATTGTTGCTTTGGAAAAAATCAAGCGCTATGAAAAAAATAGTAATCGTCTACGGTTTGATCGCGGGTTTGATCGTTTCCATCCTCATGGTCATTACTCAACCTTTGATCGATCAGGAGTTTCTCAACTACGACAGTGGCATGTTCGTCGGCTATGCCACGATGGTCCTTGCCCTGGCAATGGTTTTCGTTGGCGTCAAGCGCTACCGCGATCAGGTCCTGGGGGGTGTCATTTCCTTTGGGAAGGCATTTGTCGCCGGCCTGCTCATTACGATCATAGCTTCGGTGATGTATGCCGTTACGTGGGACATTTACTACCGTGTAGCTGCCAGCGATTTTGGCGAAAAGTACGCATCACACTACCTTGAAAAAATGGAAAAGGAGGGAGCCAGTGCCGAAGAGATCAGTTCCATGCGGATCGAAATGGAGAACTTTAACGAAATGTATCAAAATACCTTCATCAGGTTCGGTATTACCTCAATGGAAATCTTGCCAGTTGGTATCTTCATCAGCTTATTGTGTGCGGCCATCCTGAGAAAACCGGAAACCAAGTGGACGGAGAGCCGATCGTAAGGAACTCAGGTCTGCGGGATGGCCGACTTCACCATTGACGTGCCCGACGACAAGGCTGCCCATAGCTGATAGAACTGTTCACATCCGCACGATGGTGTCGGGATTCCGGACACCGGGTCCATTGAGATTCCTGTTTAAAGGAGCTTTTCCCACGGCGGCATGCAAATTGCGCTGGATCACCCAAATTGCGTCGGGTTCCATCAACGATCACGATGGACCGGATTTTTTAACCGATAAAACTATTCATCAGATCTGGCCATCTCTATTCAGACTATCTAAAATCTTATGCTCAAGAACCTTCTGAAAATTTCCTTTCGAACCATCCTTAAGGACAAAACCTACAGCTTCCTCAACATTACCGGGCTCACCATTGGTATTACCTGCAGCCTGTTTCTGCTCATGTATATCCTTCATGAACTGAGCTATGACAGGTACCACGAGAACGCGAAGAATATTTACCGGGTCGTCTCAAATATCAAAGAAACCGATAATGCTTTCACGTGGGCAGTGGCTCAAATCCCTTTGGCGGAGGAACTGCGGGACAATTATCCCGAAGTAAAAAATGCTGTCAGGTTTTTTGGAACCGGCCGGACGTTGTACAAGAACGGCGACCGGCAGTTTTACGAGGAGGAATTTTACCTGGCGGATTCCACAGTGTTTGAAATGTTCTCGTATTCTTTTCTTCATGGTGATCAAACCACTGCGTTAGACAATCCCTTTTCTATTGTGCTGACGGAAAAGACTGCCCGCAAATATTTCCCGGATGTTTCGGCAGCAGTGGGTCAATCCATACAAAATCAACAGGGAGAGGAATTTAAGGTCACCGGGGTGCTTAAAGATATTCCTCTGAATTCACATTTTATTTTTGACGGACTGATCTCACGGAACACGCGTCCGGGCTTCCAGGGAAGCTGGGGCAACTTCGGCGTGTTCACTTATGTGCACCTTCCGGAAGGATATGATCTTACAAAGATGTACGCCAGTCTTGACAAGGTGATCAAAGAACGCGTTGATCCCATCTTCGAGCAATATGGTATCGCTATCAAATATGAGTTACAACCAATCCTCGACATACATCTTTATTCAAAGATCCAGGATGAAGCAGAGGAGGGGGGTGATATTTCCTACATCTACATTTTTGCTTCAGTGGCAGTTTTCATGCTGATCATAGCGTGCATTAATTATATGAATCTCGCCACCGCCCGGTCTGTCAACCGCGCGCGTGAAGTCGGTGTTCGCAAGGTGATGGGATCACAGCGAAGGCAGATCATTGCCCAATTTATCACGGAGTCTGTGGTGATCGCCCTCATTGCGCTTGTTGTCAGCATGATCCTAATCTATGCGCTGTTGCCCGCCTTCAATAACCTGGCCAACAAGTCCCTGCCTTTCTCCTTTATTCTTCAGGGGCCGGTCATTCTGGGCCTTTTAATAATTGTCTTATTCGTGGGGGTCGTCGGTGGAAGTTATCCCGCATTTTATCTTTCCGGGTTCAATCCTGTGAGTGTCCTTAAGGGGAAATTTGTCTCCAGGGGTGGCAGTGCTTTCTTCAGAAAATTTCTCGTTGTATTCCAGTTTGGTATTTCCATCTTTATGCTGATCTCGACCCTTATTGTCTTTGAACAGCTGCAGTACATTCGGAACAAAGACCTGGGCTTTGAAAAGGAACGCGTTATTCTGTTGAGTCTGAATGAGGATGCCTTGCGGGAGAAATCACAGGGGCTCGTCGATCGGTTAAGGCAGACACCTGAGGTGGCGGCGGTGGGCATGGCTTCCAGTTCTCCGGGTAAGGGCATAGGCAAGCTTCTGTTAAAAGTTGAAGATAACGAGGGCAAACTCGTCGATCGCGGGGTGGACCTCTACGCAGCGGATTATGACTACGTCACCACCATGGGAATGAAGATTGTTACAGGGAGGGATTTTTCCCGCGAGATTACCTCCGATACATCTGTGGCGGTGCTGGTGAACGAAGCGATGGTTAAGCGGATGGCCTGGGATGACCCGATCGGCAAAAAATTCGTATTCTTTGGCGGCGGCCCCAACAACCGGGATAGCGTAAAACAGGTTGTGGGAGTCATTAAGGATTATCACCAGAATTCTCTGTATGATCCGATTGAACCGCTGATGATATTATTCGCGAAAAGAAACGCCAATATTTTTGTTCGTACCCTTGAGGGCGATGTTCGTCAGTCCATCACTGCCATCGAAAAAGCATGGAAAGAGATTTTTCCCACTTACACTTTTGAATATGACTTCCTTGACGCAGATTTCAATTCGCAGTATAAGGCCGATGAAAAGAGAAGCCAGATCTTTACGGCGTTTTCGGGGATGACCATTGGCATTGCCTGCCTCGGTTTGCTCGGACTTGCGGCATTTACCACGGAGCAACGAACAAAAGAGATCGGAGTGCGCAAAGTCATTGGTGCCACTGTTCAGAATCTCGTGGTGTTGGTTTCGAGAGAATTCTTTATTCTTGTCGGCCTGGGTATGCTTCTGGCATTTCCCGTTGCCTGGTACTTCACAAATGACTGGCTACAGAATTTTGCGTACCGTATTGAACTCGCAGCCGAATACCCGACATTTCTCTTATCAGCATTGCTGGCCCTGATGATCACCATGCTTACAGTAGGATACCATGTTGTTCGCGCCGCTTCTGCGAATCCGGTGAAGTCGTTGAGGGATGAGTAGGTGAGTAGTCAGCGGTGGTGGGTTCTGACGTCAATTAAACCGTATAGTAAAAGTAGTTCCCTTATCCACTTCACTCGTAACTGAAATTCTTCCGCCCATGGCCTCCACCTGTGTCTTGATAAGGAACAATCCGACACCACGCGCTTCCTGGTGTTCGTGAAATGTTTTGTGAAGGCCAAAGAGTTTGTCGCCGAAACGTTCCATGTCAATACCCTGCCCGTTGTCGGTCACCTGGAGCTCGAGATGGGTATCATTCACCGATGTGCGGAAATGAATTGTGGGCTTGCGGTGTGGCGATCGGTATTTGATGGCATTGGTGAGCAGGTTCTGAAAGATACTCTCCAGATAGGGTTTCGAGTAATTGATCACCGGGGCTTCGTTGAAATCAAAGGTGACGGAAGCCTGCGCGACGATCAGCTCTCCCTCGAGCGATTGTACAACTTTATCGAGTACTTCTTTAAATCGGATCTCCGTCAGGTCGACCTGAGGCTGGGTTTTGACTTTCAGTGTATCCATGAGCTCATTCATGGTTTCACTGAGATTTTTCGACACATTTTTTAGCTTGTCGAATATCAGTTGGTAATCCGAGATTTCGCTTTTGCTGTCCAGCAGGTTGATCAGCGCCTTGATGTTGTTTACCGGGGCGCGGAGGTTATGAGAAATGATATGGGCAAATTCATCGAGCTTGCGGTTTTGCTCCTGAAGCTGGTGGGTTAGGCTTTCAAGGTTTGATTTTGAATCGAGAATGTTTTCCTCCGATTTTTTCCTTGCGGAGATGTCGATGGCAGAAGCATAGATTGTTTTCGTTTCCGGATCGGAGGCTGTTGCCCACAAAAGCCATCGATAGCTTCCGTCCTTGCAGGAAAAACGGTTTTCGAAAGTATGCACTTTTCGCGACTTCGAAATGAAACGCAAGGCTTCCTGCGTTCTTTCGACATCATCGGGATGGACAAAATCCATCACAGGTTTTGATTTTAGTTCGCGCTCGGTCCATCCAAGCATCTTACTCCATGAGGGACTTATCCGCTGAAGAAATCCGCCGAAATCGCTTACGGCATTGAGGTTGACAGGATTGTTGAAGAAACGGAGGTTTTCTTCAGCCACTTTTTGCAGTTTTTCTTCCGCTGCCTTCTGCAGCGTGATATCATAAAGGAATCCCTCCAGCATCGTGAGTCTATCCCCTTCATAGACACCGACACCGGTTTCATCCACCCATCGCCACTCACCTGAAGCATTGCGCATCCGATATCTCAGGTGATAACTCTTCCTGGCTGCAACACTTTTGTTGATCGTATCAACGATCATCTGTTGGTCATCCGGGTGCAGGAGACTGGAAAAAGTAATTTTCCCGGAGAGAAAATCTTCCTTTTTATAACCTGTCACCGTTTCGACATGATCATTGAGATAAATTATCGTAAAACACTCGTCGTTGAGGCACAAATAAATGATGCCCGGAATATTCTCTGCCAGCTGCGTAAATTTCTGATCGCTAATAGCAACCTGCGCTTTCAGCTCCTTCTGTTCAGTAAGGTTAGTGATGATGCCGGCGAAACCGCTTATGCTCCCCGCTTCATCGCGCAAGGGAACAACAGTGAGGGCGGCCGTAATGCGGGAACCATCTTTTAATATGAGCGTCCATTCGCCTTTGACTGCTGATCCCGAATCCAAAGACTCATGTGCCACCGTGCTGAATGATGGATCAATCTTCGCTCCTGTAATGGCCGACAGTTCCTCAGCCCGTTTTAATAAGTCACTTTTGTCGTGAAAGATGATCCATGGTCTTCCAATCACCTCTTCTGCCTTGTATCCAAGTAATTTTTCAGCTGCGGTGTTAAACCGGGTGATAATACCTGATTGGTCCGTGGCCATAATCGCCAATCCGGATGCGTTCAATACAGATTCCTGAAACCTGAATGCTTCCACTCGGGAATATAAGAAGTTTTCTCCCTCTGAATCTGTCGAAGGGTTTTGCATGTATGAGAACCTGCCTGGTGGGCCTAAATTAATTAAAATTGAGTTAGCTTAACAGGGATCGGGCTAATTAAGCAAATCCCCGTTGTCTTCGGGCTTCAAAAATGATGACGGCCGCCGCGGTTGATACATTCATGGAATCAATCCTGCCCTGCATGGGGATGATGATGGGGTTTTGTTCTTCGGTCGTCCAGTTATCGGACAGGCCGGTGGCCTCCGTGCCCATGACAATCGCGCAGGGTATTGTGTAATCCACTGTATGGTATGGTCGCGAGGCTTTCAAATACGTGCTGTAAACAACAATATTATTTTTTTTTAGCCAGGCAATGGTTTCTTCCGATGTTGCGGCTGCAACCTGATTTGTGAAAACACAACCTACGCTGGACCGGATGACATTCGGATTGTAAAAATCGGTTCTGGGGTCACAGATAATGACGGCGTCAACTCCTGCCGCATCTGCTGTTCGCAGGATGGCCCCAAGGTTGCCCGGCTTTTCCACCGACTCAAGCACAAGTATGAGCGGGTTCTTGCGCAGACGGATGGAATCCAACTGATGTGTTTTCTGGTGTGCCACGGCAAGCAGGCCGCCCGAATTTTCGCGAATAGCGATCTTGTCGAAGACCTCCCGGGATACCGGAATCAGGTGTCGCTCTTCGAATGCAAACTTTTTCAGTTCCGCCGGCGAAATCAGTTCGCCGCAATAAAATACGTTTTCAATTTTATACCCCGCATCCTGCGCAAGCCCGATCTCTTTTCTCCCCTCCACTACAAACAAGCCAACTTTCCTTCTTTCCCTGGGTTTTTCCAGGGCAAGAAGATTTTTGATTTTGGGATTATGGGCGCTGGTAACGGTTAAATGCACGACTAAAAGGGTTTGACAGTAGACAGCAGGCCCGCCTTCGATATCTGCGTTAAACCATCGCTAGCTTCGGTCGGGCAGGCAGTTGAATACGTTACCAATTCAGTACTCCGGTTCATGAATACGACTGCTTTCCGAAGAGGGTAACACGTATACAAACATGCCAAATACAAATTTAAAAAGTCGAAGGCTTACAGAAGATATTTTGACCGTGGCATCAACTGTCACGCGAAGTTGACAGCCTTTTACGCCCGGCTTATTTAAAATACCCGTTAGCCTTCACAATCTTAAACTTTAAATTCTAAACATTAAACTTTAATTTAACGGATGACAATCCACATCACTCAATAGTTGGTTAATTGCAATTTATAAAACCCGGTAATTTGAACATGAAATTACAACACCCGTCGTCGTGGAAGGATTACGAACTCATTGATGCCGGTGATTTTGAAAAACTTGAACGCTTTGGCAAGTACATTCTTATTCGTCCTGAACCCCAGGCTATCTGGAAAAAGGTCCTGAGCGACGGGGACTGGAAGAAGCTGGCCCATGCGAAATTCATTCGAGAGCAAAAAGACAAATTCCGGTTTACGGATGATGTTAAGGGAGGGTGGTCAAAACAAGGCGGGATGCCTGAAAGCTGGGAGGTACGTTATCAATACAATGACCTGAACATTACCCTTCGCCTCGCGCTTACCGGTTTCGGGCATGTCGGCATTTTTCCGGAGCAGGGTAGCAACTGGAATTTTATTTATGACACCATAAAGGGATGGAATGTTTCCAATTCCAGGGTCCTGAACCTTTTTGCATATACGGGTGCCGCGTCGATTGTGGCGCGGTCTGCAGGTGCGGAAGTGGTGCATTGCGATGCTTCACGTCCTGGGCTTAACTGGGCCAATCAGAACATGCAGCTGAATAAACTGTCCGACATACGGTGGGTATACGAGGATGCTTTCAAGTTCGTAAAGCGCGAAGTAAAACGCGGCAACCGGTACAATGGGATCATTATGGACCCGCCTCCCTATGGCCGCGGGCCAGAAGGAGAAAAGTGGATATTGCAGGAACAACTGGACGAACTGATGAACATGTGCAGTCAAATGCTGGAAAAGAAAAACTGTTTTCTCATCCTCAGCATGTACGCAGTAGGACTCTCATCAACGGTAGGCTTGAACGTCGCCAGTACCTATTTTGAATTAAAAAATCTTGAATTCGGCGAGTTTTATCTGAAATCCACCAGTCACCGTGACTTACCCATGGGAACGTTTTTGAGGTTCCATGCGTAATATCTCTTCCGGATGCAGGGCTTTCACACGATAAATGTCCATTGAGGATCGGGGCTATCTTAAGGATTCGCCAGTCCAATTTTCCGACCGGGCATGTACAATTCATCAAATAATAGTACCTTTGCGCCTCAATTATTAAAATGAGGGGATTTTTGACCAGTTATGGAAGTTAGTAAAATCAGGAATATTGCCATTATTGCCCACGTCGACCACGGTAAGACTACGTTGGTGGACAAGTTGCTTATGGCCGGTAAGCTCTTCAAGGAGCATGAAACTCCGGGTGAGCTCATTATGGACAGCAATGACCTGGAAAAAGAAAGGGGAATTACCATTCTTGCGAAGAACGTCTCTGTTCGCTATAAAGAATATAAGATCAATGTCATCGATACACCTGGCCACAGCGACTTTGGCGGCGAAGTGGAGCGGGTATTGAACATGGCTGATGGCTGCTTATTGCTGGTGGATGCGTTCGAGGGCCCCATGCCCCAAACTCGTTTCGTTCTTCAAAAAGCCCTTCACCTGGGCCTGAAACCCATTGTTGTGATCAACAAGGTTGACAAGAAAAATTGCACACCCGATGAAGTGCATGAACAGGTTTTTGACCTCATGTACCAGTTGGATGCAACGGAAGACCAGCTGAACTTTCCCACTTTTTATGGCTCGGCCAAACAGGGTTGGATGAGTACTGACTGGAGGAAACCGACCACGGACATTATACCCTTGCTGGAAGGGATCATTGA
>Ga0105107_10001688_pt1 | contig 14397 bp, 9 predicted proteins | sample PPLLaktember2015_6_FD_79335 | JGI IMG/M metagenome (GOLD analysis project Ga0105107, IMG submission 79335) | Freshwater sediment microbial communities from Prairie Pothole Lake near Jamestown, North Dakota, USA - PPLs Lake P8 Core (1) Depth... | ecosystem: Environmental > Aquatic > Freshwater >...
GCGATCTTCTCGCGCACGTCCTGGGCGCCCTGCTGTCCTTTCACTTCCAGTTTGAACTGGACGATGACGATCGACACGCCTTCCTGGGAAATGGATTGGATGTGATCGACGCCGGCAATGGTGTTGACGGCATCTTCGATTTTTTTCGTAACATCCGTTTCGATCTGCTCGGGTCCCGCGCCCGGAAGCACTGTCGTGGCGGTAACATACGGGAAATCAACGTCAGGGAACTGGTCGATATTCAACTTCATGTAGGAGAACAGCCCCAGCACGATAAGAGCGAAAATCATCATCGTCGCAAAGACCGGACGATCTATGGAGACATCAGCAAGCTTCATGGTTTCCTGCCTTGTTGTTCAGTGGGATCTCTTCAGCGCGAGCCGGCCTGCTGTGCGACGATCACATAGCTGCTATCGCGAACGTTGTTGAGGCCAACCGTTGCCACACTATCGGTGGGGAGAACACCCTTAAGAATCGCTGTCCGTTCCCCATCGCTCATGCCGATCTCTACTGCCCGCTGATATGCCCGTCCATCCTTCACGACGAAAACCTTGCTTGTGATGCCATCTGTTTGAATGGCAATGTTGGGCACCGAGAGGATTCCCGCCTCGGAACTCACCTGTAACCTCACTTTGGCAAACATGCCGGGGCGGAACCAGCGGTCCGGTGTGTTTGTGAACATTGCCTTGACTTCGAACGAACGGGAGCGAACATCCGCGGAACGCGAAATCTGCACGATGCTCCCCCGCATTGTGAGGTCCGGACGGGCCTCCGATGTGATGCTCACCTTCTGGCCGATGGCAAGAGAGGTGACATCGGACTCGTTCAGGTTGAAAATCGCCTTGATCCGATCGATCTTGGCCACTGTGGCCAGCGCGACCCCTGGGGATGCGAGATCGCCGATGCTTGCGTTGACGGCGGTGACAACGCCGGCGATCGGGGTCGTGAGCTCAACCACGCTCCGGGCACCGGTGTAGTTCGCACGCGCGACGTCATATGCAGTCTGCGCAGCATCAAGAGTCTGCAGCGAGACTGCACCTTCTGCATACAGGGATTTCATGCGCTCGAGGGACTTCTCCGCATTCCGGAAGCTTGCCTCCGCCTGGTAAAACTGCGACGATGCACCTGCCTTGTCCAGCGTCACCATCAGCCGGTTCGCGGGAACAGTCATCCCAACCTTGACGTGAACGCCGGCGATCCGCTCTGAGATCTTGGGAACGATGTTGGCTTGCTCCTGCCCCTCGAGCGTTGCAGAGTAGTTCCGTGCAACGGAGAGAGTGCCCTTCTGTACTGCGGCAACCTCAACGGGCACCGTGATCTTCGCCCCTACGGCATTACCCTCGGCGGATTCGGACTTGTCTGATCCGCAGCCGGCGAGCAGAGCGAAGGTCGCGATGCCGAGACCGCCCGCGCTCCGGGCGAGGATGTTCTGCAAAGTAGTCTTCACGTGTGTGTGCCTCCTGGTTAGTCTCAAGTTCTCTCTGGTTTGAAGTCCGAAGGCTGTCGCGCGCGACAGAGACCTTCCCGGCGACGCATCAGCGCGGTTGGCCGACAGCGTTCTCCCATTCAGCCCGTGCGACAAGATAGTCGTAGATGCCCTGGGCGTAGTTGGTCTGCGCCCGGGTCATGGCAACCTGCGTGTCCATAAGCTCCAGCTGGGTTCCCACGCCGCTCTTAAACCGCGTCTGCGCAATCTGGACGGCCTTCTGTGCCTGGCCGAGCGACTTCTCCTGGCCCTCGATTCGTTTCTTTGCCTCAGCCATGCGCAGTTCAAAAGATTGGATCCGGAGCCGCAAACCCTCTTCTGCCTTCTGACGCGTCGTTACAATCTTCTGATGGTCGATAATGGCTTCCTCAGTGCGTGCAGACGCCCTGAGTCCGTCAAAGAGGGGGAAAGACAGCCTCAGGCCGACATTGAGAGAGTTCGCCCAGAGGTAGTCCTTGAATATGAACGTATTGTCCTGTGATTGCCACTGATACGACCCGGTCAAATCGAGCGTGGGGTAATGAGCCGCCCGTTCGATACTGATGTTCTTTTGAAGGAGAGACTCCTGAAGAGCAAGCTGAGCGATTGCAGAGTTGGTGGCGATCGCTTCGCGCCGCCGTTGCTCGAGGATATCCTGTTGAATGACCTGGTACGTGAGATCTCCCTGCACGTCAATTTCCTGGTCGAGCGGGAGAGCCAGGATGTTTTTCAGGCTGTTCTTTGCCAACTGAAGAGAATTCTCGGCCGCAATATAGAGCGGTTCGGTGTTGGCAACCTGGACTTCTGCGCGCAGCAGGTCAAATTCCGCTGCCATGCCGTTCTTGAACTGTGCGCGCACGTTCTCAAGGTTCGCCCGCACAACATCGAGCCCTTCACGATTCGCGCGCACCAGCTCGCGCATGAGGAGGGTGTTGTAGAATGCCTTCTTGGTCTGCAGGACAACATCCTCCTGCGTCGTCTGATAGGCACGGTCGACGTAGTCGGAGTACGTTGTGGCGATATCCATGGCAACGCCCACCCGCCAATTGAGCAGTGGTTGGGTGAGCGTGGCTCCAGCTTGGTAGGCGTTCGCCGATCCGAACTCAATCGCCATCGTCTTGGGTGAAGGATTGATGAGGCTGTTCGGAGGAACGAACATGACGGCATTCTTGATATTGCGGGTGTAGGTGGCGGAGACGTTAAGCTGGGGGAAAGCCCCGGAGCGTGCCTCGGCAATCTGAGCGTCGGCCTTAAGACGGTCCTGATCAGCGACCTGGATGTCGCGATTCTGCTTGGACGCGATCTCCAGTGCTTTGTCAAGAGTGATAACCATCGGTGTGCCGTCACTCTGTGCGTACACCGGGAGGGGGCTCAAGATTCGGAAGATGACGGCACCTGCAACGGCAACGCCGAACAGTGCCGGACGGTGAGCATTCATTGGCTATCCTTTGCTTTGTCTTTCCACAATACCATCCAGAAACACTGAGGTGATGAACTCCGCAGCTGCAGCCAAGTCGTCACCGGCGCGGTCATGATCGACTGTAAAACGCTGAAAACAGTAGCCTCTCAACATGCCGTCAAAAAGGATGATGAGTTGCATCGGATCGCTCTGGCGCAACCTTCCGGTGTCGATGCTCTCTTTCAGAGAATCAGCCAGCACCAGCCACGATCCGCGTGCGCGGTTCATTATTTCCCGCACTTTGGTGACGCTCGCAGGGGCGTCGCCGCGATGCAACTCCTGGTAGATCACGTGGAGCAATTCACCATTATCCTTCACGTACGCGATCAATTTCTCGGCATAGTTGCGGAGCTTCTGCCTTACGTCTCCCGGCACGGATGCGGACTCCCGGGCTATGGCAAGGGAGTCTTCGACGGCTTGTTCGACGATGCCGAGGAAGATCTCATCTTTGTTCGCGAAGTAGTTGTAGAGAGTGCCTTTCCCAAACTCTGCGTGGCGTGCGATTTCGTCGAGGGTGGTCTCACGAAAACCCTTGGAAACGAAAAGCTCGCGCGCTGCCTTCAGGATCTCCTGTTGCCGGGTGCGCTTTTCCCGTTCTTTCCGCGATAGGGCTTCCTGCGCCGTAAGTTCAGTCATACGTCCAACCCGTCTAAGATATGACTATAGCGTTCTCAATGTGACCAATGGGTCACAATGTACAACAACAAGTCACAGGAGTCAAGGTATTTATTTCGCCGCAGGAAAAAAAGGTAGAGATTGCAAAAAACGCATGTATTTGCTATACTTTCGAAACGGTCATCGGTGGCGTCGTTCCAACCGGAAGTCATTTCGCGGTCACCCTGGCCCCCTCCCTGACCATGTCGGCTCTCACATACAGGAATTCATGGATATTCTCAGCCTCCTTCGCGGCCTTGGCGGACTTCTGTTCGTCACCGCCCTGGCCTTCGCCTTTTCCGGCAATCGCCGCAACATCAACTGGCGTTTGGTAATCGTCGGCATCGTTCTACAGTTTGCCTTTGCATTCCTCGTGCTGCAAACCACCATCGGCCGCGAGATATTCTTTCAGATCAGCCGCTTTTTTGTCGTCCTGTTCAGTTTTGCGGGTGAGGGCGCGCAATTCGTGTTCGGCTCACTGGCGAAAAGCCCGGGCACCGAAGGGAGTATAGGCTTTTTCTTTGCCTTCCAGGTACTGCCGACAATCATCTTCTTCGCATCTCTCATGGCCGTGCTGTATTTCCTCGGGATCATGCAGCGTATCGTTCAGGGGATGGCATGGGTGATGGCGTGGCTGATGCGTACGAGCGGTGCAGAGTCGCTCTGCGTTGCCGCCAATGTCTTCATCGGCCAGACCGAAGCGCCCCTGGTCATCCGCCCCTACATTGCCGGCATGACCCAATCGGAACTGCTGACGATCATGACCGGCGGTATGGCACATATTTCCGGCGGTGTGCTGGCCGCGTACATGCAGTTGCTGGGAGTGGCCTACGCAACGTGGCAGGGCGTGGCTGTCGAACCTTCACAGATCATGTTTGCAGGCCATCTCCTCGCCGCGAGCATCATGGCGGCACCGGCAACCATGGTAGTCGCCAAAATGCTCTACCCGGAGACAGAAACACCTGCCACACTGGGCACCGTGCGTGTGAAGATCGAGCGAACGCACTCGAACATCATCGAAGCAGCTGCAGGTGGAGCAGGAGATGGGCTCCGTCTCGCGTTGAATGTGGCCGGCATGCTCCTCGCATTCATCGCGCTCATTGCACTGCTGAATTTCCTGCTCAATGGGCTCGGTGATATTACCGGACTCAATGCACTCTGTGTGACGAATTTCGGCAAACCTCTCTCCCTCGAACTTCTGTTCGGCCTCGTATTCCAGTTCATCGCCGTCATTATCGGTGTTCCCTGGAAGGACGCGCTGAACGTCGGGTCTTTGATGGGCATCAAGCTTGTCCTGAATGAGTTCGTTGCGTATATGCGAATGGCGGACCAGATAGGCGCCGGGCTCCTTTCCCAGAAGGCGATCGTCATCGCCACATATTCCCTCTGCGGTTTTGCCAACTTTTCTTCCATCGCTATCCAGATCGGCGGCATCAGTCCACTGGCAGAAAACAGGAGAAGTGACATAGCGAAATTCGGACTCAAGGCGGTGCTCGGCGGCACCATTGCCACGTGGATGACCGCCTCTATTGCCGGCATTCTCTCATAATCCTTGCTCGATGACCATATGAACGATACCATTCCACGTTACCGTTGGTTCGCGCTCGGGGACTTCAACGGCTTCTTCGGGTTGATGTTTGACAATCTCACCGTGCTCTCGTTCCTCGCGGGAATTCTCACATTCGTCTTCGGCTTTCCAGCCGATATCGTGTTCACCCGCATGATTCCCGGCACGGCGTTCGGTGTGCTCTTCGGCGATCTGGTGTATACATGGCTCGCATTCCGGCTCGCAAAGAAAACCGGCAACCGCACCGTCACTGCAATGCCGCTCGGATTGGATACACCTTCCACGATAGGTATCGCCCTCGTCGTTCTGGGGCCTGCTTTCCTCGACCTGAAGGCATCCGGGATGGCGGAACGTGATGCCGCCATGATGACCTGGTACATCGGCATGGCGACGATGGTGATGATCGGAATCGTCAAAATCATCTTTTCCTTCGTCGGGCACTGGGTGCAGAAAATCGTTCCTCAAGCCGGCTTGCTCGGTTCGCTCGCTGGCATCGGGCTGGCTCTCATCGGCATGGTCCCGCTTGTTGACGTGTTTGGCATCCCGCTCGTTGGGCTTGTGGCACTCGGGATCGTTCTCTACACGCTTATTGCGGAAATCAAACTGCCTTGGAACAGCCCCGGAGTTCTTGTATCGGTGATCATCGGTACACTTCTGTACTATCTCCTCGGGAACACCGGCCTGGTGGGTGGAACATTCCCCGGACCTCCCGTCGGTAATTTCCACTTCGGGCTCCCGATCCCCACACTTTCGTTTCTGGATGGAATCGGGCCGGCACTGAAATACCTCCCGATAGCTATCCCCTTCGGCATCCTGACCATTGTGGGCGGCATCAATGTCACGGAAAGCGCGCGCGTTGCAGGTGACGATTTCAAGACGCGCGACATCCTCCTCACCGAGGCGGTGGCAACGCTCGTTGCCGGGATCTGTGGAGGTGTCGCACAGTCCACGCCGTATATCGGTCAGCCTGCCTACAAGCGAATGGGTGCGCGGTCGGGATACACCCTGCTGACTGGCATCTTCATCGGCCTCGGAGGAATGCTGGGCTATATCTCTTTTATTATCGAGCTTATTCCTCGTGCCGTGCTGGCGCCGATATTGATTTTCGTTGCCCTCGATATTATTGTGCAGTCTTTCCAGGCATGTCCGGCACGGCATGCCCCTGCGGTGGCATTTGCCTTTTTCCCCACGGTCGCCCGTCTCCTGGCGATCAAGCTGGGCAATCCCGATATCGTCCTGCCTGAGACGTTCGAAACGCTGATGAATGCGCCCGGCGGATCATTGCCGGAACTGCTGGTGACCGTCGCACTGGGCAACGGGTTCATAGTCACCGCGATGCTCTGGGGCGGTTTCCTCGCTGAAATGATCAACCGCCGCCTCCGGGTGTCAGCTGCATACCTCCTGATCCTGGCCGGACTCACGTTTTTCGGTATTATCCATTCCGCGATGCCCGATGGCAGCATGTATTTCCCATGGAACTTGACCGGGCTAGCGCGGCAAATTCCCTATCAATTCGCACTTGCGTATGCTGTTTTGGCAACTCTCTTGATTTTGTTTTCATTTACACGTGAGGCCAAAGAGCCCGTCCCCGAGTCGGCTCACATGTCATAGTGCGGCACCACATGGGCGCCGATTCTAAGAGGTCAGGGGTCTGACCCCGATGGCCAATAGTGGCCGCGCACAAACCGTTCGACCGATGGAAGCACCAACCCAAAGTCAGACCAGTACCAAACCTCCTGAAGGCTTCAGACGGGAGTTGCGGGTTCTGGACGCCACTATGATCGTTGTCGGGTCAATGATCGGCTCCGGGATCTTTATTGTGAGTGCCGATATCGCCCGCACTGTGGGGAGTGCGGGATATCTGCTGCTCGTCTGGCTCATCACCGGCGTGATCACCGTGGCCGGAGCGCTTTGCTACGGGGAGCTCGCGGGTATGTTCCCGAGGGCAGGCGGGCAATACCTTTTTCTCCGCGAGAGCTACAATCCGTTCGTCGCATTCCTCTATGGCTGGACATTCTTTACCATAATCCAGACGGGGACCATTGCCGCCGTCGCGGTCGCTTTTGCAAAGTACACTGCAGTGCTTTTGCCGGGCCTCGCCAACACACTCCTGGAGTACGATACCTTCCGTGTCACAGGTGCGCAGGTTCTCGCAATCGGCAGCATCCTCATACTTACATTCATCAGTACCCTGGGGATCCGTGGAGGCAAAATACTGCAGGATGTGTTCACATTCGCGAAGCTCGCGGCGCTCATCGGCGTCATTCTCATCGGTGTCTTTGTCGGCAGGAATGCCGAGGCGATTGCAGGGAACGTGGCCACGTTCTGGAACGCCACCTGGACACATGTTGCGGCAGGGAACATCCTCAGCATCGAGGCCCTTTCGGGCATCGGCATTGTCACCGCCCTGGGTGCCGCGATGGTCGGGGCTCTGTTCTCCAGTGATGCATGGAACAACATTACGTTTGCCGCGGCAGAAGTGGTCGAGCCGCGGAGGACGATTCCGCTGAGCCTGGTCCTGGGGACGGGGATCGTCGTCGTGCTCTATCTGCTTGCCAACATCGCTTATCTCATGGTGTTGCCGATCGGGGGAACACCCGGCGCCGCTGAAATCGCCCAACGGGGAATTCAGTTTGCGACGGAGGACCGTGTGGCGACCGCTGCCGCATCGTTGATTTTCGGTGAAACTGCCGCGTTGATCATGGCCGCACTCATCATGGTCTCGACGTTCGGATGCAACAACGGGTTGATACTCGCAGGAGCGCGGGTATATTATGCGATGGCCAAGGATGGCCTCTTTTTCAGGAGTGCAGGATCATTGAACTGCCATGCAGTCCCCGCGACCGCCCTCTGGGTCCAGGCGCTCTGGGCGAGTTTGCTCTGCCTTTCGGGTACGTATGGTGACCTGCTGGACTACGTGATCTTTGCAGTCCTGATCTTCTACATCCTCACGGTGGGGGGTATTTTTGTATTGCGCCGGCGTCTCCCAGACGCGGATCGTCCTTATCGGGTCTGGGCCTATCCTGTACTCCCAGCTCTCTATATGTGCGCGGCGGCAGCCATTGCTGCGGATCTGCTGATTTTCAAGCCTTCCTACACAATACCCGGCGTGGGCATCGTCCTTCTCGGAATTCCGGTCTATTTTGCCTGGCGGCGGTGGGGGAATAGCTCGTCCCGGACCTAAAAGAACCGGCTACATTTCCTGCACATAAAGAACCAACTGCGTTTCCCAAGGGTTCTTCCGATGACCCACAACACCCCCGAGAGTAATCCCAGAACCAGGGCTGCAGCGATTCCCGTAACCCGGTTCGGGTTCTTCACGAGGTCGATCAGGTTCAAGGAAGCCTCCCCTTTGAACCGTCCCGCCGGAGTGCTGTACCTTTCGGGGATTCTTGGCGGGCCGGAATCTTGCGGTGAGGAAAACGATTGGAGATAGTGCAGGAGGGCCATCCATGCCTTGAGCTCCTGTGTGCCGGGCTGAATTCCGTCTCCGTCGACAAGAGTCTCCTTCCAATCCTTAATGGCCGTACCGTCTTCCCGACGGGGTTGAATGGCAATGAGGCCATGACTGAGCGAAGATATTTCGCCGAGCATCATTCCGGTATAGAGACAGATGCAGACACGATAGAGTTGATCGTCCGCGATCGGACGGAGATTTCCGTTGAGCCCGATCAGCCCTGCCTCTGTCACACGATTAAGAGGAAGCCGGTAGGGGTTATAGCGGAAGCGTATGCCGGCAATTTGCAGATGCGCGTCTTCTTTCAATCCTGCGAGGGTGGTCTCGATTTCCAGCGTGTTCAGCAGGTCCTTGCCTGTGACATGAAACGTGACGAGCGGGTATCCCGGTTGCTTGTCCGTGCCCAGGCCGAGTGACAGAGCCTGAAAGACATCAGCAACAGTAAGCGGACCGCGGAGGAATGACCCGCGGATCATGCCGATCGGGACTATCACCGCGTCGATCGGATGATCGCCAGGCAGACTGGCCCTCGTGGCTGCGTAGCGATATGCGTCTGCAATGAGATCCCCAAGGCCCGTTTCTCCAGGGTGCGCGTATGCGTACTCCACCGGTTCAAAGTCAAAACCGGATTCCGCGACAATCTGATTCTGTGTCAGGCCATAACGTGCGGAAAACGTGCGGTCAACGAGGTCGCCGAAGGCTGAGATCTCTCCGGCGATTGTGGTGTCTTCAGGCAGCGTTGAGTCGATAGGCATGAGCTCGTAGTGTTCGAAGTACGGACGTGCCGGAGGAGTGAGCTGCACGTCGACTACTCCCAGATGCGAGCCGAATGCTCCGGCAGAGCAAATAATCGTGCTTCCCACCAGCTGGGGTTTCTGGAACCTCCGGTGCGTGTGGCCGCTTATAATGATATCGATCCCGGGAACCCTGCGGGCGAGCTCGAAATCATCGCCGCTGTGCTGATTTTCCGACGTTCCCGTATGCGACAGGCACAAGACGATATCGGCCTTTGCCGAATCGCGGAGCAGTCGAACGGTATGTCGCGCAACTCCGACGAGATCCTGGAATGCTGCACCTTCGAGAAATGGCAGGTCGGCCGCTGCGTCTTCCCCCATGAGCCCGAAGACACCTATGCGCACGCCTTTCCGTTCGATGACGGCCAGGTGCCGTACACCATACGCCTCGAACGACCTCCTCAGAAGACCATTGGCCGTTGTAGGGGCGCTGATATCCAGATTTGAAATGATTGCTGCCGGAAGCCGTTCTCCCTTGCTGCGGGCATTGGTGAGGTAGTCGGCAAGCCCCTCGAGGTGGAAGTCGAAATCATGATTGCCAAAAGTGACGACATCGTATCCCATTGCGCCCATCAGGCGGAGTTCGGGGCTTTCGGTGAGGTAAAGGGCGTTGAATAATGTCCCCATCGTAAAATCGCCTCCGTCGACTATCACCGTTCCATCGGGGTTGACGGATGAGGCACGTTTCAGGGCGGTGGCGAGCCGCGCGAACCCGCCCGATGGTGCGTGTCGGCCCTCTGTGGTGACTACCGTCTGCGGGTTGAGCGTCGAATGGAGGTCGTGGGTGAAGAGAATTCTCAGCCGGGTCTGCGATCGGGCAGGTGCGGCAAGAGCCAGCGCCGTAACTGCAACAACCAGAAATAAGCGCACAAAGCCGGGAACGCGCATATCCACCGAATACCTATTGCCGTGTTGATCGTCCGGATGGTGCGGAACTGATCCTGCACATTTTCCGCGTGTTTGGCGTAGACAAATGTACTGAATATCGCCGTAGAATGCATGGTGTGGTAACAGTCGGCGTGCAGATCATGCGGTGTTATGGAGGAAGGTCCCACCCAATCCCGAATCGCAAATTTCAGAAATCGGAATTGGGTGGGGGAGAGGGATTTGTCGGAATCAACTATGCTTGCGGTACCGGTGCAGGGGGTTGAACAACCGCTGCCTGTCTGTTCTGGAACAACTCCCGGGTCTCATCATTCATGAGCAGCCAGATCGAATATACGCCGATGGCAGTGCCGATGGGGATATCGATGAGGCTTAGTATCCCCACAACCAGCGCTGTAATCCTGCCCCATTCACGTCTCAAGAGCACGCCGATGCCCGCCAAGACGCAGGGAATGGCGAGAGCGACGAGCAGAAGCATAAGTGCCGTACCAACGAAACCAAGGACCCCGAGGGCTGTGCTATCATCTGAAATCACTCCGATACCCGCCAGAAGTCCAAATATAATGATACCAATAAGCAGAATCAGCGCGCCTCTCGCGATATGGAGTACGCCGAGCAGTGTGATGTGATTCTGTTGTGTCATGCCGAGCCTCGCCAATTGCCAGGAATGGGGGATTGTCAGTGGTGCTCTGTCTCATGTTACGCTGAGGAGTGAAGATAGTTACGTCTGCAAAAGGCTTGTAATTGCGATGCTTACATAGTATTTTCGAACGGACCATCACTATCTACTTCTGGGATGGATCGCACACCCCCCAGTCTGGGTGCGCATGCACGGTATTCCGGGGGTGAGCCACAATTCATCAGGATGCGCAGATGAGTATACCATCAATCATTGTGACCGTCCTCGCCGCCGCGTGTCTCCCGACGTGGCAGCCCACCGCTCAAGTAACGTCTATCGCCGGCGCTAACGCCTATGACATCGATCGTTGCGTGAACAGTTTCAACTCTGCCCGGATTGAATCGACCCGGGCCGGATACCAATACTGGTTTGTCGACAAGAATTTTCTGGATGGTCGGACCCTGAAACTTAGCGTCGTCCGGCCGCACGAGGGGACCCATCCCCCTCATGTCCACCAGGAAGATGAGATCTTCTACATACTGGAAGGCCGAGCGGAATTCTTCCTCGATGGCGAGACCCGGGAGGTGGGGCCTCATACCAGCCTTTACTGTCCGTCTCATGTCAGGCATGGCATACGAAACGTCGGCGAGGGAGAGCTGAAGTATCTGGTAATCAAAAAGTACCCGGCGCCTGGACCGGGTCCCACCGGCGACGCAGACACCGTAAGCATTCAAGGATTCTACGACAGCGCGCATCACTGGTATGACATCCGGGATGAGGCGCGCGAGATAGAACCACGGCCAGGTCAATCCAGGTACGGCACGCACGAGGTATCACGAATTGCGGACAATATTCTGCTGTACCAGAAAACGAATGGCGGGTGGCCGAAGAATTATGACATGCGGGCGATCCTCACCGACTCGCAAAAAAGCATCCTGGCCGGGAAGAAGAATGGCAGGTCCACGACATTCGACAACGGTGCCACACACTCACAGGTACAGTATCTCGCGGAAGCGTACGGCATCACACACCAGAGCCGGCACCGCCAGGCATGTTTGCGTGGCATTGATTTCATCCTGAAGGCCCAATTGCCCAACGGCGGCTGGCAACAGTTCTATCCCGACACCACCGGATACCGCCGCTACATCACGTTCAACGACGGCGCAATGATCGGCGTGATGAAAGTGCTGCAACGTCTCGTGGAGAACAGGCCGGAGTACTCGTTCGTCGATGGGGAACGGCGCGCCAGGATCCGCACGGCATTCGCAAAAGGAGTGGACTGTATCCTGAAGTGTCAGATCCAAGATGAAGGCAAGCTGGCCGCATGGGCACAGCAGCACGACAATCTCGACTTTCGCCCCCGCCTTGCGCGTTCATTCGAACCCGTGGCGGTCACTGGAATGGAAAGTGCGGAGGTCGTACTTTTTCTGATGTCCTTGTCCAATCCTTCAGCAGACGTCGTGAACGCGGTCCAGAGTGCAGTACAATGGTTTGACCGGACTCGCATCACGGGTATTCGTTTGCTGGAAGTGCGGGCGCCGCGGGCCCGGTACATGTACCATGAGACTAGTTCTGACAGAGTTCTCGTAAGCGATCCCGGTGCTCCGGTGCTCTGGGCGCGCTATTACGAGCTCGGTTCGCATGTGCCCCTGTTCTGCAATCGTGACGGCAGAACGGTCTATTCGATGGCTGAGGTCGAACGGGAACGTCGAACGGGGTACGCCTGGTACACGGAAGATCCGGCAATAGTCTTCGAGCGGTATCCGCGCTGGCTGCAAATTCATGCTCCTGGCGCGGACGTGACAGGGATGCGGACAACGCCGGATCCGATGTTGCCACGTGCGGATACCTCATTCACGACATGGGCCGCCTGGCAGAATCTCCGCGATAAGTACCCCGGCGCGGTGCCCGCGGAAATATCGGCATCTCGTGACGTGCGCACCCTTCCGAATATTGTCTACACTGCCTATGGATACAGGCACCTTTCGCTGGACCTGTTCGCTCCCCTGAATCAAGGTGACGGGCCATTCCCGGGAGTCTTGATCATTCATGGTGGCGGTTGGGCCTCGGGAAACAGAAAAATGGAGACGCCGATGGCGCATTATCTTGCCGCCCACGGCTTTGCGGTTGCAACCGTCGAATACCGGCTTTCGCCTGAAGCAAAGTACCCCGCGGGGGTACACGATCTCAAGGCGGCGATCAGATGGATGCGTGCTCATGCCGGCGAATACAACATCGACAGTTCGCGCATTGCCGTGATGGGCGGATCAGCAGGAGGAACGCTCGCGGCTCTCCTCGGGACGACCGGAAACCGGGGTGAGTTCGAGGGCAGAGGCACTCATCCAGGCCGTTCCACGGCCGTCCAGGCGATCATCGACATCGACGGGGTTCTTGACTTCACAGACAGCGCCGAAAGCGGGAAGGACGGCGATCCGGCAAAGCCCTCGGCGGGGAAGAGATGGTTCGGGAGTGCGTATCACGAACGGCCGGAGCTCTGGAGAGAAGCATCTCCGCTCAACTGGACGAGTGCGGCAACGCCGCCAATCATGTTCATCAACAGTTCATTCGATCGGTTTCACGCAGGACGGGATGCGATGATTGCCAAACTGAACTCTCACGGTGTATATTCCGAAGTTCATACGCTGCCGGGCACCCCACATCCCTTCTGGCTTTTCCAACCCTGGTTCGAAGAGGCCTCAACGCTGGTCACAGCGTTCCTCAATCGGACGTTGCGGGGCCAGCACCACGGTTCGCAGTAGTGCACCAATCTGCAGTACTGTACCCGTCGCAGGGCCATGACGCGGCCACCTATTCCGTGAATTTCGCGAGCACGTCACGGACCGCATCTTTGTGCACGGAGAACCCGAGCATTTTCAACTTCACATAGTCTTCGTGAAAAAAGTAGTAGCCCGGGTGGGCGCTGTTGTAAGCAGTGCTCCAGGAATCCTTGACCAGATACCAGTCTTTACCATCCTTTTCGGTGTAGCCCACGAGGTGCAGTCCGTGGTCATCGGTGGTTGTTCCGTTGCTGAAGCGAAACTGCCTTGAGAGCTCATCGATTCCCGCAGAGGGGATATCGAATGACGGAACAATGGCGATCCCGGCGGAGCCGTACGAATACCCTGCCTCGGAGAAGTCCCCTCCGATCGCGACAGAATACCCGTTGCGGACGGCATTCTTGAGTACTCGCATGAAATCATCCAGGGGGATGTTGTAGTATTCCTTGCTATGCCACCAGTTGTCCGGCACTTCGAACTCCACCTTCCGAAAATATGGCTTTTCCATCAGCGAAAAAATGTCCACATAGTCGTCGGGATTCAAACGCGCGACGTCGGCAAGATATTCCCCGGGGCTCATCTTCCGGCCGTCCACAGTCACCGTTGCAGGGGGTGGGCCCAGATAATGGTCCAGGATGGAGCGGACCGTTGAAACGGCTTCCTCCTCGTTCCAGGCATTGCGGTCCTTGATGCCGGTGAGGTATTTTTCGATCTCGGGGA